>Ga0207643_10001616_pt1 | contig 12707 bp, 6 predicted proteins | sample KBSMisM62_FD_184313 | JGI IMG/M metagenome (GOLD analysis project Ga0207643, IMG submission 184313) | Miscanthus rhizosphere microbial communities from Kellogg Biological Station, Michigan, USA - KBS Miscanthus M6-2 (SPAdes) (version 2) | ecosystem: Host-associated > Plants > Roots > Rhizosphere...
GCCAGCATCATCATTTTACCTTGACGTTGATGTCGTTGCAGTTCAAGTTGTTCGGTAACCTAACTCCGAACGATTGATTGACCTGCGGTGGATCGGTGCGTTCATTCGCGTACCACTCGATCAGCTTGTTGGAAAGCGGAAGCACTCCCAGCGAGACAAGATCTTTCCACAACGTAAAATCAGTACCATTAGTAAAATTCTTCGAAGTCAGATCTACGTTCAGCTTACCTGTGGCGTTGTCGCACCGTGATGCAACCTCAATATCGAAGTCCAAATCGAGAGCGGGATTGGGCCAATTATTTATTTTGGCTTCCAGATCAAGATCAAAGTGCAAGGTTGTGTCATTGATCTTGCTTGCCTCAACCGCCGGTCCAGTGATGAACCCCCATCTGAATCGATCGTGAATTTCCGGATCGGCATTAAGCATGTGACCGACCAGACTCTCCGTGCGGGAGACGATCTGGTCCACGGGAATGACGAGTTGCTTTTTGCCGTCCGGCAGATCCTCTATGAGTTCCCGCAGATCAAAACCCGGAGACAGTCTTGAGGTAGCAACAAACTGTTGCCACGTGGGATCATTGCGCAGTTCAGCAAATTGAACTGAATAAGAATAAGGCCCAATTTCAAGCGCCGAATCCGCGGTCGCGCCGAAGTGGCGGCTCAAGACCTCTTGCTGATTGATAAGGAAACTGAACTCCTCGATGTAGAGTGCGTCTGTGCTTCGGTTGGTACTAAGCAGCAGATTCGTAACATCATTCAGATCTTTTATATGCCCGAGGTTGAGGTCATAGGTGAAATCATCGGCTCGATCAAAATCAGAGCGGCCATAGTCCAAAACGGTCTGAACCGCGGGAAGTTCCACATCTCCGCCGACGTAGACGCGTAACGGCTCATCACCAAGGCCTGCTCCCGAGAAGTCTGCCACTTTCACGCGCAACTGCAGCCGCCAAACAGGAATGTTCGCGGTATCAAGCGTATAGGTGCAGAACTGGGGATACGAGCGTCGAGCTCCAAAGGCATTAAAACTTTCAACGAGGTAGCAGTATTGTTTATTAGGAGTTAGGTTAGTATCGACAAAACTGAAGTTCGTCGTTCTTGGGATCGGGCCGGTTGTGTTGATTGTGGGCCAGTTAATGAAATTATCGCTGCGCATCAATCGGTTACCATCCTCGTCATTAGAAACGTCCGTCCACGAGATTTTCAGCGAGGTTGGCGTCCGCTCACTCACCCCAATCGTGACAGGCGGTTGAGGACCATCGGGCGGCAGGTCCGGCGGAATGTAAAGAGGACCGACACCGTTGAACGCGCCGGTAGGTACATCAAGCGGTCGAGTGCGCTGGATGGCGCCGTCTGCACGTCTGAGACCGCTAAGGCTGCTTGACGACTTTTTCAAACCGCTGATGTCGTATTTGACTCCCCTTTTGTAACCTTTCAAAACATCAGCCAGCGTCTTTTTCGCGTTGGAATGCGCATTACGGATCAGAGTTTTATATTGACCTTTAGCGTCTGAAGCGAGCCGCTTAGCTTCGTCAAATTTGTGTTCACCGACAAGTTTCAATGCTTGATTGTAAGTTTGCTCCGCGCGGTACAAAGAGAGCGCATCGAAAGAGCGAACAAAATTGTATCGAACCGCCGCATTGCGCCACGGGTAGGCTTTCTTCATGATCTTCTGACCGCGATCGGCGTCACTTCGGAATCTTTCCAGTTCTTGTTGCGCTTCAGCTAAAAGCTGGGGCGACACGTGACCATCTCTTTCATAGATCGCGCGCAACTCGCGTAGCTTCGCCTTCATTGACTTGAATGATTGGGGGGCGAAATCCGGAAGTATTGTGCTGCTTACTTTTTCGACCCGCAGTTCGAGTGCTTTCAGCTCTGAATCAGATGTTTTAGCGGACAAATCAATGCTTCCGAGAAGCATTCCGGGCAACAATAGGAGTAACAGGATATTTTTCTTCATGGCATATTCCTTTCGGGAGGCCGCGTTGGACCAGGAAGCTGCATCTTTGATAAAAAGCAACGTGCTTTTCTGTATATGCGGGAAGGTGCTTATTCATTTCGTGCGTCGACACCAGATAAAATGATCAGAGCTTTTGGCATTATTCTGTTGCTGTGCGTGCCTGTTGCGGTGACGGCACAAACTCGATTTTCGGATCCGACCAACCGCAATCAAGCAAAGCAAATGTGCGCGAATGTGGAACAGACTCTCAAAGTGAAAGAAGAACGAAAGTGGAAGTTGAAGCTTATTCTTACATCAGAGTTTGGATCCCATTACTACTTTAAGTCGGGCAAGAACGAAATTGAATTCTCCATCTATGTGTACGACTCGCCTGAAGAAGCCTCGAAGCAACTCCGGAGCCATTCCAATGAGTCCTCAATTACGGCTCCGACGGATTTGAAAGATATCGGTGATGAGGCGTTCTATATGGCGCACCGTTATTTCAGTTGGATTGGTGTGCGAAAGGGCCGCATGCTGGTGGAGGTACGCGGCCCTGGTCCTTACTTTACTGTCACGAGGCGATTTGTGGGATATGGCCTGGAAGAGATAGATAAGGCTTTAGGCGCGAACTGATAGCGGTATTCACTTTCGTCCAAGCCTTTGCGCGAGGCCTTTGCTCCCCAGCTAATTACTTGTGGTTACGACGCGTCCGACACTGCCGCGGGCGGCCACGCGCCGATCCGCTGCCGCAACGCAACGATCTTGCCAAGGTGATATGCATTATGTACCGCCACACTGTTCAGTTCGTCGGCCATTGTCACACCCGGCTCTACCTCGAGCGCCAACCGCTCGGGCTGCTGCCCCATCGCTGCCGCAGCGTGCGCGCCGTCCATGAACTCTCGCACCAAGTCGTGCCATTGGTGCTCGTGCTCCGGCGCCGCTCGCGGGTACAAGTCGCCGGATGCGTCGCCCCGCTCGATGACGAACCGCTGGTACCCCGCCGCATGCCACAGCTCGTCGTAGATCGAGTGCGACGCGCCGTCCGGGCATAGCGTGACTTGCTCGAGGGTTAACCCGGACAGCAGGCGGGCTCGCTCGGGAAACTCACCAACCAGAAACAGATGTTCCAGGATATGCATCCCATCGCTCCTTTTCTCTCGATGTGATCGTCACCATCGAGACCATCTTCGCTAAGAGAATTTAACTCGCCATTATAGATGCGCGCACGATAATTTCCTGGGTCAACTTGGATCGACTTCTTTGATGAAACCATCTCAAAAACGCTGCCGTACTATCCTCGGCTAAGCAATCTCCACAAGCTGGTCCGTAATTTTGAATTCTATATATTTCTGAATTCATAATCACGTTTCGGAATTCACATACAATTTATTGAAGAGACTACGAGGACGATCACGATGATCCGAGCATTAGTACTGTTGCTACTAACCGTTCCCACTACGATGGCCCAGGCGACCTTTCACGGCGATGCGGCCCGCACCGGAGTTTACGCGACGGCCGGGCCGCAGCAATTGAATGGAACTAAGTGGACATTCAAAACTGACGGGCCAATCATTGGCTCTCCCTCAATCGCCAACGGTGTGGTCTACATCGGCAGTACTGACGGAAATATGTACGCAGTAGACCAGGAAACCGGAAAGCAGAAGTGGAAGTTCAAAACATTCGCTTCGCGACAGGTTACTTCATCGCCAACGATCGCCAATGGCCTGGTCTACTTTGGCGGCTTCGATGGAATTCTTTACGCGGTCGATGCTCAAACGGGCACGTTGAAATGGAACTTTGTATCCGAGTATGAGCGACGGTTCGAAGGCAAACGGCTGCACGGCTATCCGTCAGGCTTCCAGACCATTCCTGACTCATGGGACATCTACACATCTTCGCCGGCAGTCGCCAACGGACGAGTTTATATCGGGAGCGGCGATGGAAATGTTTACTGCGTAGACGCTGTCACTGGAATTCTGCAATGGAAGTTTGCGACGGGTGACATCGTTCATGCATCACCGGCAATCGCGAACAATACCGTCTACGTCGGTAGCTGGGACAGTTATCTTTACGCGCTTGATGCGGAGACGGGCCAGGAGAAGTGGCGCTTCAAAACCGGTGAAGATACGTACATCCGTAACCAGCAGGGCTTTCAATCTTCACCGGCGATCGCCGACGGAACTATTTATGTCGGTTGTCGAGATGGACATCTCTATGCAGTCGATGCTGCGACGGGTCGGAAGCGTTGGGACTACCCAACGAATAAGGGATGGGTCAATAGCACGCCTGCGATCCGTGGTGGCGTGGTCTACGCCGGAACGTCCGATGGCTACCGGTTCTTTGCGCTTGACGCGAAAACAGGGCGGTTGAAATTCACGGTGGATGCCAAAGGCGCCGTGTTCTCATCGCCCGCGCTTGCCGGCGAGATGGTTTACGTCGGCGTATCGAATGGGCGCTTGCTGGCGGTTGATACCAGGTCGGGCAAGTTGGCTTGGGATTTTCAGACCGAAGGATCGAAGCAGGATCCCATGAAGATGCTGAAGCCGGATGGCAGTTTAAACAACGAGGCGATCTACGCACGTTATTTTGGTGATTACCAGGACATGGTGCTTGCGTTTTATCGAGTGTTCTCGGTGGGTGCAATCTGGTCTTCACCAGTCGTCGATAAAGGTGTGGTCTACTTCGGCAGTACCGATGGGTTGTTGTACGCGATTAACTAAACGCTTAGAGTCAGCGCGTGAATCCGGAACCAACACTGAACCTACCGCTTCGGTATTCCAGTTGACTATTGATTTGGGCGTAGCGAAATGATCCCGGCAGCGTTACGTGTTGTGGATCTCAGGGACAAATGTCTTTGAGACGACAACAAAACGATACAACAATCGTGTGTAATCGTTACAGATGCAGGCCGAAGAGGCGATTCTCAAAGGATGAAGGATCAAGACCGCATTAATCTGATCACGAACGCGCTCAAGCAGTCGAATATGGACGCGCTTGTCTGTGCTTTGCCAACAAACGTACTTTTTATTTCCGGTTATTGGCCGGTTGTCGGAACGTCTGGCATGATTTTCAATATCAAACCGGCGGTTTATTTCGAGGGTTTTGGCGGAATTCGTCATTGCGACATGGTGCTGCTGACGGATCATGGTCCAGAAGTGCTAACTCCTTTTCAATCGACTCCGGAGAGCCTGACAGTTGAATGGTTTCTATGACGTCCGGCGCGTTCGCGAGGCGATGAGACGTGGCCCTAAAGGTCGCAAAATTTCGCGTATTCTATTGCCGGCTGACAACCACAGCAATGAGTCATCCGGCATGGGAAGCGAGCAGAGCCGGTTGTTTATACCGTTTGTTCTAAAGGAGGAAGAAACACCAGCGACAATGTGGCCAAGACGTGAATAAACTTCGCACGGAGTCAACGAGTGTTGCCTAAACGCGACGGTGATTGTGGGGAAAATTTCCATTGACAGGGGAATAATTTCGACATAGGATACGCGACACTTTTGTCAACTACGTGGGCAATTTTAGACTGTTATGAAAGATTGGTCTCAGTTCTCCCGGCAATTTTTTAAATCTCTTTTTTGAGTGGTTGTCTGCATTTTCCCGAAACTGCGTGCGGTTTCGTTGGACGTATTTTCTTCAAATCGTCGAAAGTTGAGTTCTCGACCCGTCAGGGCAGGTACCGAGCCTCAAAAGCGGTAGCTGTGTCCGATATCCAATTTGACAGTAATGTGGGAGGTCATTTTGGCTACAATCATTCCGGCCTAGATAAGATCAGCAGCAGTCCACGCAACGCTGCCAACAGAATTTGGTCCGAAACCTTACCATTCGCTCCATAGCTGCTCTGAGTTCTCTGACGGTTCTTTTGCAATACCTCTGCATTGACCAGTCGCTAAATTTATCGATCACCAGAATGTCCATTTCTTCTCTTCCGTAAAAGCGACCGGACCAACCATCAGAGTCTTAAATCCTTCGCGAATATTGCATGCCGATCACTGACCAGGTCGCTACCGCTCCCGGTACCGACCCAAGCCAACAATTACGTGTATGACTTTAGCATCAGCAAATAAAGCACCTTCGAAGTCGATTCTTCTCTCCGGAGCTTCGACGTTTCTGGCCAGCCATTTTCTCTTCTGGCAAACGAGGCGCGCGCAACGAAACTTGATTTTGGTTGCCGATCAGCCCTCTGAAATCATCAAAAAGGAGTTGTGTGAGAGGCTGCTTTCTTGCGCAGCTTCATACCATATTTCGGTTGCGCCGGAAAAGTTGACTGAGCGATTTGAGTTGGTAAGCGCTTCCCTCACCCAAAGCGATCCAATTAATGAATTCTGGCACTTCCCTGAGGAACAAGAAGACATTCACGAAGTGCTCGAACTCGCGCGAAAGCACTCAGCAGGGCGATTCATTTATGTCTCGAGTGCCTACGCCGCAGGCCGGCAGTCCGGAGTGATTCCGGAGCAACTTCATGATTTGCCTCGCGAGTTCCACAACCAATTCGAAGAGCAACAGTGTCGTGCCGAGCACGCAGTCACGAATTACTGCCGAGAGCACAATATTGATTACAGCATCGTTCGCCCTTCTATCGTTATCGGCCCGTCGCAAACAGCATTGTCCGATGGACCTCGCGGATTCCTCTATTCATTAACCAAAGCGTGGTCTGACCTGGGTGGAGAACAAAAGAGCATTTCGCTGAACGCTCAACCTCAAACGCCCATTAATCTTATACCGGTCGATCACGTCATGTCCGATCTGGATCAACTCATCGAGACCAACTTTGCCGGTGGTCCAATCTATCACCTCACGAGTTTTTATAATCCCACTATTGAAATACTGATTGATACCTGCCAGAAGGTTCTCGGTACGAGCGTCACAGTGCAGTACACGGATTCTGGAGCTACCAATAACGAATTGCCGCTCTTGAATGGTTATCTCGAGGAGAAACAGTTTGAGCGAAGCTTGTCACGCAAAGACGGCGTTACGGAGCAGGAACTTTATGGCTACATCACCGAATGCGCGCGTGAGCTGCGGAACGAAACTCCAGACAAGATTTTCAACCGGCAACTAGTTATTTCAGATGACGGCGTGCCCTTAACCACTTTCGAAGGCCACAACACGGAGGGCGTGCCAGTAGTATTGATAAACGCGCTGGGGATGCCGGCTGCTTTCTGGGTGACTCTCGCGCAACAACTCCAACCTCATTTCAGGGTCCTCACCTGGGAAACGCGCTGGGTCCCGGATTTTGGAACCGAGTTTGACAGCGCACGCTGCGATATTAGTTACCACGTCAAAGACCTGGTTAAGCTGCTTGATTCCCACTCGATCCCCGCCGCTCACCTCGTAGCGTGGTGCAATGGAGCGCAGGTCGCCATGAATTTCGCTGCTCATTTCCCGGAGCGCGCACAAAGTTTGGTGTTTCTCAACGGCACATTCAACCTGCCGCCCAGCGTGCCGAGATCCACAGTTGAAAAGAATATGCGTTCCATGATGCCGAGAATCTCGGCTCGTCTAAAAGATACGGAACTGTTTTTCCGAATCATGAGCGCTGGTCGGTTTCAGCCACAGAAGTCAGCTCCGGCTCCTTTAGGGGCGGCTTGCTCAAATCCGTCGTTAATGCACCTGGCCAGTGCTACCTACAAGACTCCTGAGCTTTTGTATCGTTACGCAAACGTAATGGCGCAAAGCTTCAAGGAACCAGATCATGCTTGGACAGACGGCGTGACGGCCCCAACGTTAGTGATCGCCAACGAGTACGATCAGATTGCGGATCCGGCCGGCTCGCGAGAGATCGCGCGTAGACTCCCGGGTGCAGAACTCGTAATCCTGCAGGGAGATCACCACACCTTTTATGAGGATGCCGCAGTGCGGAACCGCATAGGTGAATTCATGTTGCAACACTCGAAGCAAAAAACTGCCCCGGGAGTTGCCGCTACGGGCTCAGGACAGTAATTCCAGGTTATCAAGGCCAGGTTGTGATTAATGAGTAGCACGGACATAGAAGATATTCTCAGCCTCTCACCGATTCAGAAGGGCTTGCTCTTCCATAGCCTGTATGCGCCCGACACCGGCGTTTACTTCCAGCAAGTCAATTGTTTATTGCGCGGCAACCTCGATCTGCAAGCCTTCCGGCAGGCCTGGCAGCAGTCAATCAACCGTCACTCGATCCTTCGTACCTCCTTCTTCTGGGAAGACCTTGAGGAGCCGGTGCAGGTAGTAAATCGAGACGTAGCATTACCGATCGAGCTCGAAGACTGGACCGAGTTGGCAGACTCGGAACAGCAGTCGCGATTGCTTGATTTCCTTGAATCAGACCGGCGGCGAGGATTCGAATTATCACGCGCGCCACTGCTGCGACTGGCGTTGCTACGGCTGGATGAGCAACGGTATCGCCTGGTCTGGAGTCATCATCACCTGCTGCTCGACGGGTGGTCCATCCCGCTGTTGCTGAAAGAAGTTTTCACAGTCTACCGGGGGCTGTGCTGGAAAGAGCCGGTGCAGTTGGCCCAGGCGCGGCCCTATCGCGATTACATAACGTGGCTGCAGAGCCAGCCGTTGGAAGAAGCGGAGCGTTACTGGCGCGAGAAGCTGCGGGGATTAAAGTCGCCGACGACGCTGGCGTTGGGGCGTGGGCGAGAAGCGCGTGCTGAAGGCGAGAGTGAATATCGCGAGCAACGGCTGAACTTAAGCGCGGCGGAGACAGCGGAGTTGAGCGCAGTAGCACGGCGTCATCAACTGACTTTGAACACGATCGTGCAGGGAGCGTGGGCACTGTTGTTGTCACGTTACAGCGGCGAGCGCGACGTGTTGTTTGGGACGACAGTAGCGGGCCGTCCGGCAGAGTTGCGTGGCGTGGAGCAGATGGTAGGGGTGTTTATCAACACGCTGCCGGTGCGAGTGCGGATCGATGAAAAGAAACCGGTGAGTGAGTGGTTGCAGGGCTTGCAAGCAGAGGCGGTAGAGATGCGGCAGTACGAGCACAGCCCGCTGGTCGAGGTGGCGAAATGGAGTGAGATGCCGCGCGGCACAGCGCTGTTCGAGAGTTTGCTGGTCTTTGACAATTATCCGGTGAACAGCAACGGCTCAGCAGCATCGTCGGAAAACGGAAAGAGTGCGATTCCGACAATCGAGGATGTCAGTCATTACCAGCGCGTGAATTACCCGCTGATGATAACAATTGCGCCGCGTGAGGAACTCAAGTGGTGGTTGAGCTACGAAGCAGACATCTTCGACGAGGAGACAATCAGCCGGATGATGAGGCATTTCCGGCAACTGCTGACGGCCATCGCCACTGACCCGCAACAACGCATCCGCGACCTGTCACTGCTCACTGAATCCGAGCGCCATCAACTGCTCCGCGAGTTCAACGACACTGCAGCGGAGTTTCCACAAGACCTCTGCCTGCATCAACTTTTCGAGCAGCAGGTCGCGCGCACGCCGGAGCAGGTGGCAGTGGTCTTTGGGGAGGAAGAGGTCAGCTACCGTGAGTTGAATGAGAGAGCTAATCAACTTGCACATCACCTGCGCTCACTGGGCGTTGGAGCCGAGTCACCCGTAGGGATACTGCTGGAGCGGTCGGTAGAGATGGTGGTGGCGCTATTGGGAGTGTTGAAGGCCGGCGGCGCCTACGTGCCCTTAGACCCTGCTTATCCACGCCAGCGGCTGTCACTCATGCTGGAAGATTCCCAGCTCTCAATCCTCCTGACGCAGCAACACCTGCGCTCACAACTCCCCACAGAAAACCTTCAAGTCGTCTGTCTCGACACCGACTGGACCAACATCTCGTCTTTGAGTGCAGCAGATCTGTCATCCCTCGTCGCACCCGCCAACCTCGCTTATATCATTTACACTTCCGGCTCCACCGGCCGGCCCAAGGGCGTCCAAATCTCACATCGTGCTGTCGTTAACTTCCTGACTTCCATGCAGCAGGCGCCGGGTATCAGCGCTAACGACACACTGCTCTCAGTCACTACGCTCTCGTTCGATATCGCCGGCCTGGAAATCTATCTGCCCCTGTTGAACGGCGCCCGCCTGGTGCTCGCCAGCCGCGAGACTGCGCTCGATGGCAGGCAGTTAGCCCGGCTCATCGAGAGTTCTCAGGCAACAGTGATGCAAGCCACGCCCGCTACCTGGCGCTTGCTGCTCGAAGCAGAGTGGTCAGGTAGCAAACAACTCAAACTGCTCTGCGGTGGTGAAGCGCTGCCGGGCGAACTGGCTGCCAAACTGCTGGCGCACGGAGCTGCACTCTGGAATCTTTATGGTCCAACCGAGACTACGATCTGGTCGGCACTCAAGCAGGTAGAGACTGTCAATAGTAGTGTGGTCGAGCTCGGGCGGCCGATTGCCAACACGCAACTCTACGTGCTCAACCAGAGTTTGCAGCCAGTGCCTCAGGGAGTTGCCGGCGAACTCTTTATCGGAGGTGAAGGACTGGCGCGAGGTTATTTCAAACGCGCTGAACTTACCGCCGAACGTTTTATTCCCGATCCGTTCAGCCACACTGCCGGCGCCCGCCTTTATCGCACCGGTGATCGCACCCGCTACTTGCCTGATGGACAGATCGAGTTTCTCGGTCGTGTCGATCACCAGGTGAAGGTGCGCGGGTATCGCATCGAGTTGGGCGAAGTGGAGGCGGCGCTGCGAGAGCAGGAGGGAGTGCGGGAGTGCGTGGTGGTGGCACGTCAGGAAGAGGACAGTGCAGCGCGGCTCGTGGCTTATGTGGTGGACGGAGATGGTCCGGGTCTCGACGCCGGGGAGTTGCGGCGCGCGCTTAAAGAGCGTTTGCCGGAATACATGGTTCCTTCACATTTCGTGATGATGGAAGCGTTACCGTTGACGGCCAACGGGAAGGTAGACCGGCAGGCATTGCCCACGCCGGACAGAACGGCAACAGCAACGGCGGGCGCGGGCGAGTATGTGGCGCCGCGGACTCCGGTGGAGGAACTACTGGCAGGCATCTGGGCCGAAGTGTTACGCGTGGAGCGTGCCGGCGTCAGCGATAATTTTTTTGAACTTGGCGGCCACTCATTACTGGGTACGCAGATCATCTCCCGTGTCCGCGAGGCGTTCGGAGTAGAACTTCCGATGCGAAGCATATTCGAATCGCCGACGATCGGCGAGATGGCATATCGCATCGAGGAAAGCATGAAGAATCAGCAAGAGGTGCCGGCGCCGCCCGTAAAACCGGCGCCAAGAAATGCTGACTTGCCGCTGTCCTTCGCGCAACAGCGACTCTGGGTTTTTGATCGAATGGCGCCAGGGAGTTCCGTCTACAACATCCCTTCAACCACGCGACTGACGGAGGACCTGGACATTGCGGTATTGCAGCGGACCTTCAATGAGATAATCAGACGACACGAGTCGCTGCGCACTACTTTTGGCGAGGTGAACGGGCAACCGTGTCAGATCATTTCTCCGCCGGCGCCCGCGCCGTTACCCATCGTCGACCTCAGTTCCCTATCTAAAGAAGTGCGCGAGCATGAAGCACACCGCCTGGCGCAGTTGGAGGCGCAACAGCCTTTCGACCTTGCGCACGGTCCATTGATTCGTGCGGGAGTGATTAAACTTGGCGCGCAGGAATACATGGTGCTGTTGACGATGCACCACATAATTTCCGACGGCTGGTCCATGGGTGTGCTGCTCGACGAAGTTGGCACACTCTACGCCGCTTTCAAACGCGGCGAACCGTCGCCGTTGCCGGAGCCAGTGATCCAGTATGCCGACTACGCCGTGTGGCAACGAGAGTGGCTGCAAGGAGAGGCCCTGGAGAAACAGGTGTCTTACTGGCGGCAACACCTCGAAGGTGCTCCGGCACTGCTGGAGTTGCCGGCGGAAAAGCCACGCCCTGCCATTCCGACGTTCCGTGGAGCAACTGGAACTCAGGAATTCTCAGCGGAGCTAACTACTAAGCTAAAAGAGTTGAGTCGTCAGCATAACGTCACGCTCTTCATGGTCCTGCTGGCCGCCTTCCAACTGCTGCTGCATCGCTACACTGGCCAGAAAGATATTGTGGTGGGTTCGCCTATCGCCGGGCGCACGCACGTTGAGACGGAGTCGCTCATTGGTTTTTTGGTTAACATGCTTGCACTGCGCGGGCGGTTTACTCGCGAGCTGACCTTCGAAGAGTTGCTGCGACAGGTGCGCGAGGTGACGCTGGGCGCATATGCGCACCAGGAGTTGCCGTTTGAGAGTCTGGTGGAGGAGCTACAGCCGGATCGGAACTTGAGTTACAACCCGCTGATCCAGGTGGTGTTTGCCTTACAGAACCTTCCGCAAACAAGCACGGCTGGTGCTGCGGATGTTGCCGATGCGCCGAGTACCGCGACTAATAGCAATGGTGCAGAACCGCCGCAGTTGCTGCAGGGAACAACAAAGTTCGACATGTTACTCCGATTGCGGGAGAGTGAAGGCGTACTAAAGGGCGAGGTGGATTACAGCACTGACCTGTTCAGCGCGGAGTGGGTGCAATGCTTCACCGGCCATTACAGGCAGTTGCTGACCGCAATTGTGAACAATCCGCAGCAGCGCATCTCGGAGTTGCCCCTGTTGACTGAAACAGAGCAGCAGCTACTGCAGGGCTTAAACGATACTGCGCAAACTCTGCCGCAGGATCTATTTGCGCACCAGCTCTTCGAAGAACAAGTAGCCAGGACTCCAGAGGCGGTGGCGCTGGTCCATGGATACGAACAACTGACTTATACAGAGCTGAACGGGCGCGCCAATCAGCTGGCGCATTATCTGCGCGGCAACGGCGTGGGCGTAGAAACGGTGGTAGGCCTTT
>Ga0207643_10001618_pt1 | contig 12699 bp, 7 predicted proteins | sample KBSMisM62_FD_184313 | JGI IMG/M metagenome (GOLD analysis project Ga0207643, IMG submission 184313) | Miscanthus rhizosphere microbial communities from Kellogg Biological Station, Michigan, USA - KBS Miscanthus M6-2 (SPAdes) (version 2) | ecosystem: Host-associated > Plants > Roots > Rhizosphere...
AATCTCGATCACCTCAGCGAGCGACTCGCAGATCAACGCATGAGCGCAGAGCTGGCGCGAGTTGATTTAAAAACGGAGGCTGACATTCGCGGTTGGTTTGTTTGCGATGAGACTAAGCTCGCTCCCGCCGTCGCTGGCGCGAAAATCAATACCGACGACAACATGCACATCGAGATGACCGTGCCCCGTGAAGCTTTTCAGCCGTTGATGCAGAGCAACGCGGACTGGGTGCAGACCCTCGCGCGCTGAATGTAAGAAGTTTGGCCTCTGCGCCACTCTGGTTCAACAGCTTCCCTCCTCACAATATTTTCTCACCGCAGCCTAAACCTTTCCGCGCTGATTCCGACTTATGCAATGTCGAACAGAATTTGAGGCTAGAACCTCATCACGTTGAGGAAGAAACGCTCATAACTAAAGGAGAACCATGTCGAACTTCAGATTGAATCTACCCGTCGATATCCCGTGGACTTTTATCAGGTGCAGTCACGACATGATGGACGACACCTGGTGCAATAAGAAGTCACCCAGCCCTTTCAGGTCTTCACTCGCTCTTTACGCTTATGAACCAAAAGCTGAAGAGTTGCCGGCAGAATTATGCGGCAATCGCATCACCTATCTGAAAGTGAGTTGCTCGATAACCGGCTACCAACCGGAAGAATCCGAGAAAGAGCAGATTGTTAGACTGTTGGAAACTGCGGAAGTTGATTACTCGAAGATAGAGCAAATTGTAGGCGAGTACTTCGGCTGTTATGGCGTTCTGCTGAATGTTTCTGTTCATCCCTATGATAAGGAGCTCAAAGACGACTTCCGCAAATATCCTCGCATAATCGACTTTGAACCAAAAATCCGTGATTTCTATCAAGCTGCCTCAGAAACCGGCGAAGTGCTGACGGCGTCAATTGGCAGAGTGAGCACGAGCAAATCGTTCACGGCTACTGATTCGACGCAGAGTTCCTGGCAGGTTGGGGCAAAAGCGACAGTGCCTGCTGAACTGATGATGGCCACCACCGGCGTTCCGGTGGGCCTCGAAGCAAACGGTACAACGGGTCAGGTTAGAACTGAAACTGATCAGGAAAACTGGACCACTGCGACTGATGCATCGCGTGAGCGCAGAGAGGGGCAATCGACAACCACACAACTAAGCCAGATGTATAACCTGCTGACGGGATATCACACTGGTACCAATCGGGCGGCGTTTGTAATGCTTCCAAGACCTCACATACTGCAGCCCACCGATCGTCGCACTTTTGTTCAGGGCTTGCGGGTAATTGAAGGGATCCAGGACTTTTTTCTCGTGGTAGTTCGTCCTCCGGGCGAAGATAGGATGAAGGTTGATGTGCATCTTCAAACGGGCCATTTCCCTGAGGACATAGAAGTTGAAGAGACAGTGCCGCCTGAAGAACAATTTGGATATAAGTCCATGGATGTCGCTAGCTTTTCAGAGAAGTGCCTCGGTCTTGGCGTCCTCGAAGGTGTCGGTGGAGCAATAGCGGACGCATTTGGTGGACCGCCTCCTTCTGTGCCAACCGATGTTACCGGCGGTCTGGTGACGTTCGATGGGTTTGAGGCCGATGGCTGGGAGTTCGACCCAAACCAAGGCGATAGCGGACACAAATCCATAAAGGAGATAAAACGAGATGATGACACATTATCTGACTACGACGGAATCAGCTTTGAAAAACACACCTATAAGGTGGTATCTCCCGACCAGGTACTTATCGAAATATCTGTGAAAAACAAGAACATGGCTCCATGGGATGCAGCATACAAGGCAAAATTCAGTAGAAAATACAAAGTCTATTTGCGAAGGCCCACCAATGTAGAGGTTAACAAAGCGGCAGACATTGCCGGCCTCTTAATCACGCAGCGAGCGTTGTGCGCTGAAATCCAATTTGGCGATTGCATTGGTAATGTCTTCTCAGGTGAGGCGGCGGCTGCCGCGGCGGCGGCCGCTGACGCCGCAGGGGGTTGGCTTGCGAACGAATCTCCATTTCGCGATCTTGGCGATATTCCTTACTACAGTGAGCCGACTATTTCAGGTTCAGGTAGTTCAGGCTCCGGCAGTCCTGGTTCAGGTAATTCAGGTTCCGGTAGCTGGGGTCCGCCTGTTGGGAAGGATGGGAGTCCGGGATTGCTGGCAAGAACCAGGCGATCCAATCCACGCGCTGATTTTGCTTTCAAGAAAGCAATCTTACGAAAGATTCAGCAAGTTTTGGTGACGTCCGCGAGCTCACCATTCCGGTACAAGCCCGGCGAGGTTGGCTTTCTCCAAACGAAGCACTTCCAAAGAAGACTCCTTAAAGTGTTACCGGACAAAGTTCTTGACAAGAATGTTCGGGAGCTTGAGTTCGTTGACGCGCGAATAAAAGAGAAGATCAACTTATCACTGCGCGAACTCCTCTCAACTGACGATTCGCAGTCCGCAGCGAAGGCGCAGATTTCTTCCAAAGAACTCAAAGAGCTCAAGGCCGTGCTTTTTCGAGAAGAGCGAAAGCAGGAGTAATTAGCTCCCACAGCCTTGCCTCAAAAGTCCGAAATGGGTAATTGAACCCCTACAGTTGCAACCCTGAAAGATCTGACTTTTGAGGCAAAGCCACTCACCACGTATTGAAAGCGAACTATGGAAACCTTCGATTTCTCAAATGTTGAATGGTACTACGAGAACGCCGGCGAAACCGCGCTTCAACTGAGCGACGGATCGACAATCGCGCCAGGCGAACACAGGGAATTTCGAATTTCAGCGCCCGATAGCGCTACTGGCGCAGAGCAGTTCCTCGATTCTTACAATGCGTTCGTGGCTCTATTTCCCCCGGGTCAGGTCGGCCAGACACCTGAGATGCAGGAGGCTCTGAGGCAAGCCTACAAACAAGCGCCAGCTTATCGCGACGGACACAAGAAGCTGCTGGTTAATGTCGATCCCGCAGGCACCTTAGACTCCTCAGCCAACGATGGGCCGTTAGACCACCCGGAGGAGCCGCGCGATCTGATCGAGCGCAATCTACCTTTGCCAAATACTGATGTCGAAGCAGGCAGCGTTCCTGAGAGGGTTGCGGACGAACTTCCGCCGCAAGCCCCACCGGCCGGCGAAGAGGAGGTGAGATCTGCCGATGAAGAAAAACAGAAAACAGCCGGGGCTGACCCGGTCGATCTTTTTACCGGAGAGTTCTTTCTCGAAAAAGTCGATTTCGAATTGCCATCAGTTGGCTTTCCGTTTGTGTTCGTGCGCACCTACAAGAGCGGGCGTTCTTTTTTCGGTCCCTTCGGCTACAACTGGGACCACAACTACAACGTCTATCTCCGCGAGCTGAACAACGGCAAGATTGCACTAAATACCGGAGGACTTCAGGCGGATCTTTATTCCGATTCCGGTGACAGCAGTTTATACAACGCGCCGCGTGGTGTATTTGCAAAACTTGAAAGACAGCCCACCGGTTCGCAATCCGAATTCATCCGCACTTCGAAGGATGGGACTATGCAGATCTTTGCAAGGCCCACGAACTGGTCTCATCCCGAGCGCATACCTCTGGTAAAGATCGAAGATACAAATGGAAATGCGCAGCACCTCATTTACGATGATCAGAACCGGCTTGCTGCCGTGATCGATACCGTGGGCCGAAGAATCGATCTCATCTATGGTTCATGTAACCTGCTGGAGGCACTTCGTCCTGAATTTCTACAAACGGCTGGAAGCGCACCGGTCGAAATCAAGTACCTTCACGCTAATAATATCGAGCATCTTTCCGCCGTGACGTCTCTCCCGACCGCGGACTTTCCAGACGGGTTGATGACAACCTACGAGTACGACGAACAACAAGCCATTGGCGAACAGCGAAGCAACATCACGCGCGTAATCGATGCCAGGGGCCAGGTAATCGTCGAAAACTTTTACGGTACAGATAGTAGGGCTCTCAGTTTTAATCGCGTAGTGAAGCAGTATTTCATGGGCGGAGAATATCTTTTTAACTATTCGAGCATCCGCTTCATTCCACCGGTCGATGAACATATCAACGATGCCTGCCTACAGGTTGAGTTGTATGAACCCGAGCGGCCGCTCAAGCTCTACACCTTCAATTTTCGGGGAAACCTGCTTGATGAGAGATTTCGTTTGTGTGCTGATGGCTCGTATCGTGTTTGGGCCCAGTCATACCGCTACAATAAACACGGGTGCTTGACTGAGTTTTATCATGCCAATGGCATGGCCGAAGTCTTCACCTGGGATGAAGACAATTCCGAACCTCTCGCCCGTGGGAATCTTCTGAAAATAGAATTGAAATCCCAGCCAAACAGGCTTCTCACCAGGAAAATTCAGGAGTTCACTTATGAGCCTTTATTTCAGAAAGTGAAGACCATAACCGGCGAAGCGGGAGCAACGACCACACTGGTCTACGATTATAATGAGGACCCGCTGATCCAGAAGGGAAATCTCATCCGGATTGTTTATCCAAACACGACACTTCCGGGTGGTTCACTACAGACGCACTGCGAAGCCGCCTTTCGCTACGATTTATACGGACAAGTTGTCGAACAGATCTCTCCGGAAGGGAGAAAAACCGCGTTCGAATACTATCTGCTCGGAGATGGCGCCGGATTAGTAAAGAATAGATCTCAACTGCACGATACTACGTTAGTTGTTGAAAGTTTTGAGTACGATACTCTCGGAAACATCTCGAAGCATGTCGACGGGCGCGGAAACGACACTCGATTCCAGCACAATTTGCTGGGTCAGTTGATCGAAATCCAAAGTGCGGCGGTCAACACAACTCGTGCAACGTTCAAATTCGAATATAACGCAGACCGCAAGGTTGCGAAGGAATATGTTCCGCGCGGCTCCTACAACGATTCAGTGATACAGGGCGAATGGATCGTTCACACGTATGACTATGACCCCATCTCGAACCTCATCAAGGAAACTCGAAACAGCAATACTACAGCACCTCAGATTACGAAGGTTACTCGAGACGTCCATGGGCGAATCAAGACGCTAACCAACGCATTGGACCAGGAAACGACGTTTAAATACGACGAGCGGAACCTGCTGCTCAGCAAAATACACTTTGCAAAGAGCTCGTTTCCACTCGAAACGCAATATACGTATGACCGCGTCGCGAATTTAGTAACCATTCGCCACCCGGATGGAAACGAAGAACACTTTGACTACAACGAGAATTTTACGAGACTGAAGACACAGACCGATCATCTCGGAATTCGCACAGAGTACGTCTACGGACCGCGCGATCAGATTTCAAAAACTCTTCTTGGGGATCAGAGCGGCAACGTCCTGCAAACTATTCAATTTGGTTACGACGAGAAGGGACGAGTCACAAGTTATGATCTGAACGGACTAAAACAAACATTTTCTTACGACAAGGATAACCTGCTCAGGTTAGCGATCAATCACCTCGGTGCCGGTGTCAAATACTTATATGACAAGCTGGGCAGAACTGCGTCGGTTGAAGATCCGCTCGGCACTGTTGTCAGACCTGCGTTTGATGCAAACGGCAACCAGCAAGGAGGGTTAATTGAATTTGCGTCCGGACAGGCTGGCCCAACACTGAGTTTTCAGCGACGGCTTGATTTTGACGAAAGAAACCGGCCGGCTACTTTTACCGATAACTTTGGCAACGTCGTAAGGCAAATCTTCGACGATCGGGATCTCAGAACAGAAGTAATTGACTCGCAAGGAAACCGTGTCAAAGTCGAGTATGACGTCAACGGCCTTCCGATAAGAACAGCTCTCGTCGTAAATGGAATCGAAACCACTATTAATCGTTGGCACCGCGATCTCATTGGCAGGCTCACGAAATTTGAAGATGCCGAAGGGAACGCCACGACTTACGAGCTGGACAGTCGAGACAATTTGATCCGAACTACTTTCCCGGATGGTTCCGCGATCGAGAAGGAATACGATCCGTTCGGTTTCCTGATATCTGAGAAAGACGCAAACGGATCTATGGTCAGTTTTTTTTACAATTCAACCAGGCAATTAACGAATCTGGATGTCGTGCCTGGTCCAGGTGTGTCCGCGACTGCTGGTATTCAATATTCCTATGACAACTTCGGCCGAGTGACCAGGCTGAGGAATGGCGTTGATGTGATCACAAGGACCTTTGACTTTTTGAATCGCATCACCGAAGAAAAGCAAAACGATTTTGCGTTTCAACGTGAATATGACGATGCGGGAAACACTCTTAAGCTCATTTACCCTGATGGCCGGGAAGACGTAGTTCTTCTTGACGATGTTGGCCGGGTCAAAGAAATCCTCTTCACGAGTAAAGGGACGAGCAATTTGCTTGTCCGCGATTTCGCGGAGGACACAAAACTCGTCGAGTATGTGTATGAGGGAATCTTCTTGACCTCGAAAAAGCTGGGAAACGGGACCATCACAAATTATCGCTATGACAAGGATGGGAAACTCGCAGGTTATGATTTAAGAGATGCAGTTGGGAAGCTCATTGACAGGGAAGACTACCTTTATGATGGTGAAAAGCGTAAGTGTCTTAGCATCCGCAGGGCTCAGATCAACCTTGCAAGAGTGTATCGGTATGACGCCTTGAGCCGGCTGATCGGTACTGTTACGGATACCAGTGACCTCGATATTCCTGCGGACCTTCACGATCAGGCTGCGATTGATGCTTTCGTTAACGCAATCACTTTGAATGTTGCCCCGAGAGCGGAGCGTTATGATCTCACCGCTAACGACAAACGCGTCTCCTGGGAAAAAGACGATGTCACGTTTACACCAACCTACAATAATCTTCTCGCATTGACGCGGATTGAGGCTTCCGATGGCTCAAGCAGCGACTTCAAGTACGACAATAATGGCAACCGGATTGAAGATGGAGATTACACATATCAGTACGACGCCTTCGACAATCTTATCAAGATAACCAATAAGACAGACGGACAGGCATTGTTGGAGCTTTCTTACGATGCTACGGGAAGGATCGTGGAGCGCCGAGAGAATAGCGTCACTACCCGCTTTCTATTTGACGCCACGAGAGTAATCGAGGAGCGAAGCGGGAATTCGATTATCCAATATGTATTCGGTGTTGGCCTGGATGAAGAGCTCCTGGTAAGAAATGAGGCGCAGGCAAACTGCTTCTGCCACTTTAACGATACGAGTAGTCTTCAAGTTGTCACGGACAAGGATGGCAATATAATTCAGTTTTTGGAGTACAGTCCGTTTGGCGAAGCAAGAGTCTTTGATTCGGTTGGTAACACACTTGCAAATAATGAGGGCCTGGTTACACCTCATTTCGGTGGACGCCCGCTGTTTAGGACACCGGATCTCTATGACTTTCGCAAAAGAGTTTATGATCCTCGCGTTGGGAGTTTTCTGCAGCGTGATACTTTGCTAAGTGCGCACAGCGCGAATCCCTATTCATATTGCAAGCACAACCCAATCAACATCACGGATCCTGACGGACGGCATCCCGCGATCATCGTAGGCGTTGTTGCGGCGGCTGCGGGAGGTGCAGCGTTTGGTGGAATACTCAACTCCTTGAGACAAGGTGTACAGGTAGCGACGGGATACACTGACGAATATGGAAACGTTAAGGAGGAATTCGACTGGGAGGAATTTGATCTGAGTGTTCGGATGGGCGGCGTCCTGGCTCCGGTCATGATACTTGTGCCCGAGGTTGCGTTGGGCCTTATTGCGATGGGAATCACTAGCGGCGCCGGCGAAATCTACAATGGGAATTTTGTCACTGGTGCCTTTGACATTTTGACATCTGTCATTCCCATCGGCTCCAAATCGTTTAAGGGTTCGTTGTTCAAAGGCGGTTTTGGTAGCCGAGTCAGTAGACTTGAGCTGCCATTCGGGACAATTGATGGCGTGGAAAATAGACCACCAGGTGTTGGCATTTGGAAAACCACGTTTGAAGGGAACCCCGCATACGCGAAGTCCGTTACCACAAAACTCCCAATTCTCAGGTCATGGGCCGAATACTCAATACTGAAACAACAAAGGGCACTGGAAAAACTGGAGGCCGCTCGAGTTCCGTCGGCAAAAATTCTAAAACCTTATACACGCGGTGGAGAGTTAATAACCGAGGATGCGGGGATGCTGGCTACTGAAGCCGTGAAAATCAACCCCTCACTAAAAGGTGATCTGGTCAGCCTTCAAAAAAGAGGCATAGACGTCGTCGCCCCGAAACTTGGGAGGATTCCGGTGTTAGGTCGACTCTTCCACGATGTGAAGTCAAGAAATATTGCATACAACGAAACGGAAGGTTTTAAGATTTTCGATCCAGCCGTCGATGAGCCTAGCCTGGCCGTGGGGATGATTGGGGGAACGGCAATCGCCGGAACCCTTAAGAAGGCAATGTCGTCATTCGGGAAGTCCGCCAAAAATCAGATGAATTCTCCATCTCAAAAGAACTGAAAACTCCGATTCGCGGCGGATTCGCCACTGCGGATGCAGTCTGGGATTCCAGCGCCGCGATAGGAATTGCCGGCGAGTGTGAGGCCGGGAAGTTTGCTCACCAACTTTTCTATTTCGTTCACTCGATCGAGATGGCCCACTTCGTACTGCGGCATCGAGCGCTCCCATTTTGCGGTTTCAACGAATAACGGCGCTTCGTTGATGCCCAACAACTCACGCAGATCTTCTTCAACGCGAGCCGCCAGCTCCGATTCATCCAACGCGAAGATCTCGGGCTGCAACGCGCCGCCCGCAAACGCTCGCAGCAGTACGTGGCCCTCCGGCGCGCGTCCGGAGAACTTCACGCTGCTGAACGTGCAGGCAATCAGGGATCTCTTTTCGATAAAAGGAACGACGAAGCCGAATCCGTTGAGTGGATGTGCGATGGCCGTGCGCCGGTAACCGAAGTTGATAGTGGCGGTGGAAGCGTATTTGATCTCTCGCAGTTTGTCTGCAATCTCTCCAGTTAAAAGTGAAGCTGCGATATAAGCCGGAACAGCCAAGCACACAGCGTCTGCTTCAAACACTTCGTCTTTATCCGTGTTAATTGTCCATGCTTGATCACGGGTTATTTTTTGCGCTCGTGTATTCACGCGAAAATCCGCGTTAATCTGTGTTAACGCGTCGACCAGCACCTGCACGCCACGATCGAACGACAAAAACAAACTATAACGCGCGCCGCTGGTCCCACTCTTTTGTGCACGACCCTGCCGCAGCATCGCGAGTATCAGGCTGCGATGCTTTCGCTCCATCTCCAGAAAGCGTGGCAGAGTTGCACGCAGGCTAAGCGTTTCCGGATCGGCGGTATAGATCCCCCCGACCATCGGTTGGGCCATGCGATCGAGCGCCTCGACGCCCAATCGTCGTCTCACAAAACTCGCCAGACTTTCATCCGTCGTGCCATTCGTGTTCTTGCGCGGCAAAAGCAGATCGGCAGCCATCCGCGCTTTGCCCGCTACGCTGAAAATGTCACTCGTAATAAACGGCCACATGCGCGACGGCGCAAGCAACTGAAACCCTTCCGGCACCGGTCGCAGCCGGCCGCTCCTGACGATGAAACTGCGGCGATACTTTTCGTTTGTTTCGATCAGTCGCGATTCGAGGCCCAACCGTTTCGCAAGCGCGACCGCCTGTGGCTTTTCAGAAATGAAGGAATCCGGCCCGCGTTCGATGAGGAAACCATCGCGAGACTCGGTTTGAATCGTCCCGCCGAGCCTGTTTGAAGCTTCGAGAATCGTTACTTGTGCCGCTGGATTGAGCTCAAGGACGCGATGCGCTGCTGCGAGACCGGAAATGCCGCCGCCAATGATGACAATCCTGTCACTCATGTAACCTCTAACTGAGACGACAACAATCCGGCGCGCAGATGTTTGCCGGCACCTCGTCGTTGATTCGCTCCAGCATCAACTCCCGGATCATCTTCACAAACGCCGGATGCGTCCCGGCTGTCCGCGCGCGCACCATGTTCATGCCGAGCTCTCGCGCCACTTTCTGCGCCTCATAGTCGAGATCGTAAACCACCTCCATGTGATCCGACACAAAACCGATCGGCGCCACCACGACATCCTTTACACCCTTGCCCGCGAGCGCTCTCAAATGATCCGACACGTCCGGCCCAAGCCACGGCTGCGACGGCGAACCACTGCGGCTCTGATAAACAAGCTGCCAGTTTTCGATATTCAGTGCCCGCGCAATCAAGCTTCCCGTTTCGGTAAGCTGAGCCACGTAGTCGCAATTGGCCGCCATCGATTCCGGAATGCTATGGGCGGTGAACACCAGGTGCGCCGCATCTTTCCACACGGCTCGGACGTGATCGACGTTCGCTTCGATAAACAGCGGGTGGTTGTAGAAGACGCGCAGCTTCTCTATGCGCGGCGCACGTGGTCCAACCTTCGCCTGCGCGTCGCTGATGTTCTGAAGATACTGCCGGCAACTCGAGTAAGAACTGTAAGCAGACGTCACAAAAGCCAGCGCGTTCTCAACGCCGTCCGCAGCCATGCGATCGACAGTATCGGGCAGCAGCGGATGCCAGTTGCGATTGCCCCAGTAGATTGGGAGTCGCGGTCCGTTTCTCTCAAGCTCTTTTTCCAGCGCCGCAATCAAGTCGCGATTCTGTTGATTGATCGGACTGACGCCGTCAAACAACTCGTAATGGCGCGCCACCTGGAGCATGCGCTCGCGCGGCACATTCCGCCCGCGCAAAACATTTTCAAGGAACGGAATCACATCATCCATCCCCTCCGGCCCACCGAACGACACGACTAACAAAGCATCATAATTCATGGACCATCTCGACTAACGCAATCACATTCTCCACCGGCGTCTCCGGCAGAATCCCGTGCCCCAGGTTAAAAATATGTCCGGCTCGTCCACCAGCCTGCTTCATGATCCGCTTCGCCTGCTCGCGAATCACATCCTGCTTCGCAAACAACACAACCGGATCGAGATTTCCCATCACAGCCACATCGTGCCCCACTCGATCCCAACCTTCATCCAGCCGGACGCGCCAATCAAGCCCGATCACGTCACCGCCCGCCTCACGCATCAACTCAAGCAGCGTCGCTGTTCCCGTTCCGAAATGAAGCACCGGCACGCCCGGCGTTACATTGCGGATCACGTCGCGAGTGTGCGGCAGAACAAACTCACGATAATCATCCGGACTCAAACACCCGACCCACGAGTCAAACAACTGCACCGCCTGTGCTCCAGCCGCGATCTGACCATTCAGGTACTTCGCGAGCCCTCGCGCGATCAGCCCGAGCATCGCGTGCCACGCGCCCGGATCGTCGTACATCAGTCGCTTTGTCTGGACATAATTCTTGGACCCGGCCCCTTCAATCACATAAGACGCGAGCGTAAACGGCGCGCCGCAAAAACCAATCAACGGAATATCAGGTCTTAGCGCCCGCCGCGTTTGTCGAATCGCCTCGTTAACAAACTCCAGCGCGCCCACGTCTTCAAGCTCGAGGAGTCGATCGACGTCGGAAGCACTGCGAACCGGATTGTGAATGACGGGTCCTTCGCCGGCGGCAAACTCGAGGTCAATGCCCATCGGTTCGAGTATCAGCAGGATGTCAGCAAAGATGATGGCAGCGTCAACGCCGAGACGTTCAACAGCGGTAACAGTCACTTCGGCCGCCAGCGACGGGGTTTTGCACAGTTCGAGAAAACTCGTTTTGGCGCGAACGTCGCGATACTCGCGCATGTAACGTCCGGCCTGCCGCATCAGCCAGATCGGCGTATACGGCACCGGCTCCCGGCGGCACGCCCGCATGAACACGCTGTCTTGTAACGATTGAGTCAAAGGAGGGTGATTATATATTTTGTTCTGGAAAGAAAGTAAGCCGCAGATTTTCGCGGATGACCGCGGATCCGATTACTTTTTCCTTCTGTAATACGACGATTGATTCTTCAATCTCAGCGAAACGCCTTTCTCGCTGGCTTTTGTTCTCACTGCATTTTCTGTACGTCCCAGTGCTAATCCAATGACGCGCGTGGGCGTATTTTGGCTGGCTAATTGGCGAAGCTGTCTGAGTTGCGTAGACGTCCAACGTTTACCTGTATTGTTGCTTGATGTATGCCGGCCGTTTTTCGCTAAGCTGATTTCCACTTCAGCCTTCGGCAACTGCTCCCAATACTCACCCATATCGTGGCTTTCAAAAAAAGCTACAAGTTCATCAACTGCTCTGAAAGAAGGTAAGTTCTTACTTTTATTTCCTGCCATATTGTTTGCGCTCTTTCGTAGCCATATCGCGGGCGCTTAAAATCAAAGCGTTATTCTTCTTAATTATGAATATCACTGCCAGATAACGTCCAGCCGCACTTCGTCCCAAGGCCATGTAAACATCCTCCCCTTTGCGATTTCCTTTTTGAACGAATCGAATTTTGGGCCGATTATCGAACACCTCTTCCACCTCGATGGCCTCAACCTGATGCTTAAATGCAAGTTTATCAATTATGTCCTGGAGCCAAATAAAATTTTCAATCTTCATGAAAGTAGAGGTATTGGCAATGCGCGAACGACAGCTGAGGTCGACTTGTGAACTCCTACAAGTCGGTTTCGCTTCATTTGTTGGAGGGGTGTGAGGACTATAACACTGATTAACACAGAGCTGTTAACACTCGAACTTTCCAAACCGTCAACACGTTAACCGCAACGGATCTCCCCGTTCGGTCACTAACTTAGGTCATCGCTCGGAAATATTGGTGCAAATCGGGGTTCGGGAATACAATACCCGCCCGAATACTACATTCCCGGCTTCGTGGCAGATACT
>Ga0207643_10001621_pt1 | contig 12683 bp, 8 predicted proteins | sample KBSMisM62_FD_184313 | JGI IMG/M metagenome (GOLD analysis project Ga0207643, IMG submission 184313) | Miscanthus rhizosphere microbial communities from Kellogg Biological Station, Michigan, USA - KBS Miscanthus M6-2 (SPAdes) (version 2) | ecosystem: Host-associated > Plants > Roots > Rhizosphere...
TCGGGAGGACGCAGCGATCGCACCAGCGCTTCGGTCACCATCGCCGGATCGCTCGGACTTCTGAACGCATAGTCGATCAATCGGGGCAGGTAGTGGCGCCACGATCGGGCGTCGAGATAACCGAGTCCCCAGAAGGCGAACCCTTCGAGGTAGGCGTCGGTGGGATTGTCTTCGTCGGGATTGAACGGCGACGGGTGGTGGTATCCGTCGACGGCGTTCCCTCCGCGAAGCGTGAGCGGCGGAGGCGCTTCGGCGTCGCCGCGAAACACTTCGAACGCGCGGCTCACGATGGAGGCGATGCTCATGCGTTTGGTTGAAGCTCGAGTCAGCACGCGGGCGCTGCGCCGGGACGTAACTGCATGATCGTTGTTTCGAGCGGAGGCTGGCAGGGCTGCACCCGGTGGGCAGCCCAGAGGTCGAGCGCCAAATAAAGGCAGCTCTGCGGTCAAACCGGTATTGATTCTGCGAACCTGAGATCGTAACTTGACGGCAAGATGCCCATAACCCACCGCGCCGAGGAGCTGATGGCGATGATTGCGTTGGGCCTCGTCGACCTCCGCGCACAGTACCAGGCGGCGATGCGAGCGCTCGAACACGCCGAGAAGAGATTATCGAAATGCCGCCAACCCCAGGACGAAGCCGCGTTTCAGGGATTCGTCTCTGCGCTGCGTGAAGACGTCATGGCGCTCTCGAATACGAATCGATCAGTCCGCGAAGTCCTCGACGAAGTTGCGCGAGACGCGGACCGTCTGACTCCTGAATCAGTCTAAGCTGGGCCGCTTCCAGCCGTGATCCTCGACACGACTTTCGTTATTGCCGTTCCGGACCTCGAACGATCCGCGACGTTCTATCGCGATGTACTCGGGTTCACGATCGCGGAGATTGGTGACCCTGGTTGGCGGATGTTCGTCCGTGACGCGTGCACGATTATGGCTGGCGAGTGTCGCGATGCGATCCCGCCACGCACTCTTGGCGATCATTCTTACTACGCATATTTCGGCGTCGATGACGTCGATGCCTATTACCGACGCGTCCGGGAATCAGGCACTGAAGTGGTCAAGGACCTGCGAGACGAACCGTGGGGAATGCGGGAGTTCGGTTTGCGCACTGTGGATGGGCACCGGATTATGGTGGGAACTCGCATTGGTCCCAATTCCGCGTATCGGGTCGTCGAGTAATGTCGGCGCTATGCCCGAATCGCAGGCGCACGCAACGTGATTTACCGCTCGATGATCGTCGCTGCCGAATGTGTAGCGGTCATGACTGTTGTCTTCGCCCTGCTCTGGACGCTGCAGCGCCGGTTGATTTACTTCCCCGTCGGTGACGTGCCTCCGGCCGACGAAATCGGTCTGTCTGCCGTCGAGGCTGTGACATTCGAGACGGTCGACGGGCTCACACTCAGTGGGTGGTTCTTTGCGGCATCTGGACCATCGCCGCCTGCCACCGTCCTCGTGTTCAACGGTAACGCCGGCAACCGCGCCTATCGCGGTCCATTGGCGGCCGCGCTCCAGCAGCAGGGATTCCAGGTGCTGCTCGTCGACTATCGAGGCTATGGCGGAAGCCCAGGAGGTCCGTCGAAGGACGGACTCGCCGCTGACGCGCGCGGCGCGCGCGCCTACCTGGCCGGTCGCGCCGACGTCGATCTCTCGCGGCTCGTGTACTTCGGTGAGTCGCTCGGAACGGCGGTGGCGGTCGATCTCGCCGTCGAACACCCGCCGGCGGCGGTGGTTCTGCGTTCACCGTTCACATCACTCGGCGACGTGGGACAGCTTCACTATCCATTTCTGCCCGTGCGGCTTCTTCTCCGGGACCGGTTCTCGGCGATCGATCAAATTCGGCAGATTCGAGTACCGCTGCTGGTCATCGCCGGCGGGCGCGATCGAATCGTGCCGATCGACAATACCCGCCGCCTCTACGACGCGGCGATCGCTCCGAAGACGTGGCTTGTTCTTCCTCACGCCGATCATAACGACTACGAGCTGCTTGCGGGAGACGAGATGATCCAGGCGATCGTCCGTTTTCTTCAGCCGCTCACGTGATCTGATCGTGAAAAAGGCGATCGCGGGTCAGAACCGCGATCTGATGGGCGGTTCGATCTTGATTAGATCGATATCGAACACGAGGGTCCCGCGCGGCTTGCCCCGCTCACCTCTGTAGGCCGCCCGCTCGGGAATCCAGAAGCGCGTGCGCTCGCCCTCGACCATCAATTGCAGGCCTTCGGTCCAGCCTCGAATCACGTTATTCAGATCGAGGGTAACCGGGGCGCCTTTCACCACAGTGCTATCGAACAATTCGCCGGCCGTCGTCCAGCCGCTGTAGTGGACGGTGACGTTGTCACGCGCCGAAGGCCGCCGTGTTCCCGTGCCGGACTTGATCGCCTTGTAATACAGCCCGGACGGAGTGCCCTTCGCATCCGCCGGCGGAGCCGCGACATCGGGCGGGGCCACATTCGGTGTTCGACGCGTGTCGAGCAATTCGATATCGAAGACGACGGTGCCCGTGGGCCGGCCGGCTTGTCCGTTGAACGCGAGGCCCTGCGGCACCCAGCAGCGCCGGGTTTCGCCGACCGTCATCATCAGCACGCACTCGCGCCACCCGGCCATGACCCGATTCAGGGCGAACAGGTTCGGCATGCCGCGCGCGCGAGAACTGTCGAACAGTCGGCCCTCGCTCGTCCAGCCGGTGTAGTGCACGGTGACGAAATCAGTTTCCTGAGGCTGCTCGGTTCCGGTTCCTGGCGTGACGATTTTCGAGGCGAGCCCGGAAGGACTCTTGGCGGCCTCCGCCGGCGGCGTCGCGACATCGGCCGGCGCGGGGATGTCCGGCAGCTTCTGAGCCAGCGCCGTCGACGCTGCAAGCAGAGCCATTGCGGAAAGCAATCGGCGCATCACATGGCTTGCTGTAAGTGTCGCTCAGATCAACGGACAACGAAACGCTCTTCGTACAGCAGGACGCCGTCCTCGGTCCTGAGCTCGACCCTCCAGCTGCCCGCGCTTTCGCCGGTCATGATGTTGCGACTATAGGTGCGGTACCCCTCGCGTGGACCGGGCTTCACGTGGAGCGGTACGGTTTGGTACAAACGATTGTCCCGGTACCAGCGATGCTGGATCGTCGTCGCGGTTGCGGACCTGACCTGAGTGTAGAAGAACAATGGACCCGCAGGAACCGGGCGGTCAGGAGGATCGCACGCAAAGTCTTCGAGTTCGGCGCAAAGCCGCGCTTTCATCACCGTGAGTCGCACGGGTGTCGATGCTTCCGGAATGGTTCTCGTTTTCTCTTCGGGTTGCGTTGCCGGCACGACCGACAGGTCCGCCGGATTCGGGGCGGGAGTCTCCCGCACCGAGTCTGTCGCGATCGGCGATGGCGCCTCGGCTCGGCCGTTCGAATTGAGCCACGGGCGGACCGCGGTAAGAATCATGATCAGCATGACAGCGGGGCCGAGGCCGCCAATCGCGAGTGGACGAATGAGTCTCCTCGGCATCAGCGGCTGCACCGGTGGCGGTTCGGGATGCGACGGCACGTCGACTGCTTTTCCGCGCGCGGCGCAGAAATCGCGCAGGTTCTGTCGACTCGTCGCGACAAACGGATGGTCTGGCTTCAGTGCCGTCGTCGCGATGGCGTAGGCGCGCCGGAAACAGTCCTCCGCGTCGACCGGGTTGTCATTCATCTCGCAGACGACGCCGAGATTGTTCAGCGTGTTCGCGAGGTCCGGATGGAGCGGGCCGAGAGTCGCCTCCTGCACGACTGCCGCCTCACGCAAGAGCCTTTCAGCGGAGGCGTAATCGCCAGCAGCAGCAGATTGTTCCGCTGCTTCGATGATGGAGCGAGGTTCGCGCGGTTCCGGCATGGACCGTCCAAGGGGGGAACCGACATCGCCATTGTAGGACGCCGTCTCTGTGCAGCATCACCCCGTGCCACAAAAACGATGACAATGCGCGCAAAATCGCGCGATCGTCCAGCGATGTTCAGTGACGAAACCAGCGGGCCATCACACGCTTGGGACTGGTCGGCGTATCTGACGTCGTTGAGTGTGACGGATCATCCCAGACGCGCAACGGCAGGCGTATCTTCACCACCATGTTTCCTGGTGGATCGACCGTTAACCACAAATGGCCGCCACATTCCTGAAGCAGCTCTTGAAGCGCCCCGAGATCGACTCCTGGTTTCTCCAAGGCGACCTCGCTCGAGGGCCGGCCCGGCGTTTCGCGCCTCATTGCCGTGACCGTGATCAGCGCGTGGTGCCCTCGACGGACGTTGGGATGGTCTGCAATGAACTTTTGATCCACGACGACGGTGGCGAGTTCAATTCGCAATCGCCCACCGACGGGCATGCGTTCGCGACCATAGCTGGCCAGATTGACGAAGAGCCGCTCCACGCGGTCGGCTTTCATGTCGACGTTGAGCGGCGACGACATCTTCGACAGCTCGAGGGCGACATCGTCGCCGGCCACGTGCTTCAGGACCGGTTTCAGATCGCGTAGCACTCTGTTCAATTCGACCGGTTTGAGGGCGCTGGCTTGTTCGTCGCCGTGCGCAGCAAGCCGCTCGAGGTAACTGGCCGCGCGCGCGACCTCACCAAGCAGCCGTTCTCCTCGTTTTCGAAGGGCGGCGTCATCGCTGACCGCCATCAGCCACTGCTGCCCATCTTCGCGGACATCGCGGAGCAGTCTTCCGCAGGTGACAGCAGTTTCCGAGGCGAGCCCGCCAACTGCCGCCATCCGATGCGCCCTGCCAAGCCTGTCCTCGAGGACGTGAACGTTGGTGATGTCTTCGACGGCGATCTCGATCGTGTCAGGCCCAAACTCGAGGGCGGATAGTCGTACGACGAGGCGCTCGTCGTTTCTTCGTTTCCATGCGGTCTCGACCGATTGTCGGGTTTTTGTGCTGAGGCAGCGCTCGACAAGCCAGGACAAATCGTCGGTGGATTCGAACACGGCCTTCACGAAGTCAGCGTCCCGCAATTCGTCGGGCTCGCGATACCCGACCAGATGCGCGAGGGCCCGGTTGGCGTCCGTGAACGCGCCGTCTCGAGTGCACCGCCACAGCGGCAACGGCGCGTCGTGGAACTGCCGGCGAAGCTCGCGTCGACTGGCGTCGAGTTGCTTCTCCAGATTCTCGATCCGGGCGTCGCGTTCCGCGCCCTCGACAACAAGCTTCGCCACTGACTCGGCATGCTCGCCCGTAACGCGATCGAGAGTCTGCTGAAATTCCCGACGCGCCTTCTCGAAGGCGTGCCGCGCGTCGGTCAGTTCCGCTGCGAGCCGGCGAACTTCGGCTTCCGCGGTCAGGCGAGCTCGTTCCAGCCCGTCTCGCTCATGTTGATAGTCGATCTCGCGTCTCCGCGCGTGTTCGCGAACGGAGGCCAGTGAATCATCCAGTGCACCACGTGCCGTTTCGAGATTCTGGATCTCGTTCAGCAGCGCCGCCTGCCGCGTATTGTGACCTTCTCGTTCCTTGGCAAACTGGTTCTCGAGCTGTGTGACCTCGTCACGACCGCGCGCGGTGAGCGTGGCGATTTCGTCGCGGAACCGCTGTTCAGCGTCCGCGGCGGCGGAGCGCATCTCAGCGATGGTGCGGTCGAGTGATTCACGGCGCGCGATTTCCCGCGCGAGCCGCTCCCCGACATCGGCGCGGGTGGCGCGTTCGTGATCGATGAGCCGCGTGAATTCACCTTCGCGCTCGGCGGCTTTCGTCTCCGCCGCCACACGGTCTCGACTGGCGTCTTCGTGAGCGGCCTTCAATGCGTCGGCGGTAGCGGTCAGTTGCCGCTCGAGTGCACTTCGGATCTTCGCCGCTTCAGCGAGGTGCGACGTGAGTTCGGCTTCCCGTTGCGTGAGTCGATCGACCTCGGTAGCGGCCGCCGCGTGGTCGTGCCGCGCCGCGGCGAGGGCGGTTTCGGCCTCGTTGAACCGGCGTTTGAACTGATCTCGTGCCTCAGCCGTCTGCGCCAACTCGGCGTCGAACTGCGCCTCGCGTTCCGCCCGCTCGGCCGCCGCCGCCATGGCCGACGCGTGCTGCTGTTCGGCCTCAGTCAGTTGCCGCTCGAGTGCGCTTCGGATCTTCGCCGCTTCAGCGAGATGCGACGTAAGTTCGGCTTCGCGGTGCGTGAGGCGCTCGACCTCGGTCGCCGCCGCCGCATGCTGCTGTTTCGCTTCGTGCAGCGCGGCGTCAACTTGCGCGAGCCGCTGTTCGACATCGGCACGCGTGGCGCGTTCGTGATCGATCAGCCGCGTGAATTCGGCTTCACGCTCGGCGGCTTTCGCCTCCGCCGCCACACGGTCCCGGCTGGCGCCTTCCTCGGCGGTCTTCAGCGCTGTTGCCGTCGTGGCCACCTGCCGTTCGAGGGTGGTGCGCACCGTGACGCCTTGTGCGAGCTCCGAGGTGAGGGCCCTTTCGCGTTGCGTGAGGCGCTCGACCTCGGTGGCTGCCGCCGTCGCCGCCGCCGCATGCTGCTGTTTCGCTTCGTGCAGGACGGTTTCGACCTGCGCGAGCCGCTGTTCGACATCGGCACGCGTCGCGCGTTCGTGATCGATCAGCCGCGTGAATTCGGCTTCACGCTCGGCGGCTTTCGCCTCTGCCGCCACACGGTCCCGGCTGGCGCCTTCGTGAGCGGCATTCAATGCGTCGGCGGTGCCGGTCAGTTGCCGCTCGAGAGTGCTCCTCACTGCCGCGGCGTCGGAGAGCTGCGAGGTCAGTTCGGCCTCACGTTGCGTGAGTCGCTCGACCTCGGTCGCCGCCGCCGTCGCCGCCGCCGCATGCTGCTGTTTCGCTTCGTGCAGCGCGGCGTCAACCTGCGCGAGCCGCTGTTCGATATCGGCGCGCGTCGCCCGTTCGTGATCGATCAGCCGCGTGAATTCGACTTCACGTTCGGCGGCTTTCGTCTCCGCCGCTATACGGTTCCGGCTGGCGCCTTCGTGAGCGGCATTCAATGCGTCGGCGGTGCCGGTCAGTTGCCGCTCGAGAGTGCTCCTCATTGCCGCGGCGTCGGAGAGCTGCGAGGTCAGTTCGGCCTCACGTTGCGTGAGTCGCTCGACCTTGGTGGCGGCCGTCGCATGGTCGTGCCGAGCGGAGGTCAGGGCGGCTTCGGCGTCGCTGAATCGGCGTTGGAACTCGTCACGCATGGCCACCGTTTGCGACAGCTCGGCATCGAATTGGGCCTCGCGTTCGGCCCGCTCGGTCGCCGCCGCGGTCATGGCCGCGGCGTGCCGTTGTTCCACATCGTGCAGGGTTGCTTCGATGTGTGCGAGGTGCTGCTCGACCTCGGCGCGCATCGAGCGTTCCTGGCGAACCAGTGCCTCGAATTCGCGTTCACGTTCGGCGGCTTTGGTTGCGGAGGCCAAACGATGTCGGCTGGCACCCTCGATCGCGTCCTTCAGCGCGTCCGCCGCGTCGGTAAGTTGCCGCTCGAGAGTATTTCGCGTCGCCGCCGCTTCGGTGAGTTGCGACGTGAGCTCCGCTTCGCGTTGCGTGAGCCGCTCGACGTCCGTCGCCTGTGCCTGGAGAATCTGCTCGGCGTGAACGAGTGCCGTCTCCAGCTCACTCGACCGGCGACGGGCCTCGGCAGCCTCGGCCAACTCAGCGTCGAATTGTGCCTGACGTTTAGCCAGCAGTGCGTTCGCCACTGCCACCACCGAACTATGCGGCTTCTCTACGTTGTCGAGCGCCGTCTTGACGCGCGCCAGTTCCTCTTCGACGTTCCGGCGCCTCTCAACTTCCTGTTGGAGCTGCGCGCGAAGCTCCGCTTGATGCTCGCTGGCCTGTTCGGCGGCTCTCGTCTCGGCCGCCACGCGGTGACGGCTCGCCTCTTCCTCGGCGTTCTTCAACGCTGTCGCCGACGCGGTCAGCTGCCGCTCGAGGGTGGTGCGCATCGTCGCGGCTTCAGTGAGGTGCGAGGTGAGCTCGGCTTCGCGTTGCGTGAGTCGTTCAACGTCCGCGGCATGTGCCTGAAGCGTCTGCCGAGCCTGATCGAGTGCGGCCTTCAGCTCACTTGCCTCGCGCCCGAGGGCGTTGCGGGTGTGGGCAGCCTGTGCCAGATCGGCCTCGAACTGTGACTGACGCTCCGCCCAGAGCGCGGCAGCCGCCGTGACGGCCGAACTACGCTGCGACTCCGCTTCGTCCTGAGCCCTTTTTGCGCGGGCCAGAGCTTCTTCGAGCTTTCGACGGTTCTCGATCTCCTGTTCGAGCTGCGCCCGAAGCTTCTCGTGATGCTCGTTGGCCTGTTCGGCAACACCCGTCTTTTCACGCGCTGCGCGATCGTTGGCCCCTGCGAGAGCAGTTTCGAGGTCAACGAGTCGGCGTTCGAGGGTGTTCGCGGTTGCGGTCGCCTCGGTGAGCATCGAGGTCAGTTCGGCGTTGCGTTGCGTGAGACGCTCCGCCTCATTAACCGCGGCTGTGCGACTCTGGCGGACCTGGCGCAACTGCTCGTCGAGCATCTTCTGCGTCGAAGCGGCGCGCGCGATGCCGGTTTCGTACTCTGTCTTGCGTTCGGCCAGCTGCGCGGCCGCGGCGGTTGTCGCCGACACTTGGCGTTGCTCCGCGTCCTGAAGCGCAGCCTCCGCGTCCGCAAGCCGCTGCTCGAGGCCGCTGCGGGTCTCGCGTTCCTGACGCAGGAGCATCTCGAGTTTCGCCTCACGCTCGGCCGCAGGTGATTGCTCGGCGGACGAGCGCTGCTCTCGCTGGTGAGCCGCGGATTCGCGGTCGCTGACGCGGCGCTCGGTTCCCTTGACGTGAATGCCACTCCCGTCGGTCCGAGCTGCGGGTGCTGCGACCGCCGGCTTCGTGACGGTTTCAGCACGCGGACGCTCCCGCACGGCGCCTGGCGCCTGTCCGCCGCCGATCGTGCGACTGACAACCGCCGGCAGGTCCTGTGAAAACGAGGCACCCTTTTCGACGTAGTCCTTAGCCCCGGCCTTGAGCGATTCGTGGGGGGAACTCGAACCCTCGGGCAGAACCATCACAACGGGGGCTTGCACCCCGAGCGTGCCCATCTGCTTCAGATATGAGCACCCGTGAGTATCCGACTGGACTTCGACGATTAACGCCGCCAGGTCCGGGTTCTCGAGAATCGAGAAGGCGGCCCGCTCAAAATTCGAGCCCCATAGGACGGTGACGTTCGGCGCGATCGCGCGGAGCGCCCTGGTGGCGACCTGCGCGCGGCTACGTTCGCTCGCTATATAGAGAATTTTCATGGCCCATTCGGACGACGTAGCGGGGAAGTAGCGGAGAACGGTCCGCTCTTTTCTATCGGCCAGAGACCAGCATCGCTGCATCGGTATGTCCCGGCGGACCGGCTGGGCGTCATCGGATGTACCATGCGCTGCCGTCGTGGCCGATGGGGGCGACCGCGGAACCCGAAATACCAGGAATCCGCACGGGTTCGAAGGAGACGCGCGATGACGACTCGCAGGGAGTTCATCAAGGGTGCTGCCGCGTCGGGCCTGGTGTTTTGCACATGCGGGCTGCTCGACGCCTATGCGCAGGGTTCGCATAAACACCCCAATCTCGGCACCCGGCGCAAGCCCGTGATCGTCAACGGCAAGCGAGTCACGACCATTGACGTGCATTCGCATTGCCTCTTCCGCGATGCCATCACGTTGATGGGCGCAGAGGCGAAGGGCGTCGAGCCGCTGGTCAAGGGCGCCCCCGAGCACTACATCCCGGTCAGCGACAAGGCCGCGGTCGAGCAACGCCTGGCGACGATGGATGCGATGGGCATCGACGTCGAGGTGCTCTCCATCAACCCGTTCTGGTATCGCAAGGACCGCGACACCGCTGCGGCGATCGTCAAGTTGAATAACGAGCGTCTGGCGGAGTTGAGCGCGGCGTATCCGAAGCGGCTGAAGGCATTCGCGTCGCTGTCACTGCAGGCGCCGGACCTCGCGGTGAAGCAGCTGGAAGAGGCGGTGACCAGGCAGGGTCTGCTCGGCGCCGCTATCGGCGGGAGCGTGAATGGCGAAGACTTTTACGACCCCAAGTTCCATCCGGTCTGGGCCAGGGCCGAAGAACTTGGCGCGGTCTTGTTCATTCACCCGCAGAGCCCACCGGAACTGGCGAACCGGTTCAAAGGCAACGGATGGCTGTCGAACACGATCGGCAATCCGCTGGACACGACCATTGCCCTGCAACATCTAATCTTCGAGGGCACGCTGGACAAATTCCCCGGCCTCAAGATCATTGCCGCGCATGGCGGCGGCTATCTCGGCTCCTACGCTCCGCGTTCTGACCATGCGTGCTTCGTGTCTCCCGTCAATTGCAATCCCGACATCGTCCTCAAGAAAAAGCCGACGGAGTATCTGAATCAGATCTATTTCGATGCGCTGGTGTTCACCGAGGAAGCGCTCCGGCATCTGGTGGCGCAAGTGGGGGTGAGTCAGGTCGTGCTCGGCACCGATCATCCGATTCCATGGGAGGAGCATCCGGTCGACCACGTGATGGCGACGACGACGCTCTCGATGGCGCAGCGCGGCGCCATCCTCGGCGGCAACGCGGCGAGGCTGCTCAAAATCAAGGATGTCTAACGGCAGTCGGCCACTGCCCACTGAGTTTACGGTTCGCCAGGCAGGCGAGGCGTGCTCCGTGGTGGCTGACGCGGATTGACCGCCCGCTCGAGCGCGTAGGCATAGGAGAGAAGCTTGTCCTCGGTGAAGTCGAGGCCGAGCAGCTCGGCCCCTATCGGCACGCCCGATGGTGCCGTTGCCGTTGGTGCTGAGAATCCCGCCTGGAATGTGACGGCCGGAAGGCCCGTGCCATTCGACAGCGGCCCATTGCGTTCCAGCTGCTCGGCAGCGGTCACCGGTACGACCAGGATTTTCTGGTGCGGATAGAGGATCGCATCGAGATTGAGTTCCGCCATCTTGTTCATCACCGCGAGGCGCAGCTTGTCGCGGTTCAGCATCCGGTCCTTGTATTCGAGGCTGTTCATGCCGTCGGCGATGGCGTATTCGGCTTCGAGCGTCTTCTGCACGGCGGAGGTCTTCGCGGCGATCAGCGCGCCGAAGCTCTTGATCGGTGAGTTGGCTGGAAGCGTGGCGAAGTATTTTTCCATTACGGTCCTCGCCTCATAGGAGTCGGTGGCAAGGGCGGGGAGGAGCCGATCGTATTCGGGGAGCGTGAAGCGAACGACTGCCGCGCCCAGGCCCTCCATGCGCGCGATGAGCGCGTCCATCGCCGTATTGACCTCGCGATGGCGTTCGTCCTTTCCAAAGAGATTCGTCATCGCGCCGATGCGCGCACCCTTGAGCGCGTCTGCGCGTAGCAGACGCGTGAAGCTCGCGGGCTGGCGCCCGCGGCCGAACACGGTGATCGGATCCGCCGGATCGTATCCGGCCATGACGTCGAGGATGAGCGCCGCATCCGTCACCGTGCGCGCGATCGGACCGACTTCGTCCTGCGTCTGGCTGTTCGGGACGAGACCGTTGCGACTGACGAGCCCGCGCGTCGGGCGCACGCCGACGAGGTTGTTGGCAGACGAGGGCGAGCGGATTGATTGGCCAGTATCGCTACCCGTGCCGGCGAGCGCCAGGTTGGCGGCGACCGATGCGCCGGTTCCGCCGGAGGAGCCGCCCGGCGTGCGCGTCAGGTCGTATGGATTGAGCACCTGACCGCCGAGGCTCGAGTTCGACATGCCGCCGCGCGCGAATTCCTGCAGGTTTGCTTTGCCCAAAATGAGCGCACCAGCTCTTCGCAGCTTCGCCACCGTGAAGGCGTCAGCCGCCGGACGCGAATCCTTCATGCTGACATTGCCGGCGGTCGTCGGCATGTCGGCGGTGTTGAAGTTGTCCTTGAGCACGAGAGGGATACAGTGAAGCGTGCCGACGCCCGTAGGATTGGCGCGGTATTGCTGATCCATGTCCGCCGCCGTTTCCATCGCTCGAGGGTTCACGGTGATGACGGCGTGGAGCGACGGGCCTTTCAGATTGTAGGCATCGATGCGATCGAGATAGAGCCTGGTGAGTTGCGCGCAGGTGAGTTGCCCGCTTGCGAACGCGGCGCGAATCGTGGCGATCGTCGCCTCCTCGAGGTGGAAGGGCGCCTGCGCCGCCGTGCGCGATGCGACGCACAGCACCATCATCGTCGTTGCCGCAGCGCCCGTGGCCAGGAGCCTGCGTCTTATTGGATTCATAATGCGGGCGTCCTCTTCGCGCACGGACTATAGCTCAACACAGTCCGCGGGAATCCGAACGGCGACGTCGGAAACCGGTAACGCCGCCTCAACTCGAAAGCCGCGGGCGTTTTCGGAACGGATAGACGAACTGGCTGCTCCACCGTGGCGGAACATCGCGCCGGTGCGCGAGCCCGTACGCCTGCGGCCATCGACCCGGCAGGTAGTAGGTCCCAAACAGCAGATCCCACGCCGGCGTGTGCACCGCGAAGTTCTTGTCGATACTTTGCGGCTCGGCGCTGTGATGCCAGTGATGGAAGGCCGGGGTGACCACGATCCGCTGCAGCGGCTTGAAGGCCCACTTCACGTTGGCATGAATGAACGTGGCCTGCACCGCCACGATAAAGACGTACACGATCAGCGCGCCTTCGGAGAACCCGAGCACGAAGATCGGCACGTAGGTGAGCCCGCGCGTGAGGATGACGTCCACCAGATGCAGGCGTGATCCGGCGAGCCAGTCCATCTGCTCGATCGAGTGATGGATCGCGTGAAATGGCCACAGCCAGCGCGACACATGAAAGGC
>Ga0207643_10001622_pt1 | contig 12681 bp, 8 predicted proteins | sample KBSMisM62_FD_184313 | JGI IMG/M metagenome (GOLD analysis project Ga0207643, IMG submission 184313) | Miscanthus rhizosphere microbial communities from Kellogg Biological Station, Michigan, USA - KBS Miscanthus M6-2 (SPAdes) (version 2) | ecosystem: Host-associated > Plants > Roots > Rhizosphere...
ACCCAGAACGGCGGCGACGTCGTGTCGCTCGGCGACGATGCCCCGACGACGTACGTCGGCTTGCCCTCCCAGTCCTGCACGCGAAGGCGCGAGAGATCGATCTTGTACGGCGCGAGCTGCTTGATCGTGACGTCGAGCGGCTCGAGATAGACGCTCACGATGAGCGGCAGGAATGGATTCCCCTCCGCCATGCGTCGCACGACCTTGCCCTCGCGCACGACGTAGAGCGAGTCCGCCGTGTAGAGCGCGCCGTTGCCGAGTGCCGGATCGCCGATGTCGATGCGCAGCCGCGAGCCGCGCTGCGACTCGTACCACGTCGTGACCTGGGACGTGCCGTCGGGCCGCCGCTGCGTCGTGCGCTGCACGAACGTCATCGTGCGGAACCACGTGCCGGCGTAGCGGTCGTGCATGCGCGCGAGGAGCGCCTTCCCGTCACTCGGCTCGGCGCTCGTGCCGGTCCGTGGGGCGGAGGCGGAGGCACAGCCGGCGAGCACGACCAGCAGAGCGGCGAGCCTGGAACGCATCATGGCAGGTGAGGTAGGAAGGAGGTTCGCGTCGCACGAGCAACGGCTCAGACCGGAAAGGGCGCGCACCTGTCTTCCCGTCGCGTCCTCCGCGTCCCATTTTCGAGTGCGGACACGCGGCCGCCGTCTTCTCACCAATACTCAGTCCGAGACCCCAATGCGCAAAGTATCGAGTGCACTCCTGCTCACCCTTCTCGCCGTCGCTCCCGCCGTCGCGCGTGCGCAGGCTGCCGCTCATCCCGACTACTCGGGCACCTACGTCCTCGACCCCGCGCAGAGCGAGGGGCAGATGGTGCCGCAGAAGATGACGCTCAAGATCACGCAGACCCCCGCCGGCCTCACCGTCGACCGCACCCAGACGACTCAGATGGGCGAGTCGACGTCGCAGATGAAGTACGCACTCGATGGCTCGGCGTCGAAGAACACGCTGAACATGGGCGGCAACCCCGTCGACGTCTCCACGGTCGTCACCTGGGAGGCGACGTCCCCGATCCTCACGAGCTCCATGAAGTTCGGCGAGAACGACGCCCAGTCCGTCGAGAAGTGGTCGCTGGCCGATGGCGGCAAGAAGCTGAACATCGACCGCAAGATCAGCGCGGGCGGCCAGGAGTTCGCGAACAAGCTGGTGCTGGTGAAGCAGTAGTTGCGCAGTGCGCATTGCGCTATGCGCATTGCGCGACGGCCTCGGGAAGCAATTGCCTCCCGAGGCCGTTCTGCTGTAGCGCACAGCGCGATGCGCATAGCGCATCGCGGTTTTCTAGAACGTGATCCCGAACGTCACCGGTATGTACGTGAACGAATTGTTGTCCGTAGGGATCCGCCGGTAGCGTGCGTCGACCCGCGCGCCGAGCTCCCCCAACGAAAACTGCACGCCGGCGCCCGCGTTGAACCCCCAGCGGTTGGCGACCGAGGAACCGAGTCCGCCCGTCGGGCTCAACTCCAGACGCGAGTAGCTCGGTCCGGCGGTGATGTATGGCCGAATGAGCCCGGCGGTCGGCAGCGGGATCCACCCCACGACGTTCGCGTTGCCGCCGAACTCGTTGGCGTCGGCATTCTCGCCGTTCACGCTCAAGCCGCTGGCGTCGAAGCTGGAGTAGATGACTTCCGCCCGAAAGCCGACCGGCATCAGGGGCAGCTTGAGGTCGACCGCGCCGCCCACGTTGAAGCCGGTCTTGACCAGATCGGACGTCTTGTCGATCGGGAGTGCGGCGCCGCCGAAGAGAGTGAACTTGAGCGGATTGCTGATCTGCGCCTGCCCGACACCCAGCGGGGCCAGCGTGGCGAGCGCGAGGATCACCGCCGAACGGATCTTCATGTCGTTGCTCCAGGGATCTGGTTGAGCCGCCGGCTCGTCCGAGCCGTCGCGTCACGACTGGCGGAACATAATGACCCCCCGCGCGATGTGCTTTGCGCATTGCGCTTCGCGCTCAAACGAAACGGCCTCGGGAAGCAATTGCCTCCCGAGGCCGTCGCGCATCGCGCACAATGCATAGCGCTTTAGAACGTCAACCCGAACGTGATCGGAATGTACTGGATCGTGCCCTTCTCGCCGGTACCGAAGAAGTCGTTCGACGAGATGCGCTTGTAGCGGACGTCGAGGCGCGTCGAGAGCGTTCCGAGCGCGAAATCGAGTCCACCGCCCACGTTGAAGCCCCAGTTGTTGTCCGAGATCGAAGCGTCGACGCCCCCGGAGCTCGCTGAGACCTTGATCTTCGAGTAGCTCGGGCCACCGGTCACGTACGCCTTCACCGGACTGCCGGCGTTCGGCAGCCAGAGCACCACGTTGGCGTTCAGACCCAGATCCGACAGGTCCGCGTTATCGGCGCCGCCGGTGTCCTTCGCGCCGAAGCTCGCGTAGTTACCCTCGGCCCGGACGCCGAATGGACTAAGCGGCACATGGTAGTCCAGTGCGGCACCGACATCGTAGCCCATGTTCACGCCGTCCTTCATGTCGCCTGTCGGCAGCGCCGCGCCGGCGAACACCGTGAACTTCAATGGATTCGACACCTGTGCCTGCGCGATCGAGGCCGACCCCATCGAGGCCAGCATGGCGAGCGAGAACAGCACGGTGGTGCGTTTCGTCATGATTTCGAGTTCCTTATGGAGGTCTGGATGCGGGCGAGCGCCCGCTCGTACTCGCCTTCCAAACGAGCGCGACCGTGCGGGCGCAACAAATTCCATCCATACTGGGTAGGGTGTTCCAGCCCCAAACGCCCTCCGCCGCCAGGCAGAATCGTCCCAGCGGCGACCCGGGCCCCGTGTCATCATCAATGGTTCCCCGTCTCGGAGTCCCGTTCATGGCCCCCCGGCTCACCCCGTTCGCGCTGCCGCTCGCCGCGGTCGCGCTCCTCTCCGTCGCGTCGGTCGCCTCCGCCCAGGCGACGCGACCGTCCGGCATCGACACCTCCGCCTTCGATCGCAGCGTCCGCCCACAGGACGACCTCTTCCGGTTCGTCAACGGCGGATGGCTCAAGCGCACGCCCATCCCCAACGACGCCGCGAGCTGGGGCGCATTCAACGAGCTCGACGAGCGCAGTCGCGAGTCGATGCGCACCATCCTCGAGGACGCGTCGCGCTCGAACGCGGCCGCAGGCTCCGAGGAGCGAAAGGTCGGCGATCTCTACGCCAGCTTCCTCGACTCCGCGCGCGTCGAGGCCCTCGGCGTCACGCCGCTCAAGGGCGAGCTCGCGCGCATCGCCGCACTCACGAGCTCGGCCGAGCTGCCCGCGATGTTCGCCCGCCTCGCGCGCATCGGCGTCGCGCGGCCGTTCGGCGCCGGTGTCGGCGCCGACCCGAAGAAGTCGACGACCAACGCCGTGCAGATCGGCCAGTCGGGGCTCACGCTCCCCGACCGCGACTACTATCTGAACAACGACGCGCGCATGACCGCCGTGCGTAAGTCGTACGCGGAGTATCTGGCCAAGCTGTTCACCCTCGCCGAGCAGCCCGACGCCGCGGGCGCGGCGTCGCGCGTCATCGCGCTCGAGACGGCCATCGCGGGCAAGCAGTGGGAGCGTGCTCGCAACCGCGACCGCAACGCGATCTACAATCCGATGACCGTGGCGAAGCTCGCCGAGTCGACGCCCCACTTCGACTGGAAGGGCTACCTCGGCGCCGCCGGCATTGGCGCGGCGACGGACGTCATCGTCAACCAGCCCGACTACCTCGTCGCGCTCGACTCGATCATCACCGCGACGCCGATCGGTACCTGGCGCGAGTATCTCGCCGCCAAGCTGCTCGATGCCTATTCGCCCGAGCTGTCCTCGCCCTTCGTGCAGGCGCGGTTCGACTTCCGTGGGAAGGTGCTGGCCGGCCAGCTCGCCCAGCGTGCGCGCTGGAAGCGCGCCGTCCAGGAAGTCGAGGGCGGACTCGGCGAGGCGGCCGGCAAGCTGTACGTCGCCCGGTACTTCAAGCCCGAGGCGAAGGCGCGCATCGACGAGCTCATTCGCAACCTGCGCGAGGCGTACAGCATCGGCATCGACAGCCTCGAGTGGATGACCCCCGCCACCAAGGCCCGGGCGAAGGAGAAGCTCGCGCAGTTCACCGTGAAGATCGGCTACCCCGACAAGTGGCGCGACTACTCGTCGCTCGACATCAAGCGCGACGACCTCGTCGGCAACGTCATGCGCGCACGCCAGTGGGCGTACGACGACAATGTCGCGCAGTACGGCAAGCCGGTGGACAAGAAGCGCTGGTTCATGACGCCGCAGACGGTGAACGCGTACTACCAGTCGACGAATAACGAGATCGTCTTCCCCGCCGCGATCCTGCAGCCGCCGTTCTTCGATCCGAAGGCGGACGACGCCGTGAACTACGGCGCGATCGGCGCCGTCATCGGTCACGAGATCGGTCACGGCTTCGACGATCAGGGCCGCAAGTCGGACGGGGCCGGGAACCTGACCGACTGGTGGACCGCCGACGATGCGAAGGCGTTCGAGGAGCGCGCCGGCCGGCTCGGCGCACAGTTCGAGGTCCTCTCGCCCCTCGAAGGAGCGAAGGTGAATCCGAAGCTCACGATGGGGGAGAACATCGGCGACCTGAGCGGCCTCGCGCAGGCGTACCGCGCCTACCGCATCTCGCTCAAGGGGAAGGAAGCGCCGGTCATCGACGGCTTCACCGGCGATCAGCGCTTCTTCATCGGCTTCGCCCAGATCTGGCGCTCGAACGACCGCGAAGCCGCGCTGCGCCAGCAGCTGCTGAGCGATCCGCACTCCCCGGGCGAGTACCGCGCGAACGTCCCCGTCGCGAACAACGAGGCGTTCCAGCGCGCGTTCGACCTCAAGCCCGGTGACAAGCTGTACCGGGTGCCGAGCGACCGGGTACGGATCTGGTAGGAGCTGTCAACGGTTCGTCAGTTGACGGTAGACGGCCGGCCTCGGGAAGCTCCTGCGTCCCGAGGCCGGCCGTCTACCGTTAACCGAAGAACCGCCAACGCGCGCGCAGAGCGCGCCTACTACTTCTTCTTCCCTCCCTTCGCCGCCTCTGCCGGCTTCGCCGTCGGTTCCATGAACGCCATGTTCTGTCCGACGTAGCCGAACTGAAGCCCCGTGCTCTGCTCGATGCCGCGGATCGCCTGGCGGGTCGAGTCGAGCGACGCGCGGAAGCTGGCCTTCGTACTCAGCAGCTTCGGCTGTGGCACCAGGATCGTCAGGCCGTACCAGCGCTTCATCATGTTGAGCACCTGGCCGAGGGGCTTGTCGTTCACGACGAGCATGCCGGAGCGCCACGAGTCGGCCTCCTCCTTCTCCGCCGCCGTCGCCTGACGCACCACGCTGTCCTTCGCGACGACCGCGCCGCCCGCCGGCACATCGGTCAGATCCTTCGGCTTGCCGACCTTCACCGAGCCTTCCGAGACGACGACCGTCGTCTCGATGGTGTTCTCGTCGACCTTCACCGTGAACGCCGTGCCCGTCGCCACGACGGCGACTGTTCCCGCGTTCACGCGGAACGGTTGCTCGATTCCCTTCGCGACGGTGAACTCGCCCGCCCCCTTGAGCTTCACGACTCGCAGCTCGGGGCCGAACAGCTTCGGCACCGTGAGCTCAGATTCGGGCGCCAGGCGCACCTTCGTGCCGTCGTCCAGCGTGACGGTGCCCATCCTCGCGAACGTCGTGGCGATGGGCTTCACGTCGGGCGCATTGAGCGCGCGGGTGAAGCGTTCGTTCTCGCTCACGCGACCCATGCCGTATGCCGCTCCCAGCACGGCAGCGAGAACCACCGCGAAGATGCCGAGCACGATCCACAGCGGCCTTCCCTGATCGGAGTGCTTGATGTGCTCCGCCGCCTCGTGGCGCGAATGCGCCGCCAGATCCGCCAGCGCCTTCGGGCTGTGCGCTTCGCCGTGCAGGGCCTTCATGATGTGCTGCCACGCCTCGTCCGACGTCTCGTCGCGTACGTCGTGCGCGCTGGCGTGGCCGCCTCCCCCGAGTCGGTGCGCGCCGGCCCGGCGGCTCAGCGCGCGCGCCGCGGCGTGGTGCACGTCTTCGACGAGAAAGTCGTGGACTTCCGCGGGAGTACGGAACTTCGCCCGCGCGTCCCACGCGCGCACGAACGCGCCTTCGACGACCTTCGACACGAGCGCGCGTGCGTCGGGGCCGAGATCCGCGCGCGCCTCTTCCGTCAGCGCGGGATACTCCTCGAGGAAGAAGCGGCGCAGCGTCTCCTCGTCTGCGAGAGCGGTGGCAGGCGCCCCGGCATCGGGTGCGTTGCCGTCGCGTGCATCGAACGTGGTCGACATGGAACCTCTCTGGCTGGAGTTACGACCCGATCGGATGGCGGCGAATATGAAGGGGCATCCCGCAGATGTCACGTCTGGGTGAACATTTGGAGCACACCGGGCACAGCAATCCACGCGCCGAGCTCGAGCGAGCGCCCTATCTCGCTGTCGCCATGCGGCGCGTCGTGCGAGATTTCGAGCACTCTCCCTATGTCGTTATCTCGTAACGACATGTCCCCGGACCGTCGGATACGCCATGCCCACCCACGCCGGACGTCGTCGTTCGCCCTTCGTTGCCGCATTCCTCCTGCTGTCGTTCGCTGCAAACCCCGCGCTCGCCCAGATACCGTCCGGTGAATACGCCGCGCGCCGCGACTCGCTCGCCGCGCGCGTGCACAACGGAATCGTCGTCGCCTTCGGCGCCCGCACGCCGGTCACCGACTTCGGTCCGTTCTACCAGCTCCCCGCCTTTCACTATCTCACGAACTTTCACGAGCCCGACGCCGCGCTGGTGATGGTCGTGCGCGACGGCCGCGGCACGAGCACGCTGTTCCTCACGCCGATCGCACCGCGCCGCGCCTTCTACTATGGAAAGCGTCCCGATTCGGCCGAGGTGGTCCGCAGCTTCGGCATGCGCGCCCGCACCTTCGCCGCCCTCGGCGCCGTCGTCGACTCGCTCGCTGGGGAGCGTCTCCCCTTCTTCGTGCTCGACGACTTCGAGGACGCCGACTTCGCCGCGCAGGACTCGCTGACGCGCGGCAAGCAGTTCGTGCGTGCGCTCAAGGCACGCCACGCCTCCGGCATCGAGATCCGTGACGCGCATCCGATCGTCGACGAGCTGCGGGCGCGGAAGAGCCCGGCCGAGATGGCGCTCCTCCGCAAGGCCGCCGAGATCAGCACGGAGGGACACCGCGCCGCGATGTCGATCCCGGAGCCCACGAAGGAGTACGAGATCCAGGCCGCGCTCGAGGGGACCTTCCTCCGGCTCGGCGGGGCGCGCCCGTCGTACGGCTCCATCGTCGGCGGTGGCGTACACGGCACCCAGCTCCATTACATGCGCGACCGTGGCGACGTGAAGCCCGGCGACGTGGTCGTGATGGATGCGGCCACCGAGTACGAGGGCTATGCGGCGGACATCACGCGTACGCTCCCGGTGAGTGGCAAGTACACGCCGGAGCAGCGCGCGATCTATCAGCTCGTGCGCGACGCACAGGCCGCCGCCGAGCGGAACTCGAAGCCCGGCATGTCCGCCGTCGCGGCGCAGGACTCGTCGTGGGACGTGCGCGCGAAGGGACTCGCGAAGCTCGGGCTCGTCGAGAGCGTGGACGCGCAGCTCGACCTGCCCTGGCCGGCCGACTGCAACGCCAATCCACGCGCGTGCAAGCAGGCGATGTTCTGGATGATCCACGGCATCTCGCACGGCCTCGGCCTCGCCGTGCACGATCCGGCGCAGTTCTACGCCAAGGACCATCTCTTCAAGCAGGGCGACGCGTTCACGATCGAGCCCGGCATCTACGTCAGCACCAACATGCTCGACGCGCTGCCGGACACGCCACGCAACCGCGCCTTCATCGCCAAGGTGAAGCCGGTCGTGCAGCGCTACCAGAACACCGGCGTGCGCATCGAGGACGACTACCTGATCACGGAGAAGGGGCTGGAGCGCATCAGCCTCGCGCCGCGCGAGATCGACGAGGTCGAGGCGCTCATGCAGAAGCGTCCGCAGCGCGTGGTGCCGTGACCGACACGAACGCCGGACGCGTGCTCGGCTCGCAGCGCGCGCTGTTCGAGATCCCGGACGACGTCACGTACCTCAACTGCGCGAGCATGTCGCCGCAGCTGCGCACGGTGACGGCGGCGGGGATCGACGCGGTGCGCAGCAAGGCATCGCCGTGGACGCTTCGCGCGATCGACTGGTTCGTGCACGCCGAGCCGCTGCGCGCGCTGTTCGGCCGCCTGCTCGGCGCCGAAGCCGAATGCGTCGCGCTGGTGCCGTCCGTGAGCTACGGGCTCGCCGTCGCCGCCGCGAACGTTCCGGTGCGCGCGGGCCAGTCGATCGTCGTGCTCGACCGCGAGTTCCCATCGGGCACGTACACCTGGCGCGAGCTCGCGCGCCGCACCGGTGCACGCGTCGTCACCGTGGTGCGCGAGCCCGGGTCGAGCTGGACGGATGCCGTGCTCGCCGCGCTCGACGACCAGGTCGCGATCGTGGCGGTCCCCGCCTGTCACTGGACCGACGGCTCGCTGGTCGACCTCGAGCGCCTCGCGCCGGAGGTTCGCGCCGTGGGCGCCGCGCTCGTCATCGACGCGAGCCAGGCCGCGGGCGCGCATCCGATCGACGTGGAGCGGATCCAGCCGGACTTCCTCTGCGCGGTCGGCTACAAGTGGCTGCTCGGCCCGTACAGCCTCGGCTACCTCTACGCGGCGCCGAAGTGGCACGAGCGCGGCGTGCCGATCGAGCAGACGTGGATGTCGCGGATGGGCGCCGAGGACTTCACGAGCCTCGTGGACTACGTCGACGAAATGCGGCCCGGCGCGCGGCGGTTCGACATGGGCGAGTTCTCGCAGTTCACCCTGCTCCCGATGTCGGTCGCCGGGTTGACGCAGGTGGTCGAGTGGGGTGTGCCGAACATCGCCGCCGCCATCCGTGTCCTCACGTCGCGCATCGCGAGCGAAGCGAGGGCGCTCGGCTGCGAGGTGTCCGCCGACGCGGAGCGCGTGGCGCACATCGTCGGCGTGCGGCTGCCCCACGGCCTCCCGAGCGGTCTCACGGAGCGCCTCGCCGAGGCGCGCGTGTACGTCAGCGTGCGCGGCGACTCGATCCGCGTCGCCCCCCATCTGTACAACGATGAACGCGACGTGGCGCGGTTCATCGAGGTGCTGCGCAAAGCGCTGGACTGAGGAGACCGCTTCGGACGACTGGATCGCGCTGCACACCGGGTGCGCGTCCAGCGGATGGGCAGTTTCGCGGGTAATGAGTGCGGGGCATCGCTCGTGCACATGAGGGCGCTGGACCCTCCGCGACCGCACATCGCGCATCGCGCAAGGCGCATCGCGCACACCGCTACCAATGTTCATCTCCGACTTCGCCATCCGTCGACCGATCATCACCGTCGTGGTGACGATCGCGCTCGCCGTGTTCGGCATCGCTGCGCTCGCGCGGCTGCAGACCGACGAGTTCCCCGACATCGACGCGCCGATCGTCTTCGTCGGGATCGTCTATCCGGGCGCGTCGCCGGACCAGGTGGAGCGCGAGGTCGTGGATCGGCTGGAGGATCGCATCTCGGGGATCTCCGGGCTCGATCAGCTCACGTCGACGTCGAGCGACGGCTTCGCGCAGATCATCGTCCAGTTCAAGTTCGACAAGCCGACGGACGAGGCGACGCAGGACGTGCGCGACGCGATCTCCGCGGTGCGCGCACAGCTCCCGACGGAGATCGTCGAGCCGCTCGTCCAGCGCTTCGATCCGACGTCGCTTCCCATCGTCTCGCTCGCGCTCACGTCGCTCACCCTCACGCCGGCGCAGCTCACCCAGATCGGCGACCAGACGATCGGCGGTGAGCTGCGCTCGATTCCCGGCGTCGCCCAGGTGCAGGTGGCCGGCGCCGACAGCGCGACGCTCAACGTCGTGCTCGATCCCGCGCGGCTCACCAGCACCGGGGTCGGCGTCGATCAGGTCGTCGCCGCGCTGCGCGCGCAGAACCTCGCCGCGCCGGTCGGGCAGGTGACCGGCCCCGTGACCGAGCGCGCCATCCGGCTCGAGGGCCGGCTCGAGCGTCCGGAGGATTTCGCGCAGCTCATCGTGACCCAGCGCGGGGGCGTGCCGATCCGGCTCGGCGACGTCGCCACGGTGGAAGCCGGATCCGCCGAACGCCGATCGGCCGCGCTGTTCAATGGGCGCGAGGCGATCGGCCTCGACATCGTGAAGTCGAAGGGCTACAGCACGACCACGGTGAGCGACGCGATCAAGGCGCGTCTTCCCAAACTGCAGGCCGGCCTGCCGAAGGGGACGACGATCGAGCTCGTGCGCGACGCGGGCGCCCGCGTGCGCGCCTCCGTGCGGAGCGTGCAGGAGGCGCTCGTCGAGGGCGCGGTGCTCACCGTGCTCGTCGTCTTCCTCTTCCTCAACTCGTGGCGCTCGACGGTGATCACCGGTCTGGCGCTGCCGATCTCGGTGCTCGCGTCGTTCGTCCCGCTCATGCTGTTCGGCTTCACGCTGAACACCATGTCGCTGCTCGGGCTCTCGCTGGCGATCGGCATCCTGATCGACGACGCGATCGTCGTGCGCGAGAACATCGTGCGACACGTGGAGATGGGGAAAGACCATCTCGTCGCGTCGCACGAGGGGACGGACGAGATCGGGCTCGCCGTCGCGGCGACGACCTTCTCGATCGTCGCCGTGTTCGTTCCCGTCGGCTTCATGAGCGGGTTCGCCGGCCAGTGGTTCAAGCCGTTCGCGCTCACGATCGCCGCCGCGGTGCTCGTGTCGTTGTTCGTGTCGTTCTCGCTGGATCCGATGCTCTCGGCGTACTGGGCCGACCCGCAGATCGAGGCGCACGAGCGGCGCAATCCGATCGCCCGCGCGCTCGACCGGTTCAATGCCTGGTTCAACCGGCAGGCCGAGCGCTACCGGCGCGGCGTCGCGTGGGCGCTCGACCATCGCAAGACGATGATCGCGCTCGCCGCGGCGTCGTTCGTCGCCGCCATCGCGCTGCAGGTCACGATCGGCGGCTTCGGCTTCGCGCCCGACAGTGATCGCAGCGAGCTCACCGTGACCGTCGAGGCGCCGCCCGGCTCGAGTCTCGAGTACACGCGCGTCGTCACGGAGCAGGTGGCGCGGCAGGTGCGCGCCCACAAGGAAGTCGCCTACACCTACGCCACCGTCGGCAGCGCGTCGGGCTCGGGGGGTGTGGACGTCGGCTCCGTCTACCTGCGCCTTCTGCCGCGCCACGCGCGCGACGTGAGTCAGCAGGCGCTCGGCAGGGAGCTGCGGCGAGAGCTCAAGCGGATCGGTGGGGCCACGGCGTACCTGCTCGAGGCGGGGGGACCGGGCGGGGGACGCAAGCCGCTGCAGCTCGAGGTGAAGGGACCGGACGCGGCGACGCTCGGGGTCCTCGCCGACTCGGTGGCGAAGCTCGTGCGGGGCACGCGAGGCGCCGTGGACGTCGGTCTGTCGAGCAAGGGGATCAAGCCGGAGCTTCGCGTCACGATCAACCGCGGACTCGCGGGCACGATCGGTGTGAGCGTGGGCCAGATCGCGCAGGCGCTCCGTCCCGCGTTCGCCGGCGTCGACGCGGGTACCTGGGTCGATCCGACCGGGGAGACGCGCTACGTGCGCGTTCGGCTCCCCGCCGCCATGCGCGAGAGCCCGGCCGACCTCGCGGCGATCCCGATCGTGCTGCCGGGAGCGGGCGCCGCCGGTGGTCCCGCCGTCGTGCCGCTCGGCCAGGTCGCGACGATCACGGCGACCGGTGGTCCGGCACAGATCGACCACCTCGACCGCAGCCGCGTGATCATCGTCGGTGCGAACATCGAAGGCTCGATCGGCAACGTCTCGCGCGACGTGCAGCGGCGGATCGCGTCGCTGCGCCTGCCCGAGGGCTACACGGTCAACGCCGGCGGGCAGACGGCGGATCAGGCCGAGGTGTTCGGCTCGATCTTCACCGCGCTCGGCGTCGCGGTGATGCTGATGTATCTCATCCTCGTCATCCAGTTCGGGAGCTTCCTCGATCCGCTCGCGATCCTCTCCTCGCTGCCGCTGTCGCTCATCGGCGTCGTGCTCGCGCTGCTCGTCACGCGCGACACGCTGAACATCATGTCGCTCATCGGCGTGATGATGCTGATGGGGATCGTCGCGAAGAACGCCATCCTGCTCATCGACTTCGCCAAGTGGACGCACGAGCAGAAGGGGGTGCCGATGCGCGACGCGCTCATCGAGGCCGGCGCCATCCGGCTGCGGCCGATCCTCATGACGACGCTCGCGCTGATCGCCGGGATGATCCCCGTCGCGCTCGGCGGCGGCGAAGGCGCCGACTTCCGCGCCCCACTCGGCCGCGCGGTGATCGGCGGGACGATCACGTCGACGATCCTGACGCTGTTCGTGATCCCGACCGTCTACGAGATCCTCGACGACTGGCGCGAGAAGCTCGGTGCGCGCTTCCGGAGACGGACCGCCGCGCATGCGCCGGCTCCGGTGCCGGTGCCGGGCGACTGATCGAGTTCGGTCATTCCGAGCGGAGGGCCGCAGCGATCAAGAGGTCAGACTCGTCGAACCGATCAAGGAGTCTGACCCCTTGAAACTTCTCAACGGCGGAACGCGGATCTAGCCGGATTTGACGGGAAAAGCCGGATCGGCTCCGTGCCGGCGGAGAGATCTCTCCCCCGCAGCATGAAAAGACTTTAACGGTGTGGATGGAGAGGATCTCTGCGCCGGTCTGAGGAACT
>Ga0207643_10001624_pt1 | contig 12674 bp, 12 predicted proteins | sample KBSMisM62_FD_184313 | JGI IMG/M metagenome (GOLD analysis project Ga0207643, IMG submission 184313) | Miscanthus rhizosphere microbial communities from Kellogg Biological Station, Michigan, USA - KBS Miscanthus M6-2 (SPAdes) (version 2) | ecosystem: Host-associated > Plants > Roots >...
TGACACCAAGCACGTCTGCCTGTTTCCGCGCGATCCGGAAGAGTGCTTTTACTTCGCGCGCGACGCCTTCGATCTCGCCGAGCGCCTGCAGACTCCGATCATGGTGATGTCGGATCTCGACATCGGCATGAACGACTGGATGTGCCCGGATCTCAAGTGGGATGACAACTACGTGCCGGACCGCGGCAAGGTGTTGTCGAAGGACGAAATCGCCAAGCTCGACAAATTCCATCGTTATCTCGATGTCGACGGCGATGGCATTCCTTACCGCACGCTGCCCGGCGTGCATCCGAAAGGCGCGTATTTCACGCGCGGTTCGGGCCATACGCAGTACGGCATCTACACCGAAGACTCGGCCGAATACCAGATAGTGCTCGACCGGCTCACGCGCAAGTTCACCACGGCGAAACGGCTGGTGCCCAAGGCCATCATCGAGCAGGACGCGCATATCGACATCGCGGTGGTGGCCTACGGCAGCTCCGACGGTGCGGTGCGCGAGGCGCTCGATGTCCTTGCGCAACACGGGATCAAGACCAACTACATGCGCCTGCGGTCGTTTCCGTTCGGCGATGAAGTCGAGAAATTCCTCGACCAGCAGAAGCTGGTGTTCGTTGTCGAGCAGAACCGCGACGCGCAGATGCGTTCGTTGCTCACTCTCGAAACCCGTATCGAGAAGGCCAAGCTGCGCTCGTTGCTGCACTACAGCGGCTTGCCGATCTCCTCCGAGTTCATCGTCAAAGGCGTGCTCGCCGAGATCGAGCCGAAGACCCGCAAGCCCGAAGCCATCCCCGGCAACAAGTTTGGTGTCGCATGACTTTCCTGCCGAAGCCCAAAGTCCGTCATCCCTCGCTTCCGAAGAATTCGCTCGGCCTCACGCGACGCGACTACGAGGGAGGCCTGTCGACTCTATGTGCCGGCTGCGGCCACGACAGCATCACCGCGGCTATTATCGAGGCGTCCTGGGGTCTCGACATCGAGCCGCAGAACATGGTGAAGCTGTCAGGGATAGGCTGCTCGTCGAAGACCACCGCGTATTTCGTGAGCGGCGGTCACGGCTTCAATTCCGTTCATGGCCGCATGCCCTCGATCGCCATGGGCGCGAATGCCGCGAATCGCAATCTCAGCTACATCGGCGTCTCAGGTGACGGCGACACGTTATCCATCGGCCTCGGCCAGTTCTGCCACGCCATTCGCCGCAATCTCAACATGGCGTACATCATCGAAAACAATGGTGTTTATGGCCTCACCAAGGGGCAATTCTCGGCGTCCGCGGACGTGGGCACCATGGCCAAGAAAGGTGAGGTGAATCAGCAGCCGCCCATCGACCCGGTGTTGCTGGCGCTGACCCTGGGTGCCACCTTCGTGGCGCGCAGCTTTTCAGGCGACAAACAACAATTGGTGCCACTGATCCAGGCCGCCCTGCGCCACAAGGGTTTTGCGCTGATCGATGTCCTGTCGCCCTGCGTCACCTTCAACGATCACGAGGGATCCACGAAGAGCTATCAATACACGCGCGAGCATTACGACGCTGCGGTGCATGCGGACTTCGTGCCATTCCAGCGCGAGATATCCGCAGACTACGCCGCGGGAGATGTACTGCCGGTAGTGCTGCATGACGGCAGCCGGATCCTGCTCCGCAAGCTCGACGCGAGTTATGACCCGACCGATCGCGGCGCGGCCACCGCGGCCATCTCCGAACGGTTGAAAAAAGGTGAATTCCTGACTGGTCTCCTCTATGTGGATGCAGACGGCAAGGAGTTCCACGATGTCAATGAGACACCGGCTATTCCTCTCAATCAGATACCCCTGAAGCAGCTGTCGCCGGGGTCCGCCGCCCTAGCGAAAGTTCTGGCGCGATATCGTTAGCCGCGCTATGTTCCGCCCGCTACGTAGAACCGGTTGATCAGGAGTCGACATGGCCGAAGAAGAGAAGTCCCAGAAATTCACCTCCAAAGTGCGCCGCGGGCTCACTTGGGTCAGCACGGTGTCATCGACCGAGCTTGCGCGCGTCAAACAGGAAGCCGGCGGTGGCCGCATCCCTGGCATGACCGCCGCGCAGCTGTCGGATATCGAGGCCGCGCTGCTGTGGATTGCGCAGAACAAGGAAGAGGCGAATGGGTAAGGGTGACCGTCGCACGAAGCGCGGAAAGTTATATGCGGGCTCGTTTGGAAAGTCCCGCCCGAAAGATCCAGCAAAGAAAAAAGCTAGAGCCGTAAAGGCAAAGAAGAAAGCCTAAGCCAGACGACAATTGCACAGGTCCACAAGGCCCGCGAAGCGAAAGCTCCGCGGGCTTTGTATTTTGGGGCCTCTGGTAGTTCTTTGGACTAGGGCGCGAATTCGAACCGCACCTTGAACGTCACGTATCCATCCACGGGCGTCTCGCCATCCTTGGCCGCCGCATATCGGGACGCTTCCGCCAGCTGCATTGCGCCGTGGTCGAGATCGGGATAGCCCGAGCTGACCACCAGCGCAAATTCGCTGGCGCATCCCGCCGCGTTGACATGCGTGCGCACCACGATCTCTCCTTGCTCATCCCGCTGCTTCGCGGCGGCGGGATAGTAGTCCTCGGGTGCTGCGCTTTGAGTCATGGCCGCCTTCTTCCGAGCGACGTCGGGGGTTGGGCAGGGCGTGGTGCGCGGAACGTATTTGAGGGCAGCGTCGGCGCGCGACTGCGCCAGACCGGTCGTCGCCTGTCGAATAACGGTCTGCAGTTTCTCTTCGACAATCGCACCCGCTCCGGCAGCGCGCGCAAAATCTCCGGCGTTCAGTAAAGCGTGCATGGACCGCTCGGCTTCGAGCAGCGAGGGATCGATGGGTTCCGCCGGAAGTGCGTTCAGTGTCGCGAATGATTTCCATCGCTCGCGCCAGAGGATGGTCGAACTGCGCTGCCAATATCCGGCGATCTCCATCGCGCGCCTCGATGCCTCGTTCACCAATCGGGCTGCTTCGTCGAGATCGGCATTCGCCTGGACATCCTCCGCCGCGCGCGCGCTCTCCAGCAGCGCCGTCACGTGCCCATCCAGTTCGGCTGTGTACGCCCACTGCTCGAGGTCCTCGATCTTGTTGCGGCCACGTGAGTCGCGCGGCGTCCGCGCCGTGATTCGCAGCAGCTTGTGCGCATCCTGCATGAGGTCGAATTGCTTTTCGATGGTCGCGGCGCGCTTCCTGATCTCGCGCGAGGTCGCGGCGGCGTCGGTGCAGAAAAAGGCGAGCGTCAGGCAAACCAGAGTGAATCTTTGCATTGATCAGGTGGCTCTGGCAGGTGAGTTGACGATGCGGCGATAACGTTCGACGATCTCGAGCGCCGACTGGTTGTTAGCCGGGAGATCGATGTCGGTGGTGGCGATTGGCGTTACGCGCTGCCCCCAGCGAACCACGTGGCCCGTGAACGTGAGGCCGCCGCCGAATGAAGGCATGAGTAGCAGCGCTCCGGGCTTCACCCGGCCTTCTTCCAGTGCTTCGCACAGGGCCACGGGAATGGTGGCCGCCGACATGTTGCCGTAGCGGTGCACGTTGACGAACACACGCTTCATCGGTACGCCGGCCTTCTTGGCCACCGATTCGATGATGCGCATATTGGCCTGGTGCGGAATCACGAGGTCGACGTCGTCCGGACCCTTGCCGAGCTTGCCCAGTGCCTCGGCGCAGGCGGTCGCCATGCCATGAACGGCTTTCTTGAAAATCTCCTGACCCTCGAACTGCCATTCGGTCTTTCCGAGAATGCGATTCTGGTGTGCGTACCCGCCGCCCATGCCGTGCACGCGCAGGATCTCACGCGAATCGCCGTAGCAGCCTAGTCGTTCGGCTAACAATCCTTCTTCCTGGTCGGTGGCCTGCAGCACGACGGCGGCGGCTCCGTCGCCGAACAACACCGCGACATTGCGATCGCTCCAGTCCATGAAGGGAGAAATGAGCTCGCAGCCAATGACCAGTGCATTCTTCACCACACCGGTCTTGATCAACGCGGTGGCAGTGGACAGCGAATAGAGGAAGCTGGTGCAGGCGGTGTTCACGTCCATGGCGGCGCAACCGTCGGCGCCGATGCGCTTCTGGATGCCGGAGGCCATGTTGGGCACCTGGTCGTCGTAGCTGGTCGTGCCGAACACAATGAGTTCGATCTTCGAGCCGTCGAAACCCGCACAGGCGAGGGCGCGCGCGGCAGCGACGTAACTCATCTCACCCAGCGATACGTGGGAGACACGCCGCTCGCGGATGCCGGTACGGCTGAAGATCCACTCGTCGTTCGTGTCGAGGAAAGTGGCGATGTCAGCATTGCTGAGCACGGCCGGAGGCAGACACTTGCCCCAGCCGATGATGGCCGCCCCCCTCGTTTGCGAAGTCATGCCGGGAGGATAAGCGCACGCGCACTGTCTCGCCATGCGCAGATGCGCTCGCCTAGAATAGCCGCCCATGACAGACCACGACTTTTCCCGCTGGCGCCCGCATCCCTGGCATGGACTCGATCTCGGCGCCGATGCGCCGCGCATCGTCAATGCCTACATCGAAATCACACCGTTCGACATGATCAAGTACGAGATCGACAAGGTCTCGGGTTACCTGCGGGTCGATCGGCCGCAGCGCTCATCATCGCACCCGCCCGCGTTGTACGGCTTCATTCCGAAGACCTACTGCGGACCGCGCATCGCCAAACTGGCGCCCGGATCCGAGCGCGGCGATGGTGATCCGCTCGACATCTGCGTGGTCAGCGAACGGCCTATCGAGCGTTCGGAAGTCATCCTGCGCGCGCGCGTCATTGGCGGCATCAAACTTCTTGACCGCGGCGAAGCCGACGACAAGATCATCGGCGTTCTGGAAGGCGACTACGTGTGGGATCACGTGAAGGATATTTCGCAGCTCGCACCCGTGCTGGTCGAACGCCTCGAGCACTACTTCGGCACCTACAAGATGGTGCCGGGTGAGCCTAACAAGATGGTGATCTCGGGAAAGTACGGCTTCGACCACGCCAAGGCCGTGATCGAGGCGGCGAGCGAGGACTACCAGGAAAAATTTGGTGACGCTTTGCAGGAGCGTCGCCAGAGTTAGGAATTGGGGAGTGTCCCCATTTCCTAATTCCGACGACGCATGAACCGCATGAGGGCCGCGGCGAGCAGCGCTGCGGATGGCGCCAGAAACCAGGTGACCACTACGTATTGCGCAGGCAACGCGCTCGATAACACCAGACCCAGCACGAGCGCCGACAACCCTGCGATGAGACCGTGCAGGAACGGCGAGTTGGCACCGAGCACGCCGGCCCATACGCCGGAAAGAAACTGAACCAACGCCCAGGCTGATGCCATGCGAGTGCTGCTGGAAAATTCCGGCATCGCCAGGATGACGAGCAGTGCGCCTGACAGGTTGATGGCGCCGCTGACCAGCAATGCGCCTGGGCGCAATCCGCGTGCCGGCGTTGGGGAAGTCACGGGTTCGGTTTGCAGATGGACACCTTTTTGTCGAACAGCGCGTCGACGAGGAATTCATCGCGTAGTCTCGCGTCCAGGCAGATGCGAGGCAAGTGATGGAGAATCGCGCCGCGGTTTGCGATACCTTGTCGCCCATGAAAAAACCCGTCGCGTGGTTGTTTGCCTGCCTGGTAATCCCGCTGGCCGCCTTTTCGGCGTCCAAGCGCAGTCCGACGCACGAAGACATCTGGCTCATGAAACGCGTGGGCGCGCCGCAGGTCAGCCCCGATGGCCGCTGGATCGTGGCGTCGGTGATCGAACCCGCCTACGACGACAATGCGCAGCTCAGCGACTTGTGGCTCATCGACGCTGCCGCGCGCAATTCGAGCCGCAGGCTGACCTCGACGCGCCGGCCGGAGAACGGCGTGGCATGGAGCCCGGACAGCAAGCGCATCGCCTTCAGCGCGCAGCGTGACAACGACGACGTGGCGCAGATCTACTCGCTCGATCTCGCGTCGGGCGGCGAAGCTCAGCGTCTGACCAATCTCTCCGGCGGCGCACGTTCCCCGGTCTATTCGCATGACGGCCGCCAACTGGCTTTCGTGTCGCTCATGTATCCGCAGGCGCAAGATGACGTCGCGAACAAGGCGCTCATCGATGCGCAGCACGCGCGCAAGGCGAATGTACGCATCTTCGACACCTTTCCGATCCGCAGCTGGGACCGCTGGCTCGACGAACGCCAGGCACGCGTCTTCGTGCAGGCGCTCGACGAGGAAGGTCTCGCCTCGGGCGATCCGCGTGATCTGCTGGCGGGCACGCGGCTCGTGGCCACTCCCGGCTTTGCCGGCCGACAGACCGATACGGGCGAAGAGATCGAAGTGGAATTCACGCCTGACAATCAGGCTGTGGTATTCGGCGCGACCACCAATCGCAATGAAGCCGCTTTTGCTTTCACGGATTCGCAGTTGTTTGTCGTCAAGGTGAGTGGCGGCGAGCCGCGCCAGATCACCACGGGCAGGAACACCTGGTCGCAGCCCCGTTTCACCCCCGATGGCCGCACGTTGCTGGCCGTTCTCGAGACACAGGGGCCAAACGTCTACAACGCCTCGCGCGTTGCCGCCTTGCCCTGGCCGGCGCTCGACAAGCACCAGGTGGTGACGCAGGGCATCGACCGGTCGGTGGGCAGTTTTGCGGTATCACCGGATTCGCGCGTGCTGTTCTTCACGGCCGAAGACGGTGGCAACGAAAAGCTGTATTCCGTGCGCCTTGGTGGCGGCGCGGTGCAGACAGTGTCCCATGCCAAGGACACGGGCTCGTTCACCAATCTCACGATTCCCGCGCGCACGCGCAAGACCCTGCTGTACGCAAACTGGGAGAGCGCGAGCGCACCCGGCGAGATCGCGCTGGTGAGTCCGGCCGGCGGCAAAGCGCTGGTGCTCACCAAGTTCAACGCACAGCGCGCTGCGCAGCTCGACCTGCCGCCCATCGAGAATTTCTGGTTCACCAGCAGCCGGGGCAAGCGCATCCACAGTTTCCTGGTGCGGCCACCAGGTTTCGACGCGTCGAAAAAGTATCCGCTGTTCGTGGTGATGCACGGCGGGCCGCACGGAATGTGGCGCGACCAGTTCTTCGTGCGCTGGAACTATCACCTGCTCTCCGCCCCCGGTTATGTGCTGCTGCTCACTAACTACTCCGGCTCCACCGGCTTCGGCGAGGAGTTCGCACGCTCCATCCAGGGCGATCCTCTCAAGGGTCCCGCCGACGAGATCAACGAGGCGGCAGATGCCGCCATCAAGGAATTCACTTTCATCGACGGCAGCCGGCAATGCGCCGGGGGCGCCAGCTACGGTGGGCATCTGGCGAACTGGCTGCAGGCGACGACCACGCGCTACAAGTGCCTGATCAGCCACGCGGGCCTGGTCAATCTCGAGGCGCAATGGGGTACCAGCGACACCATCTACTCGCGCGAGGTGAACCTGGGTGGCCCGCCCTGGGAACAGGGCAGCGTGTGGCGTGACCAGAACCCGATCCGCTATGCCGCGAAGTTCCGCACGCCGGCGCTCGTCACTGTCGGAGAAAATGACTTTCGCGTACCGCTCAACAATTCGCTCGAATACTGGAGTGCGCTGCAACGCATGCAGGTGCCGAGCCGGCTCATCGTCTTTCCCGATGAGAACCACTGGATACTGAAGGGCGAGGACAGCCGCCTGTTCTATGCGGAAGTTTCCGCCTGGCTGGCTCGCTGGCTCGCGCCCGCGGCCGCCAAGGAGTAGAGCCAGATTGTCTGACGAGTGGGATTTCTATTTCGCGCGTGTCAACGACGCGGTCTCCTCCATTTTTGTCGATCTCGGGATCCGCGCCGATGTGCCGGTCGAATCGCGACCTTGGCTGTTATGGGTCTGGGTGCAGTTGCAGGCTCCCAATCCCGACGGACTTTCGACCAGCGATGAAGCGCCCAAGCTCAACGAGATCGGTGAAGCGCTCGACGCCACCATCTCGGCGACCTGCGGCGCTCAACTCGTCGGACGCATCACGGGCAACAGCCGTCGCGAGTTCTATTTCTATGCCGCCGAGCCGGGCGAGCTCACCGCTTCGGTCGCGAATGCCATGAAGGTTTTCGCGGAATACAAATACGAGACCGGCAGTACTTTCCAGCCCGAGTGGGAGCAGTACCTCATGCTGTATCCCTCCGAGACCAATCTCGAACGCATGCAGAACCGACGCGTGCTCGAGGCGCTGGCGGACCAGGGTGACGCGCACGAAATTCCGCGCAAGGTCGACCACTGGCTGTACTTTGGCGATGAAGCCTCGCGGGCGGCTTGCCGCGAGACGCTGGCGGCGATCGATTTTGCCATCGAGGACGAAGGCATGGTCGAGGAGGGCTCCGGTGATCTGCCTTACGTGCTGGTGGTGTCTCGCGTCGACGCGGTCGATACGCACACCATCAACGGCATCACGCTCGAGCTTCAGCGCCTGGCCGGCGAATATTGCGCGCGTTACGACGGGTGGGAGTGCGAGGTGACCCGCAACGAAGGCGTGCAGTAGCAAGCCTCGCGAGGTTTCAGCGCGTCTCCAGGATCGCCTTCGTGAATACCACCGTCAGGTTGTTGGCCGGCATGCGCACGATCTGCTGCCGCGCGAAGCCGTGTCCGGCGCCGACACGCGTCACCTCATCGAGGTCACGCAGGCCCCACTCGGCATTTCGCCGCTTGAGCGACGCGTCAAAGTCCAGATTGGACTGCACCGCGGTGCCGTTCTCGAGATAAGGCCCGTACAGGATCAGCAAACCCCGCGAATCCAGCAGCCGCGCGGCGCCGAGGAACAGCGCGTGCGTGGCTCGCCACGGCGAGATGTGAATCATGTTGATGCACAGCACCGCGTCATACTGTTCGTGCACGGGCCAGTGTGGCTCGACGACGTCGAGAGCAATCGGTTGCGCGACGTTTTCGAGACCTGCCTCGCGGATGCGTACGACAATGGCTTCGCGCGAGGCATCGTCGGGCTCGGTCGGCTGCCAACGAACGCCGGGGAAAGCGGCCGCGAAGAAACATACGTGCTGGCCTGTACCCGAGGCGATTTCGAGCACGCTGCCTGACGCGGGCAACACGGACTCGAGCACCGTGCGGATGGGATCCTTGTTGCGCTCGGCGGGGGCTGAGGTCAGGAGTTCGTTGGTCACGTCTGGTGCCGCTCGTCGCGAATCCGCTTCACCGTCATCCACATGAACAGGCTGATGACGCTGACGAGCGCGCCCATGAGCACCGCCAGCCACCAGTGAAAGCGCCAGGCCTCGATGAGGCCCCAGCCCACGCCGATGGGTGTCAGCACCAACAACATGGGTTTTGCAATTTTCAAAGGATATACCGGGACAGGTCCTCGTCCTTGGCGAGGGCGCCGAGGTGTTGATCCACGTAGGCGGCGTCGATCTCGATCGAACTGCCGCCGTTTTCCGCGGCATCGAACGATACGGTTTCGAGCAGCCGCTCCATCACGGTGTGCAGCCGGCGCGCGCCGATGTTTTCGGTTTTCTCATTCACGCTGAAGGCGATCTCGGCGATACGGCGCACGCCACTCTCGCCGAATTTCACGTCCACCTGTTCGGTGCCGAGCAAAGCCTTGTACTGCGCGGTCAGCGATGCATCTGGCTCGGTGAGGATGCGCACGAAGTCGTCGACTTTCAGGGAATCGAGCTCCACGCGAATCGGGAAACGGCCCTGCAACTCCGGAATCAGATCTGAAGGCTTCGACATGTGGAACGCGCCCGAGGCGATGAACAGGATGTGGTCGGTCTTGATCTGCCCGTATTTCGTGGACACGGTGCTGCCTTCGACCAGCGGCAGCAGATCGCGCTGCACGCCTTCGCGCGACACGTCGGCGCCCATGGTTTCCTGGCGACGCGCGATCTTGTCGATTTCGTCGATGAACACGATGCCGTTCTGCTCGGCGTTCGTGAGCGCCTTGGCGCGCAATTCTTCTTCGTTGACCAGCTTGCCGGCTTCCTCTTCGACCAGCAGCTTCTGCGCTTCCTTCACCTTGAGCTTGCGCGGCTTGGTGCGTGCGCCACCCAGGTTCGCGAACATGCTCGAAAGCTGCTCCTGCATTTCTTCCATGCCCGGGGGCGCCATGATCTGAACGCCGGCGGGAATGGCGCGCAGGTCGAGTTCGACTTCGCGCTCGTTCAACGCACCCTCGCGCAGCATCTTGCGGAATTTCTGGCGCGTCTCCTGATCACGCGGGCTGGCCTCGGCGTCGGTTGAAAATCCCATCATCTTCGGGTGAGGCAGCAGCGCATCGAGCAAGCGTTCCTCGGCCGCGTCCGCCGCGCGATCGCGCACCTTGGCGATCTCTTCATCGCGCGTCATCTTTACGGCGACTTCGGCCAGGTCCTTGATGATGGAATCCACCTCGCGCCCTACGTAGCCCACTTCGGTGAACTTCGTGGCTTCGACCTTTACGAACGGCGCTTTCGCGAGCCGCGCGAGGCGGCGCGCGATCTCGGTCTTGCCGCAGCCGGTGGGTCCGATCATGAGAATGTTCTTCGGGGTGATTTCCTGGCGCAGCGGGTCTTCGACCTGCATGCGGCGCCAGCGATTGCGCAGCGCGATGGCCACCGAGCGCTTGGCGGCGCCCTGGCCCACGATATGTTTGTCGAGTTCGGAAACGATTTCGCGCGGTGTCACTTGAGCTCCTCGATCACGAGGTTGCGGTTCGTGTAGATACAGATATCGGCGGCGATGTTCAGCGCCCGCTCGACAATGGTCCGCGCATCGAGCTCGGTGTTCTCGATGAGAGCCCGCGCCGCGGCCTGGGCGAACGGTCCGCCGGAGCCGATGGCCACCACGTCGTGGTCGGGCTCGATGACATCGCCGTTGCCCGAGATCACGAACAGATTCTTGGTATCTCCGACCAGCAGCAGAGCCTCGAGGCGGCGAAGGTAGCGGTCGCCGCGCCAGTCCTTGGCGAGCTCTATCGCCGCACGAGTCAGATTGCCGAACTTGTCGAGCTTGCCTTCGAAGCGTTCGAACAGGGTGAAGGCATCGGCCGTACCGCCGGCGAAACCGCCGAGCACCTTGCCATTGCCGAGGGGACGCACCTTGCGCGCGTTGCCCTTCATGACGGTATTGCCGAGGGTGACCTGTCCGTCGCCGCCGATGGAGACGGCGCCGTTACGCCGCACGGCCAGGATAGTGGTGCCGTGCGGGTTGAAGCTTTCGCTCATTCCAGACCTTTAAGACCTACGTCTTTCGTTTTGCCCGAGGATGGGAAGCGTCGTAGGTGCGGGCCAGGTGGGCGAAATCAAGGTGGGTATAGATCTGTGTGGTGGAGATGTCGGCGTGTCCGAGCAGCTCCTGCACTCCACGCAAATCCTTACTCGATTCAAGCAGATGCGTAGCGAATGAATGACGGAAAAGGTGCGGGTGGACGTGGGCGGGAAGGCCCTTGCGACGCGCCCAGTGCGCGATGCGCAGCTGGATTGCGCGATGCTTCAGCCGCGAGCCATTCCGGCCGACGAAGAGTGCGGGATCTTTCACGTCGGCGAGGGTGGCGCGCTCGCGCAACCAGGCGCGAAGTGCCTCGATAGCTTTGCGGCCCACCGGCACGACGCGAGTCTTCCGGCCCTTTCCCAACACGCGGACCGTGCGATCGGGCAGATCGAGCTGGCCCACATCGAGGCCGACCAGTTCATCGAGCCGCAAGCCGGACGAATAGAACAACTCCATGATCGCCTTGTCGCGCACCGCCAGGGCGTCTTCCGCGGGAATGTCGAGCAGCTGGTTGAGCTGGTCGACATCGAGCGTGCCGGGCAGTCGTCGTCCCGCCTTCGGCGCGCGGATGTCCACGGCCGGATTGCTGGCGACGAAGCGTTCGCGGACCAGGTAATTGAAGAAGCCGCGCACCGCGGACAGGCGGCGCTGCACGCTGCGCGGGCTCAGGCCCCCCGCGTGCTCACGCGCCGCGAACACACGCACATGCTGGCTGTCGACCTTGCCCCAGTCGGCGAGGTTGACGCGCTCCATGAAATCCGCGAGCGCGCGCAGGTCGCGCGCGTAGTTAGTTGCGGTGTGCGGCGAGAGCCGCCGCTCGGTGCCGAGATGCTTCAGGTAGCCGTCGATGTGCTTGCGATCGAGCATTGCCAGGCGCTCTGGCGCCCCATCGGAAAACGGCGCTATTGTCAGGCGCTTACGCGCCACGTCGGAAAACGGCGCCGAAGCGGCGCCGTCCGTCGGGGTTTACGGCCGTGCGAGAGCATCCGTAATCAGTTCGCCCATGCGCTTGAGGAACTCGGTGCTCATGCCGGGATGGAAGCGCTCGCGCTCGGCGCTGCCCAGTGCGAGCAAGCCCAGCGCGCCGTTCTCGCCCAGCGGCACCAGCGCCACCGAGCCAATGCTTGGGCTCTCGGGTCCGAACAGGAAATCCCGCTGCGTGTCACGCACCTGGCCGCAACGCGGCTTGCCGGTGGCGAGCAGGGCTTCAAAGGAGCGGATGTTGACGTCTTCAGCCGGCAGCTTGCGCAGGAACGGGCCGAGCTCCGCATGCTCCAGCGCCGCGATGGGGGCGGTGAGCACCAGCACGGAATGGAAAGCGTCGAAGTCTTCGCGCAGGCTGGCTTCGAGCGAGGCGAGCACGCTAATCGCGTTCGTCGCGCGCAGCAGGCGGCGCGTGAAGCGATGGATGCGATCGGCGAGATGATCATTCGCGCGCGCCACGGCGATGAACTCGTTCAGGCGGCGATCTGAATCGGTTTTCTGTTCGCGCAGTACTTCCACCTGCCG
>Ga0207643_10001625_pt1 | contig 12672 bp, 7 predicted proteins | sample KBSMisM62_FD_184313 | JGI IMG/M metagenome (GOLD analysis project Ga0207643, IMG submission 184313) | Miscanthus rhizosphere microbial communities from Kellogg Biological Station, Michigan, USA - KBS Miscanthus M6-2 (SPAdes) (version 2) | ecosystem: Host-associated > Plants > Roots > Rhizosphere...
TGGCAGCGAGAGCGAAGGCTTCCTCCGCGTCTCCTTCTGCGCCGATCACGAGACACTGAGTGAAGGCGTTGAGAGAATTAAGAAAGGCTTAACCACTAAGGCACAAAGACACAAATGATTGTGCCTTCGTGTCTTTGTGGTTTAGAAAAATGTTATGAGCAGAAAGTTGCGTGTGGGAATTCTTGGTGCGACGGGGATGGTGGGGCAGCGGTTTATTCAATTGCTCGTCGATCATCCGCAGTTTGAAGTAACTGCGGTTGCCGCTTCGGATCGATCGCAGGGCAAGACTTATGGCGACGCGTGCTCGTGGCGCTTGATGGGTGAAATGCCTTCGTCAGTGCGCTCGATGCAGGTGCAGGCGCCTGCCCCGCCGCTTGATTGTGACCTCGTATTTTCCAGTCTTCCCGGCGACATCGCGCGCGAGACTGAAGGCAGCTTTGCGGCTGCCGGTTACCCGGTCATCAGCAACTCATCAGCGTATCGCATGGACGAAGACGTGCCGTTGCTGATCCCCGAAGTGAATCATCCACACCTCGGGTTGCTTTCACGACAACGACAGCAGAATTCGTCTGGTGGCTTCATTGTCACCAACCCAAACTGCTCGACCATCATGCTTGCTCTCGCACTCGCTCCACTGCATGCCGCGTTCGGCATCTCGGCGGTGGCTGCCACGACGATGCAGGCACTTTCAGGCGCCGGATATCCCGGCGTGGCTTCGCTCGACATACTGGACAACGTGGTGCCCTACATCGCAAGCGAAGAAGAGAAGATGGAAGCCGAAACCACGAAGATACTGGGCCGCTTCGCCGAGGATCGAATCGAGCACGCGTCGATGGCAGTTAGTGCTCAATGTCATCGCGTAAACGTTGCCGACGGACATTTCGCGGCAGTGCGCATCAAGCTTGCCAGGCAGGCAGAGTTGTCGGAGCTGCGTAATGTGCTTAGTTCGTTCCGTTCGTTGCCCCAGGAGCTCGGGTTACGTTCCGCGCCGGCAACGCCGATTGTTGTTCGTGACGAGCCCGATCGTCCGCAACCGAAGTTGGACCGTGATGCGGGGCAGGGAATGACCATCACGATCGGCAGGTTAATGCCTGATTCAGTGCTTGATTACAGGTTCGTGGTGCTGAGTCACAACACGATTCGCGGCGCGGCGGGTGCTGCGATTCTGAATGCGGAGTTAATGGTCGCCCTGGGCCATCTTACAGTTTAGAGTTCAAGCTTTAGCTTGTCCCTCAAACAGCAGCCTAAAGGCTGAACTCTGAACCTCCGATTAAGTTATATGGTTAAATTCTTCAGAATCCTTGCTCTTCTACTTGTTTTCAGCATTACCACAGCAGCACAGTCCCTCGACGATCGAGTAAAACCGATCGTCGCTTCATTCAAAGGCAAAGTCAGTCTCTTCGCAAAGAATCTCGACACAGGTGAAACTTACGCGCTCAACGCCGACGAGCGCGTGCGCACGGCCAGCACGATCAAGATCGCGGTGATGATCGAAGCGTTTGCGCGCGTCGCGGAAGGCAAAGCGAAATGGACGGACGAAGTCGTTCTGACGAAAGAGAAAAAGGTCTCGGGATCAGGCATCCTTGCTGAGCTCTCCGACGGTCTCAAGCTGACACTGCGCGACGCCGTCAACCTCATGATGATCCTCAGTGACAACACAGCCACAAACCTCGTGCTCGACGTCCTCACTACCGACGCCGTCAACGCACGCATGGAGTCGCTTGGTTTCAAGCAGATCAAGATCATGCGGAAAGTCGGCAGTGGCGGCGAGAGCACGGCCGGCAAAGATCCGGAGAACAAGAAGTACGGACTCGGCATGGCGACGCCGCGTGAGATGGTCCTCGTGATGGAAAAGCTCGAGCGTGGCGAGATCATCAGCCCCGCAGTTTCCAAAGAGATGATCGAACTGATGAAGCGCGAGCAGGGTCGCAATGCGATTGGCCGCTCGCTTTGGAACGTGCCAATGGCAAGCAAGTACGGCGCGCTGGACAAGCTGCGCAGCGCGATCGGAATTCTCTATACAAAGAACGGCCGTATCGCGATGGCGATCTCGTGCGACGATATGCCGGAAGTCATGTGGTCAGTCGATAATCCCGCGTATCTGCTGATGTCGCAGTTGTCAGAGGTGCTCGCAGAAGGGTTAGCCAGGAAATGAGTCAGGGTTTCTTGTTCTCGGAAATGTATTGCTCGAGCGCTTTCCGATCCTTGTAATCAGGCCGTTCTTTCAAAAACTGCTCGTACTCCTGGGCGGCCTTGTCCTTCAGCCCGGCTGCGTTGTACAGCGTCGCGAGCCTCAAGTGCGCGTCAGGTTTTCCGAGTCTTGCCGCCTCAGTCAGGTACGGAACGGCTTTGGATCCCTTCTTGATCTGCAAATAGGCTTCACCCAGCAGGAAGTTAGCATCCGCGGAAGCCGGCGAAGATTTAACTACTTCTGTCAACGGCTCGATCGCCGCTTCGAATTTCTTCTCAGCCGAAAGCAGTCGTCCCAAATTGAGCAACGCCAGCGTGAAGGCCGGTCGCTCTTGAATTGCGCGGCGGTAGGCTTTTTCTGCCTCCTCGAGATCGTTGCGCATCAACTGGACCGTGCCCAGTTCTGTCCAGGCCTGGAAATCTTTCGCGTCTGCGGCAACAAGTCGACCCAGCAGGTCGAGAGCTACATCATATTTCTTTTCATCAAGTGCTTTCTGGGCTTTTTCGAAAAGTGACTTATTGGCTCCAGTCCTTTCGTAGACATCCGATACGGAAACAGTTGCTGCTTTCGTCGCCGCGCGATTCGTCCGCGACTCAAGCGTGATGTCCTGCCGGAAATCATTCTTGTAAACGGCCTGGACACGGACACGAACACGCGCTACTTCTGTGTTTTCGGACAGCACGACCACGTCGTATTCGCCATTCGGTAAATCCAGGAAGCGATACCGCCCGGGAACGGTGACAGTCTGACGTCCGATGAGTGTTCCGTTGATAATGTAGAGCTGAACTTCAAGGCTGAGAGGCTTTACCGGCTCGTCACGCCGTTCTGCCTCCACTTTAATATCACCGTAGAGCGTATGTGGCCCCCGCTCTCGAATTGCTTCGAGTTGAGCAGCCACCACTGAGCAGAATGCCGGCACAAGAAACACCACCATCGCCAACCGGTTCAACGCCGTAACACGATGACGCTGGTGATTTACAGTTTCGACCGATCTGTTTTGCATTACCACTCCTTCCGTTGCAACGGTGTCAGGGCTTCCTGTGCTCAGCTATATAACGTTCCAGTCTTTTTCTGTCGTAATAATCCGGGAGCTTTGTGAGGAACTGTTCGTACTCGCTCGCCGCGCGATCTTTTAGTCCTGCGGCATCGTACAGCGCTGCGAGCAGTAAGTGGGCTTCGGCCTTGCGTTGTGGATCCAGCCGTATGGCTTCATTTAAATGTGGAACGGCCTTTGAGCCCTGCTTCACTTTGAGATATGTCTTCCCGAGCAGGAAATGGGCGTCAGCTGAGTCAGGTCGCGCTTCAGTGGCGGCGCGGAGCGGATCAATCGATTCGGCGTACTTCTTTTGGTTCATCAGAAGACGCCCGAGATTTAGCAGTGCAAGTGCGAAAGCCGGCTTTTCTTTGATGGCTCGGCGATACGACTTCTCCGCCTCAGCCATGTCGCCACCTATGAGATACGCTGTGCCTAATTCAGTCCACGCCTGAAAGTCCGCAGGATCAATATCGACGATCTGTTTGAGTAGCGAAGTTGCTTCACGGTATCGACCATCGTCGAGCAGTCGCTGTGCTTTTTCGAAGAGCGATTTGGTCCGGCCTGTCCGGTCGTAAAAATCAGCTGCCGAGACAGTCAGTGCTCTTGCGCGCTCCCGTCGAGGTGCACTGGTCCGCCACTCGAGATGGATGTCCTGACGAAAGTCAGTCTTGATCGCAGATTGCACAAAAACGCGGACACGCGCGACCTCCAAACCCTCAACTTCCACGACGACGTCGTAACGGCCATTGGCAACATTGAGAAATCGATAACGGCTATTGTTAGTAACGGTCTGGCGGCCGAGCAGGGTCCCACCCTCGCTGTATAACAAAACGTCGAAGCTGAGCGGCGCGACTCCTTCAACATTCTTCTCGTCAACCTTGAGATCTCCAAGCAAGGTATGGCCACCGGCCTGACCTGCCGCCGGGATTGTTTGAATGATCAGGAAAACAAAGGAAAGCAGTGCCGGAGTTATGCGGCGAGCGGCTGGTCGTATTTCCCGGCAGTTGCGCGCCCGGTTCATGTTTGCGGTGCTCGGCGATAACTGTGCGCGCATCGCTTTACCTCAAAAGTCCAAATCGCACTTGGATCCAACCATGATTCCGACTTTTAGCGCAAAGCCATTCTGAGGAAAACGGAAGCGGGCTGGAATCTTTTGACGCCAGCCCGCTTGATTACGCCGGCGTGATGCGGCGATTGAAAATCGCGACGCGCTAGAACGCGTAGCGGAAGCCAAACTGCATCACGCGACGGTTTCCCTGAATCGAGATGAAGTTGGAGAAGTTCGTCGGAGCCGGTGATGCCTGCGGAATGTCCACCAAACCGTAGCCGTCACGCGTGGACAGCACTCCACCCATGCGTTGTGTGTTGGTCACGTTGAATGCCTCGAAACGGAGCTCGAGCTTGTGGCCCTCGTTCCAGGGCATCGTAAGCGATTTTGTGAGTCCCATGTCGAGCGTGAAGTATCCCGGCAGACGGAACGCATTTCGATCGCCGGTTTCACCCGGTTTGGCATTTCGGAAACTCTGATACGCCTGATCCGGATTGCAACCGAAGAGCCTTGGTGGCTGAAGGTCGCCGCGCGTCGGGCACGCTTCGATTTCACGTACGCGCGTGCCGTAGCTCTGCACGTTCCAGTTCGTTGCCCAGGTGGCAGCGTCATAAGGCGCGCCTACCGGATAGCCGGAATTCCAGCGCATGATGCTCGAAAGCTGCCAGTTGCCCAGGATTGAGTCAGCCACTTTGTTACCGCCGAACGACACCCAGCGATTGCGACCGAACGGAAGTTGCCACAGAGCATTGAAGTTGATGATATGGCGAACATCGAAATCCGATACAGCCCAACTATCGTGCTGCCGAAGCGGATTAAGAATGAATGTCCCTCCGTAGCTGCCGCTGTTTTGCAAGCCGGAAGCATCATCCATAGATTTCGAGAGCGTGTAATTGAAATCCATGGTGAGCGTCTCGCCCAGACGCTGCCGGATCGAGAGCGTGCCGCCGTGGTACTCGGAATTGCCGACAGTCGTAAAGGACGACAGCGCGCCATATTGAGGCTGGTAGAACACGAGCGGCAGCCCTTCATCCATCAGCCCGAAGATATCGATATCGGCTTGCGTTGTGGTCCAGTCGTTGCCCGTGAAGAAGAACGCGTCACCGAATACCGCCTTGGTCGCGTTGTTGATGCCGAACGTATTCCTACGGCTGTTGCCTACCATGTTAGCGGCAAAGTTAGGAACATTGCCGAAGAAGTTTTCGAAGAACGGGATAACCGGAAGATTGTTGAAGGCTTGCTGGATTGTCGCGGTTGGAGACGACGCGGTAATTCCCTGCAAGGCCAGATTGCGGCGAATGTCTTCGAGCATCCCGGCGGCGGCGTACCAATCCATGCCGGACTTTGGATCAGTCAAGTTGTTCGGCATCATCACGTCGCGCGATAAGAGCAAGTTACGTCCGAGACGTCCGATGTACGACGCCTGGATGACAAGCCCTTTCGGCAACTCGCGCTCGAAGGTCAAGTTCCACATGTAGTTCGTCGGCGCTTTAATTCTTTCGTCGAGCGAAGTCTCGATCACCAGCGCCATGTCTGCGGGCCGCTGCCGCGGGAACGCCAGGTTGTCCTCCACCAGCGGCGTGACCAGCGGGAAACTGCGAACTGGCTGATTGTATCCGCTGAACAATGGGCACGGGTGGTTCGAAGTGTTGCAGAAGCTGAATGGACTGTTGATGGTCGACAGGAAACCGAGTGAGTTTAGCTGATCGAACCGAGTGGCGAGTTGCTGACCAAGGAAGTCGTTGGTCATCGCAAATCCACCGCGGATTACCGACTGGCCGTTGTCGCCGAAAATGGTGTGCATGAAACCACTCTTAAAGCCAGGTGACCATGCAATTCCGAGGCGCGGCTGGAAGTTGTTCTTGTCCCATGGATACATCGAATCTTTGCCGTTAACCGGGCCGGACAGTTCCATCAGAAGCGGTTCGATATAGTTCTGACCCTTCTTCGAGGCATCGATGCGACGCTGGAAGTAGTCCGACAGCGGGATGTTCGGCTTCGTTTCGAAACCACTTGTCTCATAGATTGGGCGGCTGAGGCTGTAACGCAGACCGTATGTGAGCGTCAAGCTCGTTCCAATCTTCCAGACGTCCTGCCCATACCATTCGTATTCCTCAGTGGCGAATTCGCGCTCTGTCGGGGACCCAGCCGGCAGCAGGTTGCCTTCCTTGTCGTAGGTCAGCCTGGCATTCCAACTCGTCAGGCGACCGAGCAACGCCGAAGCCGCATTCTGAATAACGGATGTCTGGCCACCTTTTGGCGCATTCGGAGTGCCCGCGAAGAAGCTTGAAATCGGCGTGGAGAGCAGCGAACCGGAAGTGTAGCCGGACGGATTTGAGTAAGCGGTATCGTACGCCCCGGCAAAGCTGGTTCGACGGTTGCGAACAATACGGAAGTTCCCGCCAAACTGGATGGTGTGGTTGTCCATCACCCATGAGAAATCGTCGGTAAAGTTATGCACCGGCGTCGTGCGTTTCAAGGTGCGCGAATCGAGCACGGGGAAAAACACAAAGCGGAAGAAGATCTCATTCTTCGCCGCATCGCCCAGCGTTGTAAATGCTTCTCGTGTTAACCCGTAGCGGAAGTTATTTACGAACCGGTTGCTGAGGGTCCAGGTATGACCGGTGGCGATACCCCATGGATGAGACCACGTGTCAGGCCGCGGTGTGTCTGGAAAAGCCGGGACGCCGGCGATCTCATCATGATTGACGTTTATACGAGCGAACAACAGTTGCTTTGAAGTGAGGTTGTGGTCGAACCGGGCGGAATGTGAATTGAAATTGCTCGGCAGGTAAGCATTAAACCTGTAGCCGGCGGTATTGAGCAACACCAATTGCCCGGTTGCTGGATCGACAAAGCTGTCGCCGGTGTTACCAAAGTCGTTAGCGCGATATTTGGCAGCGGCAGCCCCCAATGCCTGGAGCGCTACAGGGTTAGTACCTTGTAGTGCCGAAAACACACTTGCGAAGTTCGCGGCAGTAAAAGTTGTCACTCCTCCCGCCTGGTTTGCGAACTTCAGTTGGCCGAGACCCATAGATGGCAGGGGCACTCGTTGCAGCACGGTTTGCGCGCTACGGTCGGTGCGTCCTTCGTAGCTATAGAAAAAGAAAGAGCGGTCACGAATGATCGGGCCACCCAGAGCGCCGCCAAAAGTGTTGCGAATTAGCGCGGGGCGCGGAACCTTCTCCTGGCCAACCCGTGCTTGACCCAGTTGGACCTGCGGGTCACTCGGTCCGTACACGCCGGCACGGTTGTTAAAGAAATCGTTCGCGGCCAGGACCGTAGGACGATGGAACCAGAAAAGCGCTCCATGTAAGTCGTTGGTGCCGCCTTTAGTGATCAGCGAAACCTGTGCACCCGACGAGCGCCCGAACTGTGCGTTGGCATTGGCCGTTACGACGCGAAACTCGTCAATTGCTTCGGCATTCAATCGCAGCACGGTATTGGTCCCCGGGTTCTGGGTGGCAGCGTCGCTACTGCTGGTGCTGCCGATTTGGTTCGACTGCTGCTCGTTGATGTCAATGCCATCGAGCGTCACGTTTGCCTGGTCAGCGCGCGAGCCCGTTACTGAGCCTTCGCGGGTAACGCCCGGCTGAAGCGTCAGCAGTGCGGCAACGTTTCGCGCCTCGAGCGGAAGCTGTCCAATTTGCCTGGTTACAAAGTTATTTCCCAGGGACGCGTCCTGATTGTTTATTAATACCTCGTTTCCACTTGCCTCGACTGTTACTGATTCGGTGACGGCGCCAATCTCGAGCTGTATGTTCACCTCAGTGGGCTTGGCCACCAGCGCTTGAATGTTGGTGACGATGCCTTTCTTGAAACCGGCGACCTCCACGTCGACGCGATACAGGCCTGGCGGCACCAACTCAAAAACATAGACACCGCTCTCGCTCGTCGTCTGGTTGCGCGATGTATTTGTTTCAGTGTTTGTCAGGGTAACGGTCGCGCCGCTCACAACCTTTCCCTGTGGATCGAAAACCGTTCCGCGCACTGCTGATGTGCCGGTTTGAGCAAGGGCCGTCATACTCCCTAAACTGAGTAGGACGACTAAACCACAAATAAAACAAAGTTCTCTGGGGAGATAGCTATATTGTTTCATGGGTTCCTCCGAAAGTTGTAGGCATTCATCACTCAGCTCGATAGGATCTGAGCAAAGGACTTACTGATAAATTGGCGGTTTAAATGGACCGGGACAAGAAACTTCACGATCCGTCATATTCAGGAGTTCAAATTGAAAAGACGCATTTATTGTTCCAACAATCTTCGGCCGGCATGGAGCAATAAATCACCTGAATGTTTTGGGCGAACCACAGCGAAGTATGATTTCGGCGCGGCATTATATACAAAAGTCAGGAAATCTCATTCAGAATTTTGAAGATTTTTCGGGGTTTTGAGATCCCTCCGCGTGTTAATCTGTGGCCCATGTTGCAACTCATAACGATCGTCATTCTCGGCGCGACGCTGATCGACGGTTCAGGGCGTGCGCCCATCAAAGACTCCGTGGTCGTTATTAGAGGTGACTCAGTTATTGCGGTTGGTCGCCGTAATCAGGTCAAGGTTCCCAAAGATGCTCGTGTGATCGACGCCCGGGGAATGGTCGTCGCTCCCGGCTTCATCGATGCTCACAATCATTCCGATCGCGGCTTCGCGACTGATCCATCGGCAGCTTCACAAGTTTCGCAGGGTATAACCACCGTCGTTATTGGTCAGGACGGCGGATCCGCCTTTCCGATAGGCGAATATCTTGCGGGTCTCGATAAGAATCCCATCGCTTTGAACGTTCTGACTTTTGTGGGCCATGCTACCGTGCGCTCGCGTGTGATGGGCGAAGACACGAATCGTCACGCCACGCCCGCTGAAGTGGAAAGAATGAAACAGCTCGTCGAGCAGGCGATGCGTGACGGCGCGATCGGACTCTCGAGCGGTCTGGAATATGAGACCGGAAAGCCGGCGTCGACAGACGAGATGATCGCACTGGCTCGTGCGGCGAGTGCTTTCGACGGCATCTACATCAGCCACATTCGCGATGAAGCTGACAAGACGTTTGATGCTTTGAACGAAGCAATTCAGATCGGCAGGGAGGCGCGACTTCCGGTCCAGATCTCACACATCAAACTGGGAAGCGTCGCTGTTTGGGGTCGAGCAGGGGAAGCCGTGGCGCTTATAAACCGGGCGCGCTCGCGTGGGCAGGATGTTACCGCGGACTGCTATCCGTACGATGCATGGAGCTCAACAATCAGGGTTTTGATTCCGAGTGGCCGTCATGATGACCCGGCGGATGTCGCGCGTGGGCTGGCAGATGTTGGTGGACCAGCGAACATCACGATTGTCAGTTGCTCGGCCCATCCGGACTATGAATTCAAAAACATGGAAGAGATCAGCAGGCGCGAAGGGATTACTCCGGTTGAGCTTTATATGAAAATCGTGCGCGATGGCGGTGCAGGGGTCGTATGTCATTCGATGAAAGATTCCGACATCAGCACGTTTTACCGTCAACCGTGGGTGATGGTGAGTAGCGATGGTGGAATTGGGTCGCGCCATCCGCGGGGCGCGGGTTCCTATCCACGCGTGCTCGGCCGTTACGTTCGTGAACTTCGTTGGTTAACTTTGCCTGAAGCGATCAGAAAGATGACGTCGTTGCCCGCGCAGCGCTTCCAAATAAAAGATCGCGGTCTGATTCGCGCTGGATTCAAAGCCGACCTGGTGGTGTTTGATCCCAAAACAGTCATCGATCGCGCAACCTTTCAGGAGCCTCAACTGGCAGCGCAAGGTGTGCAGCGTGTGTTTGTGAACGGCGTTGAGGTTTGGAGCGATGGGAAGGTCACGGGTGAACACCCCGGCCGCGCCTTGCGGCGAGCGACTTTCACGCAAAGCCGCAAAGCAGCAGCGCAAAGTCGCTAAGTTCTTCTTTGCGTCACTTCGCGCCTTTGCGTGAACTCTGTCGCCAGAATTTGGCGCTTTCCGAGTTACAATTTTCGTCACTTTCCCTTGCAATTCCATTCGGTTTCCTCAGAAAAACGTTACGGCATGAGTCTTGACACCGGCACTGTGGTTTGAGCTGTAGCTGTTTGGTTTTCAATCATGTCGTCATTGATTATTCAACTCATAGGATTCACCGCCCTCGCAATGATCGTCCACGAGTTGGGCCATCTGCTGGCCGCCCGCTGGTGTAAAGTCCCCGCCTCCGAGTTGGGGTTGGGAATGGGACCTCGCCTCATTGGCTTTCGCTTCGCCGGCATTCGCTTCAATCTGCGCGCGATACCAGTTGGCTCGTTTGTGAGACTTGACGGTACGGCGTTGAAGGAAAAATCCGTGCGGGCGCAACTCCTCGTACACCTCGGCGGAGTGATCTTTAATGTCGTCGCGGGCTACTTTACTTACGGGACGATGTTTGGTTGGTTGAATTTACTGCTCGCCGCCGGAAACATACTTCCGCTTTACCAGCACGATGGTTGGAAGTGTGGCGTCGTGATCATGCGCGCGTTGATGCAGCGCAAGAGTCAGCCGGCCGAGCGCGTGTTCACGTTTTCTGGTGGGTTTGTCAGCCTGCTGATCGCGTGGGCCGTCGTGCGAATGTTTATCTAAGAGAGTTTGCCGCAGATGAACGCGGATGACGCTGATCAGAAATCTGATCTGCGTCATCCGCGTTCATCTGCGGCTTTATTTATTTCTTAATCGAAACCCAAACGCTGTGGACGCTGCCGTCGAACAGCGTGGCTTTCAGCAACCACGTGCCTTGCGCATTGCCGCCCAGGGCTTTCGTGTTCATGTTGAAGTGCCACTCGGTCCCGGTGAGCCGGAACTGATTTCCGTCCGTGGCCGCATCTGTTGGCGTTGCGTCTATGGCCGGGTCGCCATCAGTCGCGGTGCTCATCTTCGTGGCCTGGAGCGTGTGGATGCCGGTTGTTAGTGGCGCTCCGAAGCAGATCGCGGTGAACTTCACCGGAATGGTGCTGTTCAGTTTGAACGCGCGTACCGGATCGGCGAACGTGCCTCCGTTTCCGGTTTCAATCGAGCCGCCGATCGGCGACAGGAACCCGTTGAACACACTGCACGCCGTCAGGATTGTGAGCTTGTCTCCGACGAACGTGAGCGTGTAGTTAAGGCCGCTGTTGCTGTCGTTAATCGCGAGCGTTCCGATCTTGATTGCGTACATCCCAACGAGCTCACCTGGATCGCGAGTCAGCGCTCCGGTGAACGTGTTGGAGAAGGCGAGCGAGCCGCTGGTGATCTGATAGGTGAACACTGGATCGGGATCGCCAAACGTCTTGGTCTTCGGATCAGCTTTGACCGTGATCGGACGTTTCTTGATCTCGAAATTGTTGCTCACGAGTGTCAGGTTGTAGTTATTGCCGCCGTTGCCGTCGCTGACTGTGAGCGTCCCGAGCGTGATTGCGTAAAGGCCGATATTCTGGCCGGGCACTCGGGCTAGAGCGCCGGTGAACGAATCGCTGAAAGCGAGGGTGCCGCTCGTGATCGTGTAAGCGAACGTTGGATCGAGATCGCCATAGATCTTGAACTGACCCGCCGTCGCGGTTACTTGAAGCGAGCGCTTGTTGATCGTGAACTCGGCGCCGGCATTGGTGATGATGTAGTTGTTCAGTGCTGAGAGTGGCGTGGCGCTCAGCGTGGCAGTGATGTGATAGGTCGGCGGGCTCGCATTCTCGCCCGCGACGCGTGAGTACGTTGCGGTGACATTGTCAGCCGCGACGAAATTCGAGCCGCTGCCGGTTGTTAGCGGCACAGGGTCCGGGTTGCCATACGTCTTGCTCGCTGGGTTAGTGGTCCAGGTGGCGAGACGTTTATTGATCGTGAACTCCGCACCCTCGTTGGTGATGATGTAGTTATCCAAAGCCGAGGCCGGCGTGGCGCTCAGCGTTGCCGTAATGTGATAGGTCGGCGGGCTGGCGTTCTCGCCTGCCACACGTGCGTAAGTGGCGGTGACGTTGTCAGCTGCGACGAAGTTCGAGCCGCTGCCGGTGGTTAGCGGTGCCGGATCGGGATCACCGTAGGTCTTGCTGGCTGGGTTAGTAGTCCAGGTTGCAAGGCGCTTGTTGATCGTGAACTCCGCACCGGCATTGGTGATGATGTAGTTGTCCAAAGCCGAGAGCGGTGTCGCGCTCAGCGTTGCCGTGATGTGATAGGTCGGCGGGCTTGCATTTTCACCCGCCACCCGTGCGTAAGTGGCAGTGACATTGTCGGCCGCGACAAAGTTCGAGCCGCTGCCGGTGGTTAGCGGCGCGGGATCTGGATCGCCGTAGGTCTTGCTGTTTGGATTAGTGGTCCAGGTCGCAAGGCGCTTATTGATAGTGAACTCAGCACCGGCATTAGTGATGATGTAGTTGTCCAAAGCCGAGAGCGGTGTCGCGCTCAGCGTTGCCGTGATGTGATAGGTCG
>Ga0207643_10001626_pt1 | contig 12666 bp, 14 predicted proteins | sample KBSMisM62_FD_184313 | JGI IMG/M metagenome (GOLD analysis project Ga0207643, IMG submission 184313) | Miscanthus rhizosphere microbial communities from Kellogg Biological Station, Michigan, USA - KBS Miscanthus M6-2 (SPAdes) (version 2) | ecosystem: Host-associated > Plants > Roots >...
GACTGTCGTCAAAGAGGCGATTAGGCGCCGGCCAGGCCCCTAAGTAAGGCCGCCTCAGTTGGCGGCCTCGTCACTGAATCTGGTACCCGCCGATTTAACTTGCACGTGAACGGAACCTATTTTGCATCCATCCATTGTGATGGTGGGGCCGATCCTAGGAGGATCGCCAGATGTTGCTCTATCTGCAAACGTGGCTCCCCTTGGTGACAGTCACTTTGACGGCTGCGATCTTCTTTAGCGTAGCGTCGTTCCTTATGGGGCATGCAAAGCCTTAGCGACGATAGAGCCAGCACATGAGTCGAGAATGTAACGAGCGCATGTGGAACCTGGCCTATCGGCTGGCCCACGCCGGTGAACATCGAAACTACCAGGCTATCGAATGGGAATTGCAGGCGTATGGGTATCCCCAAGCGCGCCAACTATTGTACCACGCACGAGTCCGCGCAAGGCTGGATGCCATATGCGCCGAGGCCCAGAGGTCTCCGACCGAGGCTTTTGATTCTGACCGCCTCACTTAGGGCTTTGACAATCATCAGTACGCGGCCGGCCCAACTGAAAAATAATGGAGCGTCATAACGAGCACTCCAGAAAGGGAGAGAGCTGTGGCTATTTTCGAAGGCCCCGACGCAAACAGAAATATAATAATCATCGTAGTAGTGGTGGTAGTCGTTGCGATCATCTACTACCTTTATACGACCGGTCGGCTGCCAGGACTCTGAGATACATTCACCCGAGTCCCGCAGGGGCCGCCCCCTCTAATTGAATTTCACCGCCGCGCTGATTTCTTGGCCGTGGGTTTTTTCGGTTCTCCTTCGTACCAAACCGTAACGAGATAGTCAGTTTGCATCTGATCAGTGTCGCGAGTTCGCGTGGATGATGCGGCAGACTGTACGTGCTTCACGGCATTGCCCGGAAGCATCGCTAGGAAGACGTTTATCTCGTTTTCCAGCCTATTGAGATCAACGTTCCAGCTAAGATCGAAAATCTTCACTCTCATGACCCGTCTCCATGATGTTGCGCGCCGCCGCCCTTTCGGCTTCGACCGGCGACGTAATTGGTGGCTGATGCAAACACCGCAAAGAACCGCCCTTTATTGCTTCCCTCCATCGGGGAGACCACGCATAGGCTTGCGCGGCCGCAGGATGGCCGTGAGGTATTGCGCGGACACAGCCATAGGTCAGGCGCTCGTCCCCACACACGATCGCCAATTTCTCGGGACCGGCTACGCCAAGTCCGCCCATAATGACATATTCGGCAGCATTCGTCGGTGATCACACATTAAACGTGATCTCTCCCGCTTGTTCTTAAGTTCAATTTCTCGACCGGCCATTGTACTTCACATCCGATACCCCACATCATCAAATACAGACAGGCAGTGGCTTGTCCGAGAGCAGCCCAAAAAACGCAGACGTACCGAAGTCTCCGCTTTATACAGTGGCAGCCCTGGTGCCGTCGGCAGGCACAATAACACTTCATACAGAATTGCGGCCGGATGCGGGTGTCGTAAGCATCCGCTCCGGTGCGGGTCCGCGCGCTGCGCGGCGGACGTCCGTGGCAGAGGAGCGATTCAACATGCAGTGTCAGCGAACTATCGCGCGCCTCACCCTCTTCGGCGCGGCGCTTCTCTTCGTCCTCGCGCTGCCGCAGACCGGCCACGCGCAGAGCAAGGATCGCGTGGGCGTGGTGGAGCGCCTGCAGGGTGATGTGAGCATCGTGCACTTTGGCAACAGCGCCAAGGCCACAGAGGGCATGGCCATTTCCCTCAAGGACCAGTTGGTCACGGGAGCGGACGCGCGGCTGCAGATCATTCTCGCCGACGACACGCAGATCACGCTTGGCGAGAACGCCAAGGCGGTGATCAAAGAGTACCATTTCAGCCCATTCAGCTCAGGGAATAGGGGGGTGGTGCTGGTCGAGGTGAGTAAGGGCGCCTTCCTGTTCACCACCGGGCGGATATCGCAACTCGCCGACAAGCGGATCGAGGTGAAGACGGCGCTCGCCAACCTCGTGGCCAAGGGCACGGAGTTCTGGGGCGGGCCGACGGGCGAGGACACCGAAGGCGTAGCCGTGTTCGAGGGCAGCGTCGACGTGAGCAACGAGGGGGGCGCGGTCGTGCTCTACGCCAGGGCCCTTACGCAGTCCCGCGTCCAGTCGCAGACACCGGCCTCAGGCCTGCATTCAAGATCATCCACAGATCCCATCGGCACGACGCTCACCCGCGGTCGAGGCCCGAGCCAGGCGGTCATCTGGCAGCAGGAGAAGACGGATCGTGCCGTGGCTGCGGTCACGTTCAGAAGCGAGATAGCTCGTAATTTTTTTACGATCAGCGGAAACAGTTCAGGACCTTAATTTGGGGAGCCACGCCGCTTCAGCACTTTCAGCTGATGCCGGGCTCGTTGTCTTGGCGACCCATCCGCACTCTGTCGTGGCTGCGCACTGGCCGATCGCGGCGGAGAGGGACAACAATACGGACTTGGGGCCATGACCACTGCAAAGCCACGTCCACCGCTTGCGCCAGGTGAAACCCGGGCCTATCCGGTGCTGCCGCTGCGCGACATCGTTGTATTTCCGCACATGATCGCGCCCCTCATCGTCGGACGCAAGAAATCGATCCTCGCGCTCGAGGAGGTGATGCGGTCCGACACCTTCATCCTGCTCGCCACCCAGAAGAACGCGTCCGACGACGATCCGGCAACGGAGGCGATCTACGGGGTTGGCACGCTTGCGAGCGTGCTGCAGCTGCTCAAGCTCCCCGACGGCACCGTCAAGCTACTGGTCGAGGGCGCTCAGCGCGCGAAACTGCTCAAGTACACCGATCGCAGCGAGTATTGCGAGGCCGAGGCGGTCGCGCTCGGCGACACGATGGGTGAGCGCGTTGAAGCGGAGGCCTTAGCGCGCTTGGCCACCACCGAGTTCGAGAGCTACGTGAAGCTCAACAAGAAGGTGCCGGCCGAGGTAGTCGGCGGCGTCCAACAGATCGAGGATTATGCCGAGCTCGCCGACACAATCGCCTCGCACCTGGCCCTCAAGATTCCCGACCGGCAGGCGATCCTGGAGACCACGGTGGTCACCGAGCGGCTGGAGAAGGTGCTCGGCCTGATCGAGAGCGAGATTTCGGTGCTGCAGGTCGAGAAGCGCATCCGCAGCCGCGTCAAGCGGCAGATGGAGAAGACCCAGCGCGAGTATTTTCTCAACGAGCAGATGAAGGCGATCCAGAAAGAGATCGGCGACGAGGAAGGCACGGACGAGCTCGCCGAGATCGAGGACAAGATCAAGAAGACCAAGCTCTCGAAGGAGGCGCGCGAGAAGGCGACGCACGAGCTCAAAAAGCTCCGGCAGATGTCGCCGATGTCGGCGGAATCCACCGTGGTGCGCAATTACCTCGACTGGCTGCTGTCGATCCCGTGGGCCAAGCGCTCCAAGATCAAGAAGGACCTCAAGCTTGCCCAGGAGGTGCTCGACAATGATCATTACGGTCTCGACAAGGTCAAGGAGCGCATCGTCGAATACCTCGCGGTCCAGCAGCGCGCCAACAAGCTGACCGGGCCGATCCTGTGCCTGGTCGGCCCGGCTGGCGTCGGCAAGACCTCGCTCGGCAAGTCGATCGCGAGGGCGACCGGCCGCGCCTTCGTGCGCTTCTCGCTCGGCGGCGTGCACGATGAGGCGGAGATCCGCGGTCACCGGCGCACCTATATCGGCTCCATGCCGGGCAAGATCATCCAGTCGATGCGCAAGGCCAAAACTTCGAACCCGCTGTTCCTCCTCGACGAGGTCGACAAGATGGGTTCCGACTTCCGCGGTGATCCGTCTTCAGCACTGCTCGAAGTGCTCGACCCCGAGCAGAACCACACCTTCAACGACCACTACCTCGAGGTCGACTACGATCTTTCCAACGTGTTGTTCATCACCACGGCGAACACGCTCAACATCCCGCCGCCGCTGATGGACCGCATGGAGATCATCCGCATCGCTGGTTACACCGAGGACGAGAAGGTCGAGATCGCACGCAAGCACCTCATTCCGCACGCGATCACCAAGCACGGCCTCAACTCCAAGGAATGGGCGATCGACGACGAGGCGCTACTGCTCCTGATCCGCCGCTACACGCGGGAGGCGGGCGTGCGCAACCTCGAGCGCGAGCTCTCGACCTTGATCCGCAAGGCGGTCAAGGAACTGATCATGTCGCAGAAGAAATCGGTTAAGGTCGAGGCCAATAACCTCACGGATTATCTCGGCGTGCCGAAATACCGCTACGGCGAGGTCGAGGACAAGGACCAGATCGGCATCGTCACCGGGCTCGCCTGGACCGACGTCGGCGGCGAGTTGCTCACCATCGAAGCCGCCATGATGCCGGGCAAGGGCCGGATGACGGTGACCGGCAACCTGCGCGACGTGATGAAGGAATCAATCTCGGCGGCGGCGTCTTACGTGCGCATGCGCGCGGTCGCCTTCGGTATTAAGCCGCCCTTGTTTGACAAGCGCGACATCCACGTGCACGTGCCGGAAGGCGCAACCCCGAAGGACGGACCCTCCGCCGGCGTCGCCATGGCCACCGCGATCGTCTCGGTGATGACCGGCATTCCGGTGCGCCGCGACCTCGCCATGACCGGCGAAATCACGCTGCGCGGCCGCGTGTGGCCAATCGCCGGTCTCAAGGAGAAGCTGCTCGCGGCCTTGCGCGGGGGCATCAAAACAGTGCTCATTCCCGAAGACAACGCCAAGGACCTCGTGGAGATCAGCGAGAGCATCAAGAGTGGGCTCGAGATCGTTCCGGTCTCGCGCATGGACGAAGTGCTGGCGCGCGCGCTGACGCGCAAGCCGGAGCCGATCGAGTGGGACGAGACCACGACCACCGCAGCGGCCGTGCCCGAGGAGGCCCCGGTCGAGGAGGAAGCCTCGACGTTCACCGCGCATTGAACGATCTACTCCCCGCTTAAGCACGATTTCCGCGATCAGCTTTTTGATGAGGGCATTGCCGAAGGAATTGAAGTTCTTCTCAATCATGATGAACGCGCTGAGGCCGACAATGCTGCTTGCCCGCCTCGACGAGATGATCGAATAAAAGTGCCACCGTCGAGGGCCAAGGTACGACGACGGAAGATTGCTGTTGCCCGAGGCTTTCAATTGCTGTCGTGATCGCCAACTCCATCCGCGCTCAAGCCGTTAATAACTGCTCGACTGCTATTGTTCTTTACCTCCGGCACCCCCATCTCGGATGGGCAAGTATCGACTGGTCCGTGAGCTACCCAAAAAACGGCGACGTGCCGAAGTCTTCGCTTCTTCCGATAGGTAGCCCTGGTGCAATCGGCAGGCACGATTTCAAAAATCGACGTCGGTTCGTACCGCGGGTGCCGTCGGCACCCGCATCCTACATGTCCGTGCGCCAGTAGCCCGGGCGCCTTGGCCATCGGTCCGCTCGCTGCCGGGCCCATCAACCGTTCGATTGAAGGGACGCCGCATGCAGGTTCTCGTCCGTGACAACAATGTCGACCAAGCCCTCAAAGTGCTGAAGAAGAAGATGCAGCGCGAGGGCGTCTTCCGCGAGATGAAGCTCCGCGGCCATTACGAGAAGCCCTCCGAGAAGAGAGTCCGAGAGAAGGCGGAAGCCATCCGCCGCGCCCGCAAGCTCGCGCGCAAGAAATTGCAGCGCGAGGGCCTGCTGCCGATGAAGCCGCGGGTGATCCCCGGGGCCCCGGGAAGAGGCGGCCCCCCGCGCGCGCCCCGCTTCTGATCTTCGGAGCCGCCACGCGGTGGTCCCTTTGAGCAGGGATCGCTGCAAGACATGGGCGGCAATGCAGACCTGGGCGCAAAATCCAGGTCACGAAAGCCCAACGACTACGTTTGGTAGCTACGGCAAAGTCGCGACGCACGACCAAGGCGAACTCGTCCGCAATGCTGGCAAGCAGACGCAGGACACGCCAGACGGCAAGCTCGATGAAATCAAATCCATGATCGCGCAGCTGCAACCGCGTCGCGCCTCGACGGGAAGTTAGGCCGTTTCCGCGTCAGGTTCGTCAGTGGCCTTCGTTCCAAAGCCGCCCCATGTCATTTGCGAACAAGGGTTCCATCGTCGTAAGGCGATGATTGGCGGGGGCGGACGATGATGGGACGGGTCGACCGGGACCAAGGGCAACTGCTCTATTCGTTCTGTCTCGCTGAGGTGTGTGCCTTGACGATCATGGGGACGCTTGGTGAGCAATTTTATACAGACGCCATTCGGCCATCGGAGTTAGCGTGATGACCATTGTCGTTTTTCCCTACGGGGGGAAATCATCATGTCTATGCAGCATCGTTTGCAGGACCAGGTAGTCTGTGCTGACCCTTGGACGTTGTTTTGTGCGGAGTGCTCGCAGAAAATGAGCGTCGTGATGGCGACACCAGCCCAGGAAGGAAGGGAAACACGCACCTACAAGTGCGTCTGCGGTCACAGCGAAAGGATTAACGTTGCCATTCATCGGCGGGGAGCCGCGTCCGCAGCGGCTTCGCAGGTTTCCATGCGTGACCAAAGATCGTCCATGAAAATGATTGCAGCGTCAGGTTCGCGACCAAGAGCCACGATCAGGCTCGCGACAATCCGGACGACAAAGGACCGAGCTGATCCCTGCGTGGTGCCATGCTCGCCGCCGTTCCGAGCTTGCGCGCGTTTGCGATCTCACTCAGCGGCAACGTCGACCGCGCGGACGATCTTGTGCAGGAAACCTTGCTGCGTGCCATGGCGAATATCGATTCGTTCGAACCTGGAACGAACATGTCCGCGTGGCTCTTCACCATCCTCCGCAACCTGTTCCGCTCGGAATACCGCAAGCGCCGCCACGAAGTCGAAGACGCCGACGGCCGTCACGTCGATAGCCTGAAATCGGCTCCCCAGCAGCACAGCCGGCTGGAATTCGAGGAATTCCGCCGGGCGCTCGCGAAGCTGCTGCCGCACCAGCGCGAGGCGCTCATTCTCGTCGGCGCGTCAGGCTTCTCCTACCAGGAGGCCGCTACTGTCTGCGATTGCGCGGCCGGGACGATCAAGAGCCGGGTCAATCGTGCCCGCGCGCGGCTCTCGAAGCTGCTCACCATCGACAGCGCCGACATGTTCGGTCAGGACCACACGACGCGTGCTATTCTGACCGCCGGCGGGCGCGGCTGATTGCCGCCGCACGCTATGGCGGATGTTCACTTTTTCCAAGACGGGGATTTGGGACACTACCGGTGTTGTGGGACGGTAAAACGCCCCCGGGAGTGCTATTTCCTTTGCGGCCGTGGAATCGCTATAATCCCCTCGGCCTCGCCCTGCCTTCGTCGGGGAAAGGGCAGCCCTTGCGAGAAGAAAAAGGGATGCCTCCATGAGGAAGAAAGCCTCGTTTGTTCCCAAAATATTTCTCGCCAAGGTGGGCGAGGGAAAAACAATATCCAAGTACCGGAAGGATCAAATTGTTTTCTCACAAGGAGAGGCTGCGGACGCGGTTTTTTACATCCAGCAAGGCAAGGTCAAGCTCACTGTCGTTTCCCAGCAAGGCAAGGAAGCGGTAGTTGCAATCTTGGGACCAGGTCATTTTTTTGGCGAAGGATGTCTAAATGGCCATCCCCTGCGTATCGCAACCACGAGGGCGGCCGATGATGATTGCGTGATTACTCGCCTGGAGAAGGCGACCATGATCGCTACCATTCACAATGAGCCGGAATTTTCTGAACTTTTCATGTCGTATCTATTGACTCGGAACAGTCGAATTGAAGAGGACTTAATCGATCAATTGTTCAATTCGAGCGAAAAGCGCCTCGCCCGACTTCTCCTTCTCCTTGCAAATTTCGGCAAGGAAGGCAGGCCGGAGCCGATCGTGGGAAAGTTCAGTCAGGAAATGCTGGCGGAGATGATCGGCACGACCCGGTCGCGCGTGAGCTTTTTCATGAACAAATTCCGCAAGTTGGGTTTTATCGAATACAACGGAAAAATCGAAGTCCATAAATCCTTGCTGAACATGGTTCTGCACGAAAAGCCCGAGATCAAAAGGAGGGATGAAGCAATCAGCGCCGAATAATTTGACAATGTGAGTCATTATGATGGCCGGGCCTGCGGCCGATGCCAAGTCCTCAAAATTGCCTTGAAGAATTCAATTTGGGTCTCACGGCCACGGCGATCGGCGTGGTCAGGTGTCCATGCGAATTATCGCAATTCACCGTTCTGTTCGGAGTGTCAGCGCGTTGTGCTTCAGCCGCGATCGGCGCGGAGCCGGTCTTGCGCGTTAAGCGCAAAGGCCGCACGGGCTTTAAACCGAGCGGCCTTAGAGACGAACTGCCGGACCTTCCGGTTCCATTCGTCAACTAGTCAACGAACGAAGTCGCCTTTATGTTCCGAACCGCGTGCCAGGCCGGCGTTGGGCCGGCGTTTCAAACTAAGTTGGCAATCGCCTAGCCCAATCACGTTTTGTGTCTTCTCCAACACATCATCTTTCACTGCAGCAATTAGTGATTATATGGGGCTTCAAGCGAATCGCGCTGAAGCGCCCAATAAATCGCTCCTGGCCACGCTAGTGGCGATGTTCTCCGTCAATCACCATTGAGAGTCGTCGAATCAGCGCTCAAGGCGTCGCGAATCCACAATGGAAAACTTCCCAAGGAAACAAGGAAAAATTGCCTCATGGATATGAACACAAAGACCACCGGTACAAAGACAGGCGCTCCGCAAGCATTCCGAGAAATGACTGAAAAGGGCACCACCCAAGCCAAAGAAACGTACGAGAAAATGAGTGTCGCCTCGACTGAAGCGGCCGACCTCATCCAAAACAGTTATTTGACTGCGGTTAAGGGTGTGCAGGACTACAACAATAAGTTCTTCGAATTCGCTCACGAGAACACCAATGCCGCCTTCGATTTTATCCAGAAGATGTCCGGCGTGAGGTCGCCTTCCGCATTCGTAGAACTTTCGACCGAACATGCACGCAAGCAGCTCGAGTCGCTGACCGAACAGGCAAAGGAACTTGCCACGCTAGCCCAGAAGGCAACGCTTGCCACCGCGGAGCCGCTCAAGACGGCCTCGAAGCCGTTAGTCCGTTAAAGCTTGCCGAGGATGAGCCTTGCGGCAGCGCGAATCGACTCGGGGGCGCACACCGTCAACCTAAGCCCAGCGTCGCGAATGCATCCTGGTGGTGCGCGGCCGCGTCCGGCGAGAAGCAGCAGAACACGACCCGCTTGATGCCGGACGCGCCGGTGATCTCCGCTGCCGCGGTGCTGACGGCGATGCGCGCGGCGCGCTCGGCGGGAAACCGGTAGATGCCGGTGGAGATCGCGGGGAACGCGATCGAGGCGAGGCGATGCTCGGCCGCCAGCGTGAGTGCGGTGCGATAGCAGGAGGCGAGGAGCGCCTCCTCGCCCTTGCCCCCGCCGCTCCAGACCGGACCGACCGCGTGGATGACGTGCTTGGCCTTGAGCCGATAGCCGCGGGTGATCTTGGCGGAGCCGGTGTCGCAACCGCCCAAGGTCTCGCACTCGGCCAAAAGCTCCGGTCCGGCGGCGCGATGGATGGCGCCGTCGACGCCGCCGCCGCCGAGCAGTGAGGTGTTGGCGGCATTCACGATGGCGTCGACGTCGAGCGTCGTGATGTCGGCGACGCAGACCTCGAGCCGCGACGCTCCGACATCAGCGGTGAGCAGGGGAGAGACGCTCATGCCCGGCATTGTAGCACGACGCGGGGGACGAAGGCGGAGCGGCCGTTGGCATCGAAGCCGACCAATCGTCCCGGACGAGCGCGGCGTCGTCATGCCGTGGGAGGTTTTGGGATGCCGTGATGTCGGCGACGCCGATCTCGAGTCCTGACGCTCCGAGCTCGAAAGCGGCATGGTGGGCAAAAATGGTGGTGCGATCTGATCCGCCTTGGTACTTTTGCGCTCGATAACAATGGACGCAAGACGATGACGAAGAAGCGTATGGTGCTTGAAATCGGCATGGGCACCGACATCCGCGGCGCGGATCCGACAAAGGCTGCATGCCGGGCTCTTCGCGATGCGCTTTGGCATAATTCGCTGTCAATTGCGACGGCGCTTGGCCAGCCGCTGGATGCGATGATCGTCGACGTCCACATCGGCGTGCCCCGCCCCGAGTTGGTCGACCAGGCGCAAGTCATGGCCGTTTTGCCTCACGGAAACGGTACCGTGACCGTCGTCGAAGGCGGCCTTGAGATCCACAACGATCCGGGCACTGACAGCACGTTGATCGCCAACGCTTGCGTCGTCGTCAGCCTCGACACCGATTGAAGGAGGCATCGATGCCAAAGATGCGCGTCATTCTGGAGCTGGGCTCCGGCAACGATCTGCACGGCTCCGACTACACCAAGGCGGCGCTACGCGCCGTGCAGGACGCGCTGCATCACAGCTCGCTTTCCTTCGTTCGTTCGTTGCAGATCGATAAGACCAAACTGGATGTGGATGTCACGATCGGTGTCCAGCGGCCGGAGCAGGTGGACATCGAAAAGGTCAAGAATTCCTTGCCCGTCGGCAACGTCACTGCGAAAGCCGTCAAGGGCGGGCTCGATGTTGCCGACCCTGAGACCAACGATCTCGCGGTTATTGCCAGCGCAGCCATCGCGGTTCGCATCGAGGTGGCGTGACGGCAGCGCTGGGTTGATCGCCCAGACCTGAGCGAACGCACGCGTCGCTCGGATGCCAGGCGGCTCCGACTTGGGTCATTTCGCGCACCCTTAGGAGCGCAGCGGGGCTGCGGCGTGGTCCCTGCTGGAATCCTTTGGGAACGTAGATTACTCTCCCCTTAGGGAGATAGGTCCCATGGCTAAGTATGTTCCCAGCCCCAGAGATTGGGTGCGCGAGCAGGTCGAGCTTTACGAAAGTAGTGGCGGTACCGAAGGCACCACCCTACGTGATACAGGACTGCCGGTGATCATCGTGACCCACATCGGTAATAAGACCGGTGCGGTCCGTAAGACCCCACTGATGCGCGTTAAGGACGGCAATAGTTACGTCCTCGTCGGATCGCAGGGCGGAGCACCAACGGATCCGGTTTGGGTGCACAATCTGCGCGTCAATCCGGATGTTGAAATCCGTGATGAGACCGTGGTGCGACCGATGCGAGCGCGCGAGGTCGAGGACGAGGATGAACGGTTTCGGCTCTGGAAGCTTGCCATTGCGGCGTATCCGCCTTACGCGGAATACCAAGAGCGCACCGCCCGGCGGATACCGGTCTTTGTTGCAGAGCGGTCTTAGCGAGGTCGCCGCCAAGGGCGAGCCCGATGATCGCGAGGCACTCGCCCCGGGAGGCTAGTTGCGGTAAACTGATTTGGTCGTCGCGTGCTGGTTGTCGGATGAGCTGGCACTAAGGACGAGGTTAGCCTTAGGTGCATGACAACAGGGTGGAAGATTGTTACCGTGCTACCGAACCCTAGTGGCGCATCGCCACTGCAGGAATGGTCGCTCGTTGCCATTCCTGACAAAGGTGAGGCCATTCGAGCCATCAAGGCGCGCCACCCACACGCCGCCATAAGAGTCGACTCGGAGGCTGATGCGGAGCTTCTCGCAAAATATGACGTAAGAGACGGCAAAATCTTTGTGCTTGTGGAAGGCTCGTGACCCGCAAAAGCGTCCCAGCGACCAATGGCCTTCGGCATTAGTTCGAGAGCGCGAAGCCCGCTGGGGCGCTCTGCCGTCTAAACCGCGCTCGTATTCAATGACGTGTTGTATGCCTGGTCGGGGAACCGGCCTAGCGCGGCGCTCGCAGATTAGCGCCCTCGCCGCTGCGCAGCGCTCACACGATCAACGCCATCGTCCAGGCTGCCGCCGCGCAAAACACCAAGAATCCCAGAACTGCATACGGATGAATCATGACATCATCAAAATGAAACAAGCGTTGGTCGGGCCCCGGCTGGTGGATCAGCCAGGGCCCTACGGCCTCGGACCACGCGAGCGATGGTTCCGCAACCCGCCAGCCAAATGTGCAGAGAACGGGCGGCGTTTCCATTATTAAATTTTGGACGGATTTCTTTAATCCAATGCCTTCGCACCCGGCATGCGCGCCATTACGCCATCATCCGGAGAGATATGGCGTCAAGCAGCACGACATGTTCGCGGCAGCGGGCAGCCAGCAGCGCTCACCGCGGGTGATATATGCGACGTGGACGTTTCAGGTCGGCTATTTCATGACCATGCGCCGCGGTGCCGACGGGGTCGGCGCCGCCGGCGAGATCACGAATGTGACCCAAGTATTCCAGCCGTCGGGCCGGTTCTCGAGCTTCACGTGCTGGCGCGAGATCTCGTAGCCCTCGGCAGGCTTCAGCCGCCCCGGCGCGTGAGTGGCCTGCATTTCGGCCGAGGCGGCCGCGCGGATCTTCTCGATCAGCGTCGCGCCGAAATCCGCGACGTCGCGGCCGCCCTCGGCGCGCGGCTTCGCGACGAAGTCCACGGCGCCCAGCTCCAGCGCCTTGAACGTGATCTCGGCATTGGTCTCGGTCCAGGAGGACACCATCACCACCGGCATGGGCCGCAGCCGCATCAGGCGCTCGAGAAAGGTGATGCCGTCCATGCGCGGCATCTCCACGTCGAGCGTGATGACGTCGGGCTTGAGGGCCTTGATCTTCTCGCGAGCCTCGATCGGGTCTTGCGCGGTGCCGACCACCTTGAGGTCCCCCGCCTCGCCGATCAGCGCGGCGAGGAGGCGCTGCATGAAGGGCGAATCCTC
>Ga0207643_10001628_pt1 | contig 12636 bp, 7 predicted proteins | sample KBSMisM62_FD_184313 | JGI IMG/M metagenome (GOLD analysis project Ga0207643, IMG submission 184313) | Miscanthus rhizosphere microbial communities from Kellogg Biological Station, Michigan, USA - KBS Miscanthus M6-2 (SPAdes) (version 2) | ecosystem: Host-associated > Plants > Roots > Rhizosphere...
CCAGCCCGACTGCTGCGCAACGACAACGCAAATCAGAACGACCTGCTGCGCGTAAAGACGATCGGCTCGAGATCCAATCGCGACGGCATCGGCGCGAAAGTCGTAGTCAAAACTTCGAAAGGTCGAACGGTATACGGCATGGTCCGCACCGGATCGAGTTACTGTTCGCAGTCTGAATTGCCGTTGACGTTCGGCTTAGGCAAACCGGAAGAAGGAACCACGCTCACGCTCGAGATCACGTGGCCCGGAAATCAGAAGGAAACGATCTCCAACATCAAACCGAATCAGATTGTGGTAGTGCAGGAAGGGAAAGGACTTACCACTCAGGAACCGATCGTTTTCTCGCGACAAAATCCGTCATAAATCCGCGCAGATCAGTGACGCAGTTTGTCCGCGTCTTTTTTGATGTTCGCGCTGAGTTGAATCAGGCTCTCCAAATCACGTCGAGCTTTCTTCATTTGTTCCACGTTGATCGTGTTTGGATTCTCGATCGATGGATTGGTCACAAAGCTTCTGATCTGATTACAAAGTTTGATCAAAGAATCTTTGATTGGCTCGTCCTTTGATTTTTCGATTTCACGAGCTTCTTCGTCTGACAGGCCTAAGGCAAGTGAATGTTGCACTCGGCTCGCTCGCTTATTGATCTCAGCAGTTGCGTCTGAAACAAACTGGTAGTTGAGATCATCTTTTGACGTGAGCGCGCGCGCGATCTCATTGTGAAGCGAAAGAATGCGATTGAAGTCTTCTTCCGTCTGCGCCATCAACGCCTCGACTTGTCGCTTATCCTTCGGGGCGCTCGATTCATTCCCGAAATTTCTTAAGTCATACTCACGTCGACTCATTTCCTGCTGGCGCATGCGTTCGGCGTTGACTTTATTGACTGGAGGTGGACCGCCGCCCTGCGCGAACACAGGAAGAGCAGAAAGGAGGAAGAGGGGGAGTGCGCTTAACAAGTATTTGCTCATACCAGACCTCCCACTTTTGTGTGGCGACAGTATGAGCGCTTGCAGTTTAGAGTTCAAGCTAAACACTGGCACTTTTGTGCCTTTTTGCGATTAATCCACAAGGGGAGTTGACGGATTGTTTGCTATGTACTAATTATTCTTATCGATTACCTGTTTGAATTCTGGTCCCGCTGCTTCTAACTTTCTTCCCTCCAAGGTGACGGCCCGGCGACTTTTTTGATATGCGACGAATCGACCTAAAGAGAGCAAATGTGGCTCGTTCAAATACGATCCGCAATATCAATCGCCAGATCGTTTTGAACTACGTTCGCGAGCGAGGACCCATCTCGCGCGCCGAAATTGCTCACGAAACAGCCCTCCAACGCTCGACAGTTTCGCTGATCGTTGAACAATTACGCGTCGACGGATTGATCGAGGAAGTGAGTGGGGAATCGACCGGCGGTCGACCTCCCGTGCTGTTGTCGCTGCGCACGGCTGACGCTGTCGCGATTGGCGTTGACCTCGGAACTACGCGCACCATTGTCGCTACGAGCGATCTTGCCGGTCGAGTTTTGGATCAGGAACAATTTGAAACTAATCCCAGCTCCGTAAAGACGACGAAAGAGATCATCGACTGCGCGCAAAGATTCATCAGAAGAAACAACGGCACGATTGAAGGCATCGGCGTCAGTCTTCCCGGTCTCGTCGATCCGGAAGGTAAAGAGCTATTCATTCCGACGTTCAACTGGCGCGATCTGCCGCTTGCAAGTGAGATAAGTGAAGCAACCGGATTGCCTGTGACGATGGATAACGACGCGAACGCTGCTGCGCAGGCGGAGTTGTGGTTCGGACGTCCCGAGATCAGGGAAGTGCGCGACTTCATTCTCGTCCTGGTAGAGACAGGAGTCGGCACCGGGATTGTTTTTGACGGCCAGGTCTATCGCGGAGAAAACGGCGCCGCGGGTGAGTTCGGGCACATGACGATCGGACAAGGCGCGCCCGTGGCTTGCGCTTCCGGAAGTCGTGAGTGTTGGGAAGCGTTTGCGTCGGAACGTTCGGCGCTGGCGCGTTTCAAGGAGTTGTCGAGCGGCCGCAATGGAAAATCTACAACGAGCTTCGCCGACTTAATCGACATGGCATTGCGCAGCGACGGCGCCGCTCGCACTGCACTCAAAGAAACTGGTCACTATCTCGGTATCGGAATCGCGAACCTGATCCGCGGCCTAGCGCCACAGGCAGTGATTGTCGGTGGTCCGATCGTGCGCGCCTGGCCAGTCATCTCCACCGACATCCAAAAGACGGTCGAAGCAACGATCTGTCGCGGTCTACCTTCCACTCATATCATGGCCTCAACCCTTGGTCCGGAGCCGACGCTGATGGGTGCGTTAAGCCTCGTTCTGGCAAGTAAGTTTGCCTCAATCACCGTTACTTAGTTTGCCCACTTCTGTATAGTCTGAAAACAAAGTCCCCGGAAGCTTTTGCCGGGGGCGTGAACAAAGCCCCAGTAAAATAGGCGTTTTTGCGGGAGGTTCACAATTAAAAATAAAAAATCCTTGACAACAAATGGGTTTGGTATTAAATGCTTTTGACAACTACTGCAACAAAGTTACACTCAGAAAAAAATTAGCTAAGGAATTTCCTCCCAACCAGGGTACGCGGGCAGCTTAATAGTTCTTGATTTCGTTCGGAAACACTGAGGAGGTGTTGTATGTCGATCAGGTCTTGGGTGCGAGCGTCGTTGCTCATGCTGAGTATTGGATTGCTTGTCGGCATAAACGCCCAGTCGAGCACCACGGGAAATATCACCGGCACGGTGAGAGACCCGCAAGGTGCTGCGGTGCCCAAAGCGGAAGTCACGATCACGGACGAGAAGACCGGCGTGTCGCGCACGCTCTCCGCCACTGAGGACGGCTTCTACAACGCTACCAGCTTGCCTGCCAGTCTCTACACGGTCAGCACCGCTCCCGCGGGATTCAAGAAGACAATCATCACCGGCGTCGACCTTCACGTTAACGAAAACAAAACCGTGAATCTCGACCTTCAGGTGGGCCAGGTGACGGAAACGGTAACCGTCACGAGCGAGGCGGCTCCGGTCGAACTGCGCAGCGGCGAGGTCAGCAGCCTGATCACCGAGAAGCAAGTGACTGAGCTGCCGTTGAATGGTCGCAACTATGCGCAACTTGCTTTGATGGTTCCCGGTGTTTCGCCAGTTACGCAAGCCGGCGCGGGGGGCGCCTTTGCGACTCGCGGAACCGGTCTCAACTCCGGCGTTGACATGTCAGTCAACGGCAACCAATCAAACTCCAACCTGTGGACTGTCGACGGCGTCAACAACATGGACGTCGGTTCGAATCGCACGTTGCTCGTGTTTCCGTCGATCGATTCGATTCAGGAGTTTCGCGTCGAGCGCAACAGTTTCAGCGCGGAGTTCGGACAGGCACAGGGTGCAGTGGTCAACCTGATCACGAAAGGCGGCAGCAACGATTTTCACGGCGGTGCCTTTGAGTTTTTCCGAAACGATTCTCTCAATGCCAACAACTTCTTCCTGAACCGATCTGGTCAGCCCAAGCCGGAGTTGGAGTACAACAATTTCGGCGGCAACTTTAGTGGTCCAATAGTCAAAAATAGAGTTTTCTTCTTCTGGTCGGAAGAGTGGCGACGTGAGCGACGCGGCCAGGTGCTTTCCGCAAAGGTGCCAACGGCGGCTGAGAAGACGGGTGATTTCAGTGGCCCACTAACGTCGGCTCTGCCGCACATTCCGGGTAGTTGCCGGCAAGTTGCCGGATCCGAGGTGTGTGATCCTTTTCCAAACAATCGCATTCCTGGCCCGTTGAGCCCGGGCGGACTGGCGCTGATGAAGCTTTTCCCGAACCCGACCGGTCCCGGCACTGGTGACTGGGCCACGTCCGTGCTTCAGCCGATCGATACGCGCCAGGATCTCATCCGCGGTGACATCACCATCAACGACAAGACGAATTTGATGGTGCGCTACATCAATGAGAATTGGACCCATCTTGGCGCTTCGGGTAACTTCTGGGGCGACGCTCCATACCCGACCATCGCATCTGACTGGAGTCAGCCAAGCCACAGCTTTGCGGTTAAGTTGACGAACACCATCACGTCGAAAGCCGTCAATGAATTTCAGTTTTCTATTGCCGGTAACGACATCATCATCACCACTTCGCCTTCGTCGCAGGCACTCCAGGATGAGATCGCCGCGGCAATTCCAACCGTCTTTCCGAAAAACCCTGACGACATTGGCGGCGCGATACCGTCTCTGTTCTGGGGCGTCGATGGTTACGCCAACATCTGGCACCAGGCGCCGTGGGCCAATCGCGAAGACCTGTACATCTGGAAAGATGATTTCTCACTCGTGAAGGGGTCGCACGACCTGAAATTCGGCGGTCTCTTCAGTCACAACTTCAAAGACGAACCCAGCGTCGGTGGTGGTGGTGGAAATCAACAGGCCACTATCCAGGGCTGCGGTTTACAAACTGGTAACTGTATCGCTGACCTGCTGCTCAAGGATACGGTGCTGGTTAATTACGCGGAGATCCAAAATACCGACGTTGCCGATGGACGTTGGCGCGACTTCGAGTTTTATGCAAACGACACGTGGAAGTTGCACCCACGCGTGACGCTGACGTACGGCTTGCGTTACTCGGTATTTACGCCGGCGTGGGAGGATGAGAACCGCATTTCGAACTTCATCCCAAGTCTCTATAACGGAACCGACTTCAATACTGGACTCGTCACCGCTGAAGAAGGTATTCAGTTGGGTTTTGGCCGATCGCTGGTCCACACATGGAAGAATGGGTGGCAGCCGCGTGTTGGCTTAGCATGGGATGTCTTCGGCACCGGTCAAACCGCGGTTAGATTGGGATTCGGCCGTTATACGAGCCGGTCGAACGTGATTGAAGATCTTCTTCGTCTGACTGGTAATCCGCCCTGGACCACCGCCGTTACCGCCGGTTCAGGTTGGAATGGCGCAGGCACAACCCTCGCTAACTGTCCGACGTGCCGAAGTCTCGACACGATCAACCCGGGGCTGCTTACCAACGTGGCGGGCGTAGCCGCGAATGCCAACTTCGCTGCCGTAGATCCAAACTTTAGGCCACCTGAGAGCTACCAGTGGAACCTGACCATTTCGCATCAGCTCTTCAAAGACACTGTCCTTGAAGCTTCTTACATCGGCAATCACGGCCTGCACATCTGGCGACGCAATGTGAACCGTAACGACGTTGCTCCGGATAAAGCTTGTGTTGGCTCAGCGTGCGATGGCACAAATCGTTCCGCTCGATTGCAGATCGCCCGATCTAACGCGGGCATACCGCTCGCGGGAACTGAGAACCTTCCAACGCCGGTGGTTCCGGATGCGGGTCAGTTGATTCGCGATAACCGGCTGCTTAGAGGCATCGGAGATGTCAACACTGACGAATCAAATGGTAATTCGAGTTACCATGCGTTGCAGTTGTGGCTCAACCGCCGCTTCAGCGATCGCCTGGCCTTCCAGGCGGCATACACCTGGGGACACGCTATTTCCGATGTCGCACTAACGTCATTTACTAATACCACCAGCGATCCGTTCAACTTTGCTGCCGATAAGGGCGACGCGGATCTCGACCGCAGGCACACGTTTGTAGGCAATGTGGTTTACGTCTTGCCATCGTTCCAGCAGTGGGGCCGAGCGGCTGAGCTTACTATTGGTGATTGGCAGTTGAATGCGATCGGATCGTACTTTGGCCCTACCCCGATCGATGTCACTACAGGCTTCAATACGATCGGTACCGCGAGTGCCGTCGGTCAGCGTCCGAATTACACTGGAGCGCCACTTTATCTGGATACAGGCGACTCCACGCTGCACCTGAATCCTGCGGCCTTCGCCAGACCTGCGCCCGGCCAACTCGGCACGTTAGGTAAAGGCTCGGTGCGAGGAAAAGCGATTACCAACATCGATTTTTCAATGGCCAAGAATTGGAGATTCAAAGAACGCTACGGGTTACAGTTCCGTGCGGAATTCTTCAACGTCTTAAACCATCCAAACTTTGTTGGGTTTGATCTCGATATCCGAAACACAACCTTCGGCCGGCTCAATAGCGCGCAGGCATCACGCGAGATCCAACTCGGTCTCAAATTTACCTTCTGATATACTCCCCAAAGTTCTAACAAACGATCCACAGATTACGCAGATTGAATTTCAAATCTGCGTAATCTGTGGATGTTTTTCGGCTCAACAAGTCTAGTTTAGTTTGGGGTTAAGGTAACGATGTGCCTGCGCTTGGCCTCTATACTCTTCCTGCTGTCAATCTTTCTTTTCCCGCCGCAGGCCGATCTCTTTCGCAAACACTACGAAGCGGCGAATGCCTATCATCGCGCCGGTAATTACACTGCTGCCGAAGCGGAGTTCAAAGTGATACTCGCCGAGGCGTACGAGCGACTCGGCAAAGTCTATTCAGCTCGGAATAACTACCAGGCGTCTGTCAGCGCGTTTGAGTCAGCACGCGCGATGCGTCCGGCAGCGACTGATGGGTTAGTGGAGCTTGCGATTGCTTACTTTCACGCCGGCCAGTATGCAAAAGGCATTGAACCGTTACAGCGCGTAATTGCCGCGGATGCAAAGAACGCGATTGCGCATCACATGCTGGGCAAGACTCACTTCATGATGGGTGAGTTTGAGAAAGCCTCTAGCGAGCTTCAGGAAACGTTGCGACTCACTCCCGGCGACTACGACGCCGAGTACACGCTCGGTCTTTGTTACTTAAAAAAGAAAGACTTGCCCCAGGCAAAACAACTTTATGAACGCATGGTCGAGCGCCTTGGTAATCGTCCGGCGGTGCGTGTCCTTATCGGGCGCGCTTATCGCGAAACCGGATTTTTGCCGGAGTCGATCGAAGAGTTCAAAAAAGCGATCGAGCTCGATCCGAAATTCCCGCGTGTTCACTACTATCTCGGGTTGACGTACTTATACAAGGACGGCGCCGCTCGCATAGCCGAGGCAATCGAAGAGTTCAAGATCGAGCTGGCTGCGAATCCGGACGAATACTTTGCCAACTTTTATCTCGGCATTCTCTACATCATGGAGCGGAAATTCGAGCCCGCCATCGGTTTGCTCGAAAAAGCCGCGAGCAAGCAGCCGAATAATCCTGATCCTTATTTTCACCTGGGCCAGGCATACCAGGGCGCGGGCAGGCACGCCGATGCGGTAGAAGTGCTCCAGAAAACTATCGCGCTTAACCCTGCACTCACGCACAACGACTACCAAGTGACGACGGCGCATTACCGCCTGGGCCAGTCGTTATTGAAAGTCGGTCGCACTGCTGAAGGCCAGAAGGAATTGCAGCTTTCCGCGGATCTCAAAGCGAAAGGCTTTAAGCTCGACGAGAAAAGGGTGGGAGCTTTTCTGAGTGGCACGCCGGATCATTCAGGGAAGGATTTAGTCAAAGCAGAAGGCATGATTGCCGAGCCGGCGCCGCTCGACCCGCAGAAGTCTGAAAAACTAAAAGCTGAAGAGACGTATTACACGAAGGTAGTTGCGGCAGGCCACAACAGCATAGGACTGCTGCGCGCGGAGCAACAGGATTTTCGTGAAGCTTCGCGGCAGTTTGCGCTCGCCGCGAAGTGGAACCCGAACCAGGAAGGTCTCAATTACAACGTCGGACTCGCGTATTACAAATCTGAATCGTACAAAGAAGCGATCCCCGCGCTCGAAAACGAGCTCAAGATCGATCCGTCGAACATCGCGATTAAGCAGTTGTTGGGACTGAGTTACTTCATGACCAACGACTACGCCAGAGCTTCGACATTATTGACTGACGTGGTCGCGGTAAAGTCGCAGGATGCGGCGTTGTACTATCCGCTCGCTCTCTCGTTGTTGAAAGACGGAAAGCTCGAGGCTGCGAATCGCGTTATCGAGCAGATGGTGATTGTCGGTGCCAATACCCCGCAACTGCACATCCTGCTGAGCCAGGCGCACTACGAGCGTGGCGAAGTCGATAAAGCGCTTGAAGAGTTGCGCAAGGCGCTTGCGCTGGACGACAAGGTGCGGCTGGCACATTTCTACACCGGATTAATACACCTCAAGGCAGGAAAATTTCCGGACGCGGCGCGCGAATTTGAGCTCGAGTTGTCAGTAAATCCGAATGACTTCCAGGCGAAATATCACCTCGCGTTTGTCGTGTTGGCCCAACAGGAAACGGATCGCGGCATCAACCTGATGCGAGAGCTTGTGCGTGAGCAACCGGAGTTTGCGGATGCTCGTTACGAATTGGGGAAGGCGTTGCTTCAGAAGGGCGACGTCAAAGGCAGCATTGAGAATCTCGAAACCGCGGCGCGCCTGAAACCCGGCCAGCCGCACATTCACTATCAACTCGGTCGCGCCTACATCGCCGCCGGCCGCAAGTCTGAAGGCGAAAGCCAGCTCGAAATCTCGAAACAGTTGAAAGAGAAAGCGCGAGCGAATTCAAATGAATAATGATTTCTCGCGTAAAGGCGCAAAGGCGCAAAGAAACCCGCAAAGAAGTCTCGCTCTACTGATTCTGCTTTGCGCTTTCCTTTGCGCCTTTGCGCCTTTGCGCGAGAATAAAATCTCGTTTACGGACATCACCGCCCAATCGGGCATCACTTTCAAACACGTCGCCTCACCCGAAAAGAAATACATCGTCGAATCGATGAGCGGCGGCCTGGCCTTGTTTGACTACGACAACGACGGCGATCTGGATATCTACCTCGTCAACTCACTCACCGTCGATCTCGTTAAATCAAAAGGCAAAACAAAGAGCGATCTCTATCGCAACGACGGCAACGGCAAGTTTACGGAAGTTGGCGTCAAGGCCGGCGTGAGCGATATCGGTTGGGGCATGGGCGTCGCCGCCGGCGATTACAACAACGACGGTTTCGAAGATCTTTACGTCACCTGCCTCGGTCCCGATCATCTGCTGAAGAACAACGGCAACGGCACCTTCACCGACGTCACCGCAAAAGCCGGCGTCAACGATCCGCGTTGGACCACCGGCGCCTCGTTCGTCGACTACGATCACGACGGCGATCTCGATCTCTTCGTTTCCAACTACGTCGATTTCGACATCAACAACCTGCCGGAGTTTGGCCAGGGGAAGACCTGCCAGTACAAATCCATCCCGGTACAGTGTGGTCCAAGAGGTTTGAAAGGCGCGGGCGACTCGCTTTTTCGCAACAACGGCGACGGCACGTTCACTGACGTCTCGAAGCAAGCCGGAGTCATGGACGAGAATGGCTATTACGGCATGGGCATCATCACCAGCGACTTCGACGACGACGGGTTTGTCGACATCTTCGTCGCGAACGACTCAACGCCAAACTATCACTATCGCAACAAGGGCGACGGCACCTTTGAAGAGATCGGCTTTACCGCCGGCACTGCGGTAAACGAAAATGGCAGCGAGCAGGGAAGCATGGGCGTCACCGCCGGCGATTACGATCACGACGGCAAACTCGATCTGTTCATCACCAACTTCGCCGACGAATACAACACGCTCTATCACAACGACGGCAAGAACTCCTTTACGGATCTCTCGTACGCGGCAAAGGTAGCGGCGGTGAGTTTGCCCAATGTGGGTTGGGGCACGAAGTTTTTCGATTACGACAACGACGGCTGGGTGGATCTGTTTGTCGCTAACGGTCACGTGTATCCGCAACTGCCCAGCTATCGCCAGCCGCGTTTGCTTCAGCGGAACAACCGCGACTCGACGTTTACTGAAATCTCCGCGGAGTTTGGCAATGTGCTGGCTGAGAATCGCGCGAGTCGTGGCGTCGCTTTTGGTGATATCGACAACGACGGCGACGTTGATTTGATAATTGCGGACCTTGATGGTCCACCACAACTGTTGCGCAACGACGGTGGCAACGCAAACAACTCGATAATGATTAAGACCGTCGGAGTTAAGAGCAATCGCAGCGGCATCGGCGCACGCGTGACGGTTGTGGCAGGCACTTTGACGCAGGTGGATGAGGTGCGCAGCGGCGACAGCTACTTATCGCAGAGCGACATGAGATTGCACTTCGGTCTGGAGAAGCGAGCTAAAGTAGACACCATTGAGGTACGTTGGCCCAGCGGCGTTGTCGATAAGATCTCCGGCGCGGGCGTCAACCGGATCATCACGATCAAAGAAGGCCAGGGTAAGGTCGATGAGAAGGAATTTATCAAACAGCCACAAAAAGGCACATAAGGCACAAATTGTTTTTTTGTGCATCTTGTGCCTTTTTGTGGCTACTACGTTCGGACAACAGCGTGATGCTGTTCAAGTGTTCGAACAAATCGCGACCTACATCCGTGACAATCGCCTTGCCGAAGCCGAAAAAGAACTCGCAGCCGTTCTGAAAGTCGATCCTAACCTGCCGATCGCGCTCAACTTCATGGGTACCATTCGCGCGAAGCAGGGCCGCATGCTCGAAGCGGAGACGCTCTTCACTCGCGCCGTTCGCAGCGATAAGAACTTTACCGGCGCGCGCATGAATCTGGTCTATCTCTATCTCATCAAACGCACGCCCGATAAAGCGATTTTGCAGCTAAAAGAAGTACTGATAGTCGAACCAGAACACGCTGAAGCCACAGAGAAACTGGCGGAGCTGCTTTTTTCGCAAGGACGTTTCGACGAGTGCATCAGCTTTATCGAAAAGCAAAGAGCCGCGCGTGTTGTTCCCGCGTCGTTGCTCGTGATTTTGGGCGACGCCTATCTCGCAAAAAACGATCAGTCAAAAGCTGAAGAATATTTTCTAGTGGCACTCGAAGGGCGGCTCGACAATGCCGGAGCGTTATTTGGTCTGGCGCAGTTGTCGCGGTTAAAGGGCGAGACGAAGGAAGCAATGATCTATTTGAGTCGCGTCGCAACGCTCACCGCTGATTCGAAATCGCCGGAGTTTCTCTACAGGTTTGGACTCGAGGCGATGCGCGTCGAGATGTTCGACGAAGCGAAGTCGGCGTTGCAGCGAGCGGCCGAGTTGCGGCCCAGGGACCCTTCGTACCTGCTGGCCCTGGGAATCGCGTGGTTGCGCAAAACCGATCTCTTCGAAGCTGAAAAACTTTTCCGGCGCGTACTTCAAATCGAACCGGGAAATGCACAGGGCCAGTTACACCTGGGCTACACTCTGCTCACTGAAAAGAAGTTTGACGAAGCTCGACTATGGCTGGAGAAGAGCGTGCGCTCGGGCGTCGACACTCCTGAAGTCTTTTACTATCTCGGCCTGGTGGCCCAGGAGCAGAACGACTCCGCGCGCGCGATAACGTTTTTTGAAAAGGCGGTGCAGAAGCTGCCGACCTACGTGCACGCGCGCGTTGCGCTTGGCTCGAGTTACATGCGACTGAAAGACTATACGCGCGCGCGGCAGGAGCTGGAGACAGCCGTGAAGCTCGATCCTAATGAGCCGACGGCGCATTACAACCTCGCGCTGTTATACGCGCGCACCAAAGAGCCGGCCAAAGCTCAGGAACAGATGCGCATTGTCGAAACCCTCAAGACAGGCCGCCGGTCCACGAGTGGAGTCGTCGTGTTGCCACCAGGTTCATCTCCGAATTTTTAGCAAGTGACTCTCACCTTAAAAATAATCTGCGTTATCTGCGTAATCTGTGGATTGTTAGTGGTCTTGTCTCACGCGCAATCAGACACCTTCTTCTCCGAATGGCGGCCCAACTCAGAGACACGCGGCATACGCTTCGTCGGCAACAAAGCCTGCGTCGATTGTCACCCGCGCGAGGCCGCACAGTTAAATACGCCGATGGCCCAGGCTTTGGAAGTTGCTCCAGATTGCAAGATTGTGACCGCGCGCAGTCGTCTCACTTTCAAAAACGGAAACTACACTTACGAGCTTTCGCGTCAGGGCAACAACGTTGTCTACACTGTCTCCGACGGCGCAAACAGCATCTCGAAACCGATCCTCTATTGCTTTGGCCAGGGACACATCGGGCAAACATATCTCTTCCGATACAACGACATTCTTTACGAAACGCGCGTCAGCTACTTTCAAAAGATTGACAAGCTCGATTTCACGATCGGTCATCGACAAACAGTGCCGTCATCGCTTGAAGATGCGCTGGGCCGCGCGGTGGCAGGCGAGGAGACACAGCAGTGTTTCGGCTGTCACACGACCGGCGCAGTTAACGGTCGTGAGTTGAATCTTGATCGATTGAGTCCTGGCATTGGTTGTGAAGCGTGTCATGGACCAGGCGAGAAGCACCTGATTGCGATGAAGGAAAAGAAGCTTGACGAGCCGCAGATCTTTAATCCAGGCGGTCTCGGCGGTTTCGAGCTTTCGCAATCTTTTTGTGGGACATGCCACACGAGTTTCGAACAGGCGATGCTTTTACCGGGCCAGTCCGGAATCAACAACATTCGCTTTCAACCGTACCGGATATTCAACAGCCGCGGGCACAACACCAACGATCCGCGCATCGGATGCCTCGCTTGCCACAATCCGCACGAGAAGTTACAAAAAGACACCGCCTATTACGACGCGAAGTGTCTCGCGTGTCACCTAACAACTGCGAAAGAGACAAAGACTGAACGTCGCAGTGCTGACGCTTGTCCGGTAAGCACGAAGAAGTGCGCGACGTGCCACATGCCGAAAATCGAACTCCCCGGCATGCACACATCCTTCACGGACCACTGGATCCGCATCGCAAAACTCGGTGAACCCGCGCCACGATGATTATTTAGCCACA
>Ga0207643_10001629_pt1 | contig 12633 bp, 9 predicted proteins | sample KBSMisM62_FD_184313 | JGI IMG/M metagenome (GOLD analysis project Ga0207643, IMG submission 184313) | Miscanthus rhizosphere microbial communities from Kellogg Biological Station, Michigan, USA - KBS Miscanthus M6-2 (SPAdes) (version 2) | ecosystem: Host-associated > Plants > Roots > Rhizosphere...
GGCCACCCGTTCTATGGTCTCGGCCCGACGCAGTTTCCGATGACGCGCGCCCACGTGATCACCGTGCTGCCGAGCCTCTCCAGTTCGATGAAGATCGCCAGCACGGGCGACGTGATCGGCATCGTGCAGCAGGATCGCGCTACCACGATCGCCGGCACGCTCGGACCGGGACCCTCGATGATCCCGATCTCCCTCACACTCAACTCCGAGAGAGGCACCCGCAAGAACTTCTCGATTGGCATCGTCAACGATCAGCTCTTTACCCCACTACTCGCTTACGTCGCGATCCTGAACACGCTGACGTCATACGAGCGGCAGAACGGCGTCGGCACCTACACGCTCAAGGGCGCGGCGCGCGTGAAGAACCACAGCGATGTCGCGTTTGAAGATTTGTTCACTGGCGATCAGCCGTCAACCTACGCCGCCGCCTCCGTGGTCGCCCCGCTCAACGTGCTGCTCCGGAATGCGTTCGAGGCTGTGCAATTCGAAGGACTGAACCTCGAAATCGAGGCCAGCGAAACGCCGCGCAGCGCGACGCTCGAGCGCGTGTGGATCGACGGCACGAAGGCAAAGCCTGGAGCACCGGTCAACCTTCGCATCCTGCTGCGGACCTACCGCGGTGAAGAGGTGACACAGTCGCTTGCGGTTCAGATTCCGGCGAACGCGCGCGGCACCGTCTCGATCATGGTGGCCGACGCGGCGCGCCTGTCGCAATTCGAAGCACGCGAACTTCAAGTCCAGCCGCTTCAGACCACCGGTGTGCCGCAGATGATTCGCGTGCTCAACAGCGCACGCAAGAACAACCGCCTCTACGTCCGGCTCGTCACGCGTGACGGCGGTGCCGTCGTCAAGGGTGAGCCGCTCGCTGCACTGCCTTCGTCAGTGCTGGCGGTCATGGAATCGGATCGCAACGGTGGCAGCTTCCGGCCCTTGCAGAGCGCACTCGTCGGCGAGTGGGAGATCACGGCCGGCTATGCCGTCACCGGATCGAAGACGCTGACGCTGCCGCTCGAAGAGTAACTCGAAGCTCAAAGGTAGAGTTTCAAGTCAAAGGACATAGTCAAAAGTGGTGTCTCGCCTCTCCATCGCGGCTCTCGTATTGTTCGCGACTGTGACCTTGCGTGCCTCGACGCCGACTTTCTGGGAAGTGTCGAGCGAAAGTGAGTTCCTTCGTGGTGAAATCGAGAACCTCTCGATCGACTCATTCGGACGCCTGACACTCGGTCCGACCGCCGCGTCGGTCTACGAGACCAACGCACCGTTCGTCTGGACGCTGGTGAGCGGACCAGATGGTTCGGTGTACGCGGGTAGCGGCAACGAAGGTCAGGTCTACAAGATCGACTCGACGGGCAAGGGGACCATCTTCTTCGACAGCGAAGAACTCGAAGTCCATGCCCTGGCGCCGGCTCCCGGTGGCGGGCTCTACGTCGGCACCTCGCCGAACGGGAAGATCTACAAGGTCGATGCGAAGGGATCGGGCAGCGTGTTCTTCGATCCGGACGATCGCTACATCTGGAGTCTCGTAGTAGACAAGGCGGGCAACGTCTTCGCGGCCACGGGCGACAAAGGCATCATCTACAAGATCACGCCGGACGGGAAAGGCACGACGTTTTACGCGACCAAGGCGACGCATGCGATGACGCTCGCGTTCGACCGCGACGGGCAACTGCTGGCAGGGACTGAATCGCCCGGTCGTGTATTCCGGCTCGACGCGTCAGGGAAGCCATTCGTCCTTCTCGACTCGAGCTACAACGAGATCCACACGCTGCGCGTGGACAGTCGCGGCAACGTCTACGCGGCGGCCGTGGGCAGCCGGGGGTCGAGTGGAGGCGGCGGCGCTTCCGCCCCGCCGCCTTCGGTGCCCGCACCGGCGCCACTCACGCCGAACGTCTCCACTGAAATCACCGTCGTCGCTGTTGGGGATGCGGTCGTCACCACGTCGGCACAGGGCGCGCCTGCGCCATCTGGACGCGGAGGCGCAGTGCCCGCCGGTGCGCTCTATCGGATTCTGCCGGACGGCGCGTGGGACCTGCTGTGGGAGTCCCGCGCGGACACACCGTACGACGTCGCCGTAGACGCCGACGGATCGATCCTGGTGGCCACCGGCAACTCGGGCAAGATCTTCCGCCTCGCGGGTGATCCCTTCCAGCCCACCTTGATTGCGCGCGCCAACGCGCAGCAGGTCACAGGGCTTCTGCAACAGTCGGAAGGACGTGTACTCATCGCGACGTCGAACCCGGGCAAGCTGCTGAGGCTCGCCGCGGCGCGCGCCGATCGCGGCACGTACACCTCGGCCGTCCGCGACGCGCAGACGGTGGCGCTGTGGGGCACGCTCAAGTGGCAGTCACTCACACCAGCGGGCAGCCGTCTCGAAATCTCGACTCGCTCAGGGAACACGAACACCCCTGACGAGACCTGGAGCGACTGGAGTCAGGCGTACACCGATTCAGAAGGCAGCACGATCACGAGCCCGCGAGCACGTTATCTCCAGTGGCGCGCGACGCTCATTGCCGGCAAGGGTGACGCTCCGCTGCTGACATCGGTCTCAGCGGCATATCTTCCTCGTAACATGCGGCCACGGGTGACGTCGATCACCGTTCATCCTCCCGGCACTGTGTTCCAGCGTCCGTTCCCGGTCGATCCGGAGATCGCTGGCTTCGAAGGCGATCTCCCGGACAAGCGCGCCAATCAGGCGCCTGGCTCTTCATCGCCCTCCCTCGGTCGACGGGTGTACGAGAAAGGGCTGATGACCTTCGTGTGGCGGGCGGAGGACGACAACGGCGACGACCTGAGCTACGACGTCTCATATCGCCGTGAAGGCGAGACGTCATGGAAGCTGCTCAAGCGTGGGATGACGGATCAGATCCTCGTGTGGGATACGACATCGGTTCCCAACGGCCGCTATACCGTCCGCATCGTCGCGTCGGATCTGCCGGCGAATTCCTCGGCCGACGCGCTCTCCGGCGCGCGCGAGAGCGCAGCATTCGCGATCGACAACGTTCCGCCGGTGATCACAGTCACTGCCGTCCGACGAGACAACGGCCGCGCGACCATCGCGTTCGACGTCCGTGACGCGAACTCGTCGGTACAAAAGGTGGATTTCTCGCTCGACGGGGACAAGTGGCAGTCGGTCTATCCGAAGGACGGAATCGCCGACTCGCGCTTCGAACAGTTCGAGCTCGTGCTCGAGGGTGATGCGGTGGCGCGCGGCGTCACATTGCGGGCGACAGATGCCCTCAACAACACCGCGAGTGCGAGAGGAGAAATGCCGGAGCCGGCGGCCTCAGGCCGTCGGTGAGGAGCTCACGCGGGACGACTGACGTCCAACTGGCAGCGGCACGGCGGGGTCGGCCGGCGGCAGCCGTCGCGTGCGCGCAACCACCGGAGCAACCTGAACGGGCGTCTGAGGATCGGGCGTCTGCACCGTGGTGACGAAGATCAACCACACCATATTGACGGCAACCGTGCGTCCGATCGGCGTCTGAGCCGGCGCGAATCGCGACTGCCTCACCGCGTCGAGCACTGCCTCATTGGCGTGGAGCGCGCGCTCGGCGTTGTTGCTGCCACGCTCGGAGTTCAACATCTCTGCAGTCGTGATACGCCCTTCGCGATTGACGACCATTGCCATCGTGAACATGGCTTCTTCGCCGGGGATACCTGCTACCGACGCGCCATCGTCCATCACTCGCGGAATCGAAATCCCGCCGGCACGGTCGCTGTCCACGAACTTGTCGAAGTAGCGATCGACCCGCGCGTTGTTGTCCGGACGCAGCGGATTGGCTTCGGACCCGGGGTTCATAGCCTCGAGCCTCGTCGCCAGCGACGAAGGCCGTTCGCTTGAGGTGCTCTTCAGGACGCCAATCGCCACGCTCAGGCATACCAGCACCGCCATCGTCGCGCCGAGGGCCGGCCACAGCAGCCGCATGTCCGCAAACATCTCCCGCAACCGCACTGTGAAGGCCTGGTCGCGCTCGGCGCGCATCCGCATCATCACACGCGAGTAGACGGCGCTCGACGCAGGCTCCACCTCTCTCGCGAGAGCCAGCTTGGGAGGACCAACTCGAATCGACGTCCCGATCAACTGAAAGTCTTCGATGCGATCGGCGCACGTCCTGCACCAACGCACGTGGCTCTCGACGAGCACCTGTTCGTCAACAGACAGCTCATCGTCGAGGAGCCCCTCGAGCCGCTCCCGCGCGTACTCGCAGCCTACGTAAGGAGTCATGCGTGGAGACCCAGCAGCTCGGCGCGCAGCGCCTGCCGCGCGCGCGTGAGCCGCGATTTCACCGTACCGACCGCCACACCCAGAGAGAACGCGATCTCGTCGTAATGGAGACCATCCACCTCGCGAAGGATGAGCGCCGTCCGCTGATCGAATGGCAGCCGATCAAGCGCCTGCCAGATGAGCGCGGACGTTTCCTTGCTGGCCAGCAGCCGATCCGGGAGCACGTCACCCTTGGATTCGACGTCGCCGAACTGCTTCAAATGCTCATCGAGGGACACCTGGCTCGAGCGATAACGACGCCTCCACCAGCGCTGCCGGTTACGGGCCTGATTGATGACTATCCGGTAGATCCAGGTTCGGAGGGCGGACTGGCCGCGGAACCTGGATAGCGTGCGGAAGACGCGCAGGAACACCTCCTGCGACAGGTCAAGGGCTTCGTCAGGGTCTTGAAGGAGGTGCAGCGCAAGGGTGTACACCATGCGCTGGTGTGTGTTCACCAGGTCGGCGCAGGCGGTTTCGTCGCCGGTCGTGCACCGCTCAATGAGGGCGGCTTCCGCCGTGTCTACGTCGGACCACCCGATAGCGCCAGCGTTCTTCACCAACCCTCCGGAAACAGGCGTCCCCATCAGTCTAGCACCGTCCTCGGAACCATTAGACCCCGACCGCGCACGATGGTTCCTCTACCCGGCTCCCCACTACCTAGCCACGCCCAATCCCCAAATACTCCGCTGCAGCCACCCATTGACCCAGTTACTATGGCCCCGTGAATCGGCCCATCGTGGCGGCGGTCGGAGCGATGACCCTGGCCGCTTCCCTGGCGTTCGTCTGGTTCGATGCCCGGCAGCAGCGGGAATACCGCCGGCTGCTGGCCGCCGGCGACGAGGCCGTCACCCATGGCCAAACGCTCGAAGCTATCGAGGCCTTCAGCGGCGCACTGACGCTGAAGCCCGACTCAATGATCGCGCGCCTCATGCGCGGCGAGACCTACCGGCAACGCGGCGAATTTGCATCGGCGGTGCGCGACCTCACTGAAGCCGTCGCACTCGATCCCTCAGCGCCGCGGCCGCTCGAACTCCTCGGCGATGCCCACGCCGCGATGGGTCAGCCCGCTGCGGCAGTCGCGGATTACGAACGCAGTTTGCGTCTCGACGAAAGCGCGCCACGCGTTGTCTACAAGCTGGGCCTCGCCCACTACCGCAACGGGGATGTTCCTCGTTCGATCGAGGCACTGCGAAAAGCGGTGAGCCTCGACAATCGGATGCCGCAAGCGCACTACCTGCTCGGCCTGTGTCTTCGCGATCGTCGTCCGCGCGACCAGGCCGAGCGCGCGTTGCTGACAGCCATCGAGCTCGAGCCGACGCTCGCCGCCGCCCGCGAAGAACTCGTCACGCTCTACACTGACTCGGGTCGCCATCGTCAGGCGATTGAACAGCTGGAAGCGCTGTCGGCACTCGAACCGACGCGGCCGGAACGGCTCGTGAGCGTTGGTCTCGCCTACGCGCGCCTTGGACGACGGGATGCGGCAGTGCTGACGCTCGGGCGCGCCGCTGAACGCCATCCCGATTCGACAATTGTCTACACCGCACTCGGTCGTGTATGGCTCGATGCCGCCGAACGAGATGACGATCGGGTGGCGTTGAACAAGGCGCTCGAAGCGCTTTCACCGGTTGCCGACCAACCGAATGCGACCAGCGATGCGCTCACGATGTACGGCCGCGCGTTGTTCTTGTCGGGAAGCACGACTGCCGCGGAGCGGGTGCTCCGCCGCGCCACAGAGCAGTTTCCTGTCGAGCCGATTGCATTCACATATCTTGCGTCCGCAGCCCGTCGGCTTGGGCACGCGGCGATGGCGCAGGAAGCGAAAGCGAAGCACGCGGCGCTCATAGCCGAGTGATCGCGGGAGGCCTAGCTGGATCCCTCAACGCCTCCCAGCCTGTCGCGCAGACTGTCTCCCAGTAGATTCAGCCCCAGCACGACGATCGCGATCGCGAGCCCAGGAAACACGGTGAGATGCGGCGCGTCGAGCACGTGCACGCGACCGTAGTTCAGCATCGCTCCCCAACTGGGAGTCGGCGGCTGCACCCCAAGCCCCAGGAAGCTGAGCGCGGCCTCAGACAGGATGGCTCCGCCCATGCCGAGCGTCGCCTGAACGGTGAGCGCTGGCAGCGCGGCTGGCAGCACGTGACGGATCAGGATTCGCGGTGTGGCTGCACCAATCGCGCGCGCCGCGACGACGTACTCGAATTCACGTGCCTGCAGAACCTGCGCGCGAGCGACACGCGCGTATCCGACCCACCCAATCAGCGAGAGTGCAATGACGACGTTCGTCAGGCTTGGACCGAGCACGGCGACGAGCGCAATCGCGAGCAGCAGTCCGGGAAACGCCAGCAGGATATCGATGACGCGACTGATGGCTTCGTCGATGATTCCGCCGTAGTAGCCTGCAAGCGCTCCCATGGCCGCACCAATCGACGCCGAGACCGAGACCACGACGAGTCCGACGAAGAGCGAGATGCGCGCGCCCGACATGACGCGCGCGAGGATGTCGCGTCCCAACTCGTCGAGCCCCAGCCAGTGAAGACGACTGGGCCCCTCGAGCCGGAGCGCCAGTTCCTGTGCGGACGGGTCGTAAGGCACGAGCCATGGTCCGATCACCGCCGCGAGCACGGCCAGGCCGACGACGCAGGCACCAGCGTTTCTCATTGGTATCGGATCCGCGGATCGAGGACGACGTAGAGCAGATCGACGATGAGATTGACGCAGACGTAGGTGACCGCGATGAGCAGAATGCATCCTTGCACCATCGGGTAGTCGCGGAAGCCGATCGACTGCACGAGCAGTCGTCCCACTCCGGGCCACGCGAAGATCGTTTCCGTGATGACGGCCCCTGTCAGGACTGCGCCGACCTGAAGACCGGCCAGCGTCACGATGGGGATCAGACTGTTTCGAAAGGCATGCCGGAGCACGGCCCGCGTTCGCGACACGCCGCGTGCGCGTGCCGCCTGCGTGTAAGGCTCGTGGAGTTGATCGACCAGGCTGGCTCGCGTCATGCGCGCGAGGACTGCCGCCAGTGCAGCACCGAGCGAGACCGCTGGCAGCACCAGGTGCTCGAATCCGCCGCGCCCGGAAACGGGAAGCCAGCCAAGCTCCACGCCGAAGACGATGGCCAGGAGCGGGCCGAGCCAGAAGTTCGGCATCGACACTCCCGCCAGCGAGAGGGTCATCGCAGTATGGTCGACTACTGTTCCTCGCCAGACAGCGGCGGCAATTCCCAGAGGAATCGCGACGGCGAGGGCAACGGCGATAGCGGCGAGGGCGAGTTCGAAGGTCGCCGGAAGACGCTCCAGAATCTGGCTGGCAACCGGTGTACCCGTGCGGAGTGACGTGCCGAGATCGGCGCGCGCCAACCCGCCGAGGAAGGCGACATACTGCACCGCGAGCGGCCGATCCAGACCGAGTTGTTGGCGCAGTTGCGCGATATCTGTTTCTGAAGCGACGTCGCCGAGGATCGCGCGCGCGGGATCACCCGGGATGAAATGGATCAACGCGAAGACCAGCGTCGCGACGCCGAGGAGCACCGGCACCGTCAGGAGAAGACGCCGCGCGAGGTACGCCAACACGGGGTCTCATTGTCTCTCGGTCTTCCGTCTCCAGTTCTCGGTCTTCAGTCCTCGGTCCGTGGCTGGACTATTCGGTCGCGATATTAGGCGCAGCAGACAACAGTCTAGACTTGTGGCAATGCACATCGACATCTGGTCCGACGTGGTTTGTCCATGGTGTTACCTGGGAAAGCGCCGCCTCGAGAAAGCGTTGGCGTCATTCGAAGGGCGAGCGAACGTGACGATAGGCCATCGTTCCTTTCAACTCGATCCCACACGGCCCAAGGGTGAGACGACGAGCCGGCGGACGATGCTGATGTCGAAGTACCGCCTGACCGAGGACCGCGTCCGTGAGATGGACCACAACATGGAGACCATGGCCGCAGCCGAGGGCCTGGAGTACCACCTCACGGAGAAAGGGCAATCGGGGAACACCCTCGATGCCCACCGCCTGGTGCATCTGGCAGCGAGCCACGACTGTGAAGATCAGATGCTCGAGCGGTTGTACAAGGCATACTTCACCGACCAGCGCTCGATCTTCGACGTCGAGTCGCTCGTGAGCCTTGCGGTGGACGAGGGCCTCGACGCCACCGAGGTGCGTGAGGCCCTGGAGAGCGATCATTACGTCGATGCGGTCAGGCGCGACCTCGAGGAAGCCCGGATGCTCGGCGTCACCGGGGTCCCCTTCTTCGTCATCGACGGCCGTTACGGCATCTCAGGCGCTCAAGCGACCGAGGTGTTCACCCGCGCATTGGCAATGGCCAGCCAGGTCTGAGCGCTACAGCGTCCGCAGACGGACGTTCCGGAACTTCACCGTGCCCGCGCCGTACTGGAGGGCGATGTTGCCCTTCCCGTGCTTGGTGTCGTTCACGTCCACCATCTTCATCCCGTTGATCAGCACGGTCAGCTTCGTGCCTTTCGCCGTGATGTCGATGGTGTTCCACTTGCCGCCCGTCATGATTACGCTCTCGGGCTTGGCGACATCGACGATTGCGCCAGTGCGATACGTCTGATCGGGACGCTTATCGTAGATGTTCACCTCGTACGCGTTCATCGCGGTGATCGCCTTCGGGTCTTCGCACCGGATAAACACGCCACTATTCGCATCGTCGGTGACCCAGAAGTCGGCAGTGATCTGAAAATCGCCGTACTGGGCTGGCGTCACGAGAAAGCCGGTTCCCTTGGTGGCCTGCACGACGTTGTCGACGACCTCCCAATTCGCGTCGCCGACGATGTCCCAGCCTTTCAGGCTGGAGCCGTCGAGGACGGTGGTCCAACCGCCTCCCTGGGCGCCGACCACCGACCCAGAGACCGACAACGAAAGCACACTCACCGCGAGTAACAGTGCCGTCCTTTTCATAAGTCCCTCTCCGGCGCGGATTATAGGCGACTGACCGCATCATTCGAATATGTCCGCAAAATAGGGATGTACGACGTTTGTGTAGGCTACAACGATGAATCCCCTCCCGTCCCACAAAGGCGTAAGTGCTTGTGCCTCTTCAGATGCCCACGACTGACGCGGCAGCCGCCATGGGCACCTCGATTGCACGGCCGAGCACAAACCCATGTCCATTTCAGACGCAGACACGGCCGTCGCGCGCGGGCACGAACTGCAGGTCATGATCGACACCGTCTACGAGAAGTACCTGCCGCACACGACCGGTCAGGTCGCCACATACATTCCAGAGCTGAGTACGGCGGATCCCGACGCCTTCGGCGTCTGCCTGGTGACGGCCGACGGCCGGACGTTCGAGGCCGGCGACTGCGACCGGCCGTTCACGATTCAGTCGATCTCGAAGCCGTTCACCTATGGCATGGCGCTCGAGGAGTTCGGGGCCTCGAAGGTCTTCGAGCACGTCGGCGTGGAGCCGAGCGGTGATGTGTTCAACTCAATCGAGTTGCAGAACGGCAGTAACCGGCCCTACAACCCGATGATCAACTCGGGAGCGATCACGGTAACGGCGCTGCTCCACAAACGCTATGGCAACCGGACGTTCGAATACCTGCTCGATCGGTTCAGCATCATCGCCGGGCGTCACCTCTCGCTCGACCGTTCGGTCTACGAATCCGAACAGCGCACGGGCCATCGCAATCGGGCAATCGCCTACCTCCTGCTCAACTTCGGTCTCGTGCATGACGAGGCCGAAGCCGCGCTCGACATCTACTTCAAGCAGTGCGCGATTCAGGTGACCTGTCGCGATCTCGCGATGATGGCGGCAACGCTGTCCAACATGGGACGGCATCCCTTGACCGGACGCAGCGCCTACTCGGTCACGCACGTCAAGGACATGCTGTCAATCATGTTCACGTGCGGGATGTATGACTACTCGGGACAGTGGGCGTATCGCGTTGGCGTGCCGGCGAAAAGTGGCGTCAGCGGCGGCGTGATCACCGTCGTGAATCGCCAGCTCGGAATCGGCACCTACTCGCCACGCCTGGATCCGTACGGAAACAGCTGCCGCGGCACCGAGGTGTGTGTGGAGCTGGCCTCGCGACTCGGCCTCCACGTATTCGATTGCCTGAACGTCGGGTCGAGCTTTTTGGATGCAATCCTGTAGTAGGCAGTAGGCGGTATGCAGTAGGCAGGAGCGCCACGAAACGCCTACCGCATACTGAATACTGCCTACTTCGTGATGGCCAACCGCGCCATCATCTTCAGCAACCCCTGACGAGACAGGCCCAGTTCGCGAGCGGCCCGCGTTCGACGGCCTCCGGCGCGGGCGAGCGCCAGCTCGATGAACTTGCGCTCGAACTGATCGCGCGCCTCGGCGAGGCGAGTCGTCGACGGTGACACCGCACCGGTGACGAACGACGGCAACAGCGCGGCCTTCACCTGCCCACGCGCGGGTGCGGACACAGCCACGCCCGCCAGCACGTTCTGCAGCTCACGCACGTTGCCAGGCCAGTGATAGCGCGCGAGAGCGGCGTGAACGCCATGGGTCAGCGTCGCCTGCGATCCCACGCGCGTCGCAGCCGCACGCCAGACGTGATCGGCGAGTGCCACGATGTCTTCGGGACGCTCGCGCAGCGGCGGCACACGAATGCGCACGACGTCGAGCCGATAGAGCAAATCCTGCCGAAAGCGGCCCTCGGCGACTTCCGTTCGCATGTCGCGATTCGCGGCGCTCACCACCCGGATGTCCACCTTGCGGCTGAAGGTCGCGCCGACACGCCGCACCTCCTGCTGCTGAAGGACTCGCAGCAACTTCGCCTGCGCCCGCGGCGAGAGATCGGCCACCTCGTCGAGGAACAGCGTGCCGCCGTCGGCCTCTTCGATGAGGCCGGCGCGATCGGCCATCGCGCCCGTGAACGCACCTTTCATGTGGCCGAACAGCTCCGACTCGAGGAGCTCGTCCGGTAGCGCCGCGCAGTTGACGTCGCAGAATCGCCGCTCGCGCCGTGGGCTCAGGTGATGCAGCGCACGCGCCACCAGTTCCTTACCCGACCCGCTCTCGCCTTCAATGAGGACCGAAAACGGCGCCGATGCTGCACGCGTCACGGCGCGACGGACGTCTGCGATCGCGGCGCTCGAGCCGACCAGCTCCGGAATCGCTATCGTTGCGTTCGCCACTTCGCGCGCCGTCGCACGCATGGCCTCGACGCGAGGAGCAGCAACTGCGGCGGTCAGTTCCAGCAGCTCGCGAGCCTGAGCGGGCGGCACGCGATCGATTGGCCAGCGCGCGACGATCGCCGCGACCAGTCGAGAACCAACCCGCACGGGAACACCGAGCTCGCCGCCAGCGCCTCCGGCGCAGGTGTCGATCGCGATGCCGGCATCGAGCACGCGAGAGCCGAGCGCTGTCGGCAGCCCAGTGCCGACGCTGAGAATCGTCGTGTAGGGTCCCGCGTCCGCCGAGCAGAGATCGATGCGACTGGTCTGCAATGAGCCCGCCGCACACACGAGCACCTTCTGCACGGCGCTCCGATCTTCGTCCTCGTCGCGTGCCACCACCACCATCGTTGCGGCCGCGTTCGGGACGGTCACAGACGCGCGCTCGCCGCGAACCGCTCGCACGTCGCCTCGTAACCGCCCGTCGATCGCCGATCGCAGCAACGGCGGCGTTGCGCCGCGCAGTCGGCGCAAGTCGCGAAGCTCGCGGTCCGCGTCGCGATTTCGGCCGGCCCGTCGCAACGCGTCAACCCACAGCATACGGGCGCGAGCAAGGCGCAAAGGCGTGCGGGCCACTCGCGCTGCCTGCCTGACATCGGCGAGCAGTCTCTCCGCCAGGGCCAGATCGCCCACCTCGATCAGCACCCGCAGATGGGCAGACAACGCGATGACGCGCACGAGGGCATGACCGGTCCCCTCTGCCAGCGTCAGCAGCTCGCGAGCACGCTGCCCGGCAGCGAACAGATCGCCGCTCGCAATCGACACGCGGACCGATGTCGCCGCGACGAACGCAGCCAGCTCGTGATCGTCAGTCTCAATCCCGAAGTCGCGCGTCGCAGCCTCGGACACGCGTCCCTGCCAGAGGAGGATGCGGGCCAGGGTCGCCTCGCCTCGTGCGCGTTCGGCCCCGGCCAGTGTGCCGGCCACGATTGCCGCGCGACACAACGACTCCGCAGCCGTCAACTGCGCGGCGTCGGTTCTGGCCGCTGCCTGCCATATCCGTGCGGTTCCAGAGAGCGCCTCGTGCTTCGCTGTTTGCGCGTGCGTGGCAGCGTCGCCAAACATCGCGTCTGCATCGGATGCTCGACCGCGTTCCAGCAATAGGCGTGCGAGGGTGACCAGCGTCGACGCCGCGGGCACCAGCGCCCGTCGTCTCTCCAACGCACCCGCCACGTCGCGCAGGAGCCGCTCCGCGGCCG
>Ga0207643_10001630_pt1 | contig 12625 bp, 15 predicted proteins | sample KBSMisM62_FD_184313 | JGI IMG/M metagenome (GOLD analysis project Ga0207643, IMG submission 184313) | Miscanthus rhizosphere microbial communities from Kellogg Biological Station, Michigan, USA - KBS Miscanthus M6-2 (SPAdes) (version 2) | ecosystem: Host-associated > Plants > Roots >...
CTAAAGCTTGAACTCTGAACGCAAACCTATAGGACCTATATGTCCTATTCTTTATGATCGACGATGCACAGGCCAGCACATCGATCTGGATGGCGACAGCCAGTACGCCGTCTCAGTCGCGTTTAAGGGAGAATATTCGCACCGATGTGTGCATCATCGGTACGGGTATCGCGGGGCTTTCGACCGCTTACCTGCTGGGACGCGATGGTCGTTCTGTTGTCGTGCTGGATGACGGTTTGATCGGCGGTGGTATGACCGGCAGGACCACCGCCCATCTATCCAACGCTTACGACGATCGTTACGTTGAAATCGAAAAGATGCACGGCGAGGAAGCCGCTCGCCTGACCGCCGAGAGCCACACCGCGGCGATTCAGAAAATCAGTGAAATAGTTTCCAGCGAAAAGATCGATTGCGATTTCGAATGGCTGGACGGATTTCTTTTCGCGTCCACACCTGACGAAGTGGATCTACTCGACGACGAACTGGCTGCCGCGCATCGAGCCGGGCTTACCGATGTTGAGAAGGTCGCCCGAGCTCCACTTGCTTCATTTGATACAGGCGTCGCGCTGCGTTTTCCACGACAGGCGCAGTTTCATCCATTGAACTACATGGATGGTCTGGCGCAAGCGATCAAGCGCGATGGTGGTCGCTTATTTGGACAAACTCACGCCACGAAGATCCAGGGAGGCTCCGACGCGCACGTTGAAACCAATCATGGACCGCGCTTTCCGCAAATGCTTGAAGTGCAGTTTCGCTGGTCGGGTCAGGTGATGGAACCTGTCGACGGCCTGGCGTTCATCGGTCGAAATCCGTTGGACGATGACAACGTCTACATCGCTACCGGCGATTCCGGTCAGGGCATGACGCACGGAACGATCGCCGGCATGCTGCTTACCGATCTTATTCAAGGACGTAAGAACCAGTGGGAAGACTTGTACAATCCTTCGCGAATCCGCGTGAAGTCACTGCCTGAGTACGCTTCCGAGAATATCAACGTCGCAAGACAGTACGCGGATTACGTCACGGCGGGTGATATTACGTCAGAGTCAGAGTTGAAACCGGGTGAAGGCGCAATTATGCGTGACGGCGTATCAAAGGTCGCCGTTCATCGAGACCATAATGGCAACGTACACAAGTTGTCAGCGGTCTGCCCGCACCTTGGATGTATCGTGGCGTGGAATTCGACCGAGCAAACGTGGGATTGCCCGTGTCACGGTTCGCGCTTCAGTGCGGAAGGGCGCGTGTACCAGGGTCCAGCCAACAGCAATCTGCCATCTGCAAACGAGTCTTAACCACAAAGGCACTAAGACACTAAATATAAATTGTGCCTTCGTGCCTTAGTGGTTAGTTTTGTTGGAGAGTTGGTTTAGACAGCTCGACGGCCGGTTACTAGATTGATTACCAGCACAACAACAGCTATTACCAGTAACAGGTGGACGAGATTGCCACCAATACCACCGAGCAAGCCAATCAGCCACAAGACCAACAGAATCACCAGAATTGTCCACAGCATGTCGAAATCTCCTTCTTGATACTGTCCTAAAAACCTTAGGACCCAACTACCGAAAGCAACCTGGAACGGAGCAACGTCTATGCCAACGCGTGATTTACCAAGCTTCGCAAAAAAACGCGCGAACACACGCGCTTCCTGCATCACAACCATCCGGTTTTCGATCCCGGCGCTGACTTATGTTTTGAATTAGTTCAATAGGGCTTGTACAGATCGAGACAAACTGATTATCATTCGAAACGTAAGTCGATCCCATCTCGCGGCCATCCATTCGGGTAAAACAAGCATGACTCGAGAAACAGAACAATCCCCTGTCGAAACTGTCCCTGAAGGCAAGTATGTCTACTGCATCATCGAGACTTCCGAAACGCGTTCGTTCGGTCCGATGGGCATTGGCGGGCGCAAGGACGAGGTTTACACAATTCATCACAAGGGCCTGGCGGCCGTAGTCTCAAACACGCCACTCGTCGTTTACGATCCAACGCGTGAAAACGTGTTTACACACGAGCAAGTGAATGAAACTGTGATGCGCGAATTCACGGTTCTGCCGATGGCGTTCGGCGCGCTCTTTCGTACAGAAGAGGACATTGTCGAACTGATTCGCGGAACGTACGACGCGCTACGCGACGTGCTGGCGAAGATGGAAGGCAAAGTGGAATTCGGATTGAAGGTGAATTGGGATCGCGACAAGGTTACCGCCGAGCTGGAAGAGATGGACGACGAGATCCGTCACCTCAAAGAACAAATCACTTCGCGCACTACGGGCTCGACCTATTTCGCGCGCATGCAGCTCGGACGTCTGATTGAAACCGCGTTGACGGATCAGGCGGATGCTTATATTCGAGAGGTTTATTCGCAGTTGCGCGACACGGCGGTTGCGTCGCGAGCGAACAAGCCGATCGGCGATCGGATGATCATGAATGCGGCGTTTCTGATTGAACGCGATCGGGAAGCGGAGTTTGATCAGAAGGTGAAGGAGATCGCTTCGAAGTACGAAGGTAAGCTATCGTTCAAGTACACCGGTCCGTGGCCGCCGTATAACTTCGTTCACATTCGTCTCAAGCTGGAACGTGGCGAAGGTGGGGAACGTGTCGAGGGCACCACGATCGATCGTGGAGAAGGCGTCACCGAACCGGTGCGGCAGTTATCAAATGTTTCTAATTGACGACTTACTACTGGCGCCGGTCAACGGTTTCAAGTTCATTCTCGGTCAGATCCAGAAGATGGCCGATCAGGAGCTGAACGACGACACCGTGATCAAAGAGCAGTTGCTCGAGCTCGAGATGCGCCGTGAGTTGGACGAGATCTCGGAGGAGGAATTCCAGGAACGCGAAGCAGAGCTGTTTGCGCGCTTAAGAGCGATCAAGAGGCGACAGCTCGATCTGATGCATGAAGTGGTCCATACCGCCGACTCGTCGAGCTTCGTGATTGAAGTTGGCGGCGACGAGCAGGGCGGGTTCGGCGAACCTCGCGAGTAAGGTTGAACGCACGTTATCTTTTCTTCGGCGGCAAAGGTGGAGTCGGAAAGACTACCGCCGCCTCAGCGACCGCCCTTTATCTCCTAAACAAACTAAAGCAAAAAGAATCGATCCTGCTGTTCTCGACTGATCCGGCGCACTCACTGTCCGACAGTCTCGACGTAAAAATCGGGAATCGCCTGGTGGAAGTGAAACAACTTCGCGGTGCGCGTCTGTTTGCGTATGAGATGGACGCGAGTCTCGCGCTCGAGAGGTTTCGGGAGGCGCACGGCAAGGTGCTCGCGGAGATCGCGGAGCGCGGAACGCTGCTCGACGAAGAGGACATTAACGAATTGCTGAGTCTGTCGTTGCCTGGGTTGGATGAAGTGATGTCGCTGTTTGAGTTGAGCGAGTTGGATCGTGAGGGCAAGTACGCGCATATCGTGATCGACACTGCGCCGTCGGGCCACACGTCTCGTTTGCTGCGTTTGCCGGAAGTGTTTGCGCGGATGGTGAAGGCGCTCGATCTGATGGGCGACAAACATCGCTACATCCTGGCGCACTTTGCTCGTCGCAAGCCTGTGGCGGATGAAGTTGATCTGTTCCTGCGCGATCTCAGTCAGAGAATCGAAGCCGTGCGTAACCTGCTGCACGATCGCGAGCAGACGAGTTTTACTCTCGTGACGATTCCGGAAGCGATGAGTGTGCGTGAAACGGAGCGCTATCTCGAACTGTTGCGAGCGCAGGGTGTGCCGGTTCGAGATCTGATCGTCAATCGCGTGGAGCAGGAACACGAAGATTGCCGGTATTGTCGCGCGCGTGTACGAAGCCAGCGGCCCTGGCTTAAGCAGATTGCTGGTTTGTTTGGCGAGTTGCGGCCGCATTACGTTCCGTTACAGCCGAAAGAAGTACGCGGCATGGACGATTTGAAAAAGCTCGGCAAGTTGATATGGGAAGATGAGATGAAGCCGCGGATGACACGGATAAATGCGGATTCCAAACCCGTGTCATCCGCGGCTAAGTCTGCGTTCCCGCTTGTGTCACGGAAGATCGTGATCTTTGGTGGCAAGGGTGGTGTCGGCAAGACGACTGCGGCGGCCGCGTTTGCGCTTGCACTTGCGCGAGCCAATCCGAAAGAAAAGTTGCTGGTGTTCTCGACGGATCCGGCGCATTCGTTGTCGGACAGTTTTGATGAGGAGATCGGTGAATCGAAGAGCGGTGTCGGTGGTGTTAAGAACCTCGATGCGATGGAGATCGATCCGGGAAAGTGGTTTGAGGAATTAAAACAACGCTATCGATCGTGGACGGATGAATTGTTTGACTCCCTGGCGGGTGGATCGCGGATGGAGATCAAGTTTGATCGAGAAGCGATGCGTGAGCTTGTTGAACTGACTCCACCGGGCATCGATGAGATTGCGGCGCTGGGCACGATCAGCGATCTGCTCGATGAGGAGCGGTATCACACGATCGTTCTTGATACGGCGCCAACCGGACACTTGATACGCTTTCTGGAACTGCCGCAGGTAGCGCTCTCGTGGATCAGGACGTTCATGAAGCTGCTGCTGAAGTACAAAGATGTGTTGCGCGCCAATCAGGTAGCGGAAGAGTTGGTGGCGTTATCGAAGAGTATTAAGAAGGTCCTCGCGCTGCTTTCCGATGTTGAGCGTTGCGAGTTTGTCGGCGTTGCCATTCCCGAACGCATGAGCCTCGAGGAGACTTCGGACCTCGCGAAGTCGCTTGAGAATCTCAAGGTGCCGTTGAGTAAACTCTTGATCAATGGCGTCGCTCCGGCCGAGGCGTGCAAGTTTTGTCGAGCCCGTCGAAAGGCGCAGGATCAAGTCGTCGCCGAGTTTGAAGCGAAGTTTCGACGTCGCCCGGTAAAAATGTTTGTCGCGCCACAGCAGCCACACGAGATCCACGGCCCCAAGGATCTGAAGGAGCACTTTAATGCGTGGCAATCTGTATAATCCGTGTAATCTGTGGCTAAAGAAATGACCGCGCCTGCCTATTACGTCTACTGCATCGCCGAGAGTGCGTCTGCCGCGCAGTTGCCCGCGGAGTCGCTACCCGCAGCCATCGAGGACGACGCAAAGCTCGAATGGATCTCAGTCAACACACTCGCAGCACTGGTGAGCCAGGTGCCCCGTCAAACCTACAACGAAGAGAGCCTTGCCGAACACCTGACGGATGCAACGTGGACCGCGATTCGCGCCATGCGACATGAAACCGTTGCCGAGTACGTTGCCAAACGCACCAGCGTCATCCCTCTGCGTTTTGGAACGATCTATCTCGAGCGCAACAGCATCGAGCACATGCTCACCGAGAAGAGCAGGGAACTTGAAGAGATCATCGAGCACTTGCGCGGACGCGAAGAGTGGGGCGTAAACGTTTACTGCGACCGCGCGGTTTTGCTGTCAAGCATCACCTCTGTGAGTCCAGTCCTGCGCGAGCTTGCGGAACGTGCGGCCCAAGCGCCACCCGGCCAGTCATACTTAATGCAGAAAAAGATCGATGCGTTGCGTGTCGACGAAGCACGCGCGGCAGTCAATCGCATCGTCGATCAGATCGAAGCGAATCTCAAAGAACAAACCGACGACGCCCGCCGCCTGCGCATTCTCAAAGTCGAAACAACGGAGCACGGCGAACTGAAAGCAAAATTTGCTTTCCTGGTAAAGAGATCTTCCTTTGAAGAATTCCGCGACGCCGCGGAACGCCTCGCCCAGGAGCATCAGCCGGCAGGTGTCCGCCTGGAACTAACCGGCCCATGGCCCGTCTACAACTTCGTTAATCCCATATGAGCTCATCTTTCGATCAGATAGTTGTCAGCGAAGAATGGGAGAATACTGATGTCTCCCTGCTCGAGACGCTCGATCACGTTCTCAATCGTGGGCTTGTAATCGCCGGGGAAATTACGATCTCGGTGGCTGACATTGATCTAATCTTCGTTGGCTTGAACGTGATGGTCAGCTCGGTTGAGACGGCCCAGGAAGTCCTGCGCAGGCGGCAAATGGAAACAAAGGCGGAATGAAGGTATACGCGTATTGTCTGGTTGAAGATTTGGATACGCTTCACGCGCCAGACGTCCAAGTCCGCGGCATTGAGGGCGCCGCGGTGAGGTTGTTGAAGATAGATGATGTTGGAGTGCTGGTCAGCGATGGTGAACCAAACGCTTTCCCGTTAACTAAGGAGTCTGCCATCGCCCATGCCGCAGTAGTAGGCAGTGTTCTCGACAAAACAACCTCGTTGCCATTTCGGTTTGGGACAATTATTAGCGAGCAGCAGCTCCGACACTACGTTACGACGTACAAGCCCGCGCTCGAGAAAAGCTTCGCGCACGTACGCGGCTGCGTCGAGATGGACCTGAAAATCATTTGGCGAATTGCAAAAACTGACCAGCCACCTGAAAAGGAAGAACAAGGCCCGGGAACGGCATTCCTCGAAAAGAAGCGACGTGAGCTCCTCGGAGATGAACGTCAAACCGCCCTTAAAGCCGAGTTGTCCAACTTGCTGCGCAAAGATCTTGGCGACTTGATACGAGATGAACAAATCGCGCTGCGACCGTCGAAAACGGCGGAGCTCGCTGCCGTTTTTCACCTCGTCGAAAGAGCCAATATCCAGACGTATCAGGAAAAAGTGCAAGAAATCCGCAATAATAGGCCTGACTTGAAGATTCGTCTGAGCGGCCCCTGGCCACCGTATAGTTTTGCAAACATTGAGCTTGAGTTTAAATCGCAGTTCGGAGTAAGCTGATGGAGCTTTCCCCCGAAAATCCCCTGACGGCTGAGCCGGAGACCGAAACGTCACCTGTGGAGGAGTTTGTCGAGCAACTTCGTTGCGTTACAGACACGCTCCCCTCGCGAATCAATATCGATTCACAGAGCGTCGAACAAGGTCTGGCGAAGCTGGTACTTACTTTGATCGAGTTCATCCGCCGTCTATTGGAAAAGCAGGCGGTTCGCCGTATGGAAGGCGGGGATCTCTCACCTGAACAGATCGAAGAGCTGGGCTTGGCGCTCATGCGGTTGGAAGCCAAGCTGCAGGAGTTAAAAACGCAATTCGGTTTAGCTGATGAAGACCTCAATCTCGATCTTGGTCCCATCGGTCGCTTGATTTAGCAATACTGCATCCTGTGCGGCAGGATTCAAACGATGGTGGCGGTCATTGAGCTTTTTGAGTAAAGCCGCCCCCTGATACTGGAGGGCGAAAGTGTCCAGCGAGCGGTCTACCCTGATAACGGCCCGTCCCCCGGGCCTGGTTGATGTACTCGACCGTATTCTTGACAAAGGACTGGTGATAGCAGGCGACATCAAGGTGTCGTTGGCCAATGTAGAGCTGCTTACGTTACAGATCCGTTTGCTCGTTTGCTCGATTGATAAGGCCGAGCAGATCGGTTTGAACTGGTGGCGCTACGATACAAACCTGACGACGCGCGCCGAACGCGCTGAGGCTGAAAACGTGGAACTGCGCGAACGGCTTTCGGAGCTCGAACAGGAAATCAGAAAACTCGCAGCAGCTAACCTTGCTGCCACCAGTCGTGAACAGAATCAACTTGCGAACAATCGTAGCGGCGGGCGCAAGGCGAAGGCCAAGCGTCGCAGTCAGTAAGTCTTTTGATTGGAATGTAGAAGAGTGTTTGAGAAGAGAGCAGTAGGCGCTCAACCCTCGCGCAATGTGCTCGTTTTTTCCAAACTTATACAAAGGAACCGAAGCAAATGGCTGTCGAAAGAACACCCGGCGGTACTAGTTTAATAGACGTCCTCGATCGCGTTCTTGATAAGGGTATCGTGATCGACGCGTGGGTGAGAATCTCGCTGGTGGGTATTGACCTGATTACAATCGAGGCGCGTGTGGTTGTGGCCTCCATCGATACCTATCTGAAGTACGCTGAAGCAGTCGGACTAACGCCGGCAGTCTCCCGACCGGCACTGACCCCCGGAGCTGAAGTAGCGGAAACAGAGACGCGGCGGCGCGTCACTACTGTCGAGGTTGAGAAGAAGTAATTAACTTAGTTTTATGGGAGAAGTTCCCGCAAAATTAACTTTTCGAACCGCGCCATCCATTTCGGATTCCGAGCGGATTAGCCCGCAACTGCGTCAGTACGATGTCTTCATCGAAACGACGACGCAGATGCTGGCCACGCCCAAACTTCACGAGCGATTACTCCTCGCTCTCGAAGCGATATCCAATAACTTCGGCCACCGGCAAGCAGCGATCGCCCTCATCAACGAGCGCAATGCTGAGCTGCGGGTTCGCGCGGCTGTTGGTTTCGATGTGGACTTTTCGACAACAAAAGTCGAGATGCCACTCGACTCGAGCGCTGCCTGCGTGCGCGTGATCCATGACGCGCAGTCGCTCTGGATCCCGATGCAGGAAGACGAGTCGTCGCGCAATCTCTTCGCGGACATGCAGTGGAACGACGATATTCTGGCAGTTCCTCTTTTTGGCATTTCGGAGATTCCCGCGAAACCCGGCCGCGACTCGAGACGCAATCAATACTGGACTTTTGAGCCGGGCGCGAGATTGGGCGTGCTTTATATCGGCGCTAATCGTGAAACAATCGATCCTGATTCTTTGGTTCTCATCAAGCGATTCGCGGAGCGGATCGGTATCGTAGCTTCAGTGGCAACACACCAGGAACGTCTCGTCAGCACCGTAACCAAACTGCAGCGAGAGCGACAGTGGATCGAATCGATCATGAAGTCGGTTGCCGATCCGATCGTGCTCACCGATCTCGACAATGAAATCCTGCTGCAGAATCGTCGTGCTGAAGAACTCTTTAGTGGCTCCGCAAATGCGGGCGAAGGCAAACGGCGCGCGCTGAAGATGAACGACCTGCTGTTCTCGGCTTATCTATCGAGCGCCACGGTCTCGTCGTCAGAAGTTATTCAAAGAGACATCACGCTCGTCGATCCAATCGAGGGTTCCGACATTCACTTCGAAGTTATTTCGACTCCGGCGGCAAACGCGCGCGGCGAGCCGCTGGGTCTCGTCTCGATCTTTCGCGACGTAACTGATCTGCGTGAGGCGAATGAGGAGTTGGCGCGTAACTTCGGCAAGCTACAACACGCCGAATCTGAGTCACGACGCGAACGCGATCGTCTCGACCTGATCATCGAGAACGTGGGTCATCCGATCGTGGTATGCGATTCGGCTGGTAACTTCATTCTCTTCAACCGGCGCGCGGAGTTGTTGTTTCAGGAAAACGAATCCTTCCGATCGTCAGCGGCTGCCGCCGTGCGTGCGAACGCCGTCAAACTCACTTCATTCATTTCCGGTTTGGCGTCGGCTTCCGAAACAGGGAGGCAGGCTGAGATCGAGTTGATCGATCCGGAGAGCGGTAGATCTTTGCCGATGGAGATCACGGCGCGAGAAGTATTGGATCTGACTGGGCAGGTTACGGCTGTAGTTTCCATTCTTCACGATCTGACTGAGATTCGAGAGCTGGAGCGGCGCCGCGTCGAACAACAGTTGTTCGAGTCGGAGAAGCTTGCGGCGGTCGGACGCCTCGCAGCTTCGATTGCTCACGAGGTCAACAACCCTCTCGAGGCGATTAAAAATGCGCTCTACCTGATGCAGACAAACGCCAGTGAAGGCGACAAGAACGCGCGTTTTCTCGAGATAGCGAGAAAAGAGACGGAGCGAGTTTCGCACATCATTCGCCAGATGCTCGGGTTTGCGCGCCGGCCAGGTGAAGTCGACTGGGTCGACGTGAATCAGTTGCTGGAAGAGACGATGGTGCTGTTGGAAAAGAAGATGCGCCAACTGCGCATTCGCATCACGCGATCGTTTGACGAGTCGCTACCGCGAATTCGCGCTCGCGCCGATCAGTTGCGCCAGGTGTTCCTCAATCTGATTATCAACGCACAGCAGGCAATTGAAGGTGACGGCGAGATCGTGATTTCTACCTCGCGTTACGAACAGGCATTGCAGCCGTCGATCGTGATTCAACTCAGCGATAGCGGCGTTGGCATCGCCGAAGACGATCTCAATCGCATCTTCGATCCGTTCTTTTCGACTGGCAAAAAAGGAACGGGTTTGGGATTGTGGGTAACGCAGGACATCGTCAGACAGCACGGTGGGCGCATCGAAGTAAGCAGTGAAGTGGGTCGCGGGACGGTTTTCAGCATAGTGCTTCAGGTTGACCCCCCAGTTCTGGAGGACTTAAAGAGCGAGTCTAAAGTGACGCCAAAATGAGTCATTCATTTGACAATCATGGAAACGGTGCGCCTCTCGAAGATCCGGGCGTATTCGTTCCGATTTTAAACGAAGCGAAACTGCTGGTCGTGGACGACGAAGAGAGCCTGCGCATCACTACCGCCGCGATCTTTGAGAAGGAAGGTTATATCGTCGATACCGCGTCGAGCGGTGACGAAGCTATCGATCTGCTTAGTAAGACTGATTACGATCTGGTGCTCACCGACCTGCACATGGAAGGTGGCGACGGTCTTTCCGTTCTGAATCAGATCAGGCGTCAGGCGCCTTTGACGATCTCAGTGGTGCTGACCGGATTTGCCTCCGTGGAATCCGCCATCGCTGCTTTGCAGGAAGGCGCTTACGACTACCTCATCAAACCGTGCGACATCGAAAGCATGAAGCACACGATTCGTCGTGGCGTCGAACACCGTCGGCTCATGCTGGCGGAACAGAAGGCGCGCGCGGATCTCCAACAGTTGAATCGCGATCTCGAACAGAGAATCGAAGAACGCACCGCCGAGTTGACGCGCCTCAACGCCGAGCTAGCCGAAGCTAACCGCGCCAAAGATGTCTTTCTCGCCACGCTTTCGCACGAGCTTCGCACGCCGTTGACGCCGGTGGTGGGGTGGATCAAGTTGCTGCGCAGCGGAACTCTCGATGAAAAGAGCGTTTCGCAGGCGCTCGACGCAATCGAGCGTAACGCCTGGTTGCAATCACGACTAATCGACGACCTGCTCGACACTTCACGTATCGCCACCGGAAAATTGCATTTCGAGCCCAAACCGACTGATCTGAACGTCGTCGTGAAAGCCGCGGTCGATACAGTGCGCAATTCCGCTGTGGTGCGGAATATCGATTTGTCAGTGTCGCTTCATCCGGCGAGTCTGGTAGTGATGGGCGAGCCGGTGCGTTTGCAACAGATTGCGTGGAACCTGGTGTCGAATGCGATCAAGTTTACCGATCCGGGCGGCAAGGTGATTATTACGACTGGACTGAATGGAAATCAGTCGTACCTTACGGTCGTGGACACCGGTGTCGGAATCGAGTCGGAGTTTCTGCCGCACGTTTTTGATCGCTTTCGACAAGCGGATGGTTCGACTTCGAGGCGTCACGGTGGGCTGGGTCTCGGTCTCGCTATCGCGGATGCGTTGGCGAAGATGCACGGCGGCCAGCTCGAAGCGCAGTCTGATGGAGTGGGACAGGGAGCGACCTTCACTTTACGAGTTGAACTAGCGCACGCTGGAAATGTGGTTTCGGAGACTGTCGATCAAAAGGTTCATTCTCTGGAAGGCCTCGATGTTTTGATCGTTGAAGACTCGCCCGACACACTGTTGCTCTTGAGCACGATCTTCCGTCGCGAAGGCGCAAACGTGACGACGGCGGCTTCAGCTTCGGAGGCGCTGCAAAGTGCCGTCATGAAACGCCCGCACATCATCGTTTCCGACATCGGCATGCCCGAAACCGATGGCTACCAACTGCTCGAACAGCTACGCCTCCTGCCCGGCCTGAGTGACGTCCCCGCCATCGCCATCTCCGGCTACGCCAGCGAAGACGACCGCGAGCGCGCCCTCGCGGTGGGTTACACGGCGCTCGTCCCCAAACCCGTCGACGTCGATATCCTCTTCACCCTCATCCAGGACCTCAAAACCCCTGCGCTGAAGTGAATTGAGCGTCTTCTACCGCTACTCAAACACTTTGTTTCATTGTGCTATTCTTTGCTGGAAGGTGAGGTGCTATGCATCAGATAAACGTTGAAGACGCAAAGTCAAACTTACCGGACCTCATAGATGCGGCGGTAAATGGCGAAGAAGTAGTTATAACTAAAGACGACCAGCACACCGTTAAGCTTGTGCCGGTTTCACGGGCAAAGCCTCGCCCACAATTTGGCAGTGCCAAAGGGCTAATCTCGATGTCTGCTGATTTTGATGAACCACTGGAAGATTTTGCCGAGTACATTTGATGAAACTGCTGCTCGATACTCATATTTTTCTTTGGTTTATCATGGGCAGCCCAACACTCAGTACCCATGCTCGCGACTTGATTGAAGATGAGGCTAACGAAAAATTCCTAAGCGTGGCCAGCCTGTGGGAGATTGCGATTAAGTATAGTCTCGGGAAGCTTAGCTTATCTGCGCCCTTTGACAAATTAATTCCGCAACAACTCAGCTTAAATGGCTTTGAGTTGTTAAACATCAGCATGGATCATGTAACGATGGTTGCGACCCTACCGTTTCACCATCGTGATCCTTTTGATCGCCTATTAATCGCACAGGCAGCGGTCGAGAAGATGCCTATAGTGAGCGTTGATGCAGTTTTCGATGCCTATTCCATCACCCGTCTATAATGACCGAACCCGAGTCAAGCTCCCCAACTCTAATTCCATCAAACAGTTGACAAAATCAAATTTGTAACTATAATGGTTACAAAAAGGCGGCCCGTAGTTCCCCAGACAGATTGATATGTCG
>Ga0207643_10001633_pt1 | contig 12615 bp, 9 predicted proteins | sample KBSMisM62_FD_184313 | JGI IMG/M metagenome (GOLD analysis project Ga0207643, IMG submission 184313) | Miscanthus rhizosphere microbial communities from Kellogg Biological Station, Michigan, USA - KBS Miscanthus M6-2 (SPAdes) (version 2) | ecosystem: Host-associated > Plants > Roots > Rhizosphere...
CCCGGACGGCGTCGGCCACAACTGGAACGACGGACGCGAGATCGCGCGATCGCGCGCGCACCGGGATCACGTGGACGACGTGGCGTTCGTGGCCGCCCTGCTCGACGCGGTCCCCCGGCACCACGCCATCGACCCGCGGCGGGTCTACGCGACCGGCATCTCGAACGGCGGCATCTTCTCGCACTACCTGGCCGCTCATCTCGCGGGCCGCCTCGCGGCCATCGCCCCGGTGGTGGGCGGTATCGCCGATCCTCCGTCGCGGTGGCTGCGTCCCGAGCGGCCGGTATCGGTGCTGATCCTGCAAGGCACGAGCGACCCGCTGGTGCCGTACCACGGCGGCCCCGTCGCCTTCGGGCGCGGCCGCATCATCGACACCGAGGACGCGGCGCGCCGCTGGGCCGCGCTCGACGGCGCGGGCGAGCCGGTCCGGGAGCCGCTGCCCGCGGGAGAGGGCTGCTGCGGCGGACTTCGCACCGTGTATCCGGGTGGACGCGAGGGCACCGAGGTGGCGCTGGTGCGCCTCGACGGAGGCGGCCACACGTGGCCGGGCGGAGCCCAGTACCTGCCCGCGCTGCTCGTCGGGCGGGTGTGCCGGGACTTCGACGCGACCCGTCTGATCTGGGAGTTCTTCATGGCCCACCCGCGCCCGGGCGGGCCCTGACCGCGAGGTCCCCCTAGCCGCGACCCGCCGGCTCGCGATCCGACGCGGGCGCCGGCCCCGCGTTGGTGAACGGCCGCGGGCGGAAGGCGGAGGTCGGGAGCCCCATCTCGAGGATGCCGCGCTCGAGCCAGCGGTGGCGATCGCCCATCACCGCCGCCGCGACCCGACCCTTGCGCGCGTCGTCGTTGTGCCACAGGTCGCGGAAGAGACGGCGCACCTTCCGCCGCGCCCCCCGACAGAAGAGGTCGGCGAGCTCCCGGGCGCGCTCGGCCTCCGGGTAGCGCCCGTCCGCGAGCCGCGCGGCGTGCGCCACGGTGGCGGCCATCGCGAACAGCTCCATGGCGATGTCGACGCTCCGGAACAGGAACGCCTGGCGGCGCTCCATGCCGGCCCGGAACACCACCATGCCGTGGAAGCTCGCCCGCGCCAGTCGCCGCGCGCTCCTCTCCACGAAGCGGAGGTGGCCCGCCAGGGAGCCGAACTCGCCGAAGCGGGCCGGGGCGGTCACCCCGCGCAGCCAGAGACCCGGGTACCAGCGGGCGTAGAAGGCGGCCACCCCCGGCAGCGTCGCGCGCTTCTCGGCCGCGCTGCGCCGCGGATCGACGAGCGGGCCGGCCACCTCGAGGTGCCGGTCCACCGCCTCGCGCGCCATGAACAGGTGCATGATCTCGCTCGAGCCCTCGAAGATCAGGTTGATGCGCAGGTCGCGCAGCATGCGCTCGACGCCGACCGCGGTCTCCCCGCGCCCGGCCAGCGAGGCCTCGGTCTCGTAGCCCCGCCCACCCCGGATCTGCAGCGTCTGGTCGGCCAGCTCCCAGGCCCGCACCGTGTTCCACTCCTTCGCGGCGGCGGCCTCGAGGCGGATGTCGTAGCCGCCCCGGTCGGCCATCTCGGCGGCCAGCGTCGCCACCGAGTCCATCGCGAAGGTGGTCGCCGCCATCTCCCCGATGCGAGTGCCGATCGCCTCGTGCTGCCAGATGGGCGCGCCCCACTGCACGCGCGCCGCGGCCCACCCGCGGACGATCTCGAGGCAGCGCTTGGCCGCGCCCGCGCACACCGCGGGCAGGGTGAGCCGCCCGGTGTTCAGGGTGGCGAGCGCGATCTTGAGTCCCTGCCCCTCGCGGCCGATGAGGTTCTCCCGCGGCACCCGCACGTCGCGGAACGAGATCACCCCGTTGGCGAGCGCCCGCAGCCCCATGAAGTGGCAGCGGTACTCGACCCTGACCCCTTCCCATCCGGTCTCCACCACGAACGCGCTGATGCGATGGGTCTGGGGGTCGCGCGCCATCACCACCAGCAGCTCGGCGATCGTGCCGTTGGTGCACCAGAGCTTCTCGCCGTTCAGCACGAAGTGGTCGCCGCGCGCCTCCGCGGTGGTGGCGAGGCTCGCGGGGTCGGAGCCCACCCCGGGCTCGGTGAGGGCGAAGGCGGAGATGGCGCCCGCCGCGCAGCGCGGCAGGTACTTCGTCTTCTGCTCCACGGTGCCGAAGAGCTTGAGCGGCTGCGGCACCCCGATCGACTGGTGGGCGGACAGCACCGCGGTCACGCTGCCGTCGTGGCTGCCCACCAGCTCCATGGCCCGGCAGTACTCGGAGACCGTGAAGCCGAGCCCGCCGTACTCCCGCGGGATCTTCATGCCGAAGGCGCCCAGCCGCCGCAGCCCGTCCAGCACCTCCGGCGGGTACTCGCCGGCCCGGTCGATGGCGACCGGGTCCACGTGCTCGCGCAGGAACGCGCGCAGCTCCTCCATGAAGCGGGTGAACTCCGGCCGGTCCTTGGTCCGGATCGGGAAGGGGTGGACCAGGTCCAGGGACAGCCGGCCCAGGAAGAGGTCGCGCAGGAAGCCCCGCCCCTCCCAGGTCTCCGGGCGGGCCTGCTCGGCCACCCGCCGCGACTCCTCACCGCTGCTCGCCCGTGCGTCCGCCATCGCGTGCACCTCCGCGGTCTCGATTCTAGCGGATTCGCGAGCCCGGAGGTATGCTCGCCTCCGCGCGCCGCGCCTTCGACGCGCCCCAGAGAGGAGATCGTCATCGCCACCGACCCGATCGAGAAGCGCGTGCGCGAGGTGCTGGGCGGCCTCGCGATGTCCCACGAGATGGTCGAGATCGATCCGCAGTACGCCGACACCGCCGCGTTCTGCGCCCGGTACGGCTACCCGATGGAGCAATCCGCCAACACCATCATCGTGGGCTCCAAGAAGGAGCCGAAGCGCTACTGCGCCTGCGTGGTGCGCGCGACCCGGCGGCTCGACGTCAACCACGCGGTGCGGAAGCTGCTGGGGGTCTCGCGCCTGTCCTTCGCGGATCCGGAAGAGACGCGCGCGCTCACCGGCATGATGCTGGGCGGCGTCACCGTGTTCGCCCTGCCCGCCGACCTGCCCATCTACGTGGACGGCGGGCTCATGGACCTGCCGTGGATCATCCTGGGCGGGGGCAGCCGGTCGCTCAAGGTGAAGATCGCCCCCGACGTGTTCCGGGTCCTGCCGGGGGCCTCCGTGGTCCCGGACCTCGTCACCCCCGAGCCCGTCGGGTAGCGCTCGTGAGCGCGGACGGCCCCCAGGACGCGACGCCGGTCACCCGCGCGCGCCAGCGGGCGGCGCTCGAGACGCTGCCGTTCGACGACACGCGGGACTTCGAGGACGCCGCGCGCGGCTTCGTGGCGACCTTGCCCGAGGTCGAGATCAAGAACGCGCAGGGCCGCGTGGTGTGGAGCCTGCGGGACTACGCATTCCTGGCCCGCGCGGAGGCGCCGCCCACCGTCAACCCGAGCCTCTGGCGCCAGGCGCGCCTGAACCTCCACCACGGCCTCTTCCAGGTCACCGAGCGCGTCTACCAGGTGCGCGGCTTCGACCTCTCCAACATGACCCTCATCGAGGGCGAGCGCGGGGTGATCGTCGTCGACCCGCTCATCTCCACCGAGGTGGCCCGCGCCGGCCTCGACCTCTACCGCGCCCACCGCGGCGACCGGCCGGTGACCGCGGTGATCTACAGCCACAGCCACACCGACCACTACGGCGGCGTGCGCGGGGTGCTGGACGAGGCGGAGGTGGCCGCGGGCCTGGTCCCGGTGGTGGCTCCGGCGCGGTTCATGGAAGAGGTGGTGTCGGAGGCGGTGCTGGCCGGCACCGCCATGATCCGCCGTGGTCAGTTCCAGTTCGGGCCCACCCTGCCCAAGGGCCCGCGCGGCCAGGTGGACGCGGGCCTCGGCAAGGGCACCTCCCGCGGCACCGTGACCCTCATCCCGCCGACGGTCACCATCGCGGAGCCGATCGAGACGCATCGCCTCGACGGGGTCGAGATCGTGTTCCAGCTCACCCCGGAGACCGAGGCGCCCGCGGAGATGCACATGTTCTACCCGGCGCTCCGGGCCCTGAACCTGGCCGAGAACGCCACCCACAACTTGCACAACCTCTACCCGATTCGCGGGGCGCAGGTGCGGGACGCCAACGCGTGGGCGAAGTACATCGACGAGGCGCGCGACCGGTTCGGGCGCGGCGCCGACGTGGCCTTCGCCCAGCACCACTGGCCGGTGTGGGGCACCGAGCGCGTGCAGGAATTCCTGGCCGCCCAGCGCGATCTCTACAAGTTCCTGCACGATCAGACGGTGCGGCTCATGAATCACGGCTTCAAGGCGGCCGAGATCGCGGAGCGCCTGGCCCTGCCCCGCGGGCTCGCCGCGACGTGGCACGTGCGCGGCTACTACGGCACGCTCTCCCACAACAGCAAGAGCGTCTACCAGCGCTACCTCGGCTGGTACGACGCCAATCCCGCGAGCCTCGACCCCCTGCCCCCGGTCGAGCGCGGGGGGAAGTACGTCGAGTACATGGGCGGGGTCGCCGCCGCGCTGGCGCGGGCGCGCGAGGACTACGCCCGCGGCGAGTACCGCTTCGTCGCCGAGGTCATGAGCCACCTGGTGTTCGCCGATCCGGCCAACCGGGAGGCCCGCCGGCTCGGCGCCGACGCGCTCGAGCAGATGGGCTACGCGGCGGAGGCGGCCACCTGGCGCAACGCTTACCTGCTGGGCGCGCTCGAGCTCCGCCAGGGTCGGCCCGACACCACGGCGCGCGCGCCGGTGAGCCCGGATCTCGTGCGGGGCATGACCCTCGATCTCTTCTTCGACTACCTCGCGGTGCGCCTGAACGGCGAGCGCGCGGAGGGGGAGCGCTCCGTGCTCAACTGGGTCTTCCCCGACCTGGACCGCCGCTACGTGCTGACGCTGCAGAACTGCGCGCTCACCTACCTCGCCGAGCGCCAGGCCGAGCGACCCGACGCCACGATCACCCTCGCCCGCCCGGTGCTGGACCGACTGGTGCTGCGCGAGCTCACCATCGACGCCGCGCTCGCCCAGGGCCTGGCCACGATCGCGGGCGATCCGAAGCCGGTGGTGCGCCTCTTCGGCCTGCTCGACGACTTCGCCCTGATGTTCGACGTGATCGAGCCGCGCCGCTGAGCGCGGGGGCCCGGACCCGCCCGCGCGGTCACTCCCGCAGCGCCCCGGCCAGGAGCCCGCGCACCAGGTAGCGCTGGAAGCCCACCACGATCAGCACCGGCGGCAGGCTCGCCAGCAGCGAGGCCGCCGCGATGTCGCCCCACGGCACCTCGAAGACCCCGGGGAAGAGCGCGAGCGCCACCGGCACCGTGCGGCTCGCCTCGGTGGCGGTGAAGCTGTAGGCGAACAGGAACTCGTTCCACGAGAAGAGGAACGCGAGCAGCGCGGCGGAGGCCGCCCCCGGCGCCACCAGGGGCAAGATGACCCAGTAAAGAGTCGCGATCCGGTCCGCGCCGTCGGTCGCCGCCGCCTCCTCCAGCGCGCGCGGGATCTCGCGGATGAACCCGCCGAGCAGCCAGATCACCAGCGGCAGGGCGAAGGAGGCGTTGGCCAGGATCAGGGCCAGCCAGGTGTCGCGCAGGCCGAGGGTCCGCATCAGGAGGTAGAGCGGGCTCACGGTGGCGATCTGGGGGAATGCGGTGGCCGCGATCATGGCGAGCAGGATCGGCCCGCGGCCGGGCACCGGAAGCCGCACCAGCGCGTAGCCGGCGAGCGCCCCGAGCCCCACCGCGAGCGCGGTGCTGATGAGCGCGACGCCGAGGCTGTTGAGCAGCGCGCGCGGCATCAGGCTCTTGGCGAGCACGACCTCGTAGTGCACCGCGGTCAGCCGGCCCGGCAGCAGGGACGCGAGCGGCAGGAGCTCCGCGTCCGGCCGCACCGAGGTCAGCGCCTGCCAGAAGAACGGCGCCGCGTAGAGGGCCAGCGCGGCCAGCACCAGCGCGTCGCGGAGCCGGCCGCCCCTCACGCGGCCGCCTCCTGGCGGTTGATCAGGCGGAGATATGCCCAGGCCACCAGCATGACCAGCACGAACACCACCACCCCGATGGCGGAGCCGAAGCCGATCTGGAGGGTCTGGAAGAGCGCGCGGTACGCGTAGACGGTCAGGGTCTCGGTGCTGCCGGCGGGCCCGCCACCGGTGAGCACGAACATGATGTCGAAGGCCCGCAGCGCGTCGAGGGTGCGGAAGAGGAGGGCCACCAGGAGGATGGGCCGCACCAGCGGCCAGGTGATGCGGGCGAAGGCCTGGACGCCCGCGGCCCCGTCGACCTCCGCCGCCTCGTAGAGCTCGGCGGGGATCGTGAGCAGGCGCGCATAGCAGAGCAGCGCCACGAACGGGGTGGTGCGCCAGACGTCGGCCAGCACCAGCGACGGCAGGGCCAGCGCGGGATCGCCGAGCCAGTTGACGGCCCGGCCGCCGAGCAGGAAGTTCACGAGCCCGCCGGAGGGGTGGTAGAGCCACTCGAACATCTTCGCGGTCACCACCGACGGCAGCGCCCACGCCAGGAGCAGGAGCGCGACCGCGACCCGCCGTCCCCGCTGCTGCCCGCGCAGGGCCAGGGCCATGGCCAGTCCCAGGATCGACTCCAGCGCCACCGAGGCCACCGTGAAGAGCGCGGTGACGCCGGCCGCGTTCCAGAAGCGGCTGTCGACGGTGAGGAACGCGTAGTGGGCCGCGCCGGCCCAGCGCGCGATGCCGAAGACCGGGACGCGATACTGCAGCGAGAGCCAGATCACCCAGATCGCGGGATAGACCGTGAGCCCGCCCAGCAGCAGCAGCGCGGGCGCGAGCAGGAGCCAGCCGAGACGCCGGTCGGCCACGTCAGCGGCCGAGCGCCTGCTCGAGGTGTCGCACCTGGGCGATGCCATCCTGGACCGCGCGCGCGGGTGACTTGCGGCCGACCAGCACCGCGGAGAACTCGGGCTGCAGCGTGGTGGAGAGCATCAGGTAGTACGGGGTGATCGGCCGCGGATGGCCGCGGAGGATCAGGGGCAGGAGCGCGGGTAGCGTCGGATCGCGCGCGATCAGCTGCGCATCGTGGTAGAGCGCGGGACGCGAGGGGCGGAGCGCGGCGCCCTCGGTCATCGCCCGCTGGGCCACGTCGCTGGTGAGGAAGCGCACCAGCTCCACCGCGAGCGCGGGATGGCGCGTGCGCGCGCTCACCGCGAGGTGCGCGCCGCCGGTGGAGGCCGCGCCCACGGGGCCGTGCGCCAGCCGCGGCATGGGCGCCACCCCGACGCGCTGCCGCACGCGGGAGTCGGGCAGCTCGAACAGGTCGAGCGCGTAGGGCCACCCGCGGAGGAAGATCGCCCGGCCGTCGCCGAACGGCCGGCGGGTCAGCTCCTCGTCGGCGGCGGTGACCCACGGTGGGCTCACCCCGCTCTCGATGAGGCCGCGCAGGGCCGCGAGCGCTTCCCGCGCCCGCTCCGGCTCCGGGAACGGACGGCCGCGCTCGTCGATCACGCGCGTGCCGTTGGCCCACAGGGCCTCCAGCACGTTGACCATGCCGCCCTCGTACTGTTTGCCCTGCCAGAGGTAGCCGTCGAGGCGCGGATCGCGCTCCCCGGCCTGGATCAGGCGCACCTGCCGCGCCAGCTCGTCGTACGTCTCGGGCGGGGCGAGGCCGTACTTCGCGAGCAGATCCTTGCGGTAGTACAGCAGGCCGACGTTCATGAACCACGGAAGAGCCCAGAGCCGGCCGTCCTGGGTGGCGGGCTCGATGGCGGAGGCGAAGTGGGCGTCGCGCTCCGCGGGCGGCACCTGGGCGGTGAGGTCGAGGATCCAGCCCGCTCGCGCGAACTCGGGCACCCAGATCACGTCCAGCATCATCACGTCGAAGGGCGGGCTGCCGCCCTCGAGGTTGATCACGTAGAACTGGTGCTGCTCGTCCGAGGACCACGTGAGCGCCTCGCTCTGCACGCGCACCCCCGGATGCTCCGCCTCGAAGCGCCGCAGGAGGCCCGGGACCGGGTCGGCGGGGCCGAGGATCTTGGCGTGCTTGAAGACCAGCGTGATCGGCCCCGCGCCGGACGGCCCCTGGCCGCAGCCGGCCGCCAGCAGCGCGAGGAGCAGGCCGGCGACGAGGAGCGCGGCGCGCGCCGGGCGAGGCGCCATGGGCGGCGGCGCTGCCGCGCTACCCGGCGCGGAGCAGGTCGCGCAGGGCGCCGCCCTCGGCCTTGAACCAGTCGAAGAGGATCGACACGTCCCAGCCCATGCAGAAGTGCCGCACGCCGAGGTCGAGATAGGCCTTGGCCTCGCTCGGACGCGAGATCTCGGCGCGCGGAGCGATTCCCATGCGGAGCGCGGTCCGGATGACGTGCCGCTCCGCCTCGACCACCCGAGGATGGCTCCATTGGCCGGCGAGGCCGATGCTCATCGAGTAGTCCGCGGGGCCGAACTGCACCATGTCGACACCCTTCACCGACAGGAGGGCCTCCAGGTTCTGCACCGCGGAGTCCTTCTCGATCATGATCGCCACCACCGCGTCGTCGAGGGCCTGGACGAACCCGGGCGAGCCCACGTCGACCACGTAGCCCACGTCGCGGCGCATGCCGACCCCGTGGAGGCCGCCCGCCTGCGGGGTCTCGGCCCGCACGCTGCGCACGCACTCGCGCACGTCGTCGGGGGTGCGCGGATCCGCGAAGAGCAGGTTCTGGATGCCGGCCCCGATGGCCCGCACCGCGAGGTAGGTCCGCGGCTGCTGCTCCACCTTGAACATCGCCGACATGTGGTCGAAGGTGTCGACCGCTCGCGCGAGGTTCTCCAGGGCGAAGAGGTCGTAGGGCGCGTACTCGCCCACGAACTCCACGTAGTCGAAGCAGCCCGCGTGGCCGGCCAGCTCCACCACCGCGGGCCACGCGGAGTGGATATGGGTGCCCAGCGAGGGCTCGCCCGCCCGCAGCCGCTCCCGCAGTCGATTGCGTCGCATCCGCCGAGTCTAGGGGGGCGGGTGCGCCCCGTCAATCGGCGCGCTATACTCTGCCGCGTGCGCGACCCCGCGGGCCCGCTGTCCGACCTCGTGATCCTCGATCTCACCCGCGTGCTGGCCGGCCCCTACGGCACGCGCCTGCTCGCGGACCTGGGCGCCCGCGTCATCAAGATCGAGCGTCCGCGCGACGGCGACGACATGCGCAAGAACCACCTGCAGCTCGAGGCGGGCCGCGCCGACCAGTCGACCTACTTCATCCGCATCAACGCGGGCAAGGAGAGCGTGGCGGTCGACCTCGGCCACCCGCAGGGCCGCGCGGTGGTCACCGATCTGTGCCGGGTCGCGGACGTCTTCGTGGAGAACTTCGCCCCCGGCGTGGTGGAGAAGCTCGGGCTGGGCTACGCCGCGATGGCGGCGGTGAAGCCGGATCTCGTCTACTGCTCGATCTCCGGCTTCGGGCAGACCGGGCCGTGGCGCGAGCGGCAGGCCTTCGCCCACATCATCAACGCGGCCTCCGGCATGATGCACCTCGATCAGGGCGAGCTGGACGCCCCGCGTGCCTCGAATCTCCAGGCCGCCGACGTGCTCGCGGGCACGCACGCGTTCGGCGCGATCCTGGCCGCGCTGCGCCGGCGCGACCGCACCGGGCAGGGCGCGTACCTCGACGTGTCGATGCTGGAGGCGCTGATCGCGGCCGACGACGTGTCGTACGCGGCCGCGCTCAACGGCGGCGAGACCCAGGGCTCCCCCCGCCCCGCGATGGGGGTGTACGCGGTCGGCGATCGGCACCTCGCGCTCCAGACCGGCGGGGCCGCCGCCCTGTGGCCCCGCCTTCAAGAGATGCTGGGCCGGGCCGACCTGGCGACCGATCCGCGCTTCGCCACTCCCGATCAGCGGCGGCGCAACTGGCCCGCGCTGCGCGACATCATCGGGGAGTGGGTCGGGCGCTTCGCCACCGTGGACGAGGCGCTCGCGGCCCTGCGCGCCGCGCGCATCCCGGCCGCGCCGGTGCTGCGGCCGGACGAGGTCGTCGAGCACCCGCACCTGGTCGCGCGGGGCGCCTTTCCGACGGTGGATCACCCGGCCCGGGGCCCGGTGCGCGTGACCGCGACCCCGTTCCAGCTGGACGGCCGCCCGGTGACCCCGGCGGGCCCGGCGCCGTACCGGGTGGGCGAGCACACCCGCGCGGTGCTGAGCGGCCTGCTGGGCTACAAAGACCGCGACATCGACGAGCTGGCCCAGGCGGGCGCCATCGAGGCGCCCTGAGCCGGGCCCGGAGGAGACGAGACATGGCGGCGACACCGATGACGGGCGGCGAAGCGCTGGTGCGGTCCCTCTACCAGGAAGGCGTGCGGGTGGTCTTCGGCCTGCCCGGTGTCCAGCTCTACGGGGTCATGGCCGCGCTGCGGGACGAGCCGCGCATCCGCTTCGTCAACACGCGCCACGAGCAGGCCACCAGCTTCATGGCCGACGGCTACGCGCGCGCGGGCGGCTCGTTCGGCACCGCGCTGGTGGTGCCCGGCCCCGGCCTGCTGAACGCGATGTCGGGCCTCAGCACCGCGTACTCCGCGTCGTCGCCGGTGCTGATGATCTCGGGCCAGGTCCCGCGCGACAGCATCGGCAAGGACGTCGGGCTCCTGCACGAGGTGAACGACCAGCAGGAGTGCATCCGGCCGGTGACCAAGTGGCGCCGGCGCGTGCTCCAGGTGGCCGACGTGCCAGCCGCGGTGCGCGAGGCGGTGATCCAGCTGCGGAGCGGCCGCCCGCGCCCGGTCGAGATCGAGATGCCGCCCGAGACCATGGAGGACGAGGGACTGGTAGAGCTGCTCCCGCCCGTCGAGGTGCGGCCCCAGGTGCCGTCGGGGCGCGACCTCGATCGCGCGGTGGAGGCGCTGCTCGCCGCGCGCCGGCCCCTGATCTACGCGGGCGGCGGCGTGCACCTCTCGGGCGCGCACGAGGCGCTCGGCCAGGTGGCCGAGCACCTGCAGGCCGGAGTCGCCCAGTCCGCGGAGGGCAAGGGCGCGGTGAGCGACCACAACTCGCTCTCGCTCGGCGCCGCCCTGTGGCGCGAGTCCGCGCTGCGGGCGCACGTGCAGGAGGCGGACGTGGTGCTGGCGGTGGGCAGCCGCCTGGCCCAGGTCACCTTCAAGCCGGGCACCCGCATCGTGCAGATCGACGCGGACGAGCAGGAGATCGGGCGCAACCACAAGGACACCCTCGGCCTGGTGGGCGACGCGCGCGCCACCCTCGAGGCCCTGCTGGAGCGCCTGCGCGCCGCGGCCGCGCCCCGGACCTCGCGCAAGGCGGAGCACGAGGCGCTGCGGGCCCGGACGGCGGCCGAGAACACCATGGAGCCCAACGCCTCGATCATCAAGTCGCTCCGCGCGGGCGCACCCGAGAACACGATCCTGGTCGCGGGCATGACCCAGATCGGCTACTACTCGCGGCCGTTCTGGCCGGTCTACGAGCCGCGTACGTACCTCTCGTCGTCCTACTCGGGCAACCTCGGCTACGCCTACCCGGTCGCGCTCGGGGCCAAGGTCGCGCGGCCCGACCGGCCGGTGGTGTCGGTCTCCGGCGACGGCGGCTTCCTCTTCAACGCCCAGGAGCTCTCCACCGCGGCGCGACACCGCATCAACGTGGTCGCGGTGGTCTTCAACGACAGCTCCTACGGCAACGTGGCCCGCGACCTCGACGAGTCCTGGGGCGGGCAGTACGGGGCCGAGCTGCAGAATCCCGACTTCATGAAGCTGGCCGACGCCTTCGGGGTGGCGGGCCTGCGGGCCAAGGCGCCCACCGAGGTCGGCCGCCTCGTGCGCGAGGCGGTCGAGCTGGACCGCCCCGCGCTGGTGGAGGTCCCGGTGGGCCGCATGAACCGGCCCGCGTTCTTCACTCCGCGGCGCGACCCGGTGAAGCAGCCGCGCTAGACGGCGGGAGCGGGCGGAGGGGCATGGCGGCGGCGGTCGAGCGCGGCCCGGCGGAGCGGCTGCAGTTCCTGGACGCGGTCCGGGGCTTCGCCCTGCTGCTGATGATCGTGAACCACACCGGGCGCTGGTGGCAGGACGGCGCCATGGGCTGGCCGCGCTACAACCTGATCTACGGCAGCATGGTGGTGGGTGCCCCGCTCTTCCTGTTCCTGGTCGGCTTCTGCCTGCCACTCTCCTTCGCGCGCCGCCCGGACGCGGGGCGGGCCGGAGTGGTGACCAAGTTCCTCTCGCGCGGGATCCGCCTCGTGCTCGCCTCGTGGCTGCTCAACTTCCTCATCTTCCGCAACGAGCCGTTCTGGGAGGGCGGCGTGCTGCAGACCATCGGGCTCGGCATCATCCTCTCCCTGCCCCCGATGCTCGCGCTGCACCGGCGCGGCGCGCGCGCGGCGCTGGTCGCGATCGCGCTCGGCGCCTACGCCCTCTTCTCGGTGTCCTACGCCCAGGTCCTGGCCTGGCTGCCCGCCCACCCCGTGATCGGGCGCATCTTCCTCTTCGAGTTCGCCCCGTGGCCGTGGATCTCGCTGGTGTGGATCGGCCTCGCCCTCGGCTGGACGTGGGCACGGCTGCCGACCGCGGCGCAGCGCGCGCGCTATCTCGCGATCCTGAGCGTGGTCGGGGTGCTGTTCCTCGTCGCGTTCGCGGCCTGGGACTGGGCCCACGGCACTCCCCCGCACCTGTCGCTGTCGTTCAAGCGCGACTTCATCGTGAACAA
>Ga0207643_10001636_pt1 | contig 12604 bp, 8 predicted proteins | sample KBSMisM62_FD_184313 | JGI IMG/M metagenome (GOLD analysis project Ga0207643, IMG submission 184313) | Miscanthus rhizosphere microbial communities from Kellogg Biological Station, Michigan, USA - KBS Miscanthus M6-2 (SPAdes) (version 2) | ecosystem: Host-associated > Plants > Roots > Rhizosphere...
AGCGCCGCTACAAGGCGATCGCGCGCCATATCGCCTACCACGGGACGACTCTGGGCGCGCTCTCGATCAACGGCATCCCCGCGATCCGCGCGCCGTTCGAGCCGCTCCTCGCCGAGGTACGGCACGTCTCGAACACGAACCGCTACCACCGCCCGACCGGGGAGACCGAGGCCGAGTTCACGGAGTTCCTCCTCGCCGAGCTCGAGCAGGCGATCCTGGCGATGGGGCCGGAGACCGTGTGCCTGGTGCACATGGAGCCGGTGCAGAACGCCGGCGGCTGCTTCACGCCGCCCGAGGGCTACTGGCGTGGCGTGCGCGAGATCTGCGACCGCTACGACATCCTGCTCTCGGCCGACGAGGTCATCACGGCGTTCGGCCGGCTCGGCCACTGGTTCGGCTCCGAGCGCTACGACATCCGGCCCGACATCGTCACGAGCGCGAAGGGGCTCTCGTCCTCTTACGCCGCCATCGGCGCTGTGATCGCGACGGACAGGGTGATGGAGGCGTTCATGGACGAGACCTCGATGTTCTCGCACGGCATCACCTTCGGCGGGCACCCGGTCATGTGCGCGATCGCGCTGAAGAACATCGAGATCATGAAGCGCGAGAGAATCCTCGAGCACGTCCGCGAGAACGAGGACGCGTTCCGCTCCACGCTCGCTCAGCTTCTCGACATCCCGATCGTCGGAGACCTTCGCGGCACCGGCTACTTCTGGGCGATCGAGCTCGTCAAGGACAAGGAGACACGCGAGACGTTCTCCGACGAGGAGTGCGAGCGCCTCCTTCGCGGCTACCTCTCGACGGCGCTCTGGGACGCCGGGATGATCTGTCGCGCCGACGACCGCGGCGACCCGGTCATCCAGATCTCGCCGCCGCTCGTCGCGGGTCAGGCCGAGTTCGACGAGATCACGTCGATCCTCGGAGACGTCCTGACCGAGGGCGCGAAGCTCATGCGCGCCTGAGCATGCGGCTGTTCAGCAAGGACGTGAAGGTCGAGGCGCTCAAGCGGGCGCCGCTCTTCGAGGAGCTGTCGAAGAAGGAGCTGACCACGCTCGCCTCGGCAACCGACGACCTCGCCCTGGAGCCCGGCACCGTGCTCTGCCGCGAGGGCCGCATCGGTACCGAGTTCTTCGTGATCGTCGACGGCGACGCCGAGGTCACGCAGGGCGGAAAGAGGATCGCGACGCTCTCGGGCGGCGACTTCGTCGGCGAGATCGCGTTGCTCACCACGACGAAGCGGACGGCCACGGTGACGGTGACGACGCCGCTCCGCTGCTTCGTCCTCACGCAGTCGGCGTTCCGCCGGGTCCTGGCGGACAGCCCGTCCGTGCAGGTGAAGGTGATGAAGAGCCTGGCCGAACGCCTCGGCCACGACGCCGAGCCGGCGCCCTAGGCTAGGCGTCTCGCGCGCAGCGGAAGCCTGCGAAGAGCTCGCGCCGCTCCGGGCCTTCCCAGCGGCGGAACGACGTCCGAGCGACGAGCGCGTCCGTCGCCCACGAGCCGCCGCGCAGGACGCGCACGTCGTCTCCGAAGTTCACCTCCGAGCACTCCGGGTAGGGGAAGGAGACGAACCCCGGGTAGGGCTCGAACGACGACGACGTCCACTCCCACACGTCGCCGGCCATCTGCACGCAGCCGACCGGGCTGACGCCTCCCGAGTACGAGCCTGCCGGAGCGGGGGAGTATCGGCGGCGGTCGAGACTGGCCTCGAATCCCATCCACGCCTGCCCCCACGGGTACCGGAACTTCCCTTCGTGGTCGTGCCAGCCCGCCGCGCGCTCCCATTCGATCTCCGTCGGGAGGCGCTTGCCCGCCCAGTTCGCGTACGCCTCTGCCTCGTAGAACGACACGTGCTGGACCGGCTCCCACGGCGTGATCGGCTCCCGCCGGCCGAAGCGGATGCGCTCCCAACCGAAGCTCTCCTGCTCCCAGTAGAGCGGCGCTCGGACATCCTCCCGCTCGCGCCAGGCCAGGCCCGCCTCGCTCCAGTGCTTGTGCGTGTGGTAGCCGCGGTCATCGACGAACTCGGCGAAGTCGCCGTTCGTGACCGGGGCGCGGTCGATCCTGAACGCGGGCAGCTCGGTCTCGTGCGGCTCGAGCTCGTTGTCGTACGCCCACGGCTCGTACGTCGCACCGAGGGTGAAGGTGCCGCCGGGCACCTCGATCTCGTCCGGCCCGCCGGGCGCACGATCGGGCGCTGCCGCCTCCACGATGGGGTACTCGGACCCGATGCGGCACTGCAGCGTCTCCAGCATCGACTCCTGTGACTGCAGCTCGTTCTGGAGCACGAGCCCGAACACGAAGCCACGCCGGAGGAGGATGTCCGGTGCCTCGAGGTCGATGCGCTCGAGCATCTCGAGCGATCGCTCGCGCACGTCTGCGGCGTACGCGCGCGCCGCTGCGGGGTTCAGAGTCGGGAGCTTCGTACCGTTCGAGCGCTCGCGCCGGAACGCGTCGTAGACGTGGTCATGGGCATCGGGGATCGACTTCGCACCACCGACGGTCCGGAGGATCCACAGCTCCTCGAAGCGGGCGACATGGGCGAAGCTCCAGACGAGGGGAGGGACGCGCGGCGAGATCTGTGCGACGAGATCCTCGTCCGAGATCGGAGCCAGCAGCTCCTCGGTCGTCTCGCGCCCACGCTCGAGCGCCCGCCGGATCTCGGTGCGGGTCTCCACAGTCCCACTCTGATGCACTTCGCGGACAGCGCAAGGCGCGGTTGGGGGATGACGTATCGTTCGCCGCTCGCAACTGAGAGAGGAGCCGGGTGGAATGAGCGAAAGCGCCAACGGTGCGGTCGTCCTCGCACGCGACGTGACCCGCCGGTACGGAGAAGGAGATACGGCCGTCGACGCCCTCCGGGGGGTGACGGTCGACATCGCACCGGGCAAGGCCACGGCCGTGATGGGGCCGTCGGGGTCCGGCAAGTCGACCCTCATGCACATCCTGGCCGGTCTCGACAAGCCGACGTCCGGCTCCGTCGGGATCGCGGGGACCGAGATCACGACGCTCGGGGACAACGATCTGACGAAGCTGCGTCGCGAGCACATCGGGTTCGTCTTCCAGTTCTTCAACCTGCTGCCGATGCTCGACGCCAAGGAGAACATCCTGCTCCCGCTGACGATCGCCGGCGAGAAGCCCGAGGACGGCTGGTTCGAGCAGCTCGTCAAGGACGTCGGCCTCGAGGACAGGCTCTCGCACCGGCCGTCCGAGCTGTCCGGCGGTCAGCAGCAGCGCGTCGCGATCGCGCGCGCTCTCATCTCGAGGCCGACGGTCCTCTTCGCAGACGAGCCGACCGGCAACCTGGACTCCGCCACGAGCCAGGAGATCCTCGACCTGCTGCGTCGCTCGGTCGACGAGTACGGGCAGACGATCGTCATGGTCACGCACGACGCGCGTGCGGCCGCGGTCGCGCACCGCGTGTTGTTCCTGGCCGACGGCTTGATCGTGCGGGACGTCGGCGAGTGCGACGCGCACACGATCCATTCCGTGATGGAGGAGCTCGCCGCGGCGTGATCAAGGTCGCTCTCCGCGGCCTCGCGGGGCGCAAGCTCCGCGCCGTGCTCACCGGCATCGCGATCGTCCTCGGCGTCGCGATGATCAGCGGCACCTACATCCTCACGGACACCGTCCAGCGGGCGTTCAACGAGCTCCTGGTCGACTCGTACGCAGGAACCGACGCCGTCGTCACCGGCAAGGGACTCGACATCTCGATCGACGGGGACAAGCCGCCGCCGCCGCCGGTCGACGCCTCGCTCCTCGCGGACGTCCGCGCGGTCGACGGCGTCGCGCTCGCGACCGGCAGCATCCTCGACGAGGACAGCACCAGGGTCTTGACGCCGGAGGGCGAGCCGGTGAACTCGGAGGGTTGGCCGACGCTCGGCTTCGGCATCGACACCGACCGGGCGCTCGCGCGGTTCAACCCACTGAACCTCTTCGAGGGGCGGTGGCCGACCACGGACGACGAAGTGGTCGTCGACGCGGGTACGGCGGACAAGCAGGGCTACGAGGTCGGAGACACGGTCGGCATCTCGACCCTGCAGCCGAGGCGCGACTTCGAGGTCGTCGGGGTCGCGAAGTACGGCGACGTCGACAGCCTCGGCGCGATCAGCTTCGTCGTGTTCACGATTCCGGCTGCACAGCACCTGCTCGGCCGCGAGGGACAGTTCGATGCGATCTCGGTCGCAGCAGACGATGGGCTCTCCGAGGACGAGCTCGTCACGGCGATCCAGCCGGTCCTCCCGGGCGAGGTCGAGGCCGTGAGCGCGAGCGAGGAGGCCCAGGAGCAGGCGGACGAGGTGAGCGACTTCACGTCGATCTTCCGGTACTTCCTGCTTGCCTTCGGGGCGATCGCCCTCTTCGTCGGCGCGTTCGTCATCTTCAACACCTTCTCGATCACGGTCGCTCAACGGACGCGCGAGTTCGCGACGCTCCGAACGCTCGGGGCGTCGCGACGCCAGGTGCTCGGCTCGGTGATCCTCGAGTCGCTCGTCATCGGCCTCCTTGCGTCGCTCGTCGGCCTCGGCCTCGGCGTCGTACTCGCCGAGGGCATCGAGGCGCTCTTCGGCAGCCTCGGCGTCGACCTCCCGAGCGCCGACCGCGTCTTCGCGACCCGGACGATCGTCGTGTCGCTCATCGTCGGAGTCGGCATCACGCTCCTCGCCGGGCTCTTCCCGGCAATCCGGGCGACGCGCGTGCCGCCGATCTCGGCCGTGAGGGAGGGCGCGACCCTCCCCAGGTCGCGGTTCGCGCCCTACGCGCCCTGGGTCGCAGGCCTGGTCGTGATCGGATCGCTGCTCCTGCTGGCCCGCGCGATGTTCACCGACGAGCTCGGGACCGGCGATCGCCTGCTCTCGATCGCAGGCGGCGTCCTCCTGCTCTTCCTCGGCGTCGCCATGCTGTCGGCGCATCTCGTGAAGCCGATCGCGGCCGTGGTCGGGACGCCGGCGAGGCGAGTGGGAGGCGTGGCCGGCCGGCTGGCAAGCGGCAACTCCGTCCGCAATCCGGGCAGGACGGCCGCCACTGCGGCCGCGCTGATGATCGGCATCGCGCTCGTAGCGTTCATCGCGACCCTCACGAACGGGATGAAGGCATCGAACCGCGAGGCGATCGAGGAGCAGATTGCCGCGGACTACGTCGTGACGTCGACGGACGGCTACACGCCGTTCGTCGCGGCCGTCGGCGACGCGCTCGCCGACTCGCCCGCACCCGAGGTGGTCACGAGCGTTCGCTCCGACGGCGGGCTCGTCGACGACGTGACGACGGAGGTCGGCGGCATCGAGCCGGACACCATCGCCGACGCGTACGTCTTCGACTGGAAGGACGGGGACGACAGCGTGCTCGCGACGCTGGGCATGGAGAACGCAATCGTGAGCGCGAATTACGCGGAGGATCACGACATCGCGGTCGGCGACGTCCTCACGCTGCGCTCGACGGCTGACAACACGGCCAGGGTCACGGTCGTCGGGACGTTCGATCCACCACCGTTCTATCCGCTCATCGAGAGCGTCAACGTCTCGACGCAGCTCTTCGATTCGCTCTACGACAGGCCACGGAACCGCTGGACCTGGGCGAACGTGCCGGGCGAGCCGAACGACGAGAACCGTTCGCAGCTGGAGGCCGCAATCGCCGGCTTCCCGGACACGCAGCTCGAGACGCGCGAGGAGTGGATCGAGCGCGAGGACGCCGACTTCAACCAGTTCATCTCGTTCCTGTACGTGATGCTGACCCTCGCGGTCTTCGTGAGCGTCTTCGGGATGATCAACACGCTCGTCCTCTCGGTCTACGAGCGGACGCGCGAGATCGGGATGCTCCGTGCGATCGGGATGACTCGTCGCCAGGTCCGGCGGATGATCCGGCAGGAGAGCATCATCACCGCGCTCATCGGCGCGGCGATCGGACTGCCGCTCGGCATCTTCCTCGCATTGCTCGTGAACCGCGCGCTGTCCGAGTTCGACGTGCGGTTCGCGATCCCGTGGGTTCAGCTCATCGTGCTGACGATCGTCGCGATCGTCATCGGGATCCTCGCCGCGATCATGCCCGCGCGCCGCGCGGCGCGGTTGAACCCGCTCGAAGCCATCGCCTACGAGTAACCTCGCCGCATGCGCCGCTTCGCGATACGAGGGCTACTGAGCCGGAAGCTGCGGACGGCGCTCACCGCGATCGCGATCGTCCTCGGGGTCGCCATGATCAGCGGAACGTACATCCTCACGGACTCGATCGATCAGGCGTTCGACCGGATCTTCACGGACATCCGCAAGGGCTCGAGCGCCGTCATCACGGGGAAGTCCGCCTTCGACGTCGGGGATCAGACCGGCGTCGCAGCTCCCGAGCTCGACGAGTCGCTGCTTCCGAAGGTGCGCGACCTTCCAGGCGTTGCGCAGGCGGAGGGCAGCGTCGACTCCGATGCCACCCAGTTCATCGGAGACGACGGGAAGGCGGTCGTCTTCGGAGGCGCGCCGAACCTCGGCTTCTCGATCGCGAACGGTGAGTCGGTGTTCAACCCGTTGACGCTGATCGAAGGGGCGTGGCCGAAGACGGACGAGGTGGTGGTCGACAAGGAGACGGCGTCGAAGGAGGACTACGCGGTCGGCGAGACGGTCGGGGTCCAGGCCGAGGGCCCCGTCCAGCAGCTCAAGATCTCGGGGATCGTCCAGTTCAGCTCGGGCCTCACGATCGGCGGGGCGACGCTGGCGGGCTTCGACCTCCCCACGGCCCAGCGGCTGTTCAGGAAGGTCGGTCAGTTCGACGAGATCGCGGTTGCCGCAAAACCTGACGTGCCGGACGCGCAGCTCGTCCGCGAGATCGAGACGATCCTGCCTCCGACCGCACAGGTGAAGACCGGCAGCGAGCAGGCGGCCTCGGACGCCGCGGACACGAACGAGTTCATCTCCTTCCTGCGCGGGTTCCTGCTGGCGTTCGGCGGGATCGCGCTCTTCGTGGGCTCGTTCGTGATCGCGAACTCGCTCTCGATCACGATCGCGCAGCGCACGCGCGAGTTCGCGACGCTGCGGACGATCGGGGCCACGAACCGGCAGGTCCTCGGCTCGGTGATCGTCGAGGCGCTCGTCGTCGGTGTCGTCGCCTCGATCGTCGGACTCTTCTTCGGGCTCCTGCTCGCGAAGGGGCTGTTCAAGCTCTTCGACGCCGTCGGCTTCACGCTCCCGAACTCCGGCCTCGTGTTCGAGCCGCGCGCCGCGGTCATCGCGCTCGCGGCCGGGATCCTCGTGACGCTCCTCGCGAGCGTCTATCCGGGTCTGCGCGCGACGACCGTGCCGCCCATCGCAGCCGTTCGGGAGGGCGCCGTACTGACGGAGGAGCCGCTCGACCGCGTGCGCGGCGTCATGCGTGCGGTCGCGATGACCGCGGTCGGCGTGATCGTCGGCGCGACGGCGATCACGACGACGCCCGGGAACACGCTCGTCAGCATCCTGCTCGCCGTTCTTGGGCTGCTCCTCACGCTCTTCGGGTGCGCGCTCTTCCCGTCGCGCACCGTGGGAGCGCTCGTCTCCATCGCGCTCGGGTTCGCGGCGCTCCTGTACGGGCTCTTCGTGCCCGGGCTCGGAACGACCGGCGTCCTCCTGTGGATGGGCGTCGGCGTCCTCCTCGTCTTCTTCGGGGTGGCGCGGGTCTCGACCCGGCTCATCCCTCGCCTCGCCGCGATCATGTCGCCGATCGCGCGCTGGGCGGTCTTCCTGCTGTCCGTGCTCTTCTGGCCGTTCTTCACCCTGCCGTACTGGCTGCTGCGCCGGGGTGCGTGGGGTCCCGGAGGCGTCGGCCTGCGAATCCTGGCGTTCCTCGGCGGCACGCTCCTGAACCCGCTCATCCTCGTGATCGTCCTGATCATGTGGATCCGGAAGGGCCTGACGCGATGGGAGCCCGAGTGGCCCATGGAGTTCCCGGGCGTGATCCCCGACCGCTCGACGTCGCACGTCGGAGCGGAGAATGCGCGCCGCAACCCGCAGCGCACCGCCTCGACCGCCGCCGCGCTGATGATCGGCCTCGCGCTCGTCACGCTCGTCGCGACGCTCGCCGCTGGGATCATCACGTCTTTCACGGACGCGGTGAACGATCTCTTCACGGGCGACTACGCGATCACGGCACAGAACAACTTCTCGCCGATCCCGATCGACGCTGCGGAGGCTGCCGCAAAGGTGCCCGGCGTCACCGCGGTCGGCAACGTGCGTACCGGCGAGGCTCTCGTCTACGGCGAGACGGAGTTCGCGACCGCTGTCGATCCCGGGGCGGCCCAGGTGGTCAACATGGACTGGGTCGAGGGCTCGCAGGCGGTCTTCTCGCAACTCGGTGACGACGGCGTGTTCATCGACGACTCGTTCGCCGACGACCACGACCTGAAGCTCGGCTCCACCGTCGAGCTGACGTTCGCGAACGGCACGACGAAGGCGTTCGTCGTGAAGGGGATCTTCGACCCGCCTACGGGCGGCTCGCCGTTCGGCGTCGTCACGATCTCGGCCGCGGCCTGGGATGCCCAGACGCCGCAGCCGAGGAACCTCTACTCGTTCGTGAAGATGGAGGGCGGCGCGACGGACGCGAATCAGGCCGCACTCGACAAGGCGCTCGAGGCCTTCCCGAACGCGAAGGCGCAGGACCGCGAGGCGTTCATCGACAACCAGATCTCGGGGCTCAGCTCCGTGCTCAACATCCTCTACGTGCTGCTCGCGCTGTCCGTGATCGTCAGCCTCTTCGGCATCGTGAACACGCTCGTCTTGACGGTGTTCGAGCGCACGCGCGAGATCGGGATGCTGCGTGCGATCGGCATGACCCGTCGGCAGGTCCGCCGCATGATCCGGCACGAGAGCGTCATCACGGCTCTCATCGGCGCCGCGCTCGGGATCATCCTCGGGATCGTGCTCGCCGCGCTTTTGATCGCGCGCGTCGACTTCCTCGTCTTCTCCTTCCCGACGACGCAGGTGATCGTCTTCGTTGTCGCCGCGATCGTCGTCGGCCTCGTCGCCGCGATCTTCCCGGCGCGGCGAGCAGCAAAGCTCGATCCGCTCAGGGCTATCGCGTACGAGTAGTCAGGACCTGGGGCGGCGGGCGACTCCCGCCGCTTCGGCGGCCGTTGCGACCTCGGCGGCGACGCGCGGCGCGATATCCCGGTTGAAGACGCTCGGGACGACGTACTCCGGGCCGACCTCGTCCTCGCCGATGGTCGCCGCGATGGCGTGCGCCGCCGCGACCTCCATCTCGCGGGTGATCGTCGTCGCGCGGACGTCAAGCGCTCCGCGGAACACCCCGGGGAACGCGAGCACGTTGTTGATCTGGTTCGGGTAGTCGGATCGCCCGGTCGCCACGACTGCCACGTGGTCGGAGATGTCTTCGGGGAGGACCTCCGGCGTGGGGTTGGCCATCGCGAAGACGATCGCATCGGGCGCCATCGTTCGCACCGCGGCGGCGCTGACCGCCCCTGGCACCGAGAGCCCTACGAAGACGTCGGCACCTGCGAGGGCGTCGTCCGCGCTCCCGCAGTCGCAGTCGGGATTGGTCCGCTCGGCGAACGCGGCCTTGTGCGCCGCGAGGCCGGGTCGACCTCGGTACACGGCTCCGTCGCGGTCGCAGCCGACGACGTTCCGGGCACCTGCGGCGAGGAGCACGTCCATCGTGGCGATGCCGGCTGCTCCGACGCCGGTGGTGACGATCTTCACGTCCTCGATCCGCTTGCCGACGACGCGCAGCGCGTTCAGCAACGCCGCCAGGACGACGATCGCCGTGCCGTGCTGGTCGTCGTGGAAGACGGGGATGTCGAGCTCGTCGCGGAGCCGGTGCTCGATCTCGAAGCAGCGCGGTGCCGAGATGTCCTCCAGGTTGATCCCGCCGAATCCTGGTGCGATCGCCTTGCAGATCGAGACGATCTCGGCGGGATCCTTCGTCGCGAGACAGATCGGCCAGGCGTCGACCCCGCCGAACTCCTTGAAGAGGAGCGCCTTGCCCTCCATCACGGGCATCGCCGCCTCCGGGCCGATGTCGCCGAGGCCGAGCACCGCCGTGCCGTCCGAGACGACCGCGACCGTGTTCTGCTTGATCGTCAGGTTCCAGGCCGCCGACGGGTCGTCGGCGATCGCCTGCGATACGCGCGCGACTCCCGGCGTGTAGGCCATCGACAGGTCGTCACGCGTCTTCAGCGGCACCTTCGACGCGATCTCGATCTTCCCGCCGAGGTGCATGAGGAAGGTGCGGTCGGAGATGCGCAGCACCTCGACGCCCTCCGCCGAGTGCGCTGCCTCGGCGATCCGATGCAGGTGCTCTTCGTTCGACGCGGAGACCGTCACATCGCGAACCTTGTGGCCACGCTCGACACGGACGATGTCGATGGCGCCGAGCGAACCGCCTGCCTCCCCAATCGCCTCGGCGACGCGCGCGAAGGTTCCGGGTGCGTCCTCCAGCCTCAGCCGAAGCGTCGCGCTGAAAGACGGCGAGACGTGTGCCATGTGTCTTGGAGGCTAGTCCCTGTGCGCGACACGGACCACGCCATCCGCCTCGAGCGCGGCGATCTCCTCCTCTGCGTAGCCGACCTCGGCGAGGATCTCGGCGGTGTGCTCGCCGATCGCCGGCGGCGCCGAGCGGTGCGTCGCGCGTTCGCGATCGAAGGAGAGCGGAAGCGCCGGCAGCCGAAGATCCGGGATGCCCTCGTGCTCGAGCGGCTGCAGTAAGCCGAGCGCGTCCGTCTGCTCGGCGTTGACGACGTCGGCGACGTCCGCCACGGGCGCGGCAGGGATCCCCGCCGCGGTGAGCCGCACGTGCCAGTGTCCCGTGTCGTGCTCGCGCAGGCGGGCCGAGACGATCTCGACGAGCTCCTCGCGATTGCGCACTCGTTCCGGATTCGTGCGGAACCGCTCGTCGGTGACGAGGTCGGGCAGCTCGAGGACATTGCAGAGCGCGACGAACAGCCGGTCGTTCCCGCCGGCGACCATCAGCTCGCCGTCCCGCGTCGGGAAGACCTGGTACGGCGCGACCATCGGGAAGACCGTGCCCTGGCCTCTCGGCACCGTGCCGTCCGCGAGATACCCGACGAGGTGGTAGCCGATGTAGCCGAGAGCACTCTCGTAGAGCGACGTGTCGACGAGTACGCCTTCTCCCGTGCGTTCCCGCTCGAGCAGCGCCGCGACCGTCCCGAGCGCCGCCCACATTCCGGTGCCCATGTCGATGAGCGAGGAGCCGACGCGAACGCCGGGACGACCCGGCTCGCCCGTCATCGAGATGAGGCCGCCGGCGGCCTGCATAAGCGCGTCGTAGCCGGGCTCCTGTGCGAGCGGGCCCGTACGCCCGTACGCGCCGATCGAGCAGTAGACGAGCCGCGGGTTCCGGCCGCGCACCTCCTGGGAGCCGAGGCCGAGGCGCTCTGCAAGCCCGGGCCGCAGGCTCTGGAGGAACACGTCAGCCCGTTCTGCGAGCCGCAGCACCGCGTCGCGCCCGCGCTCGTCGCGAAGCGACACGGCGAGCGACCGCTTGCCGGCGTTTACGGCGAGGAACATCGCGCTCTCGCCGTTCCAGAACGGCGGCCCCCAGGCGCGGCCGTCGTCGCCGGTGTCGGGCCGCTCGACCTTCACCACGTCCGCGCCGAGCGCGGCCAGGATCTCGGCGCAGTACGGCCCGGCGATCGACGTCGTGACGTCGAGGACGCGCATCCCCTCGAGAGGCTGCAGCGGCATCGGGGGATCATCGCGGCTCTGAGAGGATTGACGCATGCCGAGCTGGCTCGACTTCAACCAGATCGCGGACTGGGTGTCCGGCGCGTGGTGGAGCTACCCGCTGATCTTCGGGGTCGCGATGGTGGACGCGTTCTTCCCCGTCGTCCCGAGCGAGACCGTCGTCATCATCGCCGGCAACCTGGCGGCGTCGGGCGACCTGAATCTCGCCTTCGTCATCGTGCTCGCGGCACTCGGAGCGATGGTCGGCGACAACATCTCGTACGGGCTCGGGACGCTGGTCGGGGAACGCACGGTCAAGCGGTGGTTCTCCGGGGAGAAGTCGAGAAAGCGGCTCGAGTGGGCCGAGCGGATGCTCGACGAGCGCGGCGCGTACATCATCCTCATCGCCAGGTTCATCCCGGGTGGGCGCGTCGCCGTGACGTTCTCGTCCGGCTACATCCCGACGTTCCCGTGGCGCCGCTTCGTCGTGTACGACGCGGTCGCGTGCCTCCTCTGGGCGTCATATGCCGCGCTGCTCGGCTACTTCGGCGGCAAGACCTTCGAGGACCACCCGTGGTTCGGGCTTCTCATCGCCCTCGGCGTCGCGCTCTCGCTCGGCTTCGTCGTCGAGGCCGTCAGGCACCTCCGGCAGCGCCGGACAACGCCGTCGGCCTGAGCTCGCGCCACGCCTTCTGGGCGTAGAGCAGCGCCGCGATGAGGATGATCAAAGCGAGGAATCCGTGCAGGCCGTTGATCCAGTCGCCCTTCTCGTCGGTGTCGCCCAGGAACCCGAGCTGTGCGAACGCGAGAATCAGGAACCCGATCGCGTAGCCGACCTGCCGCCAGGTCCCCCAGTACGCGACCAGTGCGCCGATCACGATCGCCAGCTGTCCTGCGTGAACGAAGAACGAGCCTGTGAGATGCGCGTCGAGGGCGCCGTCGCCTGCCCCGCGCAC
>Ga0207643_10001640_pt1 | contig 12590 bp, 13 predicted proteins | sample KBSMisM62_FD_184313 | JGI IMG/M metagenome (GOLD analysis project Ga0207643, IMG submission 184313) | Miscanthus rhizosphere microbial communities from Kellogg Biological Station, Michigan, USA - KBS Miscanthus M6-2 (SPAdes) (version 2) | ecosystem: Host-associated > Plants > Roots >...
GCGAACCTGATGATCGACGGCAACACGGGTCGAGTGATGCTGATCGATTTCGGTATCGCTCGGTGGGTGACGCAGCAGGAGAAGGGCGTCACTGCGGTAGGCACGATGGGTTATGCGCCGCCGGAACTCTTCAGCGGGCGGGTGCAGCCTGCTTCTGACGTCTACAGTCTCGGCGCGACGATGTTTCACCTGTTGACCGGAGCCGATCCACAGGACAATCCGCTCCTGATTTTTGATTTCACAAAGAATCCGAGACCGCGCCAGATCGCGCCGTCGCTCTCGAGCGAGATGGAACTGATCCTGATGCGGTCGGTGGAGTATAAGCCCGAGGATCGTTTCCGCACCGCGCGCGAGCTGAGAAACGTGCTCGCGGATCATCTCGAAAAGTTGATGGAGGGCAGGGTCAGCTACGGAATGCCCACGCCCGCGCTGGGCCAGGAGACGGTCCAGGTACAAACAGTCTATTGCGGTTTTTGCGGTGGACGCATTGCTGCTGACGATGTGTTTTGTGCTCACTGTGGCGCGCGACAACCGCTGGCGGCAGTGGGCTCGAGTGCGTTGCTGCACGCTGTGAGACCGACTGCGAAGCTCGTGGTCACTGGAACCACGGAGCTCGACGCGTCGTTCATCCTGCAGAAAGATAGCAATCTGCTCGGGCGCACCGATCCGCACTCGAATATCTTTCCGGAGATCGATCTTTCAAGATTTGATCCTGAGACAAAAGTTTCTCGCCGCCACGCACGCATCTGGCTCGAAGGAGAAACATTTCTCGTCGAAGATCTCGGAAGCGTGAATGGCACCGTGATCAACGATTCGGTTCGGCTTGCGCCGCGACAACCGCGCGTGCTCGACAGTGGCGACAAGCTGCGCGTGGGCGAGACAACGCTTCATTTTTTAGTGGGATAATTATATAGGTCTTATTCGACCTATAGGACTTATAGGACCTATATCTGATCCGATGACATCTGCTCAAGGTCTGCCGCGCTCCCAGGCAAAAAGCCGCGCCGCCCGGCGTGACGGCCAACGCCTCAGAGCCCCGTTTCCTCTCCGTTGCGGTGCTTTGCTAATCGACTACATCGCACTCATTTCCGTCGTCGTGCTCGGAACCCTGGTCGCGCGCATGCTTGGTGGAGGCGCGCGTGCCGCGGGTAGTTCAGCCGAAACTGCCGGCATCGTCCTCGCCGTGTTTATGGCCCTGATGAATCTCGGAGTCCTTCCCGGCTTAACAGGCTTGACTCTCGGCAAGTGGGCAACCGGATTGCGGATCGAACATAAAGACGGTGGAAATCCTGGAATCGGCCGCGCATTGCTTCGTCACTTCATTGGTTATCCCCTCTCATTTGCTCTCTTCGGTATCGGATTCTTAATCGCCGCGGTGACTGTGCATGGTAAAGGTTTGCACGATATGATAGCGGGCACTATTGTCGTTCGTGAGGGTTCAGTCTAGTTGATGCTGTCGCTGCGCCGCCCAACGTCTGCTTAACAATGTCAGAGTTAATAGTTAAATACCCCGATCGCGCCCCCGACCATTTTCCACTCGGCCGGCTGCGCATAACTATCGGTCGTTCCGCTCGAAACGATCTGTGTATTCCCGATCCGTTCGCGTCCCGCGTACATGCTGAGGTGCGTCGCGAGGGAGACGAGTACGTGCTCCAGGATCTCGGTTCGGCAAATGGCACGCTCTACAACGGCGCCACAGTCGAAGGTGCGATTCACATGACTGCCGGCGGTCGCATTCAGATCGGAGAGACGGAGATCGTCTTTGACGACGGCACGTTCAATTCCGGCATGGGCGCGACGATGATCACCGACAACTCGGCCGCATCGCTTCCCGAAGCGACGATCGCGCTCGCGTCCGGCGACCGGACCACGTCGGGCCTACTCGAAGCGATCGAAGGCGCGCGCACGCAGCCTGAAGAGATCGTCACATCGACGGCCGTAGCACCGAAGGCCGCCAAGCAGGGCGATCTACTCGCGTTGATCAGCAAGGTGGGAATCACGCTGCTCTCTTCGGCGACGCTGAATGAAACGCTCGAACAGATTGTCTCACTCGTGTTTGAAGCGGTGCCGGCGGATCGCTGTCTCATCATGATGCGAGATGAAGGCAGTGAAGATTTGCGTGTGGCCGTGGCGCGATTGAGAGATCGCGTTGGTGAGGTTGGCGAGATTCGCGTCAGTCGCAACGTGCTCGACGAAGTCGTGATTCGTGGTAAGTCAGTGCTGACGTCCGACGCGCAGCACGATCCTCGGTTTGCGAGCGGCACGATGGTCCTGCAGGGCGTGAGATCGGTGTTGGCCGTGCCGCTCGGCGTTTCCGATAAGGTGTTTGGAATCATTTACGCGGATTCTCCCATCGCCGAAGGACGCTTCACGGAAGATCACTTGAAAGTTTTGACTACCCTCGCGTCGGTCGCTGCCATACGCGTCGAGAATGCGCGGCTGATTGAAGCTCGCCTGGAGCGTGAGCGTCTGGAACGCGAGCTCGCATTGGCGAGCGAGATTCAGCAGCGTTTTCAACCAACTGCGCCGCCGCATGTTAACGGTTATGAATTGCAGGGCATCAGTTTCCCCTGTTACGAAATCGGTGGCGACTATTACGACTTTATCGAGCGCGAAGATGGTCGACTCGTGATCGCGCTGGGTGACGTGTCGGGCAAGGGAACCGCGGCAGCATTGTTGATGTCGTCGCTGCACGCGGCGATTCACGCGCAATCGGCTTCGCACGATTCGTTAGTGGGGACGATCTCGGCAGTCAACAAGTATCTCGCCGACAACATTCCCGCGAATCGTTTCGTCACGTTGTTCTATGCGGAGCTCGATCCCGAATCCGGGGCGCTCTCGTTTTTGAATGCGGGACACAATCCGCCGCTGATCATTCATTCCGCCGGAACTGTAGAGCAACTCGCTTCGGGAGGTTTGCCGCTTGGGATCAAACGCGATGCGGAGTATCGCGAGGGCCGCACGCAGTTGCAGCCCGGAGATGTGCTCGTGATCTATTCGGATGGCGTGACGGAAGCTGTTAGTCCGACCGGTGAAGAGTTTGGCGCGACGCGTTTGTACGAGGTCGTGTCGCGAAACATCGAAGCCTCAGCTGCGGGAATACGCGATCGCATCGAGTCGTCGTTGACGAAGTTCGCACAGGGGACGAGCGCCGCCGACGACATCACCCTCGTGATAGTCAAGAGACAGCCTTAACCACAAAGGCACTAAGGCACTAATTTTTATTAAAACTTTGTGCCTTAGTGTCTTTGTGGTTAAGCTAATCCAGTCTCTTATGGACCCAGATACCGATATAGGTGGACCGCTTCACAAGTTCCCGGTCACCAATCACTCTGCAATCGTAGGCGCGCGCAGCGACGATCAAGTCGTGCGCCGTCGCGCGTTCGACACCATTCTCGCCAGCTATTGGAAACCGGCTTACAAATACATTCGACTCAAGTGGCAGGCAGATAACGAAGACGCAAAAGATCTGACGCAGGGCTTCTTCGCAAACGCATTCGAGAAGAATCATTTCGCGGCTTACGACGCCGGTAAGGCCAGCTTTCAAACGTTTCTGCGCACTTGTCTCGATGGTTTTGTCTCGAATGAACGCAAAGCCGGACGACGGCTCAAGCGTGGCGGAGACATGGACCACTATCAGCTCGACTTCGCTTCAGCGGAAGATGAGCTAGCCTCGCACGCTTCATCAACGTTAAGTCCGGAAGAGTATTTTCATCGCGAGTGGGTGCGCTGGATGTTTACACTCGCTGTCGATGCGTTTCGTCGTCGCTGTGATGAGTCGGGCCGAGCGGTTCACTTTCAACTGTTCGAACGCTATGACCTGAACGACGACAATGTCTCGTACGCTTCACTTGCCGCAGAATTCGGACTCGAGCAAGCGACGGTTAACAACTATCTTGCCGCAGCGCGTCGTGACTTTCGTCGCATCGTCCTCGAAAAGCTGCGCGAGATAACCGCGACTGACGAAGAGTTTCGCACCGAGGCGCGCTCGTTGCTCGGAGTCGACGTGAAATGAAGTGGCTTTCAGACGACAGGTTAAACCATCTCCGGAGCATCGTCGGTAACCCGGACTTCAGTTCGACCAAGTACAGGTTTGTTAAAGAGCTCGGGAGCGGCGGCATGGGGACCGTGTACCTTGCCGAGGACACGGAGCTCGACCGGCTCGTCGCGATCAAAGTCCTCAATACTCCGGAAGTCACCGACGACCTGCGCAACCGCATGATTCGCGAAGCGCAGATCATCGCACGGCTGGAGCATCCCGGGATCGTTCCGGTTCATGACGTGGGCACGTTGCCTGACGGACGGATCTACTATGCGATGAAGTTTGTGCGCGGCAGCCGCCTCGATGAGTACGCGGCTCAAGGCGCTTCGCTAAGGGATCGACTGCGTAAGTTTCAAGCTGTCTGCGATGCCGTAGCGTTCGCACACGCTCACGGTGTTATCCATCGCGATCTAAAACCACAGAACATCATGATCGGATCATTTGGCGAGGTGCTCGTGCTCGATTGGGGGATTGCGAAGATAAGGCCACGGATGAACACGGATGAACACAGATCAGAAATAAATCCGTGTTCATCCGTGTCCATCCGTGGCAATACCAGTCATGGCACAGTTATTGGCACGCGTGACTACATGGCGCCGGAACAGGCTCGGGGCGAAGTCGATCAACTTGACGAGCGTGCGGATATTTATTCGCTCGGCGCAGTTCTCCATTTCCTGTTGAAGGATCAATCCAAAGTCAGCAAAGCGGCTCAAGCGATCTATTCGAAAGCGATGGCTGTTGAAAAAGACAGGAGATATTCGACTGCGTCTGAGTTGTCGGCGGATGTTGCCCGCCTGCTCGATTCGGAACCAGTCACGGCTTATCGCGAGAACGCGCTCGAGAAAGTTAGCCGGTGGGTCAGTAAGAATCGTTTCCTGGTGTTGCTGGTCCTCGCCTACCTGCTCATGAGAATTATTTTTATTTTTACCTCTCGACCTTAAAGATTTCTCGGCAGACGTTTAATAGAAGAACAGAAAGATTTAATCAGATAGGAGAAAAAACGATGTCCAAACCCCTAATTGGATTAGTGCTGGGCGCCGTGCTCGGCGCGATCGACGGTTTGACGGCATGGTTCACGCCCGCCGTCCGAGATCAACTTGCCGGTATTGTGTTTGGTTCCACTGTTAAGGGAATCATTGCCGGAGTCGCGATCGGATTCTTTGCGAAGAAGTTTCACTCGTTGCCGATCGGGATCTTGTTTGGATTGCTTGTGGGTGCGTTTCTCGCGTATCTCGTGGCGTTCATGCAAGGCGGTTACTACCTCGAGATCATTCTACCGGGCGCGCTGGTTGGGCTGATCGTCGGCTTCGCCACCCAGAAGTACGGAAAAACACCAGCGACAGCGAATTAATAAAAGGAGAATAAACGATGCCGAGAGTTGTTCATTTCGAGATTCATGCGGGCGATCCGGATCGCGCCGTCAACTTTTACAAGACTCTGTTTGGATGGACCTTTCAGAAATGGGAAGGACCGATGGAGTACTGGATGATCATCACTGGCGCGGACGATCAGCCGGGGATCAATGGTGGTCTACTACGACGCCAGGGTGAGATCGACGGCCAGGCGGTAATTGCTTACGTGTGTACCGTCAATGTTGAGGACGTCGATGCTTCACTGCAAACAGCATTGGCGAACGGCGGTCAGGTCGCGTTACCGAAGATGCCAATACCGGGAGTGGGATGGTTGGTCTACTGCAAAGATACTGAAGGGAACATCTTCGGTATGATGCAGAACGATCCCAACGCCGGGTAATTAGCCACGGATAAACACGGATGACACGGATTAAGAAAACAATTTCTGATCCGTGTTATCCGTGTAATCCGTGGCTAATCACTCGGTTTGCCTTGCAGCAGCGGCTCGGATTTGAGCGTCTGTGGGCCGTTCTCGTTACAGATCGCGAACGATGAGCCTTCGTACATCGTCACTCCCGCATATTCACCCTTCGCATTAAGGATATAGAAGTTGATCCCGAAATTCGGCAAGCCCCGGCTGTTCAGGAGTCGCTTCTCGATCGTGTTGCTTTTGATTCGATTTAACACCTCCATGCCCGCGTCTTTCGGATGCGCGCCGCGTCGCATCTCCTCGATGATCACAAACGAGCAGAGATTGAACAGGTTCGCTTCACCACGCCCCGTTGAACCAGCCGCGCCGATGGCGTTATCGACATAAAGACCAGCACCGAGAATCGGAGAGTCGCCTATTCGTCCGGGAATCTTCCATGCCAGTCCGCTGGTAGTTGTGACACCACAAATCTCGCCTCTCGAGTTGATGCCGTCGCAATTGATCGTGCCGTGCAGGTTCTCTTCGCGTAACAGTCCCTGGGCGAGCATTTCGAGCGCGGCTCGCTGGCCGGCCTCGGCGCGTTTTTTAGGATTGAGATAATGATCAGGATCCATGCGGCGTTTCCACTCGAGCCACTTTTCCCGCGAGTTCTTAGTGTTGAGATCGGCTTCGATCTCGAAACCCATGTTGCGTGCAAACTCCTGCGCGCCTTTACCAACGATGAGATGATGATCAGTGTTCTCCGACACTGCCTTCGCCACCAGCGACGGCGTGCGCACACCCTCCAGCGCCGCAACAGCACCCGCCTGCTTCTTCGGCCCGTGCATCACCGACGAATCGAGTTGGACCACGCCGTCAGCATTCGGCAGCCCCCCATACCCAACGCTATCGTCGAGCGGATCGAGTTCGACAATATTCACCCCCGCAACCACGGCGTCGAGCACATCCGACCCTCCGGTCATCATCGTGAAGGCCTTCTGCACCGCCGTCACGGTCCCACCATTCTTAAACCTATTACCATTCGCCGAAGCAATCACCAGCGGCTTAACGGTGCTCTGCTTCAAGATCATCGGAAAACCTGAGACTTCATTCCCGGCAGCCGCCATCGTTATTCCTGCGATAGCTCCATTACGCATAAAATCACGACGTTTCATTCTTTTGCTCATGGGTTCTCCTGTTTCTGTTTAGAGTTCAAGCTTTAGCTTGCTACCGGTCCCATTTCTTACCGTAATCCAGAATGGGATACTTCCGCCATAAGTTTAAAGCACGAGACCGTCCCACCGTATTAAGAAACTCATTGGCGCTTGACCAGGGCCAATCTTGCCAGCGATCCACATATCCATGATGTACTGGATTATGGTGAACGTAATTCAGCGTGGCCCAAAAATGACGCTCTGACTTAATGCGTCGCTCGAAACAGTTATGCCAAACCTTGCGTCCGTGGTTGCCGTCCTCCTCGTTCCACTTAAATGAGGAGCGCCCATGAAAACGGCCTAATTCATGGCGTAGCTCTTTAATTCGATCCGTCTTCACGACGGTGTGATAATGATTGGGCAGAATACACCAGGCATACACTGATAGACAAAAGTCATGACAAATTCCCGCTAACTCTTCTTCACACTCGGTTAATCTTTCCGAGCTTTGGCCGATGACGTAAGCATGTTCGTAACAAGCCGATGAAATTAGATACTCGTGAACTCCATCAAAATCCAGGTGAGGAGGTGAGTGCCAGGGTAGTTTTCGTGCGCGACGAATGTTGAGCACTTGCTGGCGCTCTTCGTCAGTCAATTTCCGCCAGTCGTACATAGGATGTGAGGACTCCTTTTCGAACGAGCAAGCTAAAGCTTGAACTCTGAACTGCTAATTTACTCCTTTAGGGTTTCTTTGATACGCGTGGCGGTCTTGGGACCGATGCCGTCGACCATCTCGAGACCACCGGAGTTGACGAAAACTTTTAAATCGGCAAGGGATGAGACTTTGAAGCGCTGGTGGAGCAGCGCTGCTGTCTTTGGTCCAATGCCGGGGATCTCCAGGAGATCGAGTACGCTTTCGGGTGTTTCCGCGGTAAGGCGTTCCCACGCGTCGAAAGTGCCCTTCGTCAGGAGTTCGATCACTTTGCCGGCAATAGCTTTGCCGACGCCCGGGATTTCCTGCAAGCCCGCCACGCCTTCCTTTTCCGCAATCTCTTTCAACGGCGTGGGCCACACCTCGATCGCCTCGGCTGCGTTACGATAGGAGCGCAGGCGAAACGGATCGTCGCCACGGACTTCCATCAGCGCGGCGAGACGATGAAATCGGCGGGCGATTGCGTCGTTGTCCATGGAATAAGCTTAGTCTAACGTCGTGAGCGCGGTAATATCAAAGGCCATCCACAGATTACACAGATTGGAGAAAACTTTGGATTCAAAGAGAAGACAGCTAATCGCGGGCATTTCGCTCGCCAGCGCCGGAGTTTTGCTCAACGCGTGTCGCACGTCGCCGAGTGGCAGCGGCAGTGCAACCAATAAAAGTGATGAACCCGCACCCGGCGAGGCCGCTCCGGCGGAAGTGACGGCCGCGGAGGATCTGATGCGCGAGCATGGGATTCTGCGACGCGCGTTGTTGGTTTACCAGGAGTCGGCGGTGCGGTTGCGACAGGATGCGTCGTCAGTTCCACCGGATGCGCTGGAGAAGGCGGCGAACTTGTTTCGCGTCTTCGGCGAGGACTATCACGAGAGGAAGTTGGAGGAAGTTTACATTCTGCCGGTGGTGAAGAAGTCGCCGGGGGTGGCGGCGGGATACGTCGATATACTGTTTGAGCAGCACACTCGCGGACGTGAGATCACTGATTACTTGTTGTCGATCACAAAGGCTGATCGGATTCCATCGAACAGCGTGGAGACACTGGCGAAGACGCTGGAATCGTTTGTTCGGATGTATGAGCATCATGCCGCGATTGAAGATACGGTTATCTTTCCGGCGTGGAAGTCCGCAGTCGGGCAGGGTGAGCTTGATGAGCTTGGAGAAAAGTTTGAAGAGATCGAGCACGAGCAGTTTGGAGACGATGGATTCGAGGCGGCGTTGAAAAGGATGGAAGAGATAGAGACGAGTCTCGGCTTGTCGAATCTCGACATGTTCACAGCCCCAAAGCCACCGAAGTAAAGAAATATTTCACGCAAAGGCGCAAAGTAGACGCAAAGGAGCAAATGAAGCAAAACCTTTGCGTCTTTCTTTGCGCCTTTGCGTCTTTGCGTGAGACAATGCGCGCACCCATCAAAATCGGACGGAGGGCCCTCACAGTCCCCTCGGGCACCCTCAAACCTTAACCTCTTAACCTTAAGGAGCCAGACATGACATTCATTCAATTTGCTGACGCCGACGAACCAAGCCAGGAAGAACGCATCGCCAAACTCCGCGCGGAGCTCGAGAAACTCGGCGGCAGCACTACGACACTCGATTCGATGCCTGCTGACATGGAAGAAGAATTCCTGCGGCACGTACTCGAATACGAAACCGCCGAGCCGATCAGCCTGATGCGTCTGCTCGAGAATTCCGGGCTGGAAGTGCCGGCGCCCGAGTCACTCGACAAAGACACACTCAGGATCAAACTCAAAGAGGTCATCGAGCGAATGGCATCGCTCGGCGCATACATCATGCACACCGATCATCTTTCAGATCGCGAGCTTTACGACTATCTCTATCATGACGGTCTGCGGGAGGAGGCGGTGCTGTTTCCTGAGAATCCGAGTTATGCGTATATGATCGATCTCACGGGAAGCGGTAGTGATGAGGACAATCAGATTTATTTGAAGTACTACGCGGATGAGGAACACCGGCGGCAGTGGGCGCACGATTGGCCGGACGATACGTTGCCGGAGCACGAAGACCCGCCGTTCGATCGCGATCGCTTCCTGCCGCGGTCGCCGTTGGGCTGAGAAAAGACTAACCACAAAGGCACGAAGGCACTAATTTTAAATTTGTGTCTTAGTGTCTTTGTGGTTAAGAAAACCGTTAAGCAACGATCATCGTGCCGGTGCCTTTGTCCGTGAAGATCTCGGAGAGGAGCGCGTTGCGTTTGTTTCCGCTGATGATGTGTGCGCTGTGAACGCCGCGTTGCAACAGCATAATGATGCTCTGGAGTTTGGGGATCATGCCGCCGGAGGCCGCTCCGCTATTGATTAGTTCGCCGGCCTCGGTGGCGGTCAGGCGCGACAATTTCGTTCCCGGATCGCCCGCGGTAAGAAAGATGCCGTCGACGTCGCTCAGCAGGATCAGCTTCTCGGCCTGAAGTTGCACCGCGATTTCGGCGGCGATCGTATCGGCGTTGATGTTGAAGACCATGCCTTCATCGTCTGCGCCCAGCGACGAGATCACCGGCAGATATCCGTGATCCAGCAACACGGTCAACAGCCTGGCGTTGATCTGGACCACGTCGCCGACGTGTCCGAAATCAACTTTGTCGCGCACGCCGGTTTCGCGGTTCAGGATCTCTTTCGGCGGACGTCGAGCTGCGTGAACAGTGTTGCCGTCGACGCCCGAGAGTCCGACGGCCTCGATGCTTCTGTGCCGCAGCGCCGCGAGGATGTCAGTATTGATCTTTCCGGCGAAGATCATCTTCGCCATCTCGAGTGTGGCGTCGTCGGTAACGCGCCGGCCTTCGATGATCGTCTGTTCGATGCCGAGCTTGTTGGCCAGGTCGCTGAGCTGTTTGCCGCCGCCGTGAACGACGCAGATACGAATGCCCACCTGGTGCAGCAGCGCCAGCTCTTCGGCGAGCGAGGTTAAATTTAGTTGGTCCTCCGTGACCTTGCCGGAAAGTTTGACGACAAAGGTCTGGCCTTGGAAGCGCTGGATGTACGGCAACGCTTCGCGCAATAGATCGAGCCGGAGTTGATCGTCGACGATTGGATGAGTCATTTGATCTTTGCCGCCATTATTGCTTTCTGCACGTGTAACCGGTTCTCAGCCTCATCAATCACTACCGAGGCCGGAGAGTCGATCACGCCATCGGTCACGATCACGTTGCGACGCACAGGTAGACAGTGCATGAAGATCGCATTGTTTGTGCGCGACATCTTCTCTTCGTCAACGATCCACTGGCTGCGAAATTGTGCTCGCCTCGCGACGTCCTCGTCCGTGTTGCCGTAGAACTGTTTTGCTCCCCAACTCTTTGCGTAGATGACTTCGGCGCCAGAGAAGGCGACGCCGGTGTCGTTTGTAATCTGGACGCTTCCCCCTGCGGCAGCGGCGATCTGTTGCGAGGTCTTCATTAACTCCTCGTCGAGCTCGTATCCTTCGGGATGCGCGATCACGAGATCGTGGCCCATCTGCGCCGCGGCCAGCGCGAAACTGTTCGGCACGGCCATCGGCAGCGGCTTGGGATGCCAGGCCCACGTGAGCACGACACGTTTCTTACCAACTCCAAGCTTTTCGCGGATCGTTAACATGTCCGCGAGCGACTGGCAGGGATGATGCATCGCCGACTCGAGGTTGATGATCGGCACGGACGCGTATCGCGCAAACGCATTGAGCACCGGATCAGTGCGTTCTTCCTGCCACTCTTTCAACGCCGCAAACGTTCTCACACCGATGGCCACGCAATACCGCTCGAGCACGCGCACAAACTCCGCCACGTGTTCGGTCTTATCGGCGTCCATCACAGCGCCTTCGCGATGCTCAAGCGTCCAACTGGTTCCACCGGGCTCGAGCACCACCGCATTGCCGCCGAGTTCGTAAATCCCAACCTGCATCGACGCGCGCGTGCGCAAGCTCGGATTGAAAAACACCAGCGCCACGGATTTCCCCGCCAATGGTTTCGACGCGTCATCGCCGCTCTTAAAACGCAACGCCGACTCGATCAGTTGATCAAGCTGCTGACGAGTCATATCAACCGTGCTCAGTAAATGCATAATCCGTGTTTTTATCCGCGTTCATCTGCGGCCAAAATCAACTTCTCGACAAACAGGTCGACGTGTTCCTTCTGCAGGCACAATGGCGGCAACAGTCGCAATACCTTCGGATTGCTCGACGTGCCCGTGATTATCTTCTGCTCGAGCAGTGCCTGATGAACGGGCGCCGCTTTGTCGTTGAATTCAATCCCGAGCAAAAAGCCGAGCCCGTGAACCGCAACCACCTGCTCGACTTCTCGCAGACGCTCTCGCAAATGTGCTTCGACATTCTTCACATTGGCCAGCATGCGATCGTTCTCGATTGCTTCGAGCGTCGCGGTAACCGCGGCCATCGCCAGCATGCCACCGCCGAACGTTGTTCCGAGATCGTTCTCTTTGATGTGCGACGAGATCGCGTCAGTGACGAGACATGCGGCAACGGGAACGCCGCTGCCCAGTGCTTTTGCAAGAGTCACGATGTCAGGCACGACACCGCCGCCGGCGTCGCTGCCCGCAAAGAACCACTCGCCCGTGCGTCCGACGCCGGTTTGTACTTCGTCATAGATGAGGACGATGCCGCGCTCGTCGCACAGCGTTCGCAGCGCACGATAAAAATCGGGTTGGGCCATGCGCACGCCCGCCATCGACTGAATCGGCTCGAGCATGATCGCCGCGATGGTCTCATCGGCGAGTTCGCGGACGGAATCGATGTTGCCAAACTCGGCTTCGAGGTGTCCGGGCACGTTCGGTTTTCCGATCTCGCGATACTTGCCGAGAAACGTCGCGCTGATTGCGTCGGCGGTGCGGCCGTGAAAACCGCCTGAGAAGGTAATGACACGCTCGCGATGTGTTGCCATGCGCGCCATGCGCATCGCGTTTTCGTTGGCCTCAGTGCCTGA
>Ga0207643_10001641_pt1 | contig 12587 bp, 12 predicted proteins | sample KBSMisM62_FD_184313 | JGI IMG/M metagenome (GOLD analysis project Ga0207643, IMG submission 184313) | Miscanthus rhizosphere microbial communities from Kellogg Biological Station, Michigan, USA - KBS Miscanthus M6-2 (SPAdes) (version 2) | ecosystem: Host-associated > Plants > Roots >...
TTCGGCGAGCGGGAAAGCGCGAGGCGAAGCCCCTCGCGCACGACCTCGTGGTCGTCCGCGATGAGGCACGTGATCTCATCGGCCACGAAGCCAGTCTACGGCGCGGACCCGGATGATCCTCCCTCGGTTCTCAGATGACGAGAGCGAGCTGCCGGGGTTCGGGCCGCAGAGGGGCTCGGCGCGTCGGACGCGAGTCAGCCCTGGCCGCATGCACCGGCGAGACGATCCCGTTCGCGACCGCCGAAGGCAGGTATGCCCGCTCCCCGAAGAGGGCTTCGTAGCGCGCGACCTGCTCCGGCCAGTCGCGCGCAAGCGCCTCGAGAAAGTGCTCGCGGACTCCCGGCCGGAGGTGGACGGCACTCGCCCAGATCGTGCGGGCGCCGGCAGCGCGCACCGCCCGGACGACCGCCTGGAGTTGCTCTTCGCCGTCCGAGAGCCCGGGGAGGATCGGTGCCATCCCGACCCCGACGTCGATCCCGGCGTCGGCGAGCACGCGGATTGCCCGGAGCCGGCTCGTCGGCGGCGCAGTGCCCGGCTCCGTCGTCCGCCAGACGCGCTCGTCGAGCGTGGGGAGGGAGAGAAAGATGCTCACCTGGACCTCGCGGGATGCGGCCGCGAGGAGGTCGACGTCACGGACGACGAGCGGCCCGCGGGTCACGATCGAAAATGGCGTCCCGGACGACAGGAGCTCCTCGAGGCACGCGCGCGTGAGCCGAAAGCGGCCTTCGGCCGGCTGGTAGGGGTCGGTGGCGGTGCCGAGCGCGACCTCCTCGTGTCGCCACGAGCGTCGCGCGAGCTCTCGCCGCAAAATGTCCGCGACGTTCACCTTCACGCGGATCGAACGCCCGTAGCGGTCGTCGGACGGGCGCTCGGCTCGTTGCTCGAAGTGGCGGACGTAACAGAACGTGCACCGATGGACGCACCCCATGTACGGGTTGAGCGACCAGCGAAACGGCATCCCGCGGACCTGCGTGAGGGCCGACTTGCACGGTTCGATCCGGTAGTCGACCCGCATGTAGCGAGTATAGAACATGTGTTCGTACGCCGTGTCGGCGCAGCGTCGGCGATCAAGTCATTTGGGCGAGGCGCTGCTCCTCCGGCAGCGTCGGTCGGCTGCTGCTGGACCTCATCTAGAGTCGCGCGATGGACGAGCTCGGCGACGGGATCCGCCGTGTCACGCTGCCGCTTCCGACGCGGCCGGGGCACGTCCACGCGTATCTGCTCCCCGGGGACGAGGGTTGGACGCTCGTCGACACGGGCATCGGGCTGCCCGACGCGAAGGCGTCGTGGGCACTCGAGCTCGCGCAGGCCGGTGGCACGGTCTCGACCGTCTTCATCACGCACTTCCATCCGGACCACGTCGGCGCCGCCGCCGATCTCCACGAGCTCACGGGCGCGCCCGTCGTGCAGGGGGCGCTCGACTACGCGCAGTGCGAGCTCGTGTGGGGGAACCCGGCGTGGTCGGAGCGGCTCGTCGACTGGTTCCGGCTCCAGGGTGCCCCGGAGGACGTGACGGCCGAGCTCGTCGGCCAGAGCTCCGTCTATCGGCCCTTCATCCGCTACCAGCGTGACCCTCGCCTCGTCGAGGCCGGCGAGCACGTGGACGGTTGGGACCTGATCGCCGCCCCCGGGCACGCGGACGGCCAGCTGTGCCTCCTGCGAGACGGCGTGCTCGTCGCGGCGGACCACTTGCTCGGACGCATCACTCCGACCGTCGGGCTCTGGCCCGCGAGTCGCCCCGATCCGCTCGGCGACTACCTGTCGGCACTCGACCGGACGATCGAGCTGAACCCGAGGATCGCACTGCCAGGCCACGGCGATCCGATCGAGGACCCGGCGGCCCGTGCGCACGAGCTGAAGGCCCATCACCGCGCTCGTCTCGACGAGACGATAGGCGCGTTGCGTGAGGACTCGCAGACGGGGTATCAGCTGTCGTATGCGCTCTTCGGCTCCGAGCTTCCGCCTGCGGGCAGGCGGTTCGCGATCGCCGAGACCCTCTCGCATCTCGAGCGGCTCGTGCGCGACGGTGCAGCGGCGCGGCACGAGGACGACGGGGTCGTTACCTATACTGGCGGCTGATCATCGTGGGCGACGACTACCCGCCGAGTACCTGCGCCCCTCGAGGGGCGTTTCCGTTCGAGCAGGCAAACGGCGACGTTCGTGCCGAGAGGCGTGAGCGGGCGTGAGTGTCCTGCTTCGCATCATCGTGGTGCTGCTCCTCGTGCTGGGAAGTGCGGTCTTCGTCGCGGCCGAGTACGCGCTGATCACCGCCCGCCGCGCGCGGCTCGAGGAGCGGGCGCTGAAGGGGAACCGCGGCGCGAAGGCGGCGCTTCGGCTCATGGACGAGCCCGTGCGCTTCATCTCCAGCACGCAGCTCGGCATCACGATCTTCGCGATCCTCGTCGGTGCGATCGGCGAGCCGTTGATCTCGGGCCTCATGGAGCCGCCGCTCTCGAACACCGTCGCGTTCGTCGTCTCCTTCGCGATCCTGACCTACTTCTCGGTCGTGCTCGGGGAGCTCGTGCCGAAGGCGGTCGCGCTGCAGAGGGCGGAGGCACTCGCCGGGGTGCTGGCCGTGCCGCTCGACTTCCTGGGGCGGGTCGCGCATCCGATCGTCTGGCTCCTGCAGGTGTCGGCGAATGCCGTCCTCAGGCTGCTCCGTGTGAATCCCGCTCCGGCCGGGATGATCGCGTACACCCGCGAGGACATCCGACTCTCCGTCGCCGCGGCCGAGGACCACGGAGAACTCGAGCAGGCGGAGGAGGAGATGCTGTACAAGGTCTTCGACTTCGCCTCGAAAGAGGTCTCGGCCGTGATGGTGCCGCGCCCCGAGGTCGTCGGGATCTCGGCGGACATGCCTCCCGACGAGGCGCTTCGCGCGGTCGTCGATTCGCCGTTCACGCGCTATCCGGTCTACCGCGGGACGCTCGACGACATCGTCGGGATCCTTCACGTCCGCGACCTCTTCGGCGCGATGCACGACGTCGGGATCGCCTCGGTCGAGCTCGAGTCGATCGTCCGGCCCGCCTACGTCGTCCCGGAGACGAAGGATCTCGCGGCGCTCCTCGCCGACTTTCGTCGCGAGAAGCAGCACCTCGCGATCGTCGTCGACGAATACGGCGACGTCGAGGGAATCGTCACCCTCGAGGACCTGCTCGAGGAGATCGTCGGCGACATCGAGGACGAGTTCGACCTGCCGGATACCTCCATCGAGCGGGTCGACGACACGCACATCCGCATCGAGGGCACGTACACGATCGACGACTTCAACGAGGAGTTCGGGACCGAGCTCGAGCACGAGGACTTCAACACGATGGCCGGGCTCGTGTTCGGCGCTCTCGGGCGTGCAGCAGAGGTCGGCGACGAGGTGAAGGTGGACGGTCTGCTACTGCGCGTCAACGAGATCGAGGGCTCGCGGATTCTGAAGCTCGAGATCGAGTTCACCGCGGACGACGAGACGCCGACCGACGAACCTGCGGCTGCGTAGGTTTCGCCCGTGAGCAGTGCCGGCGGTTCCGCTTTCCGGCACCGCGACTTCAGTCTCTTCTGGGTCTCCCTGGTCGCGGAGGCGCTCGCGCTGCAGATGGCGGTCGTCGCGATCGGCTGGCAGGTCTACTCGATCTCCGGCAGCGCGCTCGACCTCGGGCTCATCGGCCTCGCGGAGTTCCTCCCGCTGCTCCTTCTCGCGCTGCCGGCAGGCCAGCTCGCGGACCGGTTGCCGCGACGGAACCTCCTGACGGTGATGGCGGCCTCGAACGCGCTCGTGCTCGGTGGCCTCCTCGCGGTGACCGTCGCCGACACGGGCCACGTCTGGCCGTTTTTCACGCTCGCGTTCGTTCAGGGAGTCGGAAGCTCGATCGGCGCCCCTGCGGGCCGTGCGTTGACGCCGTCGCTCGTGCCGCAGGAGATCCTCGTCAGCGCGCTCGCCCAGCGCTCGATCGCCTTCCAGGGCTCCGCGGTCATCGGCCCAGCGATCGGGGGCATCCTCTTCGCGATCCAGCCGGAGTTCGTCTACGTCGTCGCGATCGGGCTCTCGCTCGTCGGGCTCCTCTGCATCCTGGCGATGCATAGCGGTCGGGCGGCCGTGGCCGAAGGCGTCGTCGGCCTCGACGAGGTGCTCGCAGGCGTCCGGCTGATCCGGCGCACCAACGTCCTGCTGGGCGCGATCTCCCTCGATCTCTTCGCGGTGCTGCTCGGCGGCGCCGTCGCACTCCTGCCGATCTTCGCGAAGGACATCCTCGGGGTCGGCCCGACGGGGCTCGGCTTCCTGCGTGCGGCCCCGGCGGTCGGGTCGCTGGCATGCGCTCTCGTGATCACGAAGTACCCGATCCGTCGGCGGGCGGGGCCGCTGCTCTTCGTGGTCGTCGCCGGGTTCGGCGTCTGCATGGTCGCCTTCGGGCTGTCCCGCACGATGTGGCTCTCGATGCTCGCGCTCGGTCTCGGGGCCGCATTCGACACGGTGAGCGTCGTCCTCCGCTCGACGATCCTCCCACTCGTGACGCCCGACGAGCTTCGTGGTCGCGTCACCGCGGTCGAGATGGTCTTCATCAGCGCGTCGAACGAGCTGGGCGCGTTCGAGTCGGGAGTCGCCGCTGCGCTCATCGGCGCGGTGCCGGCGGTCGTGGTCGGTGGGATCGCAACGGTCGTCGTCGCGGGCGTGTGGTGGAAGCTCTTTCCCGCGCTGGCGAACGTCGACCGGCTCGACGAGCTCCGGCCCGTCGCCGTCGAGGCCTGAACCCGGCGTCACGACACCCATCGCGATCTACATCGGGGTGTGGCCTACCGCCGAGCTTCGGCTGCGAGCCGTCCTGCCGGCACTCCCCTGATCGACGCGTCGACGAGCTCGATCGGGTGGAGTGCGGGCAACGGCCGCTTCGCGCGCTGCAGCGCGGCCGAGATCTGCACGAGGCAGCCGGGGTTCGCGCTCGCGTAGGCGGACGCGCCTGTCGCGAGCACATGAGCGGCCTTGCGGTCCCCCAGCTCGCGCGCAGCATCCGCCTGGACGACGTTGTAGATCCCGGCCGAACCGCAACAGAGGTCCTGCTCCGCGGGCTCCACGATCTCGAGGCCGGGGATGCGAGTCAGCGACGTGCACGACACGAGCGGAAGCTTCTGCGCATGGCGGAGATGGCACGAGTCCTGGAGCGCCACTTTCAGGGGAAGCGGGTGGCGCGGCGCCCTCGCTCGCGTCTCTCCGAGTAGTTCGCCGACGTCGCGCACCTTCGAGGAGAACGCCTCGGCCCGCTCGTCGCCGATGAGCCAGCCGAGCTCCTTCAGGTGCGACCCACAGCCCGAGGTGTTGACGACGACGAGATCGACATCGGCGAATGCGCCCAACAGCCGTCTCGCGAAAGCCTTGCCTTCGTCGAGCCGACCGGCGTGCACGGAGAGCGCTCCGCAGCAGCCCTGGGGTGGCGCGACGACCTCGTACCCGTCGGCAGCGAGGACCCGCGCGGTGGCGGCGTTCACGTCGGGGAAGACGGCACTCTGGACGCAGCCGGTCAGCAGCCCGACCCGCGCGCGCCGTTGTCCCTCTGCCGGCGTGACCGCAGGCACACGCCCTTTGCCGCGCCAGCGCGGGGCGATGTCGACGAGCGGCTTGAATCGCCTCGGCACCGGCGCGTGGCGTCCGAGCGGCGCCAGGCGAAGCGCCGAGCGCATTCGCCGCGGGTGGGGGAGGAGGCGGAAGAGCAGGCCGCGGACGATGCGGTCGCCGAGCGGACGCTCGACCTCGTCCTCGACGGCGGCTCGCGTCGACTCGATGAGGCGGTCGTAGCGCACGCCCGACGGACAGGAGGAGAGGCACGCCATGCACCCCAGGCAGCGGTCGAAGTGCTGCGAGACGGTGGCGTTCAAGGCGATCGTGCCGTCGAGCCGCGCATCGATCAGGTGGATGCGGCCCCGAGGCGAGTCCATCTCCTCGCGCCACAGGACGTAGGTCGGACAGGTCGGAAGGCAGAAACCGCAGTGGACGCAATCCGACGTGTACTCGCGGATCACGCGGCGAGCACTCCGCGTGGATCGAGTTCGGCGGTGATGCGGTCGACGAGCTCCTGCCCTGCGGCCGCTCGCGTCTCACTCATTCGCTCAGCTGAGTAGGCGATTCCCGCGGCCGGTCGGACGACTGCCGATCCGAGCTCCACGAGCGTGTCGGCGAGCTCGCCCGGCGGGAAGCGAACACGCCCCAGCGCGGCCGACTGGCGTTCCCGCGACTCGTCCCACATCGCCGCATCGCCCACGGTCCCGCCGACGAGCTCCCGCACGGTCGCCACCTGCGCCTCGACGGCCCGCTCCGAGCCCTCGAAGAGAATGAGGACGCGACCGGGATGGAGCACGTCGAGTGCGCTCGGCTGCAGTTGCGAGCGGAGGACCAGCGCGGCGACGTCCACGACCTCGTCGACCTCGACGGCGATCGTCCTCGACGCCTTGGGAAGCGGATGGAGGCGGAAGCTGGCGCGAACGATCAGCGCGAGCCGACCCTCGGAGCCGCACACGAGCCGGGCGAGGTCGTACCCCGCGACGTTCTTGACGACCTTGCCACCGGCGCTCGCGATCGTCCCGTCGGCGAGCACCAGGGTCGCGCCGAGGACGAGATCGCGTGGCGCGCCGAATCGATGACGCAGCGGTCCGGACACGTTCCGCGCGAGCAGCGCGCCGACCGTGGGGTCGTCGGGCGGATCGAGCGAGAGGCGCTGCCCCCTCGTGGCGAGGGCGGACTGCAGCTCGGAGAGCCGGACGCCGGCCTCGACCGTGCAGGTGAGGTCGCCCGGGTCGTGCTCGAGGATCCGGTCGAGCCCGTCCGTGGTCAGGTCGGCGCCGATCCGCAGCCGTCGTCCCTCGGCGTGCGCGGCAGCCAAGGCCGCCGAGGCCTCCTCGGCGCTAGAGACGCTCGGCAACGCCGATCCTCTCCAAGGCGTGTATGCGATAGGGGCCCGGAACCTCGCCGCACAGCCGGGGCGTGGGGATGACCTTGCCCGGGTTGCAGATGCCGCTCGGGTCGAACGCGCGTCGCAGTCGCTCGAACACGCGGAGGTCGCGCTCCGAGAACATCCGCGGCATGGAGCACGCCTTGTCCATGCCGACGCCGTGCTCGCCCGTCAGCGAGCCACCGGCATCGAGGCACGCGTCGAGGATGGCCTCGGCGAGCTTGCGCGCGCGCTCGGTCTCACCCGCTCCCGAGTCGTAGAGCACGAGCGGATGGAGGTTGCCGTCGCCCGCGTGGAAGACGTTGCCGACGAGTAGACCGTGCTGCTCGGAGAGCTCCTCGATGCGTCGGAGCACCTCCGGTAGCCGTGTGCGAGGGACCACGCCGTCCTGGACGTAGTAGTCGGTCGCGACGCGGCCCATCGCGGCGAATGCCGACTTCCGTCCCTTCCACAGGAGCGCTCTGTCCGCGTCGCTCGTCGCGGCGCGGATCTCGAAGGCGCCGCACTCGGTGCAGATCCGCTCGATCTCGGCAGCGTCGTCCTCCACCTGCTCGACGACGCCGTCGACCTCGACGAGCAGTACCGCGCCTGCCCCGACGGGGTAGCCCGGAGACGCCGCCCGTTCGGCCGCCTCGAGCGTCAGCCGGTCCATCATCTCGAGCGCGGAGGGCATGACTCCCGCCGCGACGATCCCGGAGACCGCGGCGCCCGCGGCGTCCATGGTCTGGAATCCGGCGAGGAGCGTTCGGATCGTCTCCGGCGTGCGCACGAGGCGAAGGGTGATCCGGGTGACGATTCCGAGCGTCCCCTCGGAACCGACGATCACACCGAGCAGGTCGGGCCCGTCCGGATCGAGCGCCTTTCCCCCGAGCTCGACGACCTCGCCGTCCGGGAGCACGACGGTCAGTCCCGTCACGTGGTGCGCCGTGAAGCCGTACTTGAGGCAGTGCGCGCCGCCGGAGTTCTCGGCGACGTTTCCGCCGATCGTGCACACCTGCTGGCTCGACGGGTCAGGGGCGTAGAAGAACCCGTCCGCCGCGACCGCTCGGGTGACGTCGAGGTTCGCGACGCCGGGCTCGACGACCATGCGCTGGCTGTCGACGTCGATCTCGAGTATGCGGTTCATGCGCGCGAGTGAGACGACGACGCCTCCCGCCATCGGCGTTGCGCCGCCCGACAGCCCGGTGCCGGCACCGCGAGCGACGAACGGGACGCTCTCGCGCGTGCACGCCCGCACGACCGCCTGGACTTCCTCCGTCGAGCCCGGCAGGACGACGAGCTCCGGGACGGCGCGATGTCCGGTGAGGCCGTCGCACTCGTAGACCCGGAGCTGCTCGTGCTCGGAGATGACATGCTCGGCGCCCAGGACCGCGCGCAGCTCGTCGACGAAGGTGCGCGAGAGAGGCACGCGGCCACTATAGGGTTGCCCTGTGCTGCCCATCGAGCGACCGGGGAAGATCGTCTGCGTCGGCCTGAACTACCGTGACCACGCGGAGGAGCAGGGCGCCGAGCTGCCGGCCGCGCCGCTGCTCTTCGCGAAGTGGACGACCGCTCTCGTCGGGCCGGGTGAGCCGATCGTGATCCCTCCCATCGTCGGGAAGGCCGACTACGAGGCCGAGCTCGGCGTCGTCATCGGCGAGCGCGTCAAGGGCGTCTCGAAGGAGAACGCGTTCGAAGCGGTGCGCGGATACCTGTGCGCCAACGACGTGAGCGCGCGCGATCTCCAGTTCGGTGACGGGCAGTGGACACGCGGGAAGTCCCCCGACACTTTCTGTCCGGTCGGCCCGATGATGCCGCGCGACGAGGTCTCGGATCCGCACGCGCTCCGCATCCGCGCGATCGTCAGCGGCGAGGTGCTGCAGGACTCGACGACGGCGAACCTCATCTTCGGCATCGACGAGGTGATCGCCTATGCGTCGCAGACGACGACCCTCGAGCCGGGCGACCTCATCCTCACCGGCACCCCCGCCGGCGTGGGGGTCTTCCGCGATCCGCAACGGCTACTGCAGCCGGGGGACGAGGTCACGATCGAGATCGACGGTCTCACGTCACTGACGAATCCCGTCGTCGCCGGCTGACGCGCGCTTGAAACTCGGGCTGCTCACCGCCCCGTTCCCGCGCCGGTCGCTGGAGCAGGTCGCAGAGTGGGCCTCCGACGAGGGGTTCGAGATGCTCGAGGTCGCATGCTGGCCCGCGGCCGGGGGTGAGCGCCGACGCTACGCCGGGACCTCGCACATCGACGTCTCGCGTCTCGACGTCGGCGCCGTGCGCGACGCGCTCGGTCGTCACGGGCTCGAGATCTCCTCGCTCGCGTACTACCCGAACAACCTGCACCCCGACCCGGCCGAGCGCCGCGCGGCGAACACGCACCTACGGAAGGTGATCGACGCCGCCGCGAAGCTCGACGTCGGGATCGTGGGCACGTTCGTCGGGCGAGACAAGACGAAGAACGTGTCCGACAACTTCCGCGAGTTCCGAAAGGTCTGGCCGCGACTCGTCGACTACGCCGAGTCGCGGGGCGTGCGGATCGCGATCGAGAACTGCCCGATGATCTTCAGCTGGGACGAGTGGCCGGGCGGCACGAATCTCGCCTCCTCACCCGCTGCCTGGGACGAGATGTTCTCGATCGTGGACAGCGACAGCTTCGGGCTCAACCTCGATCCGTCGCATCTCGTGTGGCTGATGATCGACTACGAGCGCGTCGTCCGCGACTACGCCTCGAAGCTCTTCCACGTCCACGCGAAGGACATGGAGATCGACCGCGACGGCCTCTATCGCCACGGCACCGGCTCGCTCGGGATGGGCTGGCAGGTGCCGCGCCTTCCCGGCCTCGGTGAGGTTCGCTGGGAACGGTTCATCTCGGCGCTCTACCGTGAGGGGTATGACTTCGTGATCTCGATCGAGCACGAGGACCGCGCGTTCGAGCGCACCGAGGAGCTCGTCAAGCGCGGGTTCCTCATCGCCCGCGATGCACTGCGGCCGCTCGTCCACTGAGTCGCGCGCAAGCGCCGGACTAGCATGGGCGCCGTGGACGAGGTGAAGCCTGGCGTCTGGCACTGGCAGGCACCGCACCCGGAGTGGAAGCCGGGTGAGGACTGGGGTGAGCTCGTCTCCTCGTATGCGATCGAGGACGACAGGCGCCTCCTGCTCTTCGATCCGCTCGCCCTTCCGAGCGAGCTCGTCGATCGTGCCGTCCTCCGCGAGACGACGGTCGTGTTGACGTGCCCCTGGCACCGGCGCGACGCGGTCGAGCTCGCCGACCGGCTCAACGCCACGCTCTATGTGCCCCCACCGGACGAGGGCGACCCGGACCCGGTGCCGGGGATCGTGTTCCGGGCGGGCGATCGGCTCCCCGTCGGGGTCGAGGCCTTCGAAGGGTTCGAGCCCAACGATCTCGTGCTCTGGGTCGAGAGCCACCGTGTCGTCGTCAGCGGCGACACGCTGGTCGACCGCGGGAACGGCCTCGAGCTTCCGAGCGACTGGCTCCGCGACGGCTTGACGGTCGACGACATCGCGGACCGCCTCGATCCCCTGCTCGAGCTACCCGTCGAGTACCTTCTCGCGACGCACGGTGGGCCAACCGAACGGGACGCGCTCGAGGGCGCTCTCTCCGTCGCTGACGCCTAGTCGACTGCGTCCAGGAACGCGAGCACGCGCTGCGTGAGCAGCACGGTGGCTGCCGCGTCGTACGACGGCAAGCTGGAGTCGGCGAAGTAGTGCTGGTCGCCCGGATACAGGAACAGCTCCGCTCCGTCCGTCGACGCGACGAGCTCGCGGGCTGCGTCGATGTCGCCTTCGTCGACGAAGAACGGGTCGGCGTCCGCGCCGTGAATCTGTACTGGTACGCCTTCCGGCCATGAGCCGAACTCCGCCATGGGGACGCACGAGTAGAAGAACAGTGCCCCTTTCGCGCCGGGACGGGTCTGCGCCAGCTTCTGCGCCGGCACCACTCCCAGCGAGAACCCGCCATAGACGAGCCCTTCGGGCAGCTCGCTCGCGGCCTGGTCGCCGCGCCCGATGACCTCGCCGAACCCGATCTCGCCGACGTAGGCCAGCCCCTCGTCGATGCTGTCGAACGTGCGGCCGTCGAGGAGGTTCGGCGTGTGCACGGTGTGACCCGCCTGCCGCAGCTCGTCCGCGAACGCGAAGAAGCCCGGCGTCTGGCCCATCACGTGGTGAAAGAGGAGAACCTCGGCCATGGGACGGGTTCTAGCAGCTGGCTAGAAGTCCACGCGCATCCCGCCGTGCTACTCGAGCAGGCGATCCAGCCCCCGGGTGAGTCCGACGCGACCCGGCACCGCGCGGATCGCGAGCAGCGTCCCCGCGACGTAGGGTGCCGGCGTCTCGCCGGCATCGTGACGGATCGTGAGCCGCTCACCCTCGGCCGCGAAGACCACCTCGGTCGAGACGATGAAGCTGGGAAGCCGCACGGAGTGCACCTGTGTCCCGGCGACCGTCGCGCCGCGTGCGCCGGGAGGACCGAACACGTCCTCGACGGGCAGGGCCACATCGGGCGCGCGCACGTCGCCCAGGCGCTCGGCCAGCTCGCGTGCGGTGCCGCTCGGGGCGTCGGCCTTTCCCGCGCTCGAGAAGTCGATCACCTCCCACGCGCCGAGGTATCGCGCCGCGTCGGTCGCGGCGCGCAGCAGGATCGCGGCCGTGAGCGAGAAGTTGCCGGCCGCGACCACGCCGACGCAGCGCTCGTGTGCAGCGGCGTCGATCTCGTCGTAGTCGTCGCCCGAGAGCCCGCTCGAGCCCACGACGACGTTCACGCCTCGCTCGATCGCCGAGATGACATTCCCCTTGACCGCCGTCGCATGTGTGTAGTCGACGAGCACGTCGGCCTCGACGGCGTCGAGCGCCTCGGCCACGGACGAGTAGCTGTCGGGGGCGGAGCGCGACACGCCGCCGACGAGTTCGAGGTCGTCTGAACGTTCGATCGCATCCGCCACTGGGCGACCCGTCCAGCCGGTGATGCCGGCGACGCAGACGCGAATGACGGTCCGGTCGGACACGCGCCGGACGATAGTCGGCCGCGTAGTAGCCTCGAACGGAATGGTGGAGATGGTTGCGGCACTTGCGATCGCTCCCTGGGCGCAGCCCCTCCGCCTTCGTCCGGCGGCGGGCTGGCGGACCGGGTCGAGCGGGACGTTCGCCTCGTCGTACGGGCCGGCGCCGGGCATGGCCTCGCCGAAGAAGTCGAGCGGGCACCTCGGCTCTCCTCCCACGCACGCGATGCGCACGCGAGCCCAGCGCGCCCTCGACCACCTCGAGCTGCCGAGACCACGCGCATGAAGGTCACGGCCGAGGCCGCCCGCCGCTTCCTGGTCGCGCGCCATGCGCTGAATCCGGCACGGTCGTTGGAGGCCGGACCTGCGGGAGTTCTGGACGTGTTCGGCCGGTTCGGCTCGATCCAGTTCGATCCGATCGCGGTCGCCGGACGCACCCACGACCTCGTCCTGCACGCGCGCGTCGCCGACTACGACCCCGCCTGGTGCGACGGCCTGTACGAACGCCGTGAGATCTTCGAGGCCTACAACAAGGGCCTGTCGTTCGTGTTGGTCGAGGACTATCCGTGGTTCCGGGGAAGACTGAGCCGGCGCTGGGCGGAGATCATCGACGAGAACGCCGACGTGGCCGAGCAGGTGCTCGAGCGGATCC
>Ga0207643_10001643_pt1 | contig 12581 bp, 9 predicted proteins | sample KBSMisM62_FD_184313 | JGI IMG/M metagenome (GOLD analysis project Ga0207643, IMG submission 184313) | Miscanthus rhizosphere microbial communities from Kellogg Biological Station, Michigan, USA - KBS Miscanthus M6-2 (SPAdes) (version 2) | ecosystem: Host-associated > Plants > Roots > Rhizosphere...
GCGACCACCTGGGGGGCCGATGCGAACGCCGCGCGCACCGCGGCCTCGTCGCCGCGCGCCCAGCGAAAGCAGACGTTACCCGGCGCGGACTGATGCAGTTGCGGCGCGCCCGGCGCCTGCGCGGCGCGGGCGTCGGTGACGGCGGAGAGCGGTTCGTAATCGACCTCGACGCGCTCGGCGGCATCGGTTGCCTGCGTCAGCGTCTCCGCGATCACCGCCGCGACAGGTTCACCGCCGTGGCGCACGGTGGCGCGCGCCAGCGCGAAGCGCGGCGGCTCGACCATCGCCGAGCCGTCGCGCGAGCGCACCGCCCACAGCGGCCGCATCGGCGCCATGCCGTCCGTCGCCATATCGGCGCCGGTGAACACCCCGGCCACACCGGGCATGGCCTTGGCGGCCGCGGTGTCGATCCCGCGAACGCGCGCATGGGCGTGCGGCGAGCGCACCAGCACACAGGCGAGCGCGCCTGAAAGCTCGATGTCGGCGACGAAGCGCCCGCGCCCGAGCAGGAAGCGGCGGTCCTCGACGCGGCGCAACGGCGCGCCGATGCCTTGGTAGTTGGGACGGCTTCGTGCATTCATCAAAAAAGGCTTTCAACCAGCCGAACTCTGGAACCGTCATCCTGAGGCGCGAGCACGCAGGCAAATCTACGCAGCCTGCGCAAGCTTGGCTGCGTGCGAGCCTCGAAGGATGAACGGCCTCGGGTTTGGGGCCGTCGCCCTTCGAGGCCCGCGTAAAGCACGCGGGCACCTCAGGGTGACGGCGAGAGGCCGCAGACTTACGCTACTCCATTTCCTCGCGCACGAGATCGAGCCGCTCGAACGCCGATTTGTCCGTCACCATGAACAGGTCGGCGTCGCCGCCGCGCGCCTCATGGCGCGCGAAGGTCCAATGCGGGACGGTGAAGACGTCGTGCCGCGACCATTCGAAGGTCTCGTCGCCGATGGTGGAGCGGCCCTCGCCCGCGACCACGAGGCACACAGTGTTCCAAGTCGCGCGTTTGGGCCGCGTCGGCGCATTCTTGCTCAAGCGCGCCGCGTAGCAATCGAGCGTCGGCATGACGGCGCCACCGGTCGCGGGATTGACGTAGCGGATCATCCGCATGCCGTCGGCGCTCGCGGGCGCGGCGGCAAGCAGCCGGCGCGTCGCCTCGCCGGGATAGCGGTATTTCGGCGAATTAACCGCGCCCGCGGTCGCGCCCTCGGCGCGCAGGCCGGCCTCGGTCCATAGCTCCTCCTCGCCGGCGTCGACCTGCCAGAACGCGTTGTTGCGCGGGTCGCCCGGCTCGAAGAAATGGGCGTCGACCGCCCGGATCAGCGGCATGTTGGCGGCGTCGAACCAGATGATGCGGTGATCGCTCTCGTTGATGTGACCATGCCAGCACATCGGCGGGGTGAGGATGAGGTCGCCGTCCTTCATCTCGCAGCGGCGGCCATTGACGATGGTTGCCGCGCCGTCCGCACGGGTGGCGAAGCGGATGGCCGCGCCGGTATGGCGATGCGGGCGGGCGCGGTCGCCAGGCTCCAGCACTGTGAAGGCGGCCAGCAACGTGCTGGTGGTGGTCGTTTCGGCGCCGAAGGCCGGATGCGCCATGATCAGCGCGCGGCGTTCGATGTCGTTGATCGAGACCTCGCCAACGGCGCGGTGCAGGAACGGCTCGATGTCGCGCCAGCGCCAGAGGAACGGTGCGTCCTTGGGCTGCGGCTTGATCGGCGTGATGCGCTGGTAGCGGTCCCAAAGCGGATGCAGGTTGCTGGCTTCGAGCTCGGCGACGAAGGAATTGCCCTGGCTTGTCGCGGTTGCAGTGTCAGCCATCGTCCTTCCCTTCCGCGGCCGACGCTTCCGAAAACCGGTGCCCCCTTTTCGGGATCACGCGCTATCTGCTCGCGGCCCTGCGCTTCACCGTCACGAGGATGATCCGGTTGGTGCTGCTCTGGTGAATGAGCAGGTTGCCCTCGCGGGTCGCGCGCATGTGCCTGATGATGCCGGCATGGATGCCGCCCGACGGAATCGCCCAGCTCTGGAACGTCTCCGTGCTGGGATCGAAACGGACCAAGGCATCCGGGCGCTGGCCGGACTCGTTGTACCAGACGATGCCGTCGACCACCACGATGGCGTAGGGATGCGACTTCGGCCCGCTGGGTGACTGCCACTCCTTGATCTCGCCGGTCTTCGGATTGTAGCGCCCTAGCTGGCCGCGGCCCGAATTCACGTACCAGATCATCCCGTCGTCGGCGATGTCGAGACGCCGGACCGTCGTGCCCGCGAACGGCAGCGCGACTTCGGTAAGCGCCATCGTCGCCGGGTCGATCTTGACCAGGCAGGGGCGGCCGTTGCACGCGAACCAGGGCACGCCCTCGGCGTCGATCTTGATGCCGTAAGGCTTCGAATCCGGCGTGCTCATCGTCACCAGCTTGATGTCGCCGGTCGCCGGATCGAGGCGGCCCACCATGTTGCTGTTCTGCAGGGTGAACCAGAGAATTCCCTTCTTGTCGAACACCGCGGTGTGCGGATCTTTCGCCGCCGGGTCGGGCATCTTGTATTCGGTGACCGTGCCGGTTGCGGGATCGACCTTGCCGACAGTCCCGTTCTTGTTGCCGGAGTACCAGGGGATGCCCTTGTCATCGAGCCACACGGAATGCGGCAACGCGTTGGGCGGCAACTTGTATTCCTTCATCTCCCCGGTCGCGGGATTGAGCCGTCCGATCAGATTGCCGAACTGCCCCGCCCACCAGATCGAGCCGTCGTCGGCCTGGATCGGATCGCGCGAACGCTGACCGAGCGTCGGCATCTGCCATTCCGTGAACGAGATTTCGGCAGGGCCGGAAATGAGCTTGGGCGCCCGCCTCGTGTTGGGCGGGAAATTCGCCGCAAGGTACTCGGTAATCGAGTCTCGCCACTCCGGGTTCGGCGACAGGTCGATCATGGTGCCGACCAGCTCTTTCCAGCCGTCGCGGGTGTAGCCGGAGCTGCCGGTGATCATGTTGGTCTGATGGCACTGGGTGCAGACGGCTTCGACCGTCTCCTTACCGGCGCCTTGCGGCAGTGCGGCAGGTCGCCCCTGCTCCTGGGCCTGGGCGGCGAACGGGACCAACGCGAAAACGGCGGCAGCGATCAAAGAAACGGTCGAGGGTCCAGACATTTTCAACCTTCCCACAGCTTTGTTCCGAAGCTTGCCTGTGAACTGCAGCCTACGAGAAATCGACCGCCGACGATACACCGTCATGCCCGCGAAAGCGGGCATCCAGTAATCACCGCGCTCGAAGCGGCCATACGGCAGTGCCCTACCGATGGTTCGGTGGTTACCGGATCGCCCGCCTGCGCGGGCGATGACAGCGCGTCCATGGCGGCACTCACGTCTTCGGCAGCTTCGCGTCGATGTTTCCGCCGTCGATGATGATGTGCTTAATGAAGACGCGCGGCTCGACTTTGTCGCCCTTGAAGAAGGTGGCGAGCACGTCGACTCCCAGCCGTCCCCATTCCACCGGATTGAGCTCCACCGTCATCGCCAGATTCTCTTCCTTGACCGCACGCAAAGCCGGCGGCACGCCGTTCATGCCCGTCACCAGCGTCTTGCCCTTGCGGTTGGCGGCATTGACGGCCTGCATGGCGCCCAAGGCGACGTCGTCGTTGGCGGTGTAGATCGCGGCGAGGTCGGGATTGGCCACCAGCACGTCCTCGGCCTGCTTGACGCCGCGCTCGCGCGTGAGCGGGCCGTCGCTGCGGAACACGATCTGGATGCCGGGATATTTCGCCATCACCTCGGCGTAGCCGTCGCCGAGATTCTTGAACGTCGGCGCGCCGCTCGGTCCCATCAGCAAGGCGACCTTGCCTTTGCCGCCGAGCTTCTGCGCCGTCCATTCCGCGATGTCGCGGCCGATCTGCTTCTCGTCCATGGCGACGTGGATGGTCTGGCTGGGCGAGGTCGAGCCGCGTGCGACCGAGACGATCGGAATCTTCGCCGCCGCGGCCGCGTCATAGGCGGCGTTCACGCCCACGGCGTCGATCGGCGAAATCAGAATGCCCATCACGCCGCGTGCGACCAGATCCTGCACGCCGTTGATCTGCTTGAGCTTGTCTTCGTTGGCGGACACCGTCGCCACGTCCCAGCCGAGCTCCTGGGCGCGGGCGCGGATGCCGCGCAGCATGGCGATGTAGAATGGATTGTCGTCCTGGGCGAGCGAGACGCCGATGGTGATCTTCTGCTGGCCGGTCGCGGGCGCCATCAGCAGGAACGACGCCGGAAGGACGAGCGCCGCGGCAAGCGCGGCCATCCGAAATCTCAACATGCGAATTCTCCTGGTCAGTGGACGGTAGGTTGGGTCGAGCGAAGCGAGACCCAACGCCCGCGGCCCGGTGTTGGGTCTCGCGAAGGCGCTCGACCCAATCTACTGGCTCCTGCTGGAGCGTAGCCTCTCGGCGGCGGCGGCCGCAATGATCACGGCGCCCACCGCCACGCGCTGCCAGTAGGAATCGACATTGAGCAGATTGAGCGCGTTGCCGAGCACGATCATGATGAAGACCCCGATCACGCTCTTGTAGAGCATGCCTTCGCCGCCCTGGAGCGCGGCCCCACCCAGCACCACGGCCGCGATGGCGGTCAATTCGTAGAACTCGCCGGCGGTCGGCTGGCCCGACTGCAACCGGGCGGCGAGCATCACCCCGGCGACGCCGGCGAGCGCGCCGCACCAGACGTAGGTCGAGGCGATCACCCGGCGCACCGGCACGCCCGACAGGTACGCGGCCTCCCGCCCGCCGCCGGTGGCGTAGACTCGCCGGCCATACGGCGTGGCATGCATGACGAAGGACAGCGCGGCCAGGAGGAGTGCCGGCACCCAGACCAGATAGTGGATGCCGAGGAGGCGGTCGGAGCCGAAGGCGACGAAGGCGCCGGGCAGGCCGGTCTCGCCGCTCACCGGCGCACCGCCGGTGATGAGAAACACGATGCCGCGCACCAGCACCATGGTCCCAAGCGTGGTGATGAACGGATTGACGTTGAGGAACGCGATCACCAGACCGTTTGCGAGCCCGACCCCCGCGCCGGCGGCGATTCCGGCCACCACGCCGGCCGCGATCCCGGCCTCGAGCATGACCATGGCCGCGATGCACCCCGAAAGCGCAGCGGTCGAACCAACCGAGAGATCGAAGCCGCCCCCGACGATGACGAACGTCATGCCCATGGCGATCACCGCCATGATCGAGGACTGCACCAGGATGTTGGTGAGGTTGAGCGGCGACAGGAAACGATTGGTCAGGAGCGCGGTCACCGCGCACAGCACGATCAGCGAGATCAGCGGCATCTGGCCGGCGAGGTTGAAACGCTTGCTCATAGAATCTCGATCGGCCTCATGCTGAAGCGAATCAGCAGCGTGCACTGCTCTCGTGTCCCGGCCGAGTGCAGCGAGCGCACTTGCGCGAGTGGAACGAGAGCCGGGACCCAGCGCAAAAAAAGGGCGAAGCGCAACACGTGGCTGCGACTCGTCGTGTCGCTCCTGGTGAGTGAACCGTTGGCCAAGAACGTATCGTTCATCCTCATCCCCCGATCGCCGCGCGCAGGGTGGGCTCGTCGAGCCCAGTCGTCCGATCGAGCGTCGCCGCGATCCGTCCTTGGCGTACGGCGAGGACGGAATCGCACAGACGCGTGAGTTCGGCGAGATCGGTGGAATGAATCAGCGCTCCGCCGCCGCGCGCTACGAAGTTGCGGATGAGGGCATGGATCTGGGCCTTGGCCGCGACGTCGATGCCTTGCGTGGGCTCGTCGAGCAGAAGCACGGCGATCCGCCGCGCCAGCCATTTCGCCAGGATCACCTTCTGCTGATTGCCGCCCGACAGCGCGCCGGCCCGAAGCTGCTGCCGCCGCGGACGGATGTCCACGAGTTCCATCAGCTCGGCCACGATCCGATCGCCCGCGCGACGATCGAGCCAGCCCATGCGCGAGAGCGCGTCGAGGTTGGGCAATAGAATGTTGTCGCGGACGGACTGATTCATGACCAGACCGAGCGAGCGTTCGCCCGGCACCATGCCAATGCCCGCGGCGATGGCGTCGGCCGGACTTCTCAGCCGGCGCTCGGTGTCTCCCAGTTTGATCGGCAGCGCTTCGCTCGCCACCCCGAACAGGGCGCGGATGATGCGGTCGCTGCCGCTGCCAAGCAGACCGGCCAGCCCCACGATCTCGCGGGCCCGCAAGGCAAGGGCGGCGACTCCGTCCGGCCGGGCTTGCAGCAGAGCTTCGCCGGGCGCGAGCGGAACCACGACAGTGGCCTGCGCCGCGCGTCCGGTCATGGCGGCGACGAGATCGTGGACGGAAAAGGCACCGCGCCGGCTCACCGCCGCCACCCGCCCGTCGCGCAAGATGGTGCAGCGGTCGGCGATCGTGACGACTTCGTCGAGGTGATGAGAGATGTAGATGATCGCGGTGCCTTGCGCCTTCATGCGCGCGAGCACCGCGAACAACCGTTCGATCTCACGTTTTTCCAGGGCCGCCGTCGGTTCGTCCAGGATGAAGACGCGGCATTGCCGGCGCAGCGCCTTGGCGATCGCCACCAATTGCCGCTCGGCGAAGCCGAGCGAAGCCACCGGCCGATCCGGGTCGGGGTCGAAATCAAGCTGGGCCAGCACGGCGCGCGCGGCGTCGCGCATGCGCGCGCGATCGACCACGGCCAGCGGCCCGAACCGCCGCACCGGGAGATCGCCGAGCGCAATGTTCTCGGCGATCGACAGCGCCGGCACCAGCCTCAGCTCCTGCGGGATGGTGACGATGCCGGCAGCGATGGCGTCGCGCGGGCTCGAAAAGTGCCGCACCGCGCCGTCGACCTGAACGGTGCCGCGGTCGGGACGCCAGACCCCGCCGAGAATGCGGATCAGCGTGGATTTGCCGGCGCCGTTCTCGCCGACGACGGCATGAATTTCCCCAGCGGCGACATCGAAGTCGACGCCGTCGAGGGCGACCGTCGCGCCGAAATGCTTGGTCAAGCCTTCGGTGCTGGCGGCCGGATGGCTCATGCGCGGCGGCTCATGCGATGTCATTCCGGGGCACCGCGCAGCGGCGAGCCCGGAATCCATAACTGCGACTGGCGTCGTATCGACGTGAAGGTGCGATCATGGAGAGGATTGCGGTTATGGATTCCGGCCCTCGCTCGCTTCGCTCGCTCGGCCGGAATGACGGAGAGAGCGGAGAGCATCAACGTGGCACGAACGCGACCTGCATCTTTTCGTCGGTGATCTTGCCGCGCTCGATGATGACGTCGTTGTCGAGGGCAACGGTGCAGTCCCGCATTGGCACGTCGTAGTGCCCTTTGGTGGTACGCTTGCCGCCCCCTTGGGAGTTCGGGCCGGTCGAGAACAGGAAATTGCCGGCGAAGCAGCGGGCACCGGCGTGGTGACGGATCGGGTCGGCGCCGTTCAGCGCGATCGCATCCCACCGCCCCTGAGGATTGAGTCCCCAACCGAGATGCGAGATCGCGTGCCCGTCCATGTCCTGCGCGTTGGCCTTGTTGCCGTCCAGCCAGTCGCTCATCAGCTTGGCGTCGAGCCCGCCCTCGATTCTGCGGATGAAGCCGTCGCGGATGTCGAGCCGCACCTCGTCCTGCACGTAGCGGCAATACGGCAGCACCACGATGTCGCCGGGCGCGAACACCACGGTGCCGTTGGCAGAGCCTTCGTTCGGAAACGTGTGCACGTGGCCGGCGCCCCAATGGTCGAACCGGCCGGGCGCTTCCGCGTACCCGTACTGGATCATGGTCGGATATTCGCCCAGCTTCACGGTGAGGTCGGTGCCGCCGGGTCGCGTGATGCGCATGGTCTTGGCGCGTTCGAGCCGCGCGCCGGCATAGGTCACCGCCTCCTTGAGGCCCGCGGGCGCCATCAGGGTCTCGAGCTCGTCGGGGGCGTCGATCACCATCAGCACGCGCGTGCCGGCGTCGCGCGCCTCCTTGAGCCAGCGGGTGAACAACGGGATGTGCAGGCAGACCAGCATGTCGGCCGACTTGATCGCCTCGAGCGTGCCCTTGCAGCGCCCTACGGTCTCGACCCCGACCTTGGTCCATGACGGCATGGCATTGACGCACATCTCGTAGGCGTCGGCGCCGAGGTCCTCGGCCGCGGCGAACGCTGCGGAGACGTAGTCGCGGCGCGCGCCGAGATCGCTCAGGAGCACGATGGTCTCGCCCTTCTTCACGTTGCAGAGCTCGAATTCCCTGCGGAACAGCATCGCGAGCTTGGCGTGGTTCAGCGCTTCGTGCATGCGTCCCTCCGTCGCGGTCCGTTGCGTCACGTTCTCACGCAGATGCGGAAATCTCAATAGTAGCTCACGGCAAAGCCTCTCGCGGGACTGTCATGCCCGCGAAGGCGGGCATCCAATATCCACCAACCTAACGTAGCGCCCAGGCTCGAAGCGTCGGAGGTTACTGGATCGTCCACTTCCGCGGACGATGACAACAGAGAGATTGCCTTTCTTCCTTTACCTACTCCGCCGCTTCCTTCCAGGTATCGCGGTGGCCCTTGGGTTTTGCCTTCAGCCGCAAGTCGCGCAGCTCCTCGCGGTCGCGGACGCTGTTGCGGAAGATCTGATCCTTGCCGGCGAGGTATTGCGGGGGACAATGGATGGCTGGCGCCCCATACCAGGCCGCCGCCTTCAGGGTGAAGTACGGATCCATGAGATGCGGCCGCGCCAGCGCGACCAGGTCGGCACGGCCGGCCGCGATGATGGTGTTGACCTGATCGGCGGTCGTGATCGCGCCGACGCACATGGTGGCGAGCCCGGCCTCGTTGCGGATCTGGTCGGAGAACGGGGTCTGGAACATGCGGCCGAAAATCGGCTCGGCATCGGCGACGGTCTGGCCGGTCGACACGTCGATGAGGTCGCAGCCGGCATCGGCGAATGCGCGCGCCACCTCGACCGCATCGTCGCCGGTGAGGCCGCCGTCGGCCCAGTCCGTAGCGGAAATGCGCACCGACATCGGCTTCTCGTCCGGCCAGGCCGCGCGCATGGCGCGAAAGACCTCGAGCGGAAAGCGCATCCGGTTCTCGAGCGAGCCGCCATAGTCATCGGTGCGGCGATTGGTGAGGGGCGAGATGAAGCTCGCGAGCAGATAGCCGTGCGCCGCGTGCATCTCGACCATGTCGAACCCGGCGCGGTCGGCGCGCCGGGTCGCCGCGACATAGTCGGCGATCACCTCGTCCATGTCGGCCCGGCTCATCTCGCGCGGCACCACGCTGTGCGGGAAATAAGGGAGTGGCGACGCCGAGACGATCGGCCACGCACCCTCCTCCAGCGGCTCGTCGATGCCCTCCCACATCAGCCTGGTCGCACCCTTGCGGCCGGCATGCCCGAGCTGCAGGCAGAACTTCGTCTGCGATTGCGCATGTACGAAATCGACGATGCGCTTCCACGCGGCCTCGTGCGCGTCCTCGTAGATGCCGGCGCATCCCAGGGAAATTCGCGCGTCCTTGGAGACGTCGGTCATTTCGGTGAACATCAGGCCGGCGCCGCCGATGGCGCGCGAGCCGTAGTGAACGAGGTGCCAGTCGTTCGGCAGCCCGTCCTGCGCCGAGTACTGGCACATCGGCGACACGACGATGCGGTTCTCCAGGGTCAGGCCGCGCAGGCGGAACGGCTGGAACATCGGCGCGAGCGACTTTGCGGTCTCGGCCGGGAAGCCGAGCGTACGGACGTCGCGCGCCACGACCCGATCCACCTCGTTGACGAACTCGGGCGCGCGCAGCGCGAGGTTGTCGTAGGTGATCGCCTTCGAACGCGTCATCAGGCCGAACGCAAAGCGCGTCGGGTCCATGTTCCAGAAACGGTTGACGTGCTCGAACCACACCAGCGAGACGTCGGCGGAGTGCTGGGTCTTTTCCACCTCGTCGCGCCGCCGCGACTCGAAGTGCGCGAGCGCGGTGGCCACATCGCTGTTGTCGGTCGCCCGGAATGCCTCGTAGAGCGCGATCCCGTCCTCCATCGCCAGCTTGGTGCCGGAACCGATGGAGAAATGCGCCGTCGCCTTGGCGTCGCCGATCAGCACCATGTTGTCCGCGACCCATCGCTCGCAGCGGATGGTCGGGAAGTTGCGCCAGATCGAGCGGTTGGTGCTGAGCCGGTGGCCCTGCAGCTCCTCCGCGAACAAGGTCTCGACGAAATGCGCGGACGCCTCCTCGTCGAGCTGGTCGAGGCCGGCACGCACGAATGTCCGCGGATCGGTCTCGATGATCCAGGTCGAGCGCTGCGGCTCGTACTGGTAGCAATGGGCGATGAAGATGCCGTGCTCGGTTTCGCGGAAAAAGAACGTGAAGGCATCGAACGGCCGCGTCGAGCCCATCCAGGAGAAGAAGTTCGGCCGCAGATCGACGCTGGGCTTGAACCGATCGGCAAAGGCGTCGCGCATGCGCGAATTGATGCCGTCCGCCACCGCCACGAGATCGGCATCTCTAATCGCGGGATCGAGCGGCGAGATTTCCGACTGGTACCTGATCTCCACGCCGAGCGAGCGTGCGCGCCGGCCCAGAATCTTCAGCAGCGTCCCGCGCGAGCAGCCGCAGAAGCCGTTGCCGCCGATGCGGTGGGTGGCGCCGCGGAAATGGATCTCGATGTCGTCCCAGTAGGCAAAGTGCCCGATGATGGCGCGGTAGCTCTCGCGGTCATAGCTTTCGAACGTGTCGAGCGTCTGGTCGGAGAACACCACGCCGAAGCCGAAGGTATCGTCGGGCCGGTTGCGCTCGAACACGGTGATGCGCGTCTGCGGCCATGCCTTCTTCATCAGGATCGAGAAATAGAGCCCGGCCGGGCCGCCGCCGATCACGTGAACTTTCATGCACGCCTCCACCGCCCACGGTCGCGCCCCCGGCGCGCGGTGCCGATCCGTCATCCCGAGGTGCCCGCGCCTTGGCGGGCCTCGAAGGATGATGGGCACACTCGGCCCGCACCCGAGCCGTCCCCCACCGAAGTGCGGCTCGCACCTCGGGGTGACGGTTACAGAGCGCGACGGATTTAGTTTAGGCTTAAAACATTCTCGCGACAAGCTTGAAGCATCGACATTTTAAGCTTAAAATATCTTCATCGACTGCACGATTCTCGACCGGCAGGGACATGGCGCTCGCAGGCAAGCATGCTTTGGTCACCGGCGGGGGACGCGGCATCGGCCGCGCGATTGCCGCGGCGCTGGCCGGAGCCGGCGCCGTCGTGACCGTGGTCGGACGCAGCGAGGCACCCCTGCGCGCGACCGTTGCCGCCGGCGAGGCCGCGGGCTGCGCCGTCGCCGACGTCACCGACGCGGTCGAGGTCAAGCACCAGGTGACCGCGGCCGAAGCCGCCCGCGGACCCATCGCCATTCTCGTCAACAATGCCGGCTCGGTGGAGACCGGCGCCTTCATCAAGACCGATCCGTCGGTTTTCCAGGCGATGTGGGACGTGCACGTCATGGGCGCGATCTACGCGAGCCAGGTGGTGCTGCCCGGCATGATCGCGCGCGGCTTCGGCCGCATCGTCAACGTCGCTTCCACCTCCGGTCTGCGGGGTTACCCCTATGTCAGCGCCTATTGCGCGGCCAAGCACGCGCTTGTGGGTCTGACGCGCGCGCTCGCCGCGGAGACCGCGACGCGCGGGGTGACGGTCAATGCGGTATGTCCCGGCTATACCGATACCGACCTCGTGCGCGACAGCATCGCGCGGGTCGCCGCCACGACCGGCCGCGCGCGCACCGATGTGCTCGCCGCCTACGAGAAGGACGCGCCGATCGGCCGCCTGATCCGGCCGGAGGAAGTCGCTGCCGCCGTGCTCTATCTATGCTCGCCTGACGCCGCGGCCGTGACCGGCACGACACTCGCGGTGGCCGGCGGAGAGATGTGATGACGAAGGACCCATACTCATCTCGTGTCCCGGACGCGCGAGGGCGCAGCCCGAGCGAAGATCCGGGACCCAGGGGCAGCACGACGGGAGCCTCGCGACAACTTGTATCGCGCTTCGCGACTCTCGCGCTGGATCCCGGTTCTCGCTCCGCTCGGGCTGAAGAGACCCTCGCTGCACTCGACCGGGACACGAGACTATTCCGAGCCAAACCGGTGTGTGCGTGATGGATGACGTGGCAAGGATACCTCTCGATGCCGAGACCAAGGTCGCCGAGCGGCCGCATGACCACAGGGACGAATTGCGCCTGTGGCTGCGCCTGTTCACCTGCAAGGAGGTGATCGAGACCGAGGTGCGCCGGCGTCTGCGCGACAGCTTCGAGGTCACGCTGCCGCGCTTCGATCTGCTGGCGCAGCTCGACCGCGCGCCGAACGGCATGACCTTGGGCGAACTGTCGCAGCGCATGATGGTGTCGAACGGCAACATCACCGGGCTCGTTGAGCGGCTGGCCGAGAAAGTCAACCGCGACGCTGCCTCCGCAGTAGGCGACACCGTTGCCATCCGGGCCGACGCGATTGACCCCGACCACATAGCAGAGGTTCTCGATCGCGCGCGCCCTCAGCAGGGTCGACCACGCGAGCTTGCGCCGTGCGGGCCAGCCAGCGACATAGAGCAGCAGGTCGTAATCGTTGCGCGATCGGCTCCAGACAGGGAAGCGGAGGTCGTAGCAGATGAGCGGGCA
>Ga0207643_10001645_pt1 | contig 12581 bp, 8 predicted proteins | sample KBSMisM62_FD_184313 | JGI IMG/M metagenome (GOLD analysis project Ga0207643, IMG submission 184313) | Miscanthus rhizosphere microbial communities from Kellogg Biological Station, Michigan, USA - KBS Miscanthus M6-2 (SPAdes) (version 2) | ecosystem: Host-associated > Plants > Roots > Rhizosphere...
GGGTCAGTATCGCGCGGCCTGGACGGCGCTCCACGGAATGGCGGACGCCGACGGCGACAACTCGATCACGGCGGACGAGTGGATCACGGCCGTCACCAACCTCATCGGCTCGGATGCGGCCTTTACCTCCGTCGTCGTCATGCTGGCCAACGCCGCGGAGCCTTGGATGGAGAAGCGGACATCCGCCGCCTGCCATCCCGGAATGTTCGAGACTGGGGCTCGCACCTCGAACGGAACCGCGAGGCGTACATGAATTCGAAGGCCCCGCTCGACGCGATCGTCACGCAGGAGCCTCGGGCGTTCGCATCCGCGTCGGCGGGAGTGCTGGTCACCAGCGAAGCGTTGCGGCGATTCCCTCGACCGCTCCAAGCGCCGCCGCCGCCTCACCATTGACGGCAATCACCGCTGCGCGCGTTGCGAGCGCTCGGGAGACGATCAGATCGGTGAGATCGGCTGCGTCCTCGCCGGGCATCGCTGCCGCCATGCCTTCATCCGCCCCCACGACGCCGGGGAAGGTCCGACTCGCATCGATCAGGAGACTGTCCGCGCGCGCCTCGGCGAGGACCGCGAGCACCGGCACGAGGCCACAGACTCCGTTCTCCGCGGACAGCACGTCCTTCGCCAGCCCAGCCCGCTGTCGGGCAACCAGCGCTGCGAGGGCACTTTGGAGCCGCTCGAGCGCGTCCTCCGTGCGTACGCCCTCGAGGTTCGTCCCGATCGTGGTCGTCGCCAGGCCTCGCTCGCCAAGCACCGCGTCGAGGGTGCCCGTCCGCCGCGGATCGCCTGCCAGCACCGCACGTCGCCATCCCCGCTCGACGGCGAGCAGGCCGACTGCGATCGACGCGTCATCCAGCGTGTGACGGTAGGCCGCGGCGACCCGACGCGTGTAGCGATCCCTCTGAGAGACCATGTGCTGCCCCCGCACTGGGTTCGCCCGCGCCGGTCCCTTCATCTCCGGCCACCAGTCGCCGACCCAGGGCTCGAGCTCGATGTGGTCGACGTCGCGTGCGCTTCCCAGCTCGGACTCCCGTATCGAAATCGCATCTCGAGAGGCGCTGATGAGACCGGCCCGTTCTCCCTCGCCGAGCACGCTCAGGAGCGGAAGAACGTGCGCAACCGGGCCGACGCAGGCCCCCGTCGGAAGCGCTCGGTGCACGATCGCCTCGCGTGTCGCGCCGGACGCGAGCGCAATGTAGAGCGCACGACCACGCCCCGACATGGCTGGCTCGAGTAGCTCCTCCAGTCGGGTCGAGACCTGGTCCAGGCGCCGGTCGAGCATCGATCGGGCAGCGCTGTCGTGGAGGAGCCGATCGACGTCGTTGCGGAGCGCGATCTCCCACGAGGGAGTGCCTCCGCTCACTGCGCCCGGCTCGATGCCGATCGTGATCGAGAGCACACCCATCTCGTCGCGGAGCTGGGCCAGCGAGGTTACGAGGCTCCGCAACACATCCGTCCGTTCGATCACGGTCGAAGCCATCGAACAAAGCCTCGCGCCAAAGCCCGTCCAAGGCATCGGGGAGAGCACTGATCGCGGTGTGGAGCCGCCGCGGCCGTGCCTGAGGACGAAGCGCACGCGTCCGATCGGTGGATTCGCTGATGCCAGCAGGGTCTATGAGGTGGACCATCGAGTCATGGAGACGCTGTCTCGACCTCGGGTTGCGCTGTCGGGCTTCCGCGACCGCCGCGAAGCCGGGCGTCTGCTTGCTCGCGAGCTCGTGGCGCGCAATGTGCCCGAGCGCGCCGCCGGAGCGCTCGCCGTCGTCGGCCTCGCGCGCGGAGGCGTGGAAGTCGCGGCCGAGGTCGCCGCGGTCTTGCACGCGCCGCTCGACGCTCTCGCCGTCCGCAAGGTCGGACACCCTCTGCAGCCGGAGTACGGCATCGGAGCGGTCGCCCCCGGTGGAATCGAGTACCTCCGCGCGCCCGACTGGATGGCCGAGGCCGAGCTGGCCGAGGCGGTTCACGCGGCAAAGGACGCGGTCGCGGCTCTTGACGCGAGCCTGCACGAGCGTCGTGAGCCTCTGTCTCTCACCGGCGCAACGTGCATCCTCGTCGACGACGGTCTGGCGACGGGTGGGACCATGGTCGCCGCGGTCCGCTGGGCGCGTGCGCAAGGGGCGCGCCGCGTCGTCGTAGCCGTTCCGGTCGGCGCAGCGGAGACGGTCAGCCGCATCGAGCGCGACCCAGACGTCGATGCGGTCGTCTGTCTCGTCAGCCCGCTCGACTTCCTAGCCGTCGGGAAGTGGTACGAGGACTTCCACCAGGTGTCGAACGCTGACGTCGTCGAGCTCCTGTCGCCCTCGCATGCTCCGGATTGCGTCACCTTCGCAGCCGAGCTCGCCATCGGAAGCGTACGGCTGCCCGCCGACCTGACGATCCCTTCGAGCCCGTTGGGGTGGGTCGTGTTCGCACACGGCAGCGGCTCGAGCCGGCACAGCCCGCGGAACGTCAGCGTCGCGGTGGCCCTCAATCGAGCAGGGATGGCGACGATGCTCTTCGACCTGCTGACGGACGAGGAGGAGGCCGACCGCCGAAACGTGTTCGACGTCGAGCTCCTCGCGCAGCGACTCGTCGCGGCCACGAAGTGGCTTCTTCCCCATCCTGCGGCGCGCGGCCTGCCCGTCGCGTACTTCGGAGCGAGCACCGGTGCCGCTGCAGCCTTGCGCGCGGCATCGGAGCTGGGAGATCGAATCTCCGGCGTCGTCTCGAGAGGAGGCCGGCCGGACCTCGCCTGGGACAGCCTCCCGGACGTCCGGGCTCCGACGCTTCTCATCGTCGGGAGTGCGGACACCGTGGTCGTCGAGCTGAACGAGGCCGCCGCGGCCCAGCTTCGCTGTCCCAATGAGCTCGAGGTCATCCTCGGCGCGACGCACCTCTTCGAGGAGCCGGGGGCGCTCGAGCAGGTGGCAGCGCTCGCGGCTGCCTGGTTCGGGAAGTGCTTCGCCGAGAGCGCGACGGCGGAAGATTCATGACGATCGCGCACCACGACACCCGGGACGAACGCACACAGCTGGTCCAACTCGACGAGACGCTCTGGGAGATTCCCGCCGCCGCGCGGCCGGACATGCGCGTCCCGGCGCGGGTCTTCGCGGATCCCGAGCTCCTCGAGGCGATCGTCGCCGACCGGTCGCTCGAGCAGCTCCAGAACGTCGCCACGTTGCCGGGGATCGTCGAGGCGGCACTCGCGATGCCGGACATCCACCAGGGCTACGGCTTCCCGGTCGGCGGCGTTGCAGCGATGGAGCTTCCCGACGGAGTCGTCTCGCCCGGCGGGGTCGGCTATGACATCAACTGCGGTGTGCGGCTGCTCGTCCTGCCGATCTCCGAAACGGAGCTCGGTGATAGACGGGAGCCGCTCGTGCACGAAATCTCGCGCGCGGTCCCGGCCGGAACGGGCAGACGCTCCCGCCTTCTGCTGTCAGGAGCCGACCTCGACGCGGTGTTGAGTCAAGGCCCACAGGCGCTCGTCGTGCGTGGGATCGGCCGGGAGGACGACCTCGAGCGCACGGAGTCGCTCGGGTGTCTCCCCGACGCCGATCCGGCTGCAGTCTCGCGCCGGGCGCACGAGCGCGGAGCCGGTCAGCTGGGCACCGCCGGCGCAGGCAACCACTTCATCGAGGTCCAGCGCGTCGCCCGCATCCACGACGAGACGACGGCAGCGGCTTTCGGCATCGCCGAGGGACAGGTCACGATCCTGATCCATTCTGGCTCCCGCGGGCTCGGGCACCAGGTGTGCACCGATCACGTACGGACGATGAACACGGTTCAGGAGCGCTACGGCATCACTCTCCCGGACCGGCAGCTTGCGTGCGCCCCCGCCTCGTCGCCGGAGGGCCGCTCGTATCTCGCCGCGATGTCCGCGGCGGCGAACTTCGCGTTCGCAAACAGGCACGCGATCGCCCATGCCGTTCGCACAGCCGTCGAGCGCATCCTCGGACTCGAGGTCGCCGCTGCGACGCGCCAGGTGTACGACGTCGCCCACAACGTGGCGAAGGTCGAGCGCTACGGCGGTCGCGACCTCCTCGTTCACCGCAAGGGAGCGACACGCGCCTTCCCCGCCGACTCGCCCGACATCCCCGCCGACTACCGAGCGGTGGGGCAGCCCGTCTTCATCCCGGGCAGCATGGGCACGTCGAGCTTCGTCCTGGCCGGCGAACCAGGCTCGCTCGAGCGCTCCTTCGGGACGATCTGCCATGGAGCGGGACGTGCCATGTCCCGTACGCGGGCCAGCAAGACGATCGGCGGCGCCGAGCTTCGCCGGCAGCTCGAGGCCCAGGGAATCATCGTCCGCTGCCCGTCGAACAAGGGTCTCGCCGAAGAGGCTCCGTTCGCGTACAAGGACGTCGAGCGCGTCGTCGGAGTCGTGGAGCGGGCCGGACTTGCGCGCCGGGTCGCACAGCTCGTGCCGCTCGGCGTGGTCAAGGGCTAGCCCGCGTCACGCCGCCAGCGGCACCAGCTCGAACCGGTCGACGTCGACCAGTCCGCGGTCGGTGATCTTCAGCGCCGGGATCACCGAGAGCGCGAGGAACGACAGCGTCTGGAACGGCGCCGGAATGGTGACGCCGAGCTCGCGCGCAGCCGCGGTGACCTCACGGCTGCCGGCGAGCACTTCGGCGAAGGCTCGGTCGGAGAGCAGCCCCGCGACGGGAAGGGGCAGCTCGGCGCGAACCCCGCCCTCGTCGGCTACGACGATCCCGCCTTCGATCTCGCAGAGACGCCGGACCACGTATGCCATCGCGCCGTCGTCGACGCCGGCCACGACGACGTTGTGCGCGTCGTGCGAGATCGTCGAGCCGAGCGCTCCCCGCCGGAGCCCGAACCCGTGCACGAAGCCGAGACCGATCCTGCCCGTGCCGAGGTGGCGCTCGAGCACGGCGATCTTCGCCAGGTCACGTTCGGGATCGGCGACGGCGCAGCCATTCTCGACGGCCGGCTCCTCCGTGAGCGCAACGGTCGCGATCTGCTGTGGGACGAGTCCGATCACTCGTGCCTTCCCGCCCTGCCAGGGAATCCGGAAGCCGCTGGCGGCAACGGCTTCGAGGTGCATCGTCCGTCGCACCCAGTCGGGAACGCGCAGGTGCGGGATCTCTCCGACTCGCCGCCCCGCCTTCAGCACGAACTGGGGCACGAACGACTCGAGATCGGGCAGCAGCAGGACATCTGCCTGCCTCCCCGGTGCGATGGCACCGAGGTGGTCGAGCCCGTGATAGGCCGCCGGGTTGAGCGACGCCATCACCAGCGCGTCCTCGGGCGGCACACCAGACGCGACTGCGTCGCGGACCATCGAGTTCAGATGCCCCTCGTCGGCGATGTGCTCCGGCTCTCGGTCGTCCGTGCAGAAGGCCATCCGGCTCGGCCCGTACTCGAGCGCCAGTGGGAGCAGGGCGCGCAGGTTGCGGGCAGCCGACGCCTCGCGCACGAGCAGCCACATGCCGGCACGCAAGCGCTCACGACCTTCCTCGAGGGTCGACGCCTCGTGGTCCGAGCCGATCCGGGCCGCCGCATAGGCGTTCAGCTGCTTTCCCCCAACCGCGGGCGCGTGCCCGTCGACGTGCGTGGCGAGCGCGAGCTTCGCCAGCTCGGAGGGCGCGCCGGCAATGACTCCTGGGAAGTTCATCATCTCGGCCAGCCCGAGGACCCGGCTGCGGTGCAGAAGCCCCTCGAGATCCCCGATGGTCAGCTCGCGCCACGGCGACTCGAACTGCGACGCAGGCACGCACGAGGACGCCATGAAGAAGACGTCGAGCGGGAGGTTCTCGCATGAGTCGACGAGCCAGTGGACGCCGTCGGTCCCGAGCACGTTGGCGATTTCGTGCGGATCGGCCACGACGGCAGTCGTTCCGAGCGGCAGCACGAGCCTGGCGAACTCGTCGACCAGCAGCTTCGTCGACTCCAGATGGAGATGCGCGTCCACGAACCCGGGGACGACGTACGTGCCGTCGGCCTCCACGACCTCGACCCCCTCGTAGTCGCCGAGGCCCGCTACCACTCCGTCCACGATCGCGACGTCGGTGTCGAGCCACTCGCGCGTAAACGACGAGAACACGCGACCACCTCGCACGACGAGGTCGGCGCGCACGTCACCGCGGGCGACGGCGAGCCGCCTCCCCAGCTGCTCAGGCGACTCGGAGAGTCGCATCGCGCTCGACGATCGTGCCGGCTGCGCCGGAGACGATCCGGGCAGCGTCCTCGAGTGCGCCGATCGCCGCCGTGCCGCCGGTGGCCTCGACGAAGCGACAGGCGGCCGCGACCTTCGGCCCCATGGAGCCGTTCGCGAACTGCATTCCCCGCAGCTCGGCCGGCGACGTCCGACCCATCGGGCGGGCCTCCGGCGTTCCCCAGTCGCGCATGACGGCGTCGACGTCCGTCAGCATGAGCAGAAGGTCGGCCTCGAGGCTCCTCGCGAGCAGCTCGGCGGCGAGGTCCTTGTCGATGACGGCCTCGACGCCATGGAGCGTCCCGGCGCCGTTCATGGTCACCGGGATTCCGCCGCCTCCCGTGCAGACCACGATCGCACCGGCGTCGACCAGCATCCTGATCGCCGAGATCTCGACGATCCTGAGGGGCTCGGGTGAGGCCACGACCCGCCGGAAGTGGTCTCCGTCCGCCGCGACCGCCCACCCGCGCTCGCGCTCGAGTCGGCGCGCCTGTTCCTCCGCATAGATAGGCCCAATCGGCTTCGTGGGCGTCCGGAAGGCCGGGTCGTCTGCGTCGACCACGACCTGTGTGAGCACGGTCACTGCGGCCCGCCCGGGTAGGCGGTTCTGGAGCTCCTGCTCGAGCACGTATCCGATCATCCCCTCGCTCTCCGCGCCGAGAACGTCGAGCGGATACGGAGGCACCTCCGGGTACGCCAGCGCCTGGAGCGCGAGCAGGCCGACCTGCGGGCCGTTCCCGTGCGTCAGGACCACGTCGTACGTCTCGGCCAGCTCTGCGACCGCGGACATCGCCTCGCCCGCACGCGCTCGCTGGATGTCCGCGGTCATCGGCTCGCCGCGCCGGAGCAGTGCGTTTCCTCCGAGCGCGACGACGAGCCGCTCACGCGTCTTGCCGTTGCCTTGCGCGGTCGGGGTCATTTCGCGTAGCCGCCCATCGTGAGCGCCATGAGCGCCTTGCCCGTGTGCATCCGGTTCTCCGCCTCGTCGTAGACGACCGACTGCGGTCCGTCGATGACCTCGTCGGTCACCTCGTTGCCGCGATCCGCGGGCAGGCAATGCATATAGAGGGCGTCGGCGTTCGCCAGAGACAGGCGGCGGGCATCGCAGATCCAGTCCTTGAACGCTCCGGACTCCGCGAGGGCTGCCGTCTCGTCGCGGAAGGCGTCGATCCGGCCCCAGGACTTCGGGTAGACGACGTCCGCGCCGGCGAAGGCCTCGTCCATGTCGTGGACGACGCTGATCGTCGCGCCTCCCTCAGCGGCGGCTGCCTCCGCGCGCTCCATGACCTCGGGCATGAGCTCGAAGCCGTGCGGATGCGCGAGGACCACGTCGATGCCGAAGCGAGGCAGGAGAGTCGCGAGCCCCTGGGGCACCGACAGCGGCTTGGCGTACGACGGCGCGTAGGCCCAGGACACTGCGACCTTCATCCCGCGCAGGTTCTCGCCGCGGTGCTCGCGGAGCGTCATCAGGTCGGCGATCGTCTGCGTCGGGTGGTCGACGTCGCACTGCAGGTTGATGATCGGAATGTCGGCCCAGCGCGCGATCTCGCGCATCCAGACGTTCCCCTCGTACGGAGCGAGATCGTGTCGGATGGCGAGGCCGTGGCCGTAGCGGGACAGGATCACCCCCATGTCCTTCGGGCTCTCGCCGTGGGCAACCTGCGTCTTCTCGGCGTCGAGGTAGATGGCATGGCCGCCGAGCTGGGTCATCCCCGACTCGAACGCGTTCCGCGTCCGGGTGGACTTGTCGAGGAACAGCATGAAGAGCGTCCTGTCCGGGAGCAGTCGATGCGGCTTTCCGTTCTTGAACGCGGTCTTGAGCTCGCCAGCGACCATTAGCGTCTCGTCGATCTCCTCGACCGTCCAGTCGAGCGTCTCGATGAAGTCGCGTCCGAGAAGTGTCTTGCGGTCGATCGCTAGCTGGTGCATCGCTACCTCGCTTTCATCAGCTCTTGTTGGCCGAGCCCCAGGCCGTGGTACTCGGGAACGGCCTGCTGACCCGGAACGTCCGGTATCGGCGGTCGGCCAGCCGTGGCGGCCGGTGCCCTGAGGCCGAGAAGGTCGTCGGGGGCGACGGGAACCCTGTTGAGCGTGCGGCCAGTTGCGGCGCGCAGCGCGGCGACGATCGCCGGCGTCGCCGCGACCGTCGCGAGCTCGCCGATCCCCTTCACGCCGTACGGGGCGCGCGGCTCGGGCACCTCCACGAAATCCGAGACGATCGGCGGCACGTCGAGCGCCGTCGGGATCAAGTAGTCCGTGAACGAGCCGTTGCGGATGCGGCCGTCGTCGAGCCGGAGATCCTCCATCAGCGCGAGGCCGAGCCCGATCGCGGCTCCGCCCTCGACTTGCCCCTCGGCGCCTTGCGGGTTGATGACCCGACCTGCGTCCTGTACGGCGGCGATCTGAACGACGCGAGCGCTGCCGAGCTCCTCGTCGACCTCCACGACGGCCCGCTCGGCGACGAACGCGAAGGCGACGTGGATGTCGCCGTGACCCTCGTCGTCGAACCCCGCCGTCTCGCGATGGTGGTAGGTCACCGTGCGCGCGATCGACTCGGCCGTGCCGTTCGCCTCGAGCTCGGCACGGATCTCGTGGCAGGCCGTCTGAACGGCCGCCCCGGCCATCGTCGTCTGGCGCGAGGCCGACGTCGATCCGGCCGACTCGATCTCCGCGGTGTCCGCCGGCAGGACGCGGACGCGCTCGACGCCGAGCTCAGTCCGCGCAATCTGCGCCAGCACCGTGTAGAGCCCCTGGCCATAGTCGACGGCCGCCGTGCGCACTTCTGCTTCGAGCCCGGCCGTGCCCTTCCGCAGCACAACGGTCGCCTCCGCGGAGTCGTCGAAGCCCTCGCTGTAGGCGACGTTCTTGAAGCCGACCGCGAATCCGACGTCCCGCTTCGTGTTCTCCGCAGGCGCGTCGTCGGGCATCGGCAGTGCGACGCACTGCTCGATTACCTCGCGAAGAGGCGCGCTCCCGGCCAGCACCTGCCCGGTGGGAAGGACGGAGCCCGTGTGGACCGCGTTCTTCAGCCGGAGCTCGATCGGGTCGATGGCGAGCTTCGCGGCTAGCGCGTCCATCGCGGCCTCGTACGCGAAGCACACCTGCGGCGCGCCGAATCCACGCATCGCTCCGCAGGGCGGGTTGTTCGTGTACACGACCGTTGCCTCGATCCGGACGTTCGGCACGTCGTAGGGACCGGCGGCGAAGGTCGCGGCGTTGGCGAGAACGGCGGGCGACGCCGACGCGTAGGCACCGCCGTCGAGCAGCAGGCGAACGTCTGCGGCGACCAGACGTCCGTCACGGTTCGCCCCGTAGCGGATCCAGGTTCGCGAGGGGTGCCGGTGCACGTGCCCGTGGAACGACTCCTCGCGCCCGTAGGACATCTTCACGGGACGCCCCGTGCGAAGGGCCAGCAAGGAGGCGTGGATCTGCACGTGGATGTCCTCGCGCGACCCGAACGCACCACCGACGCCTGCGAGCGAGACGCGCACCTTCTCCTCGGGGAGATCGAGGCAGGGCGCGATCTGCTGGCGGTCCACGTGTAGCCACTGCGTGGTCACGCGGAGATCGACGCCTCCGTCGTCCGTCGGGACGGCCAGGCCGCCCTCGAGTCCGAGTGCGGCCTGATCCTGCATCGGCGTCTCGTAGTAGCCCTCGACCCACACGTCCGCCCCGGCCGTATCGGCGTCGCCGTGGAGGATGTGGACGTGCCTGAGCACGTTTCCGAGCTCGTGCACCTGCGGCGCATCCGCCGCGAGCGCCTCCTCCATGTCGGCGACGACGGGCAGCGGCTCGTAGTCGACCTCGATGAGATCCGCCGCGCTGTGCGCCTGTTCGAGCGTGTCGGCCGCCACGATGGCGACGGGCTCGCCCTCATACCGCACGACGTCCGCGGCGAGAACCGGCTGGTCCGAGTACTCGAGGCCGAACGTCGGCTTGCCCGGAACGTCATCGGCGGTCAACACGGCATGCACGCCCGGGGACGACTCGGCCTTCGCCACGTCGATCGAGCGGATCCGAGCGGACGCGTGCGGGCTGCGCAGCGTGACGCCCCGGAGCATCGCGTCCGTGCGCAGATCGCCGCCGAAGGTGAACGTGCCGGTCACCTTCGGCACACCGTCGACGCGGCGCGCGCTCTCGCCGACCGTGCCGTGCTCAACGGCGGTCGGGTGACCCGTGCGGCCGGACGCGAGGCGCACCGCGTCGACGATCTTCTGGTACCCGGTGCAGCGGCAGAAATTGCCCGCGAGCGCTTCCCGGATCTCGTTGTCGCTCGGCGAGGGATTGCGCTCGAGCAGGTCTCGCGCCACGACGAGGAGCCCTGGTGTGCAGAAGCCGCACTGGACGGCGCCCGCAGCGAGGAACGCGTCCTGAAGGGGGTCGAGCTCGGCGTCGGTCGCGAGCGCCTCGACAGTTCGCACATCGCGCCCGTTGGTCTGGACGGCCGGGACGAGGCAGGAGCAGACGAGCTCGCCTTCGAGCCAAACTGAGCAGGAGCCGCACTCGCCCTCCTCGCACGCGTTCTTCGTGCCCGTCAGTCCGAGTCCGTCTCGCAGTAGCGTCAGCAGGCTCGTCCCAGCGTCGACCTCGACCTCGCGCTCGGCGCCGTTGACCGTGGTGTGGATCAGCATCGCTCTTCCTCCGCCCATGAGAGGGCGCGGCGGGCGAGGACGTCCACGACGTGTCGCCGGTAAGCGGCCGTGCCTCGGAGGTCGTCGATCGGCCTCGCCTCGGCCGCGGCGAGCCGCCCGAACTCGGCGAGGACGGCTGGATCGTTCCAGTCGAGGCCCTCGGCGAAGTCCTCGGCGCGACGCGCGCGCAGCACGGTCGGCCCAACCGACCCGAGCGCGAGCCGGACGGCGCCGTGCTCCTCCTCGTCGACCTGGAGGCAGACGCTCGCGACCGCGATGACCATGGCGTTGCGGCGACCGACCTTGGCGAACGACCCGGGACCTGCCACGGTGCGCCACTCGACGCCGACGATCAGCTCGTCCGGCGCGAGGCTCGTTTGCTTGGGCCCGACGAGGAACCCGTCGAGCGGAAGCCGCCGTCGCCCTGCGCGCGCCGAGGCCGCGACGACGTGGGCGCCGTACGCGGCGAGCACGGGAATCGAGTCACCCGCGGGCGACGCGGTCGCGAGGTTGCCGCCGATGGTGGCCCGGTTGCGGATCTGCAGCGATGCGACGGAGCGCGCCGCCTGGACGAGCGGGCCGAAGGCGTCGAGCTCGCGGACGATCCGGGAGAAAGTCACTCCCGCGCCGACGAAGACCGTTCCGTTCCGCAGATCCCACGTCGCGAGCTCCTCGACACGGGAGAGGTCGAGGAGCGCCTTCGGGCGAAGCCGTCGCGCGTTCACCTCGACCCACAAGTCCGTGCCTCCCGCGACCGGAATCGCCTCGGGATGGGCTGCCCTGATCTCGAGTGCGTCGTCGAGCGTGCAGGGGGCGAACGCGTCCATCACACCCGTACCGCCGCGAAGGCCTCGATCATGGCCGGCACGTCGTCTCCGAGCGGATAGAGAACGGGACAGGTGCAGCCCGCCGCGACGTACTCCTGGATCTTCGTCCGGCAGTCCTCGGCCGTCCCGGACGCGGTGATCAGCTGCACGACGTCGTCGGGGACGAGCTCCATCGCCTGCTCGATCTGCGCCGGGGTGGCCGGCCAGGTGAGGATCCGTCCGATCTCCTCGAGCAGCGACGCGTCCACGCCGCTCGCCTTCCCGATGTGGGGCTGCTGCCCGAGGTACTGCGTGACGAGCTCGCGCGCCCGGTCGAGGGCGAGCGAGCGGTCGTCATCCAGCGAGCAGACGACGAGTTGCGGGCGGTCGACGTCGTCCAGCGTCCGCCCGGCGCGCTCGGCCCCCGCGGCCAGGTGCTCCAGGGCCTCGCGGTTGTAGGTCGGCCCGACGAGGTAGTTGAGGAGCACCCCGTCGCCGATCTCGCCGGCGAGCTCCATCATGTTCATCCCGGTGGTCGCGGCGATGTAGATCGGGAGGTCCTTGGGCGAACGGTCGCCGTGCACGATGTCGATCTCGATGTCGTCGACGTTCACGAAGTCGCCGTGGAACGTGACGCGCTCCATCGCGAGCAGGCGGCGCGTGACGTCGACCGTCTCCCGCATCGCCTGCACCGGGTGGCGCCGCTCGATGCCGACCTTCGACGCGAGCGGGTCCCACCACGCGCCGATCCCGAGCTTGATCCGGCCCGGAGCGAGGTCGTCGAGAGTCGAGAACGTCGCCGCGAGCAGCCCGATGTTGCGCGTCCAGGAGTTCACGACTCCAGACCCGATGCCGATCCGCTCGGTCACCGCAGCGAAGGCGGCCATCGGGACGGTCGCCTCGCGTACGAGCCGGCTCTCGGCCTGCCAGACGGCCTCGAAGCCGCACTCCTCCGCGAGTTGCGCGTAGCGCATGCCGTCTCGGATCGGG
>Ga0207643_10001651_pt1 | contig 12544 bp, 13 predicted proteins | sample KBSMisM62_FD_184313 | JGI IMG/M metagenome (GOLD analysis project Ga0207643, IMG submission 184313) | Miscanthus rhizosphere microbial communities from Kellogg Biological Station, Michigan, USA - KBS Miscanthus M6-2 (SPAdes) (version 2) | ecosystem: Host-associated > Plants > Roots >...
GACGAGTGGTCCACGGCCGTGGTTCGCGGGACGGGCTGGCTGCGCGTGGCCGAAGCGCACCTGACGCAGGCGGTGGCGCTGGAGCAGGACGGCCACACGGAAGCGGCGTCCATCGAATGGACCCAGGCCACGCAGGCCTGCCGCGATGCGCTCGGCGACGTGACCCTGGGCCTGACCCACCGGACGGGCGACATGGTCCTTTGCCTGCCCGATCCGTGGCTCCACGTCGTCGACGGGTTCCAGGAGCACCTGGACGCCGAGCATCGGCGCGTGGTACATCCAACGAAGCGGACCGCATGACGACCCCTTCGGACGTGCTCGCGCACTGGCCCTCGCTGGAAGCGATGCCCCAGGAGCTGCGCGCCGCGGCGGGCAAGATGTCGGCGGAAGCCGCCCGCACGCCGCCCGCCGACGGCGGATTCAGCCTCGTCGAGCAGGCGTGGCACCTCGCGGACCTCGAGAGGGAAGGCTACGGAGAGCGGATCCGGCGTCTCCTGGCCGAGGAGGATCCGGCCCTGCCCGATTTCGACGGGGCGCGCGTGGCGGCGGAGAGGAACTACCGCACGCTAGGGTTGGTGGAAGGGATCGCCGCCTTCTCGGCGGCACGCACGGCCAACCTGGCACGGCTGCGTTCCGTCCCCGAGACGGCTTGGGCACGCGCCGGTCACCAGGAGGGCGTCGGCCGCGTCACCCTGGGCGACGTGCCCCGCATGATGCACGAGCACGACGACTCGCACCGCGCGGAGATCGCGGCCCTGCTCGCCGGTCAGCCCATTCCCCGCGACCCCGTCTCCGCGTAACCCGAGGAGCGGATTCACTCCGCGACGAGCGGCATTTCGCGCCGAGCGCAGGGCTGGACAAGCAGCGAGGAGCCGATTTACTCGGCGACGAGCGGCATGGGGGTAGGCCGAAGGCCGCAGGGGGGTGCATTCACTCGAGGGTGGAGCACCCCCCTGATCTACTAGAAGAGGGTATAGATGAACGGCGCCACGGCCGAGCCGGACGTGAACACCACCAGCAGGCCGAGCAGGGCCAGCATCACCACGATGGGGCCGAGCCACCACTTCTTGCGAACACGCATGAACGACCACAGCTCGCCGATGATGCCCAGCTTCTCGCGTGATTCTTCGAATGCCATGAATCCCTCAGCTCAGTCCAGCTCGAACAGCGTCCGCCAGTCTACGTCTTCCCGCAGCGCGGGCTGGTCCTTCTTGTCGAGAAGGTAGGGTCCGAGCACGAGCTGGTCCATGTTCGTCCGCATGAAGCACAGGTAGGCGTCGCCGGGGGTGCACACGATGGGCTCCCCGCGCACGTTGAACGACGTGTTGATGACGATGGGCACGCCGGTGATCTTCTCGAACTCCGCGATGAGGTCGTAGTAGAGCGGGCTCTCGTCGCGGGTCACCGTCTGCAGCCGGGCGGAGTTGTCGACGTGGGTGACGGCGGGGATCGTGCGCTTGCCCTCGCGCACCTGCGCGACCAGCAGCATGTAGGGGCTGTCCACGTCCGTCTCGAACCACTCCGCCGCCTTGTCGGCGAGGACGGAGGGCGCGAACGGGCGGAAGCCCTCGCGGAACTTGATCTTCATGTTGAGGGTGTCGCGCATCTTGGGATCGCGCGGATCGCCCAGGATGCTGCGGCCGCCCAGGGCGCGCGGTCCGAACTCCATGCGCCCCTGGAACCAGCCGATCACGTTGCCTTCCGAGAGGAGGCGCGCCGTGGTCTTCAGGAGCTCTTCGCGGGAGAGCGCCTTGTAGGGCACGCCGCGGGAATCCAGGTAGGCCTTGATCTCCTCGTCCTTGTAGTCGGGCCCGAGATAGGCGTGCGTCCATCCCGCGGTGCGTGGGCGCTTGTGCAGCGTGTTGTAGATGTAGTGCGCGACCCCGACCGCGCCCCCGGCGTCGCCGGCCGCGGGCTGCACGAAGAGGTTCTTCATCGGCGTCTCGCGCACGACGCGCCCGTTGGCCACGCAGTTGAGGGCCACCCCTCCGGCCATGCAGAGGTTCGAGAGGCCGGTCTCCTTGTGGATGTAGCGGACCATGCGCAGGACGATCTCCTCGCACACCTTCTGCACGGAGGCCGCGATGTCGAACTCGCGCTCCGCCATCCACGTCTCCGCCTTGCGCGGCGGGCCCCCGAAGAACTCGGAGAAGAGCCCGTTCGTCATGGTGAGGCCGTAGTCGTAGGAGAAGTACTTCATGTCCAGCTTGAACGAGCCGTCCTCGTTGAGGTGGACCATCTCCTTCATGATGCGATCGAAGTGCACGGGCTTGCCGTACGGGGCGAGGCCCATGACCTTGTACTCCGCGCTGTTGACCTTGAAGCCGAGGTAATACGTGAACGCGCTGTAGAGGAGGCCCAGGCTGTGCGGGAAGCGGATCTCCTTGAAGAGCGTGACGTCCGTGCCCTTGCCCACGCCGAAGCTGGCCGTGGCCCATTCGCCGACGCCGTCCACCGTGAGGATGGCTGCCTCCTCGAACGGAGAGACGAGGAAGCAGGACGCGGCGTGGCTCATGTGGTGTTCCGCGAACAGGATCGGACCCTTGTAGGGCCGCAGCTCCTTGCGGATCATCGACGGGACCCAGAGCTTCTCCTTGATCCAGACGGGCATCGCCTTGCGGAACGAGCCGAAGGATCTGGGGAAGGTCGCGATGTACGTGGTGAGCATCCGCTCGAACTTCAGGAGCGGCTTGTCGTAGAACCCGACGGCGTCGAGCTGCTCGGGGCCGATGCCGGCCTCGCGCAGGACGTATTTGACGGCGCGGGCGGGGAAGCCCGCGTCGTGCTTCTTGCGGGAGAGGCGCTCCTCCTGGCAGGCCGCGATGATCACGCCGTCCTTCAGGAGGGCGGCCGCGGAGTCGTGGTAGTAGGCGCTGAGGCCGAGGACGTATTCGCTCAAAACTGGTGCCTCGCCGCGGCCAGGGGACCGAGCGGGTTGGGCTCGTGCGTCCGCCAGAACGACGGCTCCGCCTTCAGGCGGCGGTCGAGCAGGTCCTTGCCCATCAGCTTCATGAATACCCAGATGCCGGCCACGGACACGAAATACACGAGGGACAGGATGATCGCGCTCCAGAAGGCCCCGATGCCCTCGAAGAAGGCCGTCCACTTCTTGTAGAGCGGCGTCCCGCGGGCGAAGCGGCGCAGGATCAGCTCCACCACGAACATCGTCGTGGCCACGGCGAGCAGGACCTGCTTGTAGGTGGGCAGACCGGCGAACCAGTGGCCCACCCGGCCCCACACTTCGGACACGCCTACTAGAAGGGCAAACCTCATGAAAACAAACCGTAATCATAGGTGTTGCGTCCGCTCGCGGTCAAGGCGGCTGCTACTCTCGTCTACATGGCCCTGGCCCCCGCGGATGGCGCGTCCACCGAAGCCCCACACGCTCCCGAGCTCGATCCGCGCGAGAAGAAGGAGGCCGAGGAACGCACCACCGTCAGCGCCTCCGTCATCCACGAGGCCGTTCGCAAGCAGGGCGAGCTGGAGCTGGAGCGTCCGCCCTCCGCGCTGGCCTGGTCCGGCCTGGCCGCCGGCCTCTCCATGGGGTTCTCGTTCGCGGCGGAGGCCCTCCTGGCTTTCCACCTGCCCGACCGGCCCTGGCGGCCCCTCGTGGCCGAGCTCGGCTACACCGTCGGGTTCCTGATCGTCATCTTGGCCCGCCAGCAGCTCTTCACCGAGAACACGCTGACGCCGGTCATCCCGCTCCTCGCCCGGCGTGACGGCAAGACGGCGGTCGCGGTGGCGCGGTTGTGGTCGATCGTGCTGGCCGCGAACCTAGTGGGGACGATCGCGATGGGCGCCCTGTTCGCGCTCGTGGACGTCCTGCCCGCGGAGGTGAGGCCGGCGCTGACCGCGGTCGCCGTCCACGCCGAGGGCGCCAGCTTCGGCGACTCCGTGCTCAAGGGCGTCTTCGCGGGATGGCTGATCGCCCTCCTGGCCTGGATCCTCGGCGGAGCGCGTGAGCTGCCCGTGGCCGTGATCGTGGCCCTCACGTACCTGATCGGCCTCGGCCGCTTCAACCATGTGGTGGCCGGCTCGGTGGACGCGGCCTACCTCGTAGCCGCGGGCCTGCGCCCGTTCGAGTACTACGCCTTCGGCTTCTTCCTCCCCACCCTCATCGGGAACCTGATCGGCGGAGTCGCGTTGGTGGCCGCGCTCAACCATAGCCAGGTGGTCTCGGGGAGCGGCCCGAAGGATCCCTCTCTGGGAGTCTCCTAACGGAGCGCCTGAGTCGGGTCGGTCCGCGTCGAACGGTGAGCGGGAATGTAGGCGGCGATCAGCCCCACCACGACGAGAGTGGCTGCGACCACGGCGAAGGTCGCGGGATCGGTCGCACTGACGCCGTAGACCGAGCTGCGGATGAGCCGCGTCAGGGCGGCGGCGGCGAGCGTACCCACGACCGTGCCCACCAGGATGGGACGCATGCCCTGCCAGGCGACGAGGCGGAGGATGTCGCGGGTGGTGGCGCCCAGCGCCATGCGCACGCCGATCTCCTGGGTCCGGGACGTCGCAAAGTACGCGATGACGCCGTAGATGCCGACCCCGGCCAGGAGCAGGCCGATTCCGCCGGCGATGGCCAGCAGGAGCGTGTGGAAACGGGTGGCGGCGATCGATTGACGCATCCGGTCTTCCATGGTCGCGATGTCGTACAGGGGAACGTCGGGATCGACGCTGCGGACGGCCGCGCGCAGGTTGGCCGTGAGCGCGGTGGCGTCGCCGCCCTCGCCGCGGGCGACGATCGTCATCGTGCGCCGAATCCAGTCCCAGGCCTCCGCGGGCACCTGGGTGATGGGCAGGTAGAACTCGGGGACGGCCTCGCGTGTGGGTCCGCCGGATCGGACGTCGCCCACGACGCCGACCACCGTCTTCCAGCGCGGGTCGTCGGGAGTGCCCTCGCAGCACGCGACCCGTTTTCCGATGGGGTCCTGGTCCGGCCAGGCCGCCCGGGCCAGCGCCTCCGACACCACCATCACCCGCGGTGCGCCCGCGAGGTCGTCCGCGACGAGGAGGCGGCCACGCTTCAACGGGATGCCGAGGGTGGCGAAGTACCCCGGCGTAATCATCCGGAGGCGGGCGTTGATCGCGTTCTTCAGCTCCCGGGTGCGCCCTTCCGGGATCAGCCCATTCGAGTTGCCGCCCGGACCCATGGGCGCTTGCGACGTCACCGCGGCTCCGCGCACGCCCGGTGCCTGCTGCAGGCGCTCGACCACCTGCTCGAACGCTCGCGCCACCTCCGCCGCCCCTTCCCCGTAGGCGCGGGGAGGGAGCGAGAGCCGCGCGGTGATCAGGCCGTGGGGATCGAACCCCGGATCGACGCGCTGCAGGTACCAGGCACTTCGGATGAGCAGGCCCGCCCCCGCGAGCAGGGTCAACGCCAGCGCGACCTCGCCCACGATGAGCAGGGTCCGGACGCGGTCGCGGACGATACCCGCTGACGTCCGGCCGCCGTTGCGCAAGACATCTTGCAGGTCGGTGCGCGCGGCGCGCCAGGCGGGAGCCATCCCGAAGAGGAGGCTGCTCACGAGGGCGGTCGCGACCGCGAAGGCCAGCACCGGCCCGTCGATCCGCGTTTGCTCCAGGCGCGGGATCTCCGCGGGGCTGGCCGCGACGAGCACGTGGATGGCGCCCCAGGCCAGGGCGATCCCGGCGGCGGCGGACAGGAGGCCGAGCACGGCGCTCTCGGTGAGGAGCTGGCGCACCAGGCGGCTGCGCCCGGCGCCGATGGCGGCGCGGATGCCGATCTCCTTGGCTCGCACCGCTCCCCGAGCCAGCAGCAGGTTGGCCACGTTGCCGCAGGCGATGAGGAGGACGAGGGCGACTCCGCCCAGGGTCACGAACATCTTCGGGCGGCTGTCGCCGATGATCACGTCCGACACGAGCTGGACGTGGATCACGCGGCCCTGGTTGTCCCGTGGGTACTCGCGAGCGAGCACCTGCGCGACCCCGTCCATCTCGGCCTGCGCGCGCGCCAAGGTCAGGCCCGGCTCGAGGAGACCCACCACGGTCAGGTAGTGCTCATCGTGCATGGCCTTGCGCTCCGGGGTGAAGGCCACCGGCACCCAGAGCTGCTCCCCGCCGAGGAGGGGATCGAACGCGGACGGCAAGATCCCCAGCACGGTGTGCGGGCGCCCGCTCAGTCGGATCTGCCGGCCCAGGACGCCGGGATCCGATCCGAAGCGCCGCGCCCACAGCCGTTGACCCAGGACGACGACGTCCGCGCGCCCGGGCTGGTCCTCGGCCGCGTCGAACGTCCGGCCGAGGAGCGGACGAGCGCCGAACGCCGCGAAGTAGTTCCAGGTGACGCGCGCGCCCAGCACGCGCTCCGGCATGTCCGCCTCGGCCAGGTTGAAGCTGTCCCAGTGCACGGCCGCGAGCTGCTCGAATCCCGTGCCGCGCTCCTGCCAATCGACGTAGTTTCCCGCGGAGACCCCGCCGTCCTGGTCCTGCCAGCGCTCGGAGACGAGGACCGTCCGATCCGGATGGGCGAAGTCGAAGCGCCGCAGCACGACCGCCTCCACGGCGCTGAAAATCGCGGTCGTGGGACCGATCCCGAGGGCGAGAGTCAGGACGGCCACGGCGGTGAACCCCGGCGCGCGCGCGAGCTGGCGCAGGGCGAAGCGCGCGTCCTGCACCGCCTCCGCGACGTATTCGACCCGCCTGATCTCTTTTTCTCGCTGTTTTCCCAGCACGGAGCACTCCTTCCGGACCTCGTCCAGATCGCCGAAACGGCGTCGCGCTTCTTCGCGCGCGGCGGAGGGGCTGAGGCCGCCCGCGGTCAGCTCGCGCGTACGCATCTCCAGGTGGAACGCCAGCTCGTCGTCGACCTCGCGCTCGACGCTCGCCCGCCCGAGAAGGGACCTCACGGGATCAGGCGGGCAGGAGTACGCGGGAGACGATGTCGACGAACGCGCTCCACTCCGCGGTCTCGCGCCGCAGCTGCTCGCGCCCGTCGCGCGTGAGGCGATAGAACTTCGCCTTCCGCCCGAGCTCCGAGTCGCCCCATTCGGCTTCGATCCAGCCGCGCTTCTCCATGCGGTACAGCGCGGGGTAGAGAGAGCCCTCTTCCACGGCCAGCGCGTCCCCGCTCTTCTCCTCGAGCCACTTGGCGACGGCGTAGCCGTGGCGGGGGCCGCCGCTGAGGGTCTTCAGGATGAGCGCGTCCAGGGTCCCGTACAGGCGGTCCTTCTTCACCGTGGCCATGTCACTCCTCACCCAGACAGTCTGGGTAAAGATAGGCCCAGATGCCTAGACTGTCAAGGCCTCGTATTCAGTCCACCGGATAGCGCACCGTGACCTCGAGGCGATACGATCCGTCCGCGGCCACGTGCATCGGGATGCGCACACGCACGCGTTCGTGCGCCCGCAACGTCACCTCCTGGGCGGTACGCTCCACGGGCGCGCCTTCCGAGCGCAGGGTGGCCTCGACCAGGACCTCGCCTTCGCCGGCCCCGGCGTTCTCGACCACAGCCTCGACGTAGGACTCGCCACCCGGGGCGGGGTGGAGGCTCGAGGACACCACCGTGGGCCGAGGGCCGCGGCAGGCGGTGGCGGCGAGAGCGAGGCCGGCGAGAGCGAGGCCGGCGAGAGCGCCTGCGCGAGCCCTCATTTGCCCGGGACCCAGGGCGGGAAGAGCACGACCCAGGCCACCGCGATGAGGGCGGCCAGCACCATGAGGGTGGCGCAGCCCAGGCTGGCCACGGGATCGGCCCGGCTCTCGCTGCGGTGGATCTGGACGAACGCGAGGGGCTCCGGAACCAGGGGTATCGAGAACTCCGCGGCATAGTCGATGTCGCGCATGAGCGCGGCCTCGCGGAGGTGCGGCGTCGCCTCGGCGAAGACGGCGCGCAGGTGGGCCATTCCCTCGTCGTCGACGAAGGCGGTGGGCCAGAGAGGCCCCTTCTCGAGCGCCTGCGCCAGTCGCCCGAACGCGTGCGCTTGCGACCGGTAGACCTCCGCTTCCGACCGGTCCACGTTGCCCCAGAGGACGATGCTGAGAGGACTCGCGTGGGATTCCCTCTTCGCCACCTTCGAGAGGACGGCGGTGGCCAGCTCGAACACGGGGCCGGCGATGGCGTTCGGGGCCTCCTCGAGCTGCAGCTCGACGCCTTGGACGCGGAGAAGGCCCAGGCGGCCGAACCCGTCTTCCAGAGGCAGCTCCAGGACGCCGTCCGGCCGCGCCACCCACAGGTTCAGCAGGGCCAGCGTGCGCTCCTCGCGGCGCGGCTCCACGTGATGGGCCTGGATCCAGCGCTGGCGGCGGTCGGCGGGAAGGCAGCGCAGCCCGAAGAGCGTGATCGCACCCAGCGTCGAGGTTCCCGTCGTGATGAGCAGGACGGTGACGAACGCGGCGAAGAACAGGAGGAGCAGGGTCTCGACGTTGCTGCGCTGGGCCAGGGTGACGAGGAGCTTGATGCGCAGCACGAGGAGCGCGAGCAACGCGATGCCGGCGGCGGTGAGGACGACGTGGATGACCGCGAGGATCGAGGTGCGACGGCGGAGGTCGCCCACGTTTCGCACGGGCGACTCCATGACGTCCCACAGCTTCACCGGCCGGGCCGCTTCATCGTCCTGACCATGCCACAGCGGGCGGGGCCGTGGAGCGGGATCGGCTCCGATTGCCTCTGCTAGACTCGGCGCTCATGTCCGACCTGAACATCCTCGTCTTCCTCCGTCCCAACGACCCCGGCCTGCCCGCCCTCCCGCGCATGCCCAGCGGCACGCGGGCCCAGGTCGCGCACAACGTCGAGGACGCGTTGGCCCTCGCGCCCCAGGCCGACGCCCTGCTGGTCGCCACCGGCAATGCCGCGACCCTCGAGCGGATCTGGCGGGCCGCTCCGCGGCTGCGCTGGATCCACACGCGGCCGGCGGGCGTGGACCACCTGCTCTTCGCGGACCTCGTCAAGAGCCCGATCCCGGTGACGAACTCGCGCGGCGTCTTCAGCTCCTCGCTCGCGGAGTTCGCGGCCTTCGGCCTCCTCTTCTTCCTGAAGAACGCGCGTCTGCTGCTGCGCAACCAGCAGCTCGCGAAGTGGGCCGCCTACGAGCCGGGCGCGCTGCGCGGGCAGGCCGTCGGGATCGTGGGCCTGGGCGACATCGGCCGGGCCTGCGCCACCGTGATCCGACCTTTCGGCGCGCGCATCGTGGGTCTGCGTCGCTCCGGGCGGCCCGATCCGGTCGCGGACGAAGTCGTGCCCGCGGACCGGATCCTGGACATGGTGGCGAGCGTGGACCACGTCGTGGTGGCCACGCCGCTCACGGAGGAGACGCACCATCTCATCGGGGACCGCGTGCTGGGGGCGATGCGCCCGGGGGCCATCCTCGTGAACGTCGGCCGCGGGAAAGTCGTGGACGAGACGGCGCTGCTGGCCGCCCTCGATCAGGGCCGTCTGCGCGGAGCCGCGCTGGACGTCTTCGAGCAGGAGCCGCTGCCGCCCGACCATCCCTTCTGGCGCATGGAGAACGTGCTCATCTCGCCGCACACGGCCGACCATACGAAGGACTGGGAGGCCAACACCATGGAGCCCTTCCTCGAGAACGTGCGCCGCTTCCGCGACGGGGAGCCGCTGCTCAATCCCGCCGACAAGCGGCTCGGCTACTAGGAGAGCCGGCGGACGCGGTCCGCGACCTCCGCCCCGAACCTCTCGATGTAGCCTTTCGCGTAGGCCAGCGGATCGAGGGTGTCGTTCTGAACGAGGGGCGTCAGGTCCATGGCGAAGGTCAAGGCCACGGTGGCGTCGAGGCGGTGCGACTGGTGATAGGTCGCGTGGGCGCGATAGCGGCCGGCGGTGGCCAGGTCGTAGCGCTTGCCCCCCGTGATCTGCGAGTCGAACACACCGAGGAGCGCGGTGGTCAAGGCCTCGCGGTCCTGCACGTCGAGGGCGACCTTGTCCGGATCGCACATCCAATCGAGGTCGCGCCACACCTCGCCGCCCAGGACCCGCGCCGGCCGCTGGTCCGAGGGCAGCGCGCGGCAGGCCTCGATCACGCGTAGTGCCGTGCCCACGTGCGTGTCGTGTTTGTCGGCCAGGTTGTGCGTGTACACGATCCGGGGACGGGCGGCGGACAGGATCGCGGCGAGGTCGGCCACGATGGGCGGGGCCTTGGGCGTCTTGACGTCGCCGCTCGTGTAGTCGAGCAGGACCACGGCCGAGTAGTCGCCCACCATCCCCGCCTTCTTCTGCTCCGTCTTGCGCACGGCGCGCATCTGGTCGTCCGTGAAATCGGCGTAGGGGCCGGAGCGGGCGGACCCGGCGCCGTCGGTGACCACCACGGCCGTGAACCACTGGTCGCGGCGGTCGTAGCAGTCCAGGATGCCGCGCTGGGCCAGGATCTCGACGTCGTCCTGATGCGCGCCGATGCCCATGTGCGTCGTGCGACGGAGCGCCTCCGGCGGCGCCTGGCCATCCGGCACCCAGATCTCGGCCCCCGGCCGGTTCAGCTTCATGACGTCGTGCTCCTCCTGGCGGCCCGCCTCGCCTCGAGCCCCTGCCGGATCCTAGCTTCTTTCTTTTCCTTCATCCCGGGCAGGGTCCGGAAGCGCCCGTCCGCGATCGCGGCCTCGAGGTCTTCGGCCGAGCGTACGCCGAGCTCGCGGAACACGAGGCTCACCCCCTTGGGACCGAGGCCGGGCACCTTCAAGAGGTCGAGCAGGCTGCGCGGGATCTCCGTCAGCAGCTCGTCGTGATACGCGCAGCGGCCGGTCTCCACCAGCTCGCGCAGCCTGGCCGCGATGCCGCCCCCTACGCCCGGGATCGCGCCGAGGTCGTCGCCGCGGCGGATCATCTCCGCCACGTCGTCGCCGTGGCTCCCGACGGACTCCGCGCTCAAGCGGTACGAGCGGATGCGGAAGAAGCTCTCGCCCTTGATCTCGAGGGCTTCCGCGATGTCCTGCAGGACGCGGGCGAGGGATGCGTTGTCCATGGCCCTAAAGCACAGAAGGAAACGGGTCTGCAGCCGGGCCCGCCGAGGCCGGCATCCGGAGCCCGGAACGCCGCCGCCGGCGTCCGGCAAGGGCAAGAGCAGCCTAGTATAATCCCCGCGAATGTCCGACATCCCGGACGAGGAGCCGGCCGCCGGGCGCGAGCTCCCCTCGGATTTCCTCCGTGGCCAGTTCCGCCAGTGGATGGACGACGCCGTGGCTGCGGGCAAGACCCGCGACCTCTTCGAGCTCGAGATGTGGCTGCGCAGCTTCGAGCGCTTCTTCCGTATCAAGAACCAGCCGCTTTCCGAGAAGGAGACCAAGCAGCTCGCCCTCCGGAACTGGTCCGAGGAGTTGAGGCTCGTCGACAACGTGATCCTGCGCACCGTGCAGCTCTGCACCTCGATCCTGACCGAAGACCAGGTGAACCTGGCCCGCTTCGACAAATACGTGGAGAGCTACCTCAAGAAAGACGAGGTGGTCGACCCGTACATCGAGAAGCTCGTCCGCCTGTCGACTCCCGAGTCCGGGCTCAGCCTGCTGCGGGAGGCGCTCGAAGACCTCCATACGATCCTCATGGACCTGACGCGGCTGTCGCGCATCCCCTATGGAAGCTTTACCGCGGTCGGGAAGACGCTGCATCGCGAGATCCGGCGCAGCCACATCCTGGCCATGCTCATCGACAAGAAGTTCAAGCCCGTGCACGACCGGATCACCAGCCCCGCCCTGGCTTCCACCATCCGCGCGATCGCGGAGCCGACGGAGCGCAAGCACGCGGCGCGCGTGTTCCTGGAGCTGTTCCGCCTCCTGCACTACCTGGAATACGCGGACCCCGTGCATGCGGACGAGGACCACCTCAAGAACACGATCCTGATCTTCTCCCTCATCACGTCCGAGACGCGCCTCCTCTTGACCTACCTGGAGCGGCGCGTGCTCAAGGCCCTCTCCCCGGACTCGCCGGGCTTCGCTCTCTACGATTCCTTCGTCTATTGCCTGCCCTTCGAGCTGAAGAAGGTCATCAACACCGAGCTGCTCGACATCTCGGTGACGCGGCAGCCGGACATCGTGCGCGCGCGTGTGGAGAACAGCCACGGGATCCTCAAGGACTGCTTCCAGCAGTCCGTGGTGCAGCTGGCCCAGGCCTTCGACGCCAAGGTCGAGGGCCGCGACATCTTCCCGGACTTCACGGCCAAGCTCGAGCAATCGGTGGGGCTGCGGGACAGCCTGGCCCGTCTCATCCGGGCCGTGCGGCAGTTCCAGGCCACGCGCGACGAATACCTGGCCGTGGCCATGAAGGAAGAGATCTCCGTCTTCTACGACCACAACATGAAGGACCTCATGTACCGCGACTGGTCGGGGTTCGAGCTGTTCTTCATCGAGATCCTCAAGTGCTCGAGCCTGCCCGCCCTGGGACAGATCTCGCACCGGTTCGAGACCTTCCTCATGACGCTCTTCCGCGAGGTCCAGAAGCGCTCGATCCTGCAGAACGTGCCTGCCCCCGAGAACCTGCTCGGAGTCGAGAACACGGCGTAGGGACGGGCTCGCTGGCCCTGCGAGCCGGCTAGCTTTTCAAGCAAGGGGGGGCAGCTTATTAAGTCAGGGGGGGCACTCACACATCATCTCGAT
>Ga0207643_10001655_pt1 | contig 12513 bp, 8 predicted proteins | sample KBSMisM62_FD_184313 | JGI IMG/M metagenome (GOLD analysis project Ga0207643, IMG submission 184313) | Miscanthus rhizosphere microbial communities from Kellogg Biological Station, Michigan, USA - KBS Miscanthus M6-2 (SPAdes) (version 2) | ecosystem: Host-associated > Plants > Roots > Rhizosphere...
AACGAACGCCGGAAATCTTCTGCTCATCCAGTCTGCGGTACCGAGTCCAATCATTCTACCGGGAACGGTATCGATCAGAGCGAATCCCACTGTCGTCCAGATTGGTACGAGAGTGACTCGCACTCCGGTGACATCGACGCTGACGATCAGCAATGTCGAGGCCGGGCCGAACGCCCCAACAACTACGGCGACTGTGACGGTACGGCCACCGTCGCCAACCGGCATCAGTCTCAACACGACAAACGTCGTCGGTGGGCAAGCCGTCACGGCAACCGTACAGATGAACACCAGCGCTGTGCCCAATGATAGTATTCTCATAACGCTCACCACCGACGATCCGACCACGGTGACAGTTCCGGCGAGCGTGACGCTGAACGGTGCGAGTGCTGCGATTCAGATTCCCACGCGCGTCGTACCCACCGCGCCAACGCGCGGAGGGCGTGGCGGACAGATGGCACGCCGATGCAAAATAAGCCGGCGCCGGCCGAAGCCAGCTTGGGACCGCGGCCCTAGTTATCCAAGAAGCTGCGCAGCTTCCGGCTCCGGCTCGGATGCTTGAGCTTGCGCAGCGCCTTGGCCTCGATCTGGCGGATGCGCTCGCGTGTCACCGAGAACTGCTGGCCGACCTCTTCGAGCGTGTGGTCGGTGTTCATGCCGATGCCGAAGCGCATGCGCAGCACGCGCTCTTCACGCGGCGTGAGTGACGCCAGCACGCGCGTCGTGGTCTCGCGCAGATTGGACTGAATGGCGGCGTCGATCGGCAGGATCGCGTTCTTGTCCTCGATGAAGTCGCCGAGGTGGCTGTCCTCTTCGTCGCCGATCGGGGTCTCGAGCGAGAGCGGCTCCTTGGCGATCTTAAGCACCTTGCGCACCTTCTCGAGCGGCATGCCGAGCTTCTCGGCGAGCTCCTCGGGCGTCGGTTCGCGGCCGATCTCGTTGAGCATCTGGCGCGAGGTGCGCACGATCTTGTTGATCGTCTCGATCATGTGCACGGGGATGCGAATGGTGCGCGCCTGGTCGGCGATCGAGCGCGTGATCGCCTGGCGGATCCACCAGGTGGCATACGTGGAGAACTTGTAGCCGCGCCGGTACTCGAACTTATCGACCGCCTTCATCAGGCCGATATTGCCTTCCTGGATCAGGTCGAGGAACTGCAGGCCGCGGTTGGTGTATTTCTTGGCGATGGAGATCACGAGGCGCAGGTTCGCCTCCACCATCTCCTTCTTGGCCTGGCGGGCTTCGCGCTCGCCCTTCTGCACCATGTGCACGATCTTGCGGAACTCGCCGATCTCGAGCCCGGTCTCGCCGGCGAGCACCTGGATCTCGTGGCGGTGCTGCTTGACCTTGTCCTTGTCCTTGGCGACCAGGCTCTTCCAGCCCTTGGCAGAGAGTTTCGACACCCGGTTGAGCCAGCGCGGGTCGAGCTCGGAGCCCTGATAGTTGCGCAGGAAATCCTCGCGCGAGACGCCATGGCTCTCGGACAGCCGCATCAGGCGGCCCTCGTAGCCGACCAGGCGCTTGTTGATGTCGTAGAGCTGCTCGACCAGCGCATCGATGCGCGCTTGGTTGAGCCGGAGCGACTTCACCTCGGCGATGATGTCGTCCTTGAGCTTCTTGTAGCGGCGCTCCTGCGCGGGCGAGAGCGAGTCGTTGCGCAGCTTGTTCTGGATGTCCTGGTCCTGCAGGCGGCGCAGGCGCTTGTAGGCATCGGCGATGTTGTCGAAGGTCTCGACCACCTTGGGCTTGAGCTCGGCCTCGATCGCGGCGAGCGAAAGCGAATTCTCCATGTCGTCGTCGTCGAAATCGCCTTCACTCGGCGGCGTCTCGCCGCCCTCGGCTTCCTCGCCGTTGGCACGCTCGGACGCCGGCTTGAACGGAGTGGCGCTGGCGGGCGCCGCCGGGGGCGCCGGGGTCTGCGCCAGGCCGCCGGGGGCCGCTGCCGCGCCGACCGGCTGCGGGATCGGCTGGCCGTCGGGCCCGACCGGGGCCGGCATGGCCTTGGCGTCGGGGCCGGCATAGGTCGCTTCGAGGTCGATGATGTCCCGCAGGAACACCTTTCCCTCGTTGAGCTCGTCGCGCCAGATGATGATGGCCTGGAACGTGAGCGGGCTCTCGCACAGGCCCGCGATCATCGCCTCGCGGCCGGCCTCGATGCGCTTGGCGATGGCGATCTCGCCCTCGCGCGACAGCAGCTCCACCGAGCCCATTTCGCGCAGATACATGCGCACGGGGTCGTCGGTACGCTCGGTCGGCTCCTTGGCCTCGGACTTGGCCGGGACCTTCTGCTGGACTTCGACCAGATCGCCGCCTTCGCTCTCGGGCTCCTCGTCGGCCTCCTCGCGCTGCTCCTCGCCTTCCTCGGTCGCTTCCTCGGTTTCGACGACGTTGACACCCATCTCGCTGAACATGGCGAGAATGTCCTCGATCTGCTCGGAATTGACCTCCTCGGAGGGCAGGACCGAATTGATCTGGTCATGGGTGACGTAGCCGCGCTTCTTGGCGGTGCGGATGAGCTTCTTGACGGCCGCATCGGAGAGATCGAGCAGCGGCAGCGGCGTGTCGGGCGCCTCGGCACCTTCTTTTTCGGGCGCCTCTTCCTTTTCTTTCTCTTTTTGTGCCGCCTTGGTCTTCGTCACCATGCATCTCTCCTGAAGCCGGCACCGGCCGGGGGCGCCGCTTGAAACATCGTCCCTACCCTATGCGGGGAGAATCGTACGGCCGAATGGGCCGCGCCGAGGGGTCGCGACCTTCGATACCGCCCTGATTCGAACCGCCGGAGTGTCATCGGAGCCCCTTTACGCTCCAATTAACCCTCCATGCAGCGGAAGCCAAACGGTTTTCCGGGTTCCGCGAAGTTCCCGGGGTCCCGCCTGGGTTTTCCAATCGTCCCGCATTGTCACAGCGACCGAACCGCCCGGCCCGAGGAGGCTCCAAAGCCCTCGATCAGCGCCTCGGTTCCGTCGAGGACCGCGAGTCGAGCCTTCACGTCCTGCAACCAGGAATAGTTAGCCTCGGTCGTCTCCTGTCCCAAGGCCTGTTCGGCTTCTCTGAGTTCCTTAATTAGGGAATGCCATTGCCGATGCAAGGCGACAAGCTGTTTCCAGGTCATAAGAACGTCGTCGGGGGCCGCCTCCGACTGCGCTCCCCAGACCGAAGGCGTGGTGATGGCCTTGTCCATGCGGGCAGCGACTTCAGTCAGTCCGCGGCGACCAAGTTCCGCGAGCATAGCCTCGCCATCGAGCGCGGCGCCATGGGCAAAGATGTCGATCAGCTCGCTTTTCACCCGGGCCGCCTCGGCATGCCGAAACTCGACGCCGGCGAGCTCCTCCAGGTGATCGTGCAGGAGCCAGGGGTGGTTGATGACCGCCTGCAGGATCAGCGCTTCGCGCAGCGGAATCGCGGCGCGGTGGCCGCGATGAACCGGGCTCGAGGCCAGTTGCGCGCTCGCCACCACGTAAGGCTCGCCGGCAACGGAACGCATCGCGAATGCCGGATTGCGAACACCGGGTGAGGAATTGCGATTGGTCTTTGCGCCCCGGGTCGTGTTCCGCCAATCGTTGTTCGCCATTCGGCCCGGCCGCGGCCGCATCTTCGGCCGCACGTCGGTCTCGAACATCTGCCGCAACCGGTCGCCGAACTCCTGACGATAATATTTGCGCACGGAATCGTCGCCGATGGACGCCGTAACCTCGGCGATCCGGGCCTCGAACGCGGCGCGCCGCTCGGGTGTATCGAACCCGCCGCCCTCGGTCTCGCGCATCCACAGCACGTGGGCGAGCGGGCGAGCGGCGCCGATGACCTCGGTGATCGCCTCGCGGCCGCCCGCGCGCACGAGGTCGTCGGGGTCGTGCCCTTCCGGCAGACTGGCGAACTTCAGGCTCTTGCCGGCCTTGATCAGCGGCAAGGCCAGATCGACGGCGCGATAGGCGGCGCGCCGCCCGGCGGAATCGCCGTCGAAGCAGAGCGTCGGCTCGTCCGCCATCTTCCAGAGCAGAACGAGCTGGTCGGCGGTGAGCGCGGTGCCGAGCGGCGCCACCGTCGCCTCGAAGCCTGACGTCACCATCGCGATCACGTCGACATAGCCTTCGACCGCGATGACAGGCGCGCCCTTGTGGGCGGCGGCGCGCGCGGCGGCGATGTTGTAGAGCGTCCCGCCCTTGTGGAAGAGCGGCGTCTCCGGCGAGTTCAGGTATTTCGCCTGCGCGTCCTTCTCGAGCGCGCGTCCGCCGAAGGCGATGACGCGGCCGCGCAGATCCGTGATCGGAAACATCACCCGATCGCGGAAGCGGTCGTAGGGCACCGGAATGTCGTCGCCGGCAACCAGCAGCCCGGCTTCGATCATGTCCGGGGTCGATATCCCTTCCTTGCCGAGGTGCTCCTTGAGCGCGAAGCGCTCGGCCGATGCGTAGCCCAGGCGGAACCTGACCTGCGTGGCCGGATCGAGCCCGCGGTCGGCGAGATAGCCGCGGGCCTTGGCGCCGGCGCGCGCGGCGAGCGTCGCTTCGAAGAATTTCGCCGCCAGCTCCATGACGTCGTTGAGGGTCTTGCGCCGCTCGTCGCGGGCCTCCTCCGCCCGCGAGATCGTGGGCAGGGGAAGGCCGGCCTCGCCCGCGAGCCGCTCCACCGCCTCCGGGAAGCTGAGCCCCTCGGTCATCATCACGAAATCAAAGATGTTGCCGTTCTTGCCCGAGGAGAAGTCAAACCACGCCATCTTCTGATCGTTGACGAAAAACGAGGGCGTCTTCTCCTGGTTGAACGGCGAGAGGCCCCTCCACTCGCGACCCGCCTTTTTGAGCCGCACGCGCCGGCCGACGACCTCCGAAACCAGAAGGCGCGCGCGCAGCTCATCGAGAAATTGGGGCGGAAAGCGCATGCGGCCAAGCCGTAATGATTCGGTGGCCTGTCAGTATAGGACAGCGCCGCGCGCCAGCCAGAATGCGCGGGATTGTCCCGGTTATCCACAGGCACCCGCCACCGTGGGCAAAGCCAAACGGCCCATGCGACCGCGCATCGCATTTGCACGCGTGGGCATGCGGTCCGGCGAGCGACCTGACCGCGGGCGCGCGCTTTGCCCACTCCATGCATGGGCGAGAGACGACGACCGATCAATGAGGATGCGATTAATGAGATTGCCGGGAGCGGCATCACGGCAGAACTCGGGACGGAGCCACGCGCGCACGCTAAGATGCGCCAACAGAAAATCGCAAGGAGGAAACGATGGCTGCAAGCAATGACCCATCCTTTACGCGTCGCACGGTGCTCGCGAGCGCCGGTGCCGGTGCTGGCGCAGCGGCGCTGGGCGGCACGCCGGCGCTGGCGCAGACCGGTCAGCCCAAGACCTTCGTGCTGGTGCACGGCGCCTGGCATGGCGGCTGGTGCTGGCGGCGCGTGTCGGACCTGTTGGAAAAGCAGGGCCACAAGGTGTTCACGCCGACGCTCACCGGCGTCGGCGAGCGCTCGCACCTCATGAGCAAGGACATCAATCTCGACACCCACATCACCGACCTCGTCAACGTGTTCAAATGGGAGGACCTCAAGGACGTCTGCCTGGTCGTGCACTCCTACGGCGGGTGGCCCGGCTCCGGCGCGCTGGAGCAGATCGGAGACCGCGTCTCCTCGATCGTCTGGCTCGACGCGTTCAAACCGGAGAACGGCCAGCGCGGCTTCGACTTTGCCTCCGAGTTCAGCCGCAAAGCCTTCCTGGCAGCGGTCGAGAAGGGCGAGCCCGGACGGCCGTCGCCGACGGCGGAGGCATTCCGTGTCATCAGCGAAAAGGACCGCGCCTGGGTGGACTCGAAGACAACGCCGCAGCCCAACGGCGTGGCGACGCAGCCGATCAAGCTGACCGGCGCGCGCGAGAAGGTGGCGAAGAAGACCTACATCCGCGCCGCGAAATATCCGCAGCCCGCCTTCGACCAGGCGCTGGCGGAGTGCAAGGCCGACAAGTCGTGGCGCACGTTCGAGGCCACCGAGTCCGGCCACGATGTGATGGTCGACGCGCCGCAATGGCTGGTCGACGTGTTGCTGCAAGTATCCTGAGAGGGAGGAAACAATGACAAACGGACAGACGCGTCGCACCGCGCTGGGCGCGATGGCGGCAAGCGTTGGAATGGCAGGTGTGGGGCTCATGGGCATGACCGATCAAACGACGGCACAGGCGCCGACGGGCGGAAAGACGTTCGTGCTGGTGCACGGCGCGTGGCACGGCGGCTGGTGCTGGCGGCGGGTGTCGGACCTGCTTGAGAAGAAAGGGCACAAGGTGTTCGCTCCCACGATGACGGGACTCGGCGAGCGGTCGCACCTGATCGGCGGCAAGATCGATCTTGCGACCCACGTGACCGACATCGTCAACGTGATCAAGTGGGAGAACCTCAACGACATCGTGCTGGTCGGCCACTCCTATGGCGGCGTGATCATCTCCGGCGTCGCCGAGCAGATGCGCGAGGCGATCGGCTCGATCGTGTTTCTCGACGCCTTCGTGCCGGCGAACGGCGACAGCGTGGCGGCCAAGGCCGCGCAGCCCGTGCGCGAAGCGATCGCGGGATTGGTGGAGAAGGGCGAGACCGCGATGAAGCCGGTGCCGGCCGCGGTGTTCCGGGTGAACGAGAAGGACCGGGCGTGGGTCGACGCAATGTGCACGCCCCATCCTGTGGCGACGCTCACCGACAAGATCACGTTGACCGGCGCGCGCGAGCGCATCGCCAAGAAGGCCTATATCCGCGCCAAGAGTTATCCGAGCGTGCCGTTCGACGGCTTCTACGACGCGCTCAAGACCAACAGCGCATGGCGCGTCTACGAGCTGCCCAGCGGCCACGACGTCATGGTCGACATGCCCGACCGGCTCACGGAGATTCTGCTCGAGGTGGCGTAGCGATCGGCGCGCGCCGGCGCATAAGGACAGATATCGAGATACGCTCTGGGTCCCGGGTCTCGCCTCGGGCCGCGCGCAGCGCGGACCCGGGGGCTCGCCCGGGACACGAGCCTGACCTACTCCGTCGCCGAGAAGCCCGTCGCCTTTACGATCTTTGCCCAGCGCTCGAACTGCTGATCGATGCTCTGCGCGAACGCGGCGCCGGTGACACCGCTCACCTCGAAGCCCTGGGCCGCGAGCCGCGCCCGCACCGCTTCGTCGGCATGCGCCGCGATCGCGGCCGCCTCCAGCCGCTTGACAACGTCGGCCGGCGTGCCCGCCTTGAGCATCAGTCCGAACCACGCGCTCGCCGTAAGATCGGCGTGGCCCACTTCCGCCAGCGTCGGCACGTCGGGCAGCAACGGGGAGCGTTTCGGCCCGCTCGCCACCAACGCCCGCAGCGTGCCCGCGCGCGCCGGCTCGACCGCGGACTGGAGCTGCGTGAAACCGAACAGCGCATGTCCCGCCAGGAGATCGATCATCTGCGGGGCGTTGCCGCGGTAGGGCACCTGCGTGAAGGCGAGGCCGAAGCGCTCGTCGAGCTGGTAGCCGAGAAAATGCGAGATCGTGCCCGGGCCGTAATTGGCGTAGGAGAGCTTGCCGCGATTGGCCTTTGCCCAGTCCACCCATTGCTCGAACGTCTTCGCGGGCACGCTCGGATGCGCCACCAGCACGAGCGGGGTCTCGATCCCCTTGATCACCGGAATGAAGTCGGACCGCTTCCAGCGCAGATTGCGGTAGCTCGACGGATTGATCTCGATCATCGACTGGGCGGCGACCCAGACCTGGCTGCCATCGGCGGGCCCGTCGACCACCCACTGCGCGGCGAGGTTGCCGTTGGCGCCGGCCTTGATCTCGATGATCACCGGCCGGGCGAGCGTCACGCTCATGTGCTCGGCGATGATGCGGGAGTAGACGTCGATCGAGCCGCCCGCCGGCGCGCCGACGGCGAGGCGAATGGGGCCCGCGCTCTCCGCCAGGCCCTCGGCGCCGAGCGCGCCGACCAGCACGCCCAGCGCGGCCGCGCAGATGCGCAGCGTCCGTCGCAGCCGCGTTGACATCGCCTGTCTCCTCTACTGCGGCTCGAGCCCCGCCGCCTTGACGACACGCTCGGCGACCACGCGGTTCTCCTCGAGATAACGCGCGAAATCGGCGGGCCGGTCGAGGATCGGCTCGAGCCCGAGATCGATCATGTTCTTGCTCCGGAACGCCGGCATGTTGCCGATGCGCACGAACTCTTCGTTGAGCCTGGCGATGATGGGCGCGGGCGTGCCGGCGGGCGCCACCAGCCCGAAATAGACTTGCGTGATGTCGCCGCGATAGCCGAGCTCGCGCAACGTCGGCACATCGGGGACGAGCGGCGAGCGGCGCTCGCTGTCGATCGCCAACGCCGTCATCGTGCCCGCGCGCAGATGCGAGATGACATTGGCGAGCCCCAGGAATGCGATCGGGGTCGCGCCGGAGAGGATGCCGTTGACCGCATCGCCGCCGCCGCGATAGGGCACCTTCACCATGTCCGCGCCGCTCGATTGCCTGAACTTGTCCATGAACAGGGATAGAGGAACGGACGGAGCGACGTAGCTCAGCGTCCCCGGCTTCGCCTTCGACAGCGCCGCAAGCTCGTCGAGCGTCTTGACCTTCATCGCCGCGTTGACTGCGAGCACCTGCGTGACGAAGAACAGGTTGGTGATCGGAGCGAAATCCTTCTCGGCGTCGAAACCCGGCTTCTTGAACAGGAACTTGTTGTAGCTCAGCGTCTCGACCGGCAGGATGCAGATGGTGTAGCCGTCCGGCGGCGCTTCGGCGCAGGCGCGCCCGCCGATATTGAGGCCGCCGCCCGGCCGGTTCTCCACCACGATCGGCTGGCCGAGTTGCTTCTGAAACTCCTCGCCGGCGACCCGCATGAACACGTCGCTCAGGCCCCCGGGCACCAGCGCGGTGATCGCCCGCACCGGGCGGCTGGGAAACTCCTGCGCCGCGATCGGCGCGGATGACGCCCCGATCAGCAGCAGGGCGGCGAATGACGCGACCGGTCCGTTCATGGCGCCTGCCTTCATCTCTTGACTACTGCGGCTGCAATCCGGATTCCTTGACGATCAGTTCGGAGGCGGCGCGGTCCTCCCGGATGAAGCGCGCGAACGCCTCCGGCGTGCTTGCCACCGGCTCGAGCCCGCGCTCGATCAGATTGCGATTGCGAAATCCGGCATCGCCGACGATGCGGGCGATCTCCTGCTGCAAGCGAGCGACAATGGGTTTCGGCGTCCTGGCCGGCGCCAGCAGGCCGAAATAGGAGCGGCCTGCGAAGGTCTTCTGCGTTGCCTCGGGGATGGTCGGAATGCCGGGAAACAGCGGCGAGCGCTTATCGCTGTCCACCAGCAGGCCGATCACCGTACCGCCCTCGAGCTGCGCGCGCACATTCGCGATCCCGTAGAGGCCGACCGGCGTGGAGCCGTTGAGCAGCGCGGTCACCGCCTCGCCGCCGCCGCGGAACGGCACGCGCACGAGGTCGGCGCCGGTATCCCTCTTCAGCCGTTCGATGAACACGCCGAGCGGCACCGCCGCGGTCGAATAGCTCAGCGTCCCTGGCTTTGCCTTCGACAGCGCGATCAGCTCCGGCAGTGTCTTGACGTCGAGCGCCGCGCTCACCACCAGCGCCTGGGTGATGAAGAACAGCTGCGTGATCGGCTCGAAGCCGTTCTCCGGATCGAACGCCAGGCTCTTGAACAGGAACTGGTTGAACACCAGCGGCTCGCCCGGAATGATGCACAGGGTGTAGCCGTCGGGCGGCGCCTCGGCGCAGGCGCGCGCGCCGATATTGAATGCACCGCCGGGACGGTTCTCGATGATGAAGGGCTGGCCCATGGCCTTGTGCAGCTCATCGGCCAGCGCGCGCATGAAGATGTCGCTGGTGCCGCCGGCGCTCGATGTGGCGATCACGCGCACGGGCCGCGCCGGATAATCCTGCGCGAACGCCGCGGAGAACGCCGGCAACACGGCGAACGCCGCCAGCCATGCGCACAGCCGGGAGGAACGGTTCATGTGCCTGGCCCCGGTCATTGCGGCTGCAGCCCGGCTTCGGTGACGACGCGGCCGGAGTTGACGCGGTCCTCGACCAGGAAACGGGCGAACTCTTCCGGCGTGTCCAGGATCGGTTCGAGCGCGCGGTCGATGAACTGCTTCTTGCGGAAGCCGGGCTCGTTGCCGATGCGGGCGACATCCTCGCGGATCTTGTTGACGATCGCCTTGGGCGTACCGGCGGGCGCAACCAGCGCGAAATAGACGCGCGTGAGATTGCCGCGATAGCCGAGCTCGGCCAGGGTCGGAATGTCGGGGAACAGCGGCGAGCGTTGCGCCCCGTCGACCGCCAAGCCGTTCATGGTCCCGGCCTGCAGGTGGGAGATGAAGTTCTGCATGCCGAGGAACGCGATCGGCGTCGATCCCGACAGCACCGCATTGGTGGTGTCGCCGCCGCCGCGGAACGGGATGCTGACCCAATCGGCGCCGCGCTCGCGCTTGAGCCGCTCGAGGTAGAGCGCAAGCGGCAGCGACGGCGCGGTATAGCTCAGCGTGCCCGCTTTCGCCTTCGACAGCGCGACGAGTTCGTCCACGCTGCGTACGTTGAGCGCGGCGTTGACCACCAGCGCCTGGGTATTGAAGAACAGATTGCTGATCGGCTCGAAATCCTTGGCGGGATCGAACGTCAGCTTCTTGTAGAGGAACTGGTTATAGGCCAGCGGCTCGCCCGGCAGGATGCAGAGCGTGTAGCCGTCGGGCGGCGCATCGGCGCAAGCGCGGGCACCGATATTCGAGGCCCCGCCGGGGCGGTTCTCGACCACGACCGGCTGACCCCAGCGCCGGTACAACTCCTCGCCCAGCACGCGCGTGACGACGTCGCCGGTACCGCCGGCGCCGACCGCCACGATCGCGCGCACCGGACGCGTCGGATAGTCCTGCGCCAGTGCCGGCCCTGCGAGCGCCGTGAGCGCGAGGACCGGCAGCAGCAGTTTTCCCATCATGGCGACTTCCTCACCCGCGTTTCTTTTCGTAAGTCCAGAGGGCACCGAAAAAGTGTGCGAACTTCGGACCCGGGACACCGGTGAGAATGCAGCAGAGGGCAACGCGCGGCAAGCACATGACAAAGAAGCACATGGCACAGCAACAGCGGGAGGGCGGGACGCCGGCGGACGCAACTGCGATGCGGGTTGACCGCGACGTCAAGGTGACGATGCGCGACGGCGTGCGCATCTCGCTCTGCGTCTACCGGCCGCAGGCCGAAGGGCGAGTGCCGGCGCTGTTCGCGGCCTCGCCCTACCAGCACGAGTTCGACACCGTGCCCGCCTTTCCGTTGTTTCTCTGGCGCGAGACCGGCCCGATCGAATGGTACGTGGCGCAAGGCTACGCCTATGTGCACGCGGACGTGCGCGGTTCGGGCCGCTCCGAAGGCGAATTCGGATTCATGGACGCCACCGAGCAGGAGGACTACGTCGAGCTGATCGCCTGGATCGCACAGCAACCCTGGTGCAACGGCCGCGTCGGCGGCATCGGCCAGTCCTACTATGCGATGGCGCAATGGCTGATGGCGACACACAACCCGCCCGGCCTCGCCTGCATCGCGCCCTACGACGGGCTGGTCGACCAGTATCGCTGCTCCAATTATCACGGCGGCATCTTCTGCAGCTACCGTTCATCCTGGTACGCCAACCTGCGCGCCGACAACCAGCATCGCCCCGCCGGCGCTGCGGGACGTCCGCCGATGCGCTTCGATCTCGTCGGCGCCATCACCGAGCACACGCTCGACGACGACTGGTGGCGCGAGCGCTCCGCGTTCGAACGGCTCGGCGAGATCAAGGTGCCGGTGCTGTCGATCGGGCATTGGGGCAAGATGGGTCTGCACCTGCGCGGCAACATCCTCGGCTTCGAAGAAGTCAGAGCGCCCAAGAAGCTCGTCGTCACCGGCGCCAAGAACGTGCACGAGGCACATCACCAGTTCGATCAGGTCGAATTCCACCAGAAGGAGTTGCTGCCGTTCTACGATCGGCACCTCAAAGGAATGGACAACGGATTCATGGACAGCGCGCCGGTGCGCCTGTTCATCCGCGGCGCCGACGCCTGGCGCGAGGAGCCGCAATGGCCGCTCGCACGGGCGCAATACGTGCGCTATTTCCTGCGCAAGGGGCCCTCCGGCAGCGTGACCTCGCTCAACGACGGCGCGCTGTCGACCGAGCCGCCGGCGGCCGACGAGACGCCGACCGCCTATGCCTATCCGGACTGGGAATGGACCAGCGGCGTGGTGGCGAATGGCCCGGACGGGCGGCCGGACCCGGTGCGGCGGGTTCTCACCTTCACCTCGGCGCCGCTCGCGGCCGATCTCGAGGTCACCGGGCCGATCGTGCTCGAGCTCCATGCCTCATCGGACCAGATCGACACCCGCTTCATCGTCAAGCTTGCCGACCAGGCGCCGCAGGAGGACGCCGCGCGCGCCAAGGGCGCGCAGCCCGCCTTCACCAACGTCTCAAAGGGCTGGTTGCAGGCCTCGCACCGCGAGAAGGATCCGACCCGCACGACCGCGCTGCGTCCGTTCTATACCCACACCAATCCGCAGC
>Ga0207643_10001656_pt1 | contig 12513 bp, 5 predicted proteins | sample KBSMisM62_FD_184313 | JGI IMG/M metagenome (GOLD analysis project Ga0207643, IMG submission 184313) | Miscanthus rhizosphere microbial communities from Kellogg Biological Station, Michigan, USA - KBS Miscanthus M6-2 (SPAdes) (version 2) | ecosystem: Host-associated > Plants > Roots > Rhizosphere...
GACGAGTTCCGCCAACGCGTCACGGCCGTGCTCACGCACAAGTCGCCGTGGATCGATGACTGTTCGAGTTGGATCGGATGGAATCATGGTCTTTGCCTCAAAAGTGCCTCAAAAGTAATGGGCCACAAAAAGGCGCAAAAAGCACAAAATGGTTTTCCTTATGTTTTTGTGTTTTATGTGCCTGTCTGTGTTCTGGTCACGAAAACTAGTCTGGTCGAGTTTTGCGGCAAAGCTAGTCATGGCCTGTCATTCTCCTGCGATCGAGTCTTGATGGCGAAGCGCTTTTGTTCTTCGGTCATCATCGGCATGGCCGCACGAACTTCTTCCGCAGTCCCGAAAAGAATCAACTCCATGACTTCTCTGTCCGTTAAAGAGTTTTCCGAGATTCCGGAAAAACGGGGAGGCTGTCCGGTACCGGGCGCATCCGCACCCTCGACTCTGCCCGGCAGATCGACAACCATCACATAAGCCTGTTGGCCGGCTTCCACCTTGACGAAAGTATTCTTGTCTGAACCGTTGACCAGACCACGCGCCTGATCGTTGATGGGATCGAGAAGTCGATAACCGGCGCCATCGATCACTACGGTTCCCCGACCGGTCAGTGCTCCTGCCATCGAAGTCGCGATCTGGAGACCACCGGACGCCACTTTGCGCAAAGTCTGCTTAAGACTGGCGCGATCGACACTCATACGCTTACCCGGTATGCCGTTGGCGCCGTCACTGCCGAGAACTTCACCAGTCATCGTTACCAGTTTGTTCTCGCGCGGATCGATATAACCGATGACGTTTACAAAAGCGCGATCGTGCTCACCGCTGGTTGTACGACCGATCAGGACTGTGCCTTTAGGCAGCGACCAGCCGTTGCCGGACATGTCTCGTGTCAGTTCCAGCCTTGCGTACGAGTTGTTGCGCAGAGTGAAGATGACTCCCTGCGTCCGCACCGGCAGCATCGTGCCGAATGGCGGCACGGTTGGTGGTGCTCGTTTTATCGAGGCGGGGATAGCCGGTTTCGACTGGCGACTGGTCTGAACTGAAGTAGGCGCAGGCGCGGATTTCGGCACCGCGTCGTCGACAAACAAACTCTGCGTGGGATTGGCATGTGACTGCGGCTCAACCACTGATGCAACTTTTGGTTGTGCGGCGCCTCCGCTCGTCTGCGAATTGGAGTTGCCATCCTCTGTGCCGCCCTTACCGATCTGGTCAAGAACCGGTGAGTCGCCCGTGAAGTCAAGTTTGCGCTGAGTTGGCCCAGGAGAAGGCGCCGGTGATGGAACCGGAGAAGCGGAATTGTGAGGCTGCGTATTCGCATCCACCCCTGCTGCATTCCGTGCGATGTTTATCGCATCGGCGGTCAAAGCAGTATCTGAATTCGCAACTTCAGTCTGCGGCTTTGTGCTTTGAGTATTTCGGCGAGAGTCGGCATTCACCGTAACGTTTACCAGCTGCGTGCGCATCAGCAGATATAAAGCGCCGACACCAGCGCCAACCAGCAAGAGAACTACTGACCAGCCGATCAGCTTGCGCTTCCAGGTCTTCTTCTTCGGGTCCGGGTCCTTTGGAGGCTGAAGGACTGGATTCTTCGGGTCGATAGGATTAGCGCCCGTCCCGTTCCCTTCCGGGCCATGATCACCATCAATGATCGGGATTTTGCCGAGTTCTTTGTTTTGCTGACTCATAGCTCTTCTCTTTCTCTGGCTTACTTATTCAGGAGTGCTATTGAAGCTGGTTCATCAGCCGCGTTTGTTTGCGCCACGACAATCTTCAACCGGTGCCGCACACCCATCAGTGGTGGCGCATATGCAATGGCGTAGTAGACCGTTTGGCCAGCGCCAACCTCACTGCCTGAATCACTTATTTCGGTATGGAGTGACTTGATCGACTGCACGTTGATTACTTTGCCTTTGTCATCGTGCATCTCGAGGGTGATATCGGGAGTGCCGGGAACGAGTTTCAAGGGTTGCGTACCCGCGTTCCTGACTGCCAGCAACAACACACAAAAGTTTTCCTTCAGATCGCCGTCCTGCCACGCAGCCAGGGCAAGTCCGTGCAATGGTCTGGTCCAATTCTTAAATGTGCCTGGTTCCGCGCTAGCGTGTGCCAACTGCTTTTTGGCAGCACTAATGGCGCGTTCACTGACGGTGGTAGTTACGCTTGCCAACGGAGCTGTCGTGGTATTCGAAACTGGAGTGGCGTTCGGTTTTACATCCGCCGGCTTGGGCGTGTTCTCAATTGTCGGAGTAACACTGAGCCTGGCAGAGGGAGCGGTATCCGTTGCCTTGGCTTCTTCTACCGGCTCGACTGAGATGGAAGCGGGCGCGCCGGACTGCCCAGTCAGCTTTTCACCTCCTTGCTCTTTCTGATCGAGATTCACTGGCAGTCCGGCGGCACGCCGTCGCGCCACGACTTCGTCACGTTTGTAATTCAACACGCAACGATGAACGTTTTGCGCGAGGTCGGCTACGGGATAGAAAAGAAAAGTCACCACCAGGCCGCTCCGCATCTGTGCCGTCACCGTAGCCGCGGGCAGACGTTTTTTCTGACCAGGAAAAGGCACGACAAATAGCGCGCCCGGCCGCACGATAATGGCGCGCTTGTTTCTCTCCAGCGCCTTCTCATCGACCGTGACCATTTCCGGATCACCGGGAATGATGTAGCGTGGCCCATCATTCGCCGGCAGCTCAATCAGGACACTGGCGTGCTGGGCCATTGCTAATCTCACCACTGTCTGGTCTTTCGTGACTTCGACCATGGCTTCACCAACAAAGAAGTCGGTAGCAAGTTCAACCGGCGCGGTAACTACTGTCTGCGCCACTGGCCGCCTGGTCCGCTTCGGTTGCTGACGCGGAACACACGGCGCCACATTGGTTAGTTTGGCTGGACTGGGGGCCGGTTGTTGCGCCCAGCTTTCAACGTTGAGCGATAGCAAAAAAGTGATGAGCAAAAACGTCGTTTTCATTTCTGTTTCCTCTTAGCCTGGAATGTTGGTGACTACGGGAGTATCCGATTCGCTGGAACTAAGCTCTTTGTAATCGAGGGTGTTAATGCGAAAGCCTGAACGGAGGTTGCGGTCGAGCCGAAACGTCCCGTCTTCGGGTGCATCCGGCAGGAGTTCGACCGTGAGCAACAAATGCTTGGTGACGTGCTTGCTCTGATTCTTGATTACCAGATCGATTTCCTGAGTGCCGTAGACCTTGACGGTCAATGGCTTTCCCGGCGCGTGCTCCAGGTACTCTGCTTTCCAGGTCGCATTCCACTGCTGCTCGCGCTGTGTTTGCAGAACTTTTTGTTCGGTCAGATACTGCGCAAACTTTTTGGCCTGGCCGGGAACCATCAGTCGCAACGCGGCTTCAATGTCTTTGGCGCGCGAGCGCTGATCGACTCGATAGAGGTAGTCGAGATAAGTCCTGACTACATAATCCATGTCCGCGATCTGCAGCTTGTCTTTCTCGAGCCTGACTGCTTCGGTTGCGCCCAACTCGCGGTCGTTGATCATGACAGTGCGGCCGGAGGACATATCGACGACGATGCGGTCCGGTCGCTGAATGGACTTGTAGACCACGCCGACGACGGCGGTGGCGGTAATAAACAAAGCGAGCAGCAAGAGCCGGGATTGCCTCCTGATAGTGCGCACGTCTGCCGGATCGCGATAGCAGATGACGGGAGGCAAAGAACTCTCCCTCTCAAATACTTCCGACTGGTCTACGTCCTGCTCGTGGTCCATCGTTACTCCCAAATCCAAAGTGTCTGTCGACATAGTTTCCTCGCGCGTCATCTGATTCATGAACTAGCAGTTTGAATTTACTGATTGTTCGAATTCACTACTGTCAACGCAGCATGGACCTAAACAAGAACTGTTCCATGCAGATCGGCAACGCAGTTCATGATGCTCGATCAATCTCGAGGGCCTCGTTTATTGGTGATTTCAACGTGAAGGCCTGACACAGTGTGAGTGAGTCACGTGTCGAGTGCCGGGATTCGTGGCAACGACTGCTCAGAAATCAGGGCAGGCTACACGCAGAACTCTGCGAAAAGGTAATCTGATGTCTTGAATAATTTTTGCGGTCTTTGAGGACGCGGTGGGAGAAGATTGACGCCTATATTGGAATGCCTGTTAAACGGCAGGGTTGCAAGTTCGAGTCCTACCTGCGGAGCCAGACGGATGAAGGTCACCGGAAAGTTCCGGCGGCCCTGTTTCTTGCCAAGTCGTGTTCGCAATTGCAAGTACATCAAACGCGTGGCCAAACGTCGCTATGAGAGTTTGATCCTTCATAACTGAGTCAGCATAAGAGGCCCACGCATCAACTTTCTCAAGTCGCGCCCATCCTCAATTGATCGATCATGTTGTGGCGCCGGGCCACAGCACTCAAGAGCGACTTTCTTCTATGGCGCGATTCTAATCGTACCGGCGTTGCTCTTCCGGGAATGTGCCGTGACGGTCACCGTGTAGGTGTCTGGAGGCAGAGCATTCGATACCCTGATTATTACCTGCGCGAAGTCGACATTAGGTACCGGACGCACATCCTGCGCAAGCGCGATGCTTAATAGACCACTACTATTACCTCTCAACTCCACGATGACAGAAAATGGCAACTCACCCGGATTTAGTTGTAGACCTCTGACAAAAAACATCAATCTTGCATCCCGGTCCGGCGTGGGCGGGTACCACTCCGGAATCTGAGTGCGCAACGGCTCCCTGAGAAAGAGAAGTGCGTCGACAGCTGCGGCTCGATCGACGGCCGGTCCCAACTCCTCAAGGAGCAATTCCAACTCATCGTCGTCGATGATCGTGCCGGTCGCTGGAACGAAATCCTTGATGGCGTTGGAGAGGTTTGAAAGATCGATGCGAAACTGCTCATTCGCTTCCGCGCTCGCATCACCGCAAATCTTCACCGGTATCGTGACCGATGTGTTCCCCGGTTGAAATGTGAGCGTGCCTGATATGGCTTCGTAGTCTGTACCTTGATTACCGCAGGACGCACTGCCAAAAGCACTGAGATTCGTCGTCGCATAGTTTGCGCTGACCAATCGTCCAGTCTGAGCTGAAAGAATGAACGCGAACGACAGTTCTGTAGTGCTGCCTGTGTTGCCTTCAACAATCGCAGGACTACTCATCGAGATCACAGGCACTGTGCTGTGATCCTGAACTGTGACAGTCAGAGTGTTGGGAACTCCCAGAGATTCAAGACTTGGCCCGTTGTGCAACACCACCGTGAAGTTTTCAGCGGGCTCAGTGACAGCGTCATCGAGAATCGGAATCTGAATACTCTTGCTCGTCTCACCGTTGTTGAAGTTCAGCGTGCCGGATGTGGCCGTGTAATCCTGTCCGGCGATCGCCGTGCCGTCGATCGTTGCGTAGTCAATACTCAGGCTGCCGGCACTCCCGCCCTTGCGCACAACGGTTAAGGTCAAAAGACCGAGGTCTTCGATCACCTGAACTGAACTCACATTGAACTGCACATTCCCCGCTGCCGCAGTAACGTCGCCTGCTGAAAACTCAGACGTGTCCCCATCAGGATCGGTAGCAGTTGCCGTTATCACTCGACCAACTCCCAGCGACATCGGAAACGTTACGTTGATCGTTGCATCGCCGTTACTGTTTGTCGTGATCGAGGTTGTATTGAAGAAGAGTGCACCTTCTCCGTACCCTGACGGATCCAGAGCGGCGCTCGAGTAGAAATCGATCTGGAACGTTTTATTAGGCGTCGAGTTCAAACTGCCTTGAATGGCTGTGCTATTTCCGGCGGTCGTCACCGAAGTCAACACCGGAAAGTTTTGCAGATTGTTGGCGCCACCGTCCGAGTCGGTCGCATCGTTAGCGGTTACGCCAACGGCGCCGAGATCAATTCCCAAACCGTCGTTGGAAAAAACAGAATTGCCACGAATCGAGTTCTGGAAGGCACTTGTAGTAACCGCGACGCCGAATAAACGATTGAAGGCGATCTTGTTGGCAGCGCCGCTTTGAGTGCCACCCACTACGTTTTTGGAGCCGTCACGAAACTCGATGCCTCCCTGAATGTTAGGTAGCGGTGCAGTACCGGCCGCGTTCAACCCGATGAGGTTTCCCTGGACAACATTTTCCTGCGGTGAGCCTACATTGGCGGATCTGAATTGTATGCCGACAGCATTTCCGGAAATGACATTTTGCGCCTCAGGGACCAACCCTCCTATCAAGTTATTCAAACCGGCAACAGCAATACCTGAACTAACCGTGAAGGCTGAGATAGCTCGATTACCAGTCACGTCAGTGCCGATATAGTTACCTTGCACGGTAACGCCGGGGATGGAGCCGTTGAATCCCAGTGAAATGTTTGACTGGCCGTTTCCGGCAATCACGTTGCGCGCGCCGGAAACAGTTCCACCTATCAACGCACCGTCACCCGCAATAACTCCATCGAAGTTGTTTCCTAAAGCTAACGTACCGGTGATGTCGGTACCGATGAAGTTGCCTTGCAGCTTGCTTCCTTCGCCTGCGATCACGACGCCAGTTGAATTCCCCGAAATAACATTTCTGGACGCCGGCGACAGGCCGCCGATCAGCAGGTTCGCACCACCAGCCAGAATGCCGCTGCCGTTGGAGAGTGTCTTAGTGCCAGTGACATCTGTTCCGATTAGATTGCCTTGAACAGTGTTCTCCGGACCATTGATAGAAATCCCCGTTGCATTTCCGGAAATCAGATTGCCTGCTCCTGCCGAATTACCTCCGATCAAATTATTTGAGGTGTTGAAAACATGAACGCCGGTGTTATTTACGAACGCGGTTGTTCCGGCAGCATTCGTCCCTATAAAGTTTCCCTGTACAACGTTACCGGAGCCAAAGATTGCGATGCCGTCATTACTTCTGGAAATCACGTTCCGCGCGGCGGCACTCGTCCCGCCGATCACATTGTTTGAAGATTCGGACAACAAAATTCCGCTGCCACCGTTTGGTCGCTGCACGTTCCCGGTTGCATCCACCCCGATGTAGTTACCCTGAATGACATTGTTATTGCATGAGCGCAGCACGATCCCGTTACTGGCGAAGCGACCGATCGCGAGACCACGCACGGTGCTGTTTCCGGCGGTGATAACCAAACCATCTTGAAAACCGATATTGTCGCCGTCAATTTCAATAAGAGGCGCACCAGCGTATCCGGGCTGAGTGGAGGCATCGATTACTACCGAGTCCGTAATTTCCGGCAGCGATGTTAAGGGAGTAATCACTTTTACTCCAGGACCGGGAATATTGAAGACAATCGTGTCGGCTCCGGCGCTGTCGTTGGCGGCAATGATGGCTCCGCGTAACGAGCCGGCGCCATGATTGTTGGTATTGGTGACGACAAAACTCTGGCGCGTGGCGACGAAGTTTGCAGTTTGCGGGCCGGCAAGATTGTTTAAGGTTTGGCTGGGTGGATCAAATGTGAAAGCCGTTGCCGAAGGCGTGACGACGTAGTTGCCGCCACCGGGGACTTCAAACGAATAATTTCCGTTGTTGTCAGTGGTTCTTATTCCGGACTGAGATCCGGTGAGCGTTACGGTGACGCTCGCTAATCCGGCGCCGTTGTCAGTTATCTGACCGCTGATCGTGAAGAACGGTGCGCCAGTGGCGGTTGCCGTGAAGTTCAGAGTTTGATTACTCGTAAGATTGTTGAAACTCTGACTCACAGGCGCCATTGTGAAGTGAGGCTTTGACGCGCTGACAGTAAAATTTCCTCCTTCGCGCAAGTGCGAGAATTCGTAAGCACCATCGGCGTCAGTGACTACAGCAGTCAGCGACCCACCATCACTCAAGACAACTTCCGCTCCACTCACAGGAGCACCACCGCCGTCAAAGACATGACCGCTGATGATGAACGACATCGTCAGCTTCGATATGAAGGTATCGGCGAAGCCGCCGAGATTGACGGATTGAAAGGCATTCGGAGTGGTCGGAAAATCCGGAGACCTTGCCAATCCGGTTATATAAGCATTACCCGACGAATCGACAGCGATCGCCAAAGCTTCGTCGTTCATGTTGAGCGAATCACCCGGCGCCTGTGTGCCGCCGACCAGAGTCGAGTAAGTCAACGCACTGCCAGCCGGATTGATCTTCGTGACAAAAGCATCTTCATCCTGAGTCGAAGCCGTGGCCAGGAATAAGGTCGATGTTTTGAGAGGATTAATGGCAAGGTCCACCGTGTTCTTTACAGGCAGACCATTATTCATCGGAATCAAGGTTTGCCCGTTATCCGTACTCTTGAGTAAGCCTTCCGTGTTCGACAACAAGTAAACTGTGGAAGCGCTTACCGGATCAAATACGACTTTTCCAAAGCCGGGACGCACGAACGTCCAGTTATCGCCACCATCGACACTCTTAAAAAAACCAACCGAGTTGATAGTCGCGTACACTAGCCCCGGTGTATGCGGACTGACACCAACCCAAAGACCATCGTTTGGTGATTGACTTAGAACGGTTTGCCACGCTGCTCCCGAGTCGACACTGCGTAACACTCCACGTGCGTCAAGTGGTCCAAATGCCCCAGCGGCGAAGATCCTGGTTGGAGAATGTGGATCGACTGCGATGGAACGTGGAACGGCGGGTGGAACTCCAGCGGCAGCCCAGTTATCTGCTCCGTCCGTTGTCTTGGAGATAAGATTGCGATCGCCGGCGCCGGCATATAGCGTCGTTGGTGTCACAGGATCGATCGCCAGACTCTGCACGTTAGTGCTTAACAATCCGTTATTGCGTAGCTGCCAACTATTACCACCGTCTGTACTTTTATAGACGCCGGCGCTGCTGCCGGAGCCAACCCCGAGGGCAGCGACGTAAAGCGTAGAGGGCGTCAATGGATCGATGACGAGCCCCATGACGAAAGGGGTATTCAAACCATTATTTATTGGCGACCAGGTTTTACCACCATCAGGGCTTCGGAAAACGCCATTTCCAGTTCCGGCGTAGAGTGTCAAAGGCTGCGTCGGATGAACTACCAGATGCGTAACCGCGAATGGCAAACCATAATTATCGTTGCTCCAGCTCGCTGCGGCGTTAGTGCTCTTGAACATTGAACTTCTGGTACGTAGCGCTCCTGCGATCAGTGGGAAATTCAACGAACTCGTAAACCCGGTTACATACGCGCTGCCGGTCGGATCAACAGCGATCCCGCGAGCAGTATCGGAATTCGATCCACCCAGGAATGTCGAATAGACAAGTGCTGAGCCCTGGCTGTTGAGCTTCGTTACAAACGCATCAGTGGTACCGGTACTTAAATCATTAGCCGTTTGTATCGGATTGGCGACGGGGAAATCCGCGGAACGAGTTGCGCCCGTAACGTAAGCATTACCGGGGACATCAACCGCAATTCCAAAACCGTTGTCAGTATTACTCCCACCCAGATACGTCGAATAACTCAATGATCCGTTGCTATTAAGTTTTGTAACAAAGGCATCGCCGGCGAATGGGTCACCCTGGGTTGACTGGAAAGCATTTGCGAGCGGAAAGTCGGCTGAAACGGTATTCCCCGTCACGTAGACGTTGGTAGCCGGATCTATCGCGATACTGTTCGCCTCATCTTTCGCGCTACCTCCGAGATACGTCGAGAAAACATAGGACGGAACTGATGGATTTAGCTTGGTAACAAATGCGTTTCCACCAGTCTCGTTCGGTTTCGGAGTGGATTGAAATGCATTTAATGTAGGAAAGTTTGTGGATCTCGTATCACCGGCGACGTAGATATTGCCACTACCGTCGACTGCAATGCCATTGCCAGCATCACCGAAACTGCCGCCTAAATAAGTCGAAAACAACAAATCCGAACCAGACGAATTTAGCTTGGAGACAAAGGCATCGGAGATTGAAGATACCGCGCTGCCGCCAGCATACAGAATCGCGGGGTTAGAAGGATCGACGACAAGCGCGCGAATCGTGCCACTCCAGAGACCTGTATTTGCACTGGTCCAGGAAGTTCCTCCATCTATAGACTTAATGACGCCACCGAAAACAGTGCCCGCATAAACAGCGGAAGACGTCGCCACAAGCGCATTGACTCCGCCCGCTACGGCGCTATTGTTCACAAGCGCCCATGAGTTTCCACCGTTCGTACTCTTGTTGATTCTGCTAAACGCTACGTTTATGTAAAGCGTGGATGAATTCAAAGGATCGATTACGACGTCTTTTATCACCCCCGGATTAGTACCGGAACCACTGGTTATTCCATTGTTTATTGGCGTCCAACTGCTCCCGCCATTCGTGGTTTTAAAGAGACCACCACCCTGCGTGCCGGCATAGATCGTTGCAGGCGCGGTAGGGTCAATTGCCAGTGAAGCAACCGCCGCACTAAGGTTGTTCAGAGCAGTCCAGGTGCTGCCGCTATCCATACTCCTGAACACACCACCAGAACCAACATACATGGTTGATGGTGTTACCGGATCAAACACAATAGTCTGAATACTCCCACTGCCAGGTATGTTGACCGGGTTCCAGGTGTTGCCACCGTCAGTTGTTTTGAATAAACCGAAGGCTCCGGCGTAAGCGATGGATGAGTTGGTGGGATCTACCGCTATTGCACTTATCGACGTGAATTCAAACCCTGACGTTTTGGTCCAGGATGCGCCGGCATCGGTGGTGCGATAGACGCCTCTACCGGTTCCCGCGTAAATGATGTTGGAATTAGTAGGTGAAACCGCGATGGCATTCAGTTCTTCGGTCAGGCCAGTGTTGTTATTGTTCCAACTCTGGGCAGCGTCAGTAGTTTTAAAAAAAGTCTTACTTGTCTTTAAAGGGTTAACAACAGGAAAGTCCGGATCTGTCGTTACACCGGTGATGTAAGCATTTCCCGATGAGTCGACGGCGATGGCATTAGAAACCGTAAACAGGCTACCGATAGTAACCTGCGATGGGTCGTGGCCACTGAGAAAAGTCGAATAGACGAGAGTGCTACCCGTCGGATCGAGCTTGGTGACAAATGCGCCAACCAGACTGTTGGCTTTGAAAGCTCCAGGCGTTGTGGGGAATCCGATAGAGTTAGTTCTTCCGGTTACGTAGGCGCTTCCCTGCGCGTCGACAGCGATGCCGAAAGCTTCGTCATCACCATTGCCGCCCAAATAAGTTGAGTAAGAAAGGACCGGATCGATCACGAGAGGCTTGCTGGAATCAACGTCGCGCACGTCGAGTCTGATTTCACTTCCCTTAATTACATATCTGCCCTTTACTTCGCGCTGGTTCCGTGTATCAGTAAGCTGATAGATGAACGGTCTGTTTAGTCGAACTTCACCATGCTTCAAAGCGATTAGGAGATTGCCCTGCTGGTCCAGGTGAAGCTGCTTTGCTCCTTCGACTCTGAACTTTATGAGTTTTGGATTGGCGCCCGGCGCGACTACAAAGTCGTACTCGAGCTCGCGCTGGTTTCCGTAGTATACGACGTCGATTCCGGGATAGACGTCTTTGTAGCGAACCTTACGATACGTCGGAATGCTGCGGCGCCAGTTCTCCAGATTGTTGCCGATGAAGTAATTAATCTTGCCGGGCAGTTCGTCCTGGCCTTCTATCTGTGGAGCCGCGCCGGCGCCAATCATGTCTAAGCGCAGAACAGAACCTTCGCGTGTCTTCGCGTCGGGTGCTGCTTGTTTACGCAGGCTGAGGACCGCTGCGTTCGCAGTGAGAAAAAGCTCGTAACCAGGTCCGTGTGAGAGAAATTTGACGGCCGGGTCAGTCTGCCCTTCGTTGATCTCAAAGCTCAGTGATAATTCGCCGAAACGTTCGGCAATTTTGGCTTTGGTCGGCGATGACATGGCGACAGTAGGAACATCGCGAGTTGCCGGCCACTCGCCGTCATCACTGCGAGCAGCAACAAAGATCACGCCCGCCAAAACTATGGTTAGGCAAACAACTCCGAAGATGAATACAAAATGATTGGGGCGTGAGAAGCGAGGAGTGAGTGGGATCATTTCTTGCTCCGAAAACTAAATCGAGGGCAGAGAGTTCTGGGAAGAAACTCTCAACCGAAGGTGAAGACTTAGGACAAGTTCTTGCTGACAACCTGGTAAGAAGGCACCAGTGTATGAAACTCAGCGCCCCTTTTTGAGCAGGTGTCCGAACGCCGGATATTTTCGACCGAAACCGTGAAAGGTGTCAATCACATTTGCTCATATTTCCCGAACCCGTGAGTCTGGTTATCGAACTTATCACCACATTTGAAAATCCACGTTTCGCTACATCGTTCGCAGCAGTTTGAAGCGAGCTGACTTCGACAATACAACGTTAATTACTGCTCCATGGTCCCATTTTGCACAATGAACGCATTTCAATTCGTGCCACTGAAGGCGTGAAACTGCTTCCTGTACAGGGTAACGGCTAAACGTAGCGACGGGTTAGTTTCCGAATGCACTAAACTCATTAGGCTTGGTCTTGAGGGCTTCGTCTAGCCTTTGGAAGGGCATTTTTAGGTTGCCCCCTAGCAAAAGGTTGATCGCGGTAGGACTGCCGGTTACCCGGCATCCCCCGCACAGATCCCGGCGTGCGGTTTTCCCGCACCGGGCTCTTCGTGAATACTCGCCTCCGCA
>Ga0207643_10001657_pt1 | contig 12510 bp, 11 predicted proteins | sample KBSMisM62_FD_184313 | JGI IMG/M metagenome (GOLD analysis project Ga0207643, IMG submission 184313) | Miscanthus rhizosphere microbial communities from Kellogg Biological Station, Michigan, USA - KBS Miscanthus M6-2 (SPAdes) (version 2) | ecosystem: Host-associated > Plants > Roots >...
CTGTGTGTCCCTGTACCTCTATGTTAGTATCCGGATATTTTTGCAGAATGGCTAGTAATTTATTTAAGTTAGTACGGGCATCAGTTGTAAGACCGGATTGATCAAAGCCAAATAATATCTTACTGTTAAACTCTATGACGATCCCTTCTCCTACCCTAACCACTTCTGCATCCGGTATTGCTTTTTTCATTTCTTCTGCCTGCTTATCCATTTGGTGCCCGATAACAGCTCCTGTCACTCCACCCGCAGCAGCTCCAATAATAGCACCCATCGCTGTGTTACCAGCCGCTTTACCAATAACGGCACCTACTGCCGCACCACCGGCTGTTCCTATTACAGCTCCTTTTTGTGATTTGTTCATGGTTTTACATCCTGCAGAAAAAATGGCTACTACTAAAAAACTGGTGACTAAAATTTTAAATGTTTTCATTATGCTTTTTTAAATTGTTAATACAATATCTTATTCTTATTAATAAATTTTCTTACTTGTCTCCCTGATCTTTAATTAGAATTTCAAAGAAGAGCCTGGTATAAAAATCTTAGTTAATTTTTTACAGGATTATAAAACTTTAGTGCCTCCGGCATATATGATCTGATATTTGCAATTCTTGTTTCGTCAGAGGGATGACTACTTAAAAACTCTGGCGGCTTTGCTCCGCCGGCTGTAGCCATTCTTTCCCAGAATGGAATTGCTTCCTGTGGATTATAACCTGCCATAGCTGAAAAAAATAGCCCGAATTTATCCGCTTCTGTTTCTTCCTTGCGTGAAAAAGGTAATGTTCCTCCTACTGTGCTTCCAATACCATAAGCCGTCATAAAAAGATCTTGTGTTTCGGCTGGCTTATTTGCCACGGCTACCTGCAGCGCAACACCACCTAATTGTTGTAACAATCCCTGGCTCATTCTTTCACTTCCATGTTGTGCAACTGCGTGGGCAATTTCATGTCCTAATACAACAGCCAATGCAGCTTCATTTCTTGTAATGGGTAATAGACCGGTATATACCACCACTTTCCCGCCGGGCATGCACCATGCGTTTACTTCTTTATTATCTACCAGGTTAAATGCCCACTGGTATCCTTCCAGGATCGACGTTTGTCCCTGACCATCATAATATGTCTTAATTGCAGCAGCAATACGAGATCCTACACGGCGAACCATTTCAGCGTCTTTATTGGTGTTTGCGTTGACAACACTATTGGCAGTTAAAAAGGTTTGATATTCTTCTTTCGCCATGGATTGTAATTCCGTTTCTGATACCAGGCTTAATTGTTTACGACCCGTTACCATGTTTTCTGTACAACTGATAAAAACAAAAACAACTAAAAGGAAAGCAACTATTTTTTTCATTTCTAAAATTTGATTTTATAAGAAGGATGAAGTTCTCGCAAAAGCCATTCATGAAAACTGGAGTAATGCTATATCAACTTATAAAGCGAGAAACGAAGATGATCCTCTTTGTGCAGATGAGTGTTACACAATTAAAAAAGATAGTTGTAAGATTCACTGGTTAAGTACAATGAAAAGAATGGTCACCCCTGAAATGTGTGAATTATATAACATTTTTATAAAATCATATAACACAGTTGCGATATTGCAGCTCACCTTTATATAATAGTCTTAGAATGAATAGAAGATGACAAGATTGGAAAAGAATGGCTTTAGGAAAAAGGATAAGCATATGTCATTAATAAAATAAACCCGAAGAAAATAAAAAACGAGATACCGAATTTCGATGATCTGACACCCTCCCTGAATACAGAATAACTTAGTGAGCAATACGCTCCGTTAACCTTTAGTCCTCCTTATTTATAGCCACTCTGACAGTAACCCAGGGTGGTTTTCTTATTTTCTGAATGACTGATACAGAAGAAATAAACAAGATATTTTATGAATGGAAATCTATATCTGCATAACGGCTGTTAATTTTAAAAAACGTATGAATTATGTAATATTTTTCTAAAATCATATAACACAGTGACGAATAATGTAGCTCAACTTTATAGAGTAATTCCTGAAACGCCTTACCAATGGATAATAAAGAATTTATCCTGTTATTATCTGATACAAAAGAAAACCTTAATCAATTGAATAAAATGGTTAAGGACAACATCAGTGCACAGGAACACATTTTTGATAATTCTTTTGATCCCCTATTAAAACAAAATGATGGGGGAAAAAAAACGGTTGAAAATAAACCACTTCCGGAAAGTAATCCAGCTTTCGAAAAGGCTTGCAATTAATATTCACGCTATTTCTTCTGAATTGAATTAAGATGTGAATTATACAACTTATTTCAAAGATCGTATAACGATTATCTTTTAAAAAGTGCTCACCTTTACTTTGCAATAATTCAGATACAATAAATTCGGGTAAAGTGATTTTCTTCTCACAGTCATAAGAAAAGACCGGGTGGAATATTTGAAATCATTGTGAGTTATAATTTAAAAAGCAAAAAAAATTATTCAAAATTTAATCATAGCACTGAAAATAACTCCTGTATTCGTAGGAATAATCCTTATCACAATTGGGACGCTTATAATAGCATATCTCATTATTGCCTTTAGTAAAAAGGCCCGCGGTTAATAGTTTCGCAGATGGTCGATAATAAAAGATCATTACCCCTTTCCCGATTGCGGATATATGAATAATATAAATTATTTCACTGATTGTATAACAATTATACTTAGCAGCAGACAGACCTTTACTTACATCTTTTAAAAAAATATTTTTATTCTCCTGCTTCCTATTTTTAATATTGTTTAAGGTGTTGTTGGCGTAATTCTTGGCTTATCAATTACTACGTTCAGTTGATCGTAAAATTAAAACCATCTTAAACGTAGTTGCTGTTATTGTTGCTGCAGGTATTTGGGGTATTAGTTACCCGAAAAATTTTTAAGTTTAAAAATAGACCCTTGTTTTTAAAAGAAATTTCAGTTTAAAATGCAATTCATTAATTGCTTAGAAAATTGAAGATCATTTATAGCTCAAATTTAAAATATGAAACGATTTACTTATCCTGGCTTTATTATCGCACTGGTTTTTGGAGTTCTGTTTCTCATTATATCATCTATCCTTCTTTTCAGTCGCTAAAAAATAAAAATTGGTTATTAATTTAAAGAACGGTTTTGCAGAAGCAGGTAATGCTACATTATTTATTGTACGGTTTTTTAGAGAAGCTGTTAAACCGCCATATGAAATAAAAGAATTTATAAGGCAATGCTATATCATAGGATATAAATCCATGCCGCTAGTTGCAATTACAGGTTTTATTATGGGGTTAGTGCTCACAATTCAGTCACGGCCTACATTGGCTGAGTTTGGCGCAGAGTCCTGGTTACCAGGTATGGTTGCGCTTTCACTGATACGTGAAATTGCTCCTGTGATCACCGCATTGATCTGTGCAGGAAAAATTTCTTCCGGGATTGGCGCTGAATTAGGATCCATGAAAGTAACCGAGCAAATAGATGCGATGGAAGTGTCTGCTATTAATCCTTATAAATATTTAGTTGTTACAAGAGTGTTGGCTACCACACTGATGGTACCATTGTTAGTTGTCTTTGCAGACGGCATTGGAATTTTAGGCGGTTATGTGGGAGTTAATATTCATAGTGATGTTACCATGTACCGTTATTTTTCACAGGTACTATCCTCACTTGACTTTTTAGATATCGTTCCGGCTACTATTAAAACTTTTTTCTTCGGATTTTTTATTGGATTGATTGGTTGTTACAAAGGATTTACAGCAGCCAATGGTACTGAAAGTGTCGGCAAGGCTGCTAACTCTGCGGTAGTAACAGCATCACTTGCAATATTTATTATAGATATGATGGCTGTACAATTAACTGATCTTTTTTTCTGAAACAAAAATGATACAAGTAGAAACAAATACAATAAAACAAAAGGTTGCTGATCACTTAAACCCTGAAATAAATACTATAGTCGCACCTGTGATAAATATAAAAGGCCTGTATAAATCATTCGGAAAAAATACAGATATATTAAAGGGGGTAGATCTTACTGTAAAAAAAGGGGAGAACCTGGTAGTATTGGGGAAGTCAGGATCTGGTAAATCAGTATTAATAAAATGCCTGGTCGGATTAGTTAATGCCGACAAGGGCGAATTAAAAGTATTTGATACAGATATTACCAACCTGGATAGCCAACAACTAAATGCAATAAGAGTCAGGATCGGCTTTCTTTTTCAAAATTCAGCACTGTATGATTCAATGACGGTACGGGAAAATCTTTTATTTCCTTTAAAACGTCATTCAAAAAAAATAACGGCCAAGGAAGCAGAGCATTCAGTAAATGAAGCATTGGAAAGTGTTGGGCTAAAAGAAGCAATTGATAAAATGCCTTCGGAGTTATCAGGTGGTATGCGCAAAAGGATCGGGCTGGCACGTACACTTATATTACGTCCTGAGATCATACTTTATGACGAACCAACAACAGGTTTAGATACCATGACTTCACGAGAAATAAGTGAATTGATATTGAGCATTCAAAAGAAATATAAAACAACGTCGATCATCATTACACATGATATGGCTTGTGCGAAGCTCACTGGAGACCGATTGGTTATTTTAAAAGATGGTGTAATGGTAGCAGAGGGTAGTTATGCATCATTGGAAAGTAGTGACGATGCATGGGTGCGTTCCTTTTTTATTTAATCGTTGATAAAAAATTAAGTTATGAGAAAAGAATCCGGGTTCACATGGAAATTGGGAATCTTTGTAATACTGGGGTTGGTGCTGTTTGTTTCAACTATTTATTTTGTTGGCAAGCAAAAAAATATATTTGGAAATACTTTTCATTTAAAAGCACTGTTCAAAACAGTAAGTGGTTTGAAAGTGGGGAATAATGTTCGCTTCTCGGGCATCAATATTGGCAATATAAATGAAGTGGAATTGCTAACGGACACTTCTGTAATGGTGGATCTTGTGATCAGAAAAAAATACCAGGAGTTTATTAAAAAAGATGCAAGAGCTAGCATTGGTTCCGATGGACTGATGGGTGACAAAGTATTAACCATTTCTCCTGGCACATCCGATAAAAGCCCGGTAAATAACGGAGATATTATCCTGACAAAAAATGCAATTGAAATGGAGGATGTGATGCTGAGCGCAAAAACAAGTGTTGACAATGCTGGCATTATTACAGCACAGCTTGCAGAATTTACCACTAAGATGAATACAGGAAATGGTGCGCTGTCAAAACTGATCAGTGATGAAAAATTCTCTAATAGCCTGCAAAATACACTTGTCAACCTGCAGACAGCTTCCAATGAGTTTGCCTCGTTTACAGCTAAAATTAATAGCGGAGGATTGAGTGAATCACTTGACACTACCATGCGTAATATACAAGGAGCCACAAAAGGGCTCAACGAAAATATGGAAGCGGCAAAAAGTAATATCTTATTAAAAGGTTTTTTTAATAAAAAGAAAAAAGCAGAAGCCAAAAAAGCTGCTGAATTAAAAAAAGAAGAAGACAAAAGGATAAAACAGCAACTTAAATTTACAGCTGACTCAATAAAAAATGCCACACTGATAATTCCGGTAAAAAAGATACCAGAAGGTTTATAAGCCTGGTCGAAATCTCTTACACATTGAGAAATTTATTCTCTTAAATGTGTGAATCATGTAATTTATTTTAAAAACTGTGTAACACTCCTGCCTGAAGGAGTGTTCAACTTTGCCGGATAATAAATTGATCATTAATAAAACAAAAAATCATGCGCCGCCGTATTGGTAATAAAATCAACATAACTATAAATAATCTTACGGTTAGTTACAGTGACCATGGACCCGATGATGCTCCTGTTATTATCTTCATCCATGGATTTCCGTTAAATAAATCTATGTGGAATATACAGGTAGAAGCATTGAAGGAAAATTACAGAGTGATAGCGTATGATATCCGCGGACATGGAAATTCTGATCCGGGTATTGATGAATTCTCTATTGAACTTTTTGTTATTGACCTGCTACGTCTTATGGAAAAACTAAAGATTGAAAAATCGATCCTCTGTGGTTTATCCCTGGGTGGATACATAGCACTAAATGCCGTTCTAAAACATCCCGATCGTTTTGATGGGCTTATTTTAAATGATACACAATGTATAGCTGATACACCCGAAATAAAAGAAAACAGGTGCAACGCAATTATTAGCATTAAAGAAAAAGGAGTAGAACAGTATGCTGATGAAATTATAAAAAAACTTTTTGCACAGGAAACTTTCACAAAAAATAAAAATGTAATTGATGCTGTAAGGGAGATGATCATAAGTACTCCAAAGCAATCACTTTGCAATACCCTGCATGCTTTGGCAGAACGCAAAGAGACCTGTGACCAGCTACCGGAAATAAATATTCCCGTACTTATCATGGTTGGCCAAGAAGATAAAATAACACCAATTGCCGCCGCGCAACAGATGCACGAAAAGATATTGAATTCGAAATTGGAAATTATTCAACAGGCAGGTCATCTAAGCAATCTTGAGAATCTCACTGCATTCAATACTCACCTGGTGAATTTTTTAGAGACCGTTGGCAAAAGATCTTTTTCTTTGAGCGATATAGATGGGAATTAAGTTACTGATTACAAATTTTCATCTTGGTGGCAATGACTGTTTTTAGTAAAAACGCCATCTTAATCCGCACTAATTCATCTGAATTCAATTAATGTGTGAATTGTGTAACTTATTAGAAGTATTATATAACACCTCCTGGGGCAAAATGGCTCAACTTTAGCAGCACCCGTTATAAAAAGAGGAGTTATTTGAAAATATTCATTAAACACATGGTAAGCAACCGCTGTAAAATGGCGGTAAAAGAGGAGCTGAGAAAGCTTGGGCTGCATTTTATCGTCGTCGACCTGGGTGAGGTAGAGATCATGGAAAATATTTCTGCAGAACAACGTGAGCAAATGAAAGCCGCCTTGTTGATCTCAGGATTTGAGTTAATGGACGATAAAAAAGCTATACTAATTGAAAAAATCAAAACTGCTGTTATTGAAATGGTTCATCATTCAGATGAAAACATTAAAATAAATTTCTCTGATTTTTTAAGTGAAAAATTAAACCACAATTATACATACCTGGCAAATTTGTTTTCCGAGGTCCAGGGTACCTCGATCGAGCATTTCATCATTGCTCATAAAATTGAGCGAATAAAAGAATTGATCATTTATGATGAGCTGAACATTACTGAAATTGCCTGGAAGATGAATTACAGCAGCGTTGCTCATTTATCCAATCAATTTAAAAAAGTTACAGGTCTCACTCCTTCGCATTTCAGACAACTGAAAGATAAAAGGCGAACCTCGATTGAAGATGTTGGTGTCCTACCGGTAGCTTTTGGAACAAATGGAATAAATTAAAACAAACCAATTTTATCAAGAAAGAATATGGCAAAATTAAAAAAATCGGATAAAGATGAGTTACTAATAGCTCTTAAAGAACTTGCCCTTCAAAAACAAGAGAAAAATAAACTATCAGCAGAGTTGATCATTGCACGAAAAGAACTTGCATTTCAAAAAAAGGAGAAAGGAAACCGGGCAGCTGAGTTAGGAATTGCCAACATAGAACTTGCGTTTCAAGATGAAGAGAAAGGAAAACGGGCAGCTGAATTAGGAATTGCTAACAAAGAACTTGTCTTTCAAGATGAAGAGAAAGGAAAACGGGCAGCAGAGCTAAGCATTGCCAACAAAGAGCTTGTCTTTCAAAACAATGAGAAAGAAAAAAGGGCAGCTGAGTTAATTATTGCCAACAAAGAACTTGTCTTTCAAAACAAAGTGAAAGAAAAAAAGGCAGCTGAGTTAATAATTGCTAACGAAGAGCTTATTTTTCAAAACAATGAGAAAGAAAAACAGGAAATTGAAAAAAAAGAACTTGAAGTATCCACCAATTCTGCAAAATTAGCTTCCCAATATTCTCGTAGTCTTATTGAAGCAAGTCATGATCCGTTGGTAACCATAAGTACGGAAGGTAAGATCACAGATATGAATGAAGCATTGACGAACATTACAGGCTTGACACGGGAAAAACTTACAGGCACTAACTTCTTCGATTATTTTACCGAACCACAAAAGGCCCGTGAAGTTTACCAGGAAGTATTCGCAAAAGGGTTTGTGACAGATTATCCACTGACAGTAATCGATCACAAGTTGACGGATGTATTATTTAACGGGTCTGTTTATAAAGATGAACAAGGAAAAGTGCTTGGCGCAGTTGTAGTGGCAAGAGATATTACAGAACAAAAAAGAAATGAAAAAGAATTAATAGAAGCAAAAGTGTTTGCTGAGCTGGCAACATTAATTGCTGAAGAAGCAAAAGGTAAAGCCGAAACCGCTACAGGGATAGCAGAAGATGCGGTGAAAGCAAAACAGCAGTTTTTGTCAAACATGAGTCATGAGATCCGCACACCCATGAATGCGATCATCGGCTTTACGAAAGTGTTGTTGAAAACTGATCTGTCTGCAAAGCAAAAAGAATATTTGACGGCCATAAAATTGAGTGGCGATGCATTAATTGTGTTGATCAATGATATACTCGACCTGGCAAAAGTAGATGCAGGAAAAATGACATTTGAACAAACACCGTTCAAAATGGCCTTATCCATATCGGCCATGCTTCACATGTTTGAACCAAAGATCCAGGAAAAGAATTTAGAACTGGTAAAAGAGTATGACAACAGGATCCCTGAAGTGTTGTTGGGCGACCCGGTGCGTTTACACCAGATCATTTTAAATCTTGTAAGTAATGCAGTAAAGTTTACAACCAAAGGAAAAATTACAGTAAGCGTTAATTTAATTCATGAAGATGAACAGAAGGTTACGATCGAATTTGCAGTGACCGATACAGGAATTGGAATAGCGGAAGATAAAATAGAAAAGATCTTTGAAAATTTTCAACAAGCATCCAGCCATACATCAAGATTGTATGGAGGAACGGGATTAGGCCTTTCAATTGTTAAACAGTTAATAGAACCGCAGGGTGGAAGTATTCGAGTAAAAAGTAAAATTGATGAGGGCTCAGTTTTCAGTTTCACTTTAGATTTTCAAAAAACGAATGCTGAAGTGGAAGCGGAAGCAGAAATAATGGAGCTGGATCCGGAAATTAAAAATATTAAAGTATTGGTGGTTGAAGATATTGCCCTCAACCAGCTACTGATGAAAACATTGCTGGATGATTTCGGATTTGAACAGGATATTGCTGCCAATGGAAAGATAGCGATCGAAAAGCTAAAGTCTAAATCTTATGATATTATCCTGATGGATCTGCAGATGCCAGAAATGAATGGATTTGAAACAACAGAGTTCATTCGCAAAACCATGAATTCTAAGATCCCCATTATTGCTTTAACGGCCGATGTAACCACTGTTGACCTGGCAAAATGCAAAGCGGTTGGTATGAATGATTACATCGCAAAGCCAGTTGATGAAAGAATTTTGTACAGTAAAATAATCGGGCTGGTAAGAAAACCGGCGCTGATAAAATATAGTGACAATAAAGAGAATGAAAACGGGCAATGTGAAAGAATAAAATGTACTGACCTGGCTTACCTGATCCGTCGTACCAAATCTGATCCGAAACTGATGATGGAAATGATCTCACTTTACCTGGTACAAACTCCGCCGTTGATCATAAGTATGAAACAAAGCTTCCGGGATAAAGACTGGGGTTCATTATACGCAGCTGTACATAAAATGATCCCTTCATTTTCAATAATGGGTATCAGTACAGACTTTGAAAACATGGCGAAAAAAATTCAGGATTATGCAAGTACACAGCAATTGGCAGATGGCATACCGGACATGGTTTTAAAGCTTGAAAATGTTTGTACACAGGCATGTAAAGAATTGACAGAAGAATTTAATTCGATTAAAAACGCCGGATCATGAAAAAAGAAAACAAAATGCACCTGTTCCTGGTTGATGATGATGCTTTATTTCTGAAAGCCCTGGAAATTGAATTCTATCATCATACTGACTTCACAGTTGAAACTTTTGCAACAGGTGAACTTTGCGTGGAAAATTTATCCCACAACCCGGATGTAATTATTTTAGATTATCATCTGAATGGCATAGATAAGAATGCAATGAACGGTATAGAAACCCTGGATAAAATAAAAGCATTAAAACCGGATATCCCTGTGGTGATGTTATCCTCACAGGACAAAATAGATGTGGCGATCAGCTGTATGCATCACAGGGCTTTTGATTATGTAGTGAAAAGTGAAACGGCTTTCCTTCGTTTGCAAAAAAATATTACTGCCTTTTTTCATCACGAAAAAATAGAAAAAGAGTTGAGCTGGTATATGGCAAGAATGTAGTTACTCATGATATTTTCAAGAAAAATTCCCTCCTTGCTATTGAAAAATTACTGTTAGTCAACAGCTGTGTTATTTGAAATTAAATAGTGGCTAAATCTATGAAATAGGGCCCGGTTACAAACTTAACCCAGCGAAACATGTGAATGATGTAAGTTATTCCTTTAGTTATATAACACTTACCATTACAGATACCCCAACCTTTGTGGTTATTAATTTTTTCACAAATACTAAAACTGATATTATGTATTTTATAAAAATTGCAAGGCTATTTACTATTATACTCCTTGTAGCTGTGGGTTCCCCAGTATATTCACAAACAAAAACACCGTCAAAATTTGATATGAAAAAAGATGGTGATGGCGATGGTGTTAAAAATAAAATAGATAAATGTGCTTCTACACCTCCCGGTGTTGCGGTAGATGGTACGGGCTGCCCGGTTGATACTGATAAAGATGGTGTAGCAGATTATTTAGATAAATGTCCTTCTGTACCCGGTACTGCAGGTATGAATGGCTGCCAGGACAAAGACAAAGACGGTGTAAGTGATAATAATGATCTATGTCCAGATGTTCCAGGTGATGCAAGATTTGAAGGCTGCCCTGATAGTGATGGTGATGGCATAGAAGATTCAAAGGATAAATGCCCGAACGCAAAAGGATCTGATATGTTCATGGGTTGTCCGGATACAGATAAAGATGGTGTACAGGATGCAAATGATAAATGTGCTGACACTAAAATGGGAGTTAAAGTAGATGTAAACGGATGTCCTGCTGATAGTGACAGAGATGGAATTCTGGATGGAGACGATAAATGCCCGGATACTAAAATGGGAGTTACAGTAAATACTATGGGATGCCCGGCGGATACAGATGGAGATGGTGTATTGGATGCAGACGATAAATGTCCTGGTGTGATAGGTGATACAAGCAATTACGGATGTCCACTTGCAAAAAAAGAAATTCCAAAAAGATTAGAGTTTGCTACCCGTAAGATCAGTTTTGAAAAAGGAAATGCATTATTAAAAGTTAGTTTTTTTCCGATGCTAGATGAAGTAGCTAATATCCTGAAAGAATATCCTGATTATAATTTAAGAATAGGAGGCCATGCAGATGGAATTGAGAAAGACCCAACTACTATTTCTCAGACCCGTGCCGATGTGGTAAAATCCTACCTATTGGGTAAAGGTGTGGGTGATAGCAGGGCCGTATCAACTGGATATAGCAAAACAAGACCTGCCGCTTCAAACGCAAACGAAACTGGTAGAGTACAAAACAGAAGAGTTGAATTACAATTGTATGTAAGATAAGAAACGACCTCCTTTATAAAATTATATACCCATGAATCTTATAACCACCGGTAATAACTGGTGGTTATTCTTCTTTCGGAACTTTCAGTTCTAAATCTTTTAACAAACAAAATAAAATCGAAAAATGAAAAAAATTAAATTAGTGGTAGCTGCGGGTCTTGTGATAGTGGGGTTAACCGCCTGCGAAAATTCTCAAACAATAGCGCAACAAGATGCGATGGATTTAAACAGTTATGTCGATTCAATAGGAAACTTAACCCCGGTTTATACAGCGGCTTATTGGTCCGACCTTGATAACGGATACCAGGTAAGAGTAGCTAAAGCAGATAATACGATGGCGACACTGGAAACTTCTGATAAAGCAAAACTGGATGAAAGCAAAATACAATACGCTGTATTGAAAACTACTTATGAATTAAAGATCAAAGAAGCCGAAACAAGTGCTACAACCACTTCATCGGATTACAGGCAGGCATTAAGAAACAACTTATTTGGAGAAGGTATGATAGGTTCTGATATGAGTTTTAGTTTTGCAACTGCCGATAATTTACTGAGCATCTACAGGAAATTTGTAAATACGGTGGATGAAAACAAAAATAAATATAGTCGTGAAGATTGGGATGAAATAAAAGTATTGTATGAAGCATTAGATACCCGTAAGAATACAGTTGAAAAACAACTTCCCGATGGTGATAATACGAAAATCGCAGGGTTAAAAATAAAATTCTCTGCTATAAAAGCAACTCACAGAGGTGGAACAAAGGGTGAAGAAAATAAAGCAGCAAAAGAAAAAGCATAAGAATATTTATTTCCCTAATCGCTTCTGAGGTCAAAAGCTGCGTTATTTGAATCAGAGACTTATGTAAAAGC
>Ga0207643_10001664_pt1 | contig 12493 bp, 10 predicted proteins | sample KBSMisM62_FD_184313 | JGI IMG/M metagenome (GOLD analysis project Ga0207643, IMG submission 184313) | Miscanthus rhizosphere microbial communities from Kellogg Biological Station, Michigan, USA - KBS Miscanthus M6-2 (SPAdes) (version 2) | ecosystem: Host-associated > Plants > Roots >...
GGCCCCCGTGGCGGCCGCCTCACGAGCTCGCTCCTCGTTGATCTGCGTCCCGCTCTCCTCCATCCACATGTGCGCGCCGCCCGCGCCGCAGCAGAACGTCTTCCTCCCGCTGCGGGCCATCTCGAGCGGCCGGCCGATGCTCTCGACGAGCTCGCGAGGCGCTGCCAGCACGTCGTTGTGGCGCGCCAGGTAGCACGAGTCGTGGTACGTGATCGTCCCGTCTCCGGCGGCCGGCTCGAGGCGCCCGTCGCGCACGAGCTCGGCGAGGAGCTCCGAGTGATGCATGACCTCGTAGCGGCCGCCGAAGTCCGGATACTCGTTCGCGAGTGTGTTGAAGCAGTGCGGGCAGCTCGCGACGATCCTCGTCACGCCTGTCTCGTTCAGCGTCTCGACGTTCGCCTGCGCGTACGACTGGAAGACGTACTCGTTGCCGGCCCGCCGGGCGGGGTCGCCCGTGCACGACTCGCGCGGGCCGAGGATGGCGACGTCGAGCCCGGCCGCGAGGAGAAGCTTCGTCGTCGAGATCGCGGCCGTCCGAGCCCGCTCGTCGTACGAGGCCGCGCAGCCGACCCAGTACAGGATCTCGGGCGCGGGGTCGCCCGGCTCGAGCACGCGGACGTCCAGCCCTTCGGTCCAGTCGGCCCGCTCGGTCTGCGGCTTGCCCCAGGGGTTCGCGGTGCGCTCGACGTCGCGCAGCATCGTCTCGAGGTCCGCGGGCGGGTTCGAGTCGACCATCACGAGGCTCCTGCGCAGGTCGACGATATGGTCGACGTGCTCGATCGAGACCGGGCAGACCTCGACGCAGGCGCCGCACGTGACGCAGTCCCACACGACCTCGTCCGTCACCGCCGTCGGCACGAGCGGGGCGAGGTCGCCGTTCGAGAGCACCGCGCGCCCGTCCGCGAACAGCTGGTCGCGGATGCCCATCACGAGGAGCTTCGGCGAGAGGGCCTTTCCGGTCGCGAATGCCGGGCAGGCGTCCTGGCAGCGGCCGCACTCGGTGCACGACATCGCGTCGAGCATCTGCTTCCACGTGAGCTCGGCGGCCGTGCCGGCGCCGAAGCGCATGGCCGCCTCGTCCTCGGCCTCGAAGTCGAGCGGCTCGAGACGCCCGCGTGCCCGTGTCCGCGCGAAGAAGACATTGAGCGCCGCGGTCGCGATGTGCAGGTGCTTCGAGTGGGGGAGGTAGGTGAGGAACCCGAGGATGATCAGGACGTGCGCCCAGACGAAGACGCGCTCGAGCGCCTCGGTCGTCGTACCGTCGCCGAAGAGGTTCGAGAGCGCGTCGGAGACGGGTGACCAGTCGGCTGGCCACGGGTTCAAGCCGAGCGCGATGAGCGTCGCGTGCCACAGCAGCAGGCTCGTGACGATGCCCACGATCAGCGCGAGGATGAGGTCGGCCTCTCCGAGGTGGCTCCCCTCGAAGCGGCGAGGCCGTTGCACCTTCCGGATCCAGAACGCGGTCGCGACGCCTACGAGAACGAGCACGGCGAACAGGTCGACGACGAACGCGTACCAGCCCTGCTCCTCGAGCCAGAGCAGCGGTGATCGCTCGGGTAGCCACGACTCGCGATCGACGATCGCCGCCGACGCCATGAAGATCGTCGGGAAGAGAGCGAGGAAGCCCCAGAAGATGAACGCGTGCATGAGCCCCGGTCCGACGCGCTGGAGGAGCTTGCGCTGTCCGAGGACGATCGTCGCCTCGTTTTGGGCTCGAGCGGGCAGATCGGAGACGCGGGACGTCGGCTTGCCGGCCCGGACGAGCCGCGTCAGGAACAGCGCGCGCCGCCCGAACAGCGCGCCGGCGACCGCGACCGCGACGACGAGCGCGACCGTCGAAAGGACGCTCGCCGTGCTACTCACCCCGGCTCTGCTGTCCCTTTCTGGGCCTTCCTGAGCTCGGCGGAGATCGCGGGCACGACCTCGTGCAGGTCGCCGATGACGGCGTAGTCGGCGCTCGCGAGGATCGGCGCCTCGGGATCGATGTTCACGGCGAGAATCGCCTTCGCCCCCTTGCACCCGGCCATGTGCTGGGTCGCACCTGAGATGCCGCATGCGATGTAGACGTCCGGCGCGATCTTCGTCCCGGTCTGGCCCACCTGATCCGTGTGCGGGCGCCAGCCGGCCATCGTCACCGCACGCGAGCACCCGACGGCGCCTCCGAGCAGGCCGGCGAGCTCCTCGATGATGCCGAAGCCTTCCGGCGATCCTGCGCCACGCCCGCAGGACACCACGACCTTCGCCTCGGCCAGCGACACGCCACCGGCGCTCGAGCCGGCACGCTCGCGCACGGTGACGACGAGATCCTCCTCCGCGAGGGTGGGAGCGAAGCGCTCGACCGGAGCGGGCTCGTCCGTCGCGGGCTCCGGGGCGACCGCGTGCGGCTGCACGGTCAGGAGCAGCCTCTCCCCGTGGATGCGCGCCTCCTCGAGGAGGCTGCCGCCCCAACGGGTGCGCGTGACCGATGCGGGATCGCCTGGCGTCGATGCGACGCAGTTGGCGGCGAGGGGCAGGTCCGTGATGGCCGCGACACGCGCGAGCACCTCGTTCCCGCGCGGCGTGCCACTCGCCACGACGGCGGACGGAGACTGCGCCTCCACGAGCTCGACGAGCGCGCGCGCGATGGCAGCAGGCGCGTAGCTGGCGAACGCGTCACCCTCGGCGTGGTGGACCTTCTCGACGCCGGTCACGGCGAGGGGATCGCCCGTCGTGAAGGCATGGAGCGGCTCGCCCAGCCCGCGGGCGAAGGCGAGCGCCTGCTGGGTCAGGTCGCCGGGTTCCTCGACGTAGACGAGGGTCGCCATCTACGCCACTCCGATCCGCTGCAGCACCTCGACGACGGCCGGCGCGGCGTCGGGCCCGTGGCCGAGAATCTCGGCCTCCTTGCCCTGGCTCTCGGGGACGACGAGCCGGAGCTTCTCGAGCCGTGGCTGGGGCCTCGTGGGCGAGCTCGCATCCACCGGCTTGCGCTGCGCACGAAGCTTCGCGGGCACCGAAGGATAGCGCGGCAGGTTGAGTCCCTCGAGCACGGTCACGACCGCCGGGAGCGGGAGCACGAAGACGTCGCGGCCGCCGGGAACCTCCTGCTCGCAGCGCGCCGCGCCGCCTTCGAGGGCGACGCCCTTCAGCCCCGTCGCGACCGGCCGCCCGAGCGCATACGCGACGCGGATCCCGACCTGGTACCCGCCCGAGTCGGCCGACTCGTTCCCGAAGAAGACGAGGTCGAACGCGCCGTTGGCGGCCTCGTCCGAGCGCACGGCCTCGACGATGGCTCCCGCGGTCGACTGGGCGTCCCACTCGTCCCCGTCAGTGACGAGGTGGATCGCCCGGTCGGCGCCGAGCGCCATCGCGTCGCGAAGCTGCTCCTCCGCCTCGGGAGGGCCGAGCGTCAACACGACTGACTCGCCCGCGTTCGCCTCGATCAGCCGGACGGCCTCCTCGACGCCGCACTCCTCGTGCGGGCTGACGGTGAAGCCGAGGTGCTTCGTCTCGATCGCCTGCGCGTCGTCCGTGAGGACGATCCTCCCACCCGTCATCGGGACCCGCTTGACGCAGACGAGAACCCTCACGAGCGGATCCGCGTGTTCTCAGGGTCGAAGATCGGCGCCGAGCCGACGACGTCCAGCGTCACGGGGTACTGCTCGCCCATGTACTCGACGGCGAGCTGCGCTCCGGTCTCCGCGCGCTCCGGCGGGAGGTACGCCATGAGCACGTGCTTGCCGACCGACGGTGCGGCTCCTGCGCTCGTCACGTACGACCGGCGCCCCTTCGAGTCGACGATGGGGTTGCCGTCACGCGTGAGGATCGGCTCGCGTCCCATCGGGAAGCGCGCGACGCCCGCGGACGACGTGTGGTCGTCGACGGTGAGCGTGCAGAGAATCGCGGCGGGGGGCTCCTCGCGGTGTCGGAGGTGCGCCTCCTTCCCGACGAAGTCCTGTTCCTTCACTTTCCCCCACGCCATGTCCGCCTCGACCACCGTGTACTCGCTCTCGAGCTCAGTGCCGAACGCGCGATAGCACTTCTCGAGCCGGCCCGTGGTCCCGTACACGCCGATGCCGCACGGCGCGGCACCGTGCGCGCGGCCGGCCTCCCACACGATGTCCCACAGCCTCGCGCCCTGCTCGATCGGGACGTACAGCTCCCAGCCGAGGTCGCCCACGTAGGAGATCCGCGAGGCGAGGACGCGCACCGACCCGATCTCGATCGTCCTGCACGTCGCGAACGGGAAGCCCTCGTGCGAGACGTCGTCGCTCGTGACGGACGAGAGGATGTCCCGCGCACGCGGACCCCAGAGGCCGAGCGTCGACCAGGCCGAGGTGAGGTCTGCGAGCTGCGCCGAACCGTCGGTCGGAAGGTTGTCGCGAAGCCACTTGTAGTCGGCCATTCCGTGCGCCCCACCGGTCACGACCCGGAAGTGATCGTCGCCGAGGCGCATGATCGTGAGGTCGGACTTGAAGCCGCCGCTCGGAGATAGCCACGGCGTGTAGACGACGCGGCCGACGGCCGCGTCCACCTGGCGCATCGAAACTCGCTGCAACGCGTCGAGCGCACCGGGCCCCGACAGGTCGAAGATCGCGAACGCGGACAGGTCGAAGATCCCTGCCCGGTCGCGCATGGCGAGGTGCTCGGCGTTGATGATCGGGGACCACCAGCGCGCGTCCCACTCCGCCTCGCGCCTTCCCACCCGGTCGCCGTACTCGTCGAGCAGCGGCGCGTTCGACTCGTACCACTGCGGCCGCTCCCAGCCGGCGGCCTCGAAGAAGACCGCGCCGAGCTCCTGCTCGCGCGCGTGGTACGGGGAAAGGCGAACGTCGCGGTTCGATGCCCACTGCTCGAGCGGGTGCACGATCCCGTACGTCTTGTTGAAGCCCTCCCCCGTGCGGGCCTTCACGTGGGCCGAGGACTTCTGGTGTTCCCAGAACCGCGCAGCATCGGAGGAGTGCAGGTCGATGTGCGACTCGCCGTGCACCATCCACTCCGCGAGCGACTTCCCGACACCGGGGCCCTCCTTGATCCACACGGCGGCCGCCGACCACAGTCCCTTCACCTCGGGAAGCTCGCCGAGGATCGGCATCCCGTCGGGGGTCAGCGAGAGGATCCCGTTGATCGCGTGCTTGATGCCGACCGTCTCGTCGCCGACGATCGAGGGCATCAGCTCGAGCGCCTGCTCCATCTGGAGGTTGAAGTCCTCTTGGGTGAACGGAAACTCGGTGGGCGAGAGCGACGCCTCCTCGACCGACGGCAGATCCTCGGGCTCGTACAGGATCGCCCGGTGCGCGTAGGAGCCGATCTCGAGGCCCGAGCCGTGCTGGCGCTCGTACATGTTCGTGTCCATGTCGCGCACGATCGGGAACTCGATGTCGCCCTTCGCGTCCGCGAACCAGTGGGTCGGCCCGATGTCGATCATCTGATGTACGGCGGGCGTCAGCGGAATGGAGGCGCCCGCCATACGCGCGAGCTTCGGGCTCCACACGCCGCACGCGATGACGACGATCTCGGCCTCGATGTCGCCCTCGGTTGTTCGCACCCTCCGGACGCGGCCGGCCTCCACGTCGATGCCGACGACCTCCGTGTTCGCGCTCACCGTGAGCCTGCCCGACTCCTGCCCGCGCTCGCGCATGATCGTTCCGGCCCGGAGTGAGTCGACGACTCCGACCGACGGCGTGTAGAAGCCGCCGAGGATGACCGTCTCGTCGATGAACGGGACGAGCTTCTTCACCTCCGCCGGGGTCACGAGCGACACGGGCTCGATCCCCCACGCCTTCGCGGAGGCGACCCGGCGTTTGAGCTCCTCCAGCCGCTCCTCGGTGCGCGCGACCTCGATGCCGCCCGACTCCGTGAAGACGCCCATCTCCTTGTACTGACGCACGCTCTCGAGCGTCAGCTGCGTCATCTCCTTCGAGTGGTCGACCGGGTAGATGAAGTTCGAGGCGTGCCCGGTCGAGCCGCCGGGGTTCGGCAGCGGACCCTTGTCGAGCAGGACCACGTCCGACCAACCCTGCTCGGCGAGGTGGTACGCGGCCGAGTTGCCGACGATGCCGCAGCCGATCACCACTGCGCGGGCTTGGCGGGGGAGGTCACTCATGGGGCGCTGATATATCAGATGTATGCGAAGTCAAAGGACGCTTCGAATCGCGGTCTCGAAGCCGCTGACGTGCCGGCGCATCGCCTTTTCGGCTCGACCGCCGTCCCCCGCCCGGATCGACACGAGCAGCTCGCGGTGCTCGCGGACGGCGTCCTCGAGCCGTGCGACCCGATCGAGCGCGAGGAACCAGATCCGAAGCGTGAGGACGTAGTACTCGTTCAGAGTCGCCGCGAGGAATGAGTTGTGCGTGCACTCGTAGATGTGGCGGTGGATCCGCTGATCGAGGTCGATCAGCGCCCGCTCGTTCGGCTTGTCCCGGACGTGCTCGAGCTCCTTCAGCAGGATCGTGATGCGCGCGCGGTCGTCGTCGGTCGCTCGTTCGGCGGCAAGGCGCGCGGCTCGTGGCTCGAGGGTCGTGCGCACCTCGGAGAGCCCGGCGAGGTCGCGGACGTCGACGCTCGAGACGAACATCCCGCGCCGCGGGTACACCTCCACCAGGCAGTCGCGAGCAAGCGCGCGGAGCGCCTCGCGCACCGGCGTTCGCCCGAGGCCGAGCCGCTCCATGAGCTCTCGCTCCGAGACGAGCGAGCCCGGTGGCAGCTCGAGGGTCACGATCAGCTCGCGGATGCGGTAGTAGGCGCGGTCCGAGAGCGACCGCGCGTCGGCCGCTTCGGGCTGGTGGATGGAAAGCGCGGGTGTGGTCATCGACGACGGCACCCGGCGGGGGCCGTGAAGCCCCCGCCGGTGAGCTCGATCACTTCAGCCAGGAGTTGACCGTGGCCTTGTGCTTCGCGACCCAGACAGCGGCCGCCTTGTCCTTGTCCATGTGCTTTCCGGAAATGAGGTTGGACACGAAGTTCTGGTCGGCCGACGTCCACTTGAACTTCTTGACCACCTTGAGCGCCGGCGAGCCGCTCTTCGCGAACCCGCTCGAGACGAACTTGTCGAGCGTCGGGTATCCCGCGTACTCGCACGCATGGTTGCCCTTCGCCTTCTCGTCGTCGATGCAGCCCTTGAACCGCTTGGGCAACTGGACGCGATACAGGTCATAGATCGCATTCAGGTACTGCGGGTCGTACCAGTAGAAGAGCACGGGCTTGTGCTGCTTGTAGAGCGTCGTCCAGCGCGCGACCTGTGCTGGCTCGGCTCCCGAGACGACATGCTTCAGGTTGAGGCCGAGCTCCTTGATGAGCGCGCGGTCCTTCTGCACGTATGAGGGGTCGCCGCCGAGGAACGTGCCTGCGTTCGGCGACGACTCCGCCGTCTTGAAGACGCTCTCGTTGCCCTTGAGCCCCTTCCACGTCTTGAACTGCGGGTACTGCTTGAGCAGGTACCGCGGGATGTACCAGCCGATGATCCCGGCGATCCCGTTGCTGCCGACCGGAACGATGGACTTGGTCGTCACGTACTTCTTGTTAGACGGGACGAGGGAGTTGTCCCAATCCTCGAGCACGACGTCGATCTTGTCGTCGGCCATCGCCTGAAATGCCGGCTGGCCTTCCGTGATGTTCGTCACCGTGACTTTGCACTTGAGGCGCTTCTCGAGGACGTTCTTGACGACGTAGACGTTCGCCGTCGAGCCCACCCACGAGTTCTCGTTCAGGACCACGTCGCCGCACGCCGCCTGCCGCGTGCCGCCGGCAGACGCCACTGCGACGGCGACGAGCGCCGCGACGGCTGCGGCGAGTGCGAAGAGGCCGATCCCCTTGCCCCGCTGACGATCTGACATCCGACCACCCTCCTTCGTCGATACATGACTCATGCGATGTCCTCCTTCCTCGCCTGCCGTGCTCCCTGCGTCACCCTGTCGAGCGCGATCCCGAGCGCCAGGATGGCGATCGAGGCGATCACGCCCTGACCGAACTGGCCGCGGACGAGTCCCTGCGCGACCTCGTAGCCGAGGCCGCCCGATCCGACGAGCCCGCCGATCACGACGACGGCGAGCACCATGATGATCCCCTGGTTGACGCCGAGCATGATCGCGTCGCCGGCGAGGGGGATCTTCACCTTGCGCAGGATCTGCCCGCGCGTGGCGCCGAACGCGCCCGCGGCCTCGACCGCCTCCGGGGCGACGTCCTTCAGGCCTCGCTCGACGAGCCGGACGACGACCGGGAAGGCGTAGAGCACCGCGGCCACGATCCCCGGCACGATCGAGACGGGCATGAGATAGATGAACGGGATGATGTAGACGAGCTGCGGCAGGGTCTGCAGCACGTCGTTGATCGGGCGCATCACCCCCGAGACCGTCCGACTCTCGGATGCCCAGACGCCGAGGCCGAAGCCGAGGACGACGGCGATGAGCGTCGCCACCAGGACCTGCGAAAGCGTGTCCATCGCGAGTTCCCACACGCCCATGAAGCCGATGAGGGCGAGCATGAAGAACGTTGTGATCGCCGGCCGCAGGCCCGAGACGACGAAGGCGATCAGGACGAGTCCGCCGAGGGTCGTGAACCAGGGCGCCTCGACGAGGAACGCCTGCAGCGGCAGGAGCAGCCTCGTGAGAATGAACGTGCCCGTCGCGTCGGTGACCTGGAACACCCACGTCGTCGGGTCGGCGACGTAGTCGAGCATCTTCTGGATCTGTGCGAGGAGCCAGTCCTGCGCCGTGACGGCACGCTGCCGAATGCCGGCGCTCTCGGGGAACTCGCCGCTCACGCCGATGGCCTTGGCGACGATCACGGTGCCGGCGATGGCCGCGGCCACGACGAGGGACTCGATCCGCAGGCGCCGCCTGGCGGTTGCGTCGAGGTGCCGCTTCGTGGGGTCCGTCCGGTTGGCGACGGCCTCGGTGATCCGGTCGAGCGCCATCGCCATGACGACGATGACGATGCCGGCGAGGATCGCCAGCGCCGGGTTCGAGAAGAGCCCGGAGTTGACGACCGCGCCGAGCCCGCCGCCTCCGATGAGGCCCGCGATGACCACCATCGAGAGAGCGAACAGGATCGTCTGGTTGAGCCCGAGCAGGAGCATGCGGCGGGACATCGGCAGCTGGACCTTCGTGAGCATCTGACGGTTGGTCGCGCCCATCGACGCCGCCGCTTCGACCGTGTTCACCGGCACGCGGCGGATGCCGAGCGCGGTGATGCGGATACACGGCGGGATCGCGTAGATCATCGTCGCGACGACCGCCGCCGCGTACCCGATCGAGAAGAAGAGGACGACCGGCATCAGGTACGCGAACGCGGGGACGATCTGGGCCGCGTCGAGGAAGGGTGTGATCGCGCGGTTGAACCGTCGTGAGCGGCCGGCCGCGATCCCGAGAGGCACGCCGATCAGGATCGAGAGGCCGACAGCGGCGAGCATGAGCGCGAGCGTCTCCATGCTCTCGGCCCACAGGCCGGAGATCGCGAACGAGGCGAACGCGGCGATCGCCCAGATGCCCGCGCGCAGTCCGCCGAACCGCCAGGCGAGGAGCGTCCCGGCGACGGTCGTCCCGATCCACGTGAGCCAGACGAGCAGGTTGTTGAACCACTCCACGAGGTTGTCGGCGAAGACCCGGAACCCGTCGAAGAGGCTGAAGAGGAGCCCGCCTCCACCTTCGAGACGCTGGTCGATGAGGTAGGTCTGGATCGAGTCGAAGCGCGCCTGCAGCCCGTTCCAGACGAGGTCCGACGGCCACGGGTACTCGGTCTTCCAGCCGCGGTATGCGAGCCACATGACGCCGACGATCGCCCCGACCTGGACGATCTTCCCGCGCCACCAGGGGACGTGCGAGACGACCGAGGTCGTGACCGCCCGTGCCTCCGTGATCGTGGACACGGGCTAGCCCTCCTCTTCGGCGATCGCCCGTAGAACGGCGTCCCGGTCGACGATGCCGACGACCCGTCCGTCCTCGATGCAGCACACCGGTCGCTCGCTCGCCGCGAGCGCCGGCAGCGCCCTGCGCATCGTCGTCCGCACGTCGAGCTTCGGGCCGTCGGTGGAGTCGTCCGGCTGCGGGTCGCGCATGATCCAGCGCAGCGTGAGGACATGGCTGCGCGCGATGTCGCGCGTGAAGTTCTCGACATACTCGTCCGCCGGCGAGCCGACGAGCTCCTCGGCCGTGCCGAGCTGGACGATCGCGCCGTCGCGCATGATCGCGATCCGGTCGCCGAGTCGGAGCGCCTCCGGGAGGTCGTGCGTGATGAACATCGTCGTCTTCCCGATCTCGCGCTGCAGTCGCGTGACCTCGTCCTGCATGTCGCGCCGGATGAGCGGGTCGAGGGCGCTGAACGGCTCGTCGTAGAGCATCACGTCCGGGTTCGCGGCGAAGGCTCGAGCGACGCCGACCCGCTGCTGCATCCCACCCGAGAGCTGGTCGGGGAACTGATTCGCGACGTCCTCGAGCCCGACGAGCCGGAGCACCTCGTGGGCGCGCCGCTGGCGGTCCTTCTTGCCCATGCCCTGTACCTCGAGCCCGAACGCGACATTGTCGATCACGCGGCGGTGGGCGAGGAGCCCGAAGTGCTGGAAGACCATCGAGACCGAGTTGCGCCGCAGGTTGCGGAGCTCCGTGCGATCCGCGGCCATCACGTCCTGGCCGACGATCTCGATCTTCCCCGCCGTCGGCTCGATCAGGCGGATGAGCGTCCGCACGAGGGTCGACTTGCCGGAGCCCGACAGGCCCATGACGACGAACACCTCGCCGGGCCAGACCTCGAGCGAGACGTCCTTGACGGCGACGACACACCCGGTCTTCTCGCGCAGCTCCGCGCGCGGGAGGTCCGCGTCCGGCGAGCTGACGAGCCGCTCGCCGTGCGGTCCGAAGACCTTCCAGACTCCCTCGGCCCGGATCACCGGAGGGCTCGAATAGTCGATGCGATGCTTCGGTGCCTCGAGAGCTGGCTCGGCGGTCTCGGTCATGCGCGCGCCGCTGATATATCACTCTGCGCCGCGGCTGTCTACCGCCCCTATCGAAGGCGCGTCAGATCGTCTTGAACTGCTCGAAGGGCTGGCGGCAGTCCTCGCAGTAGCGGATCGACCGGCACGGCGTCGGGCCGAAGAGGTTCTCGAGCCTCGTCGACGTCGAGCCGCAGTACGGGCAGCGGAAGCCGCGCTGGAGCTGGACGAGCTCGAGCTTCCCGGCGGCCCGCGGCGCAGGCGGAGCGAACCCGGCCGCGCGGAGCTTCTCGCGTCCCTCCTGCGTGATGTCGTCGGTCGACCACGAGTCGTCGAGGCGGACGCGGATGTCCGGCGTGGCCCCGAGGTCGGCGATCCTCGCCTCCATCGCGAGCCGCATCGCGTCGAGGGCCGGGCACCCCATGAACGTCGGCGTGAAGTCGACGCACACGGTTCCGTCGGCGACGTCGACGTGCTTCACGACTCCCAGGTCGACGATCGAGATGACGGGGATCTCCGGATCGGGGATCTCGGCGAGTGCCTCCCAGACCTCGTCTGTCGTCACCACCGGGCGCCGGCCGGTGCCGAGCGCCGCACCGAGGTCATCTCCTCCCACAGCTCGGCGAGCTCCGCCTCGTGGACCCCCCGCGGGATCGGCTCGACGTCGAGCAGCGCCCGCCCGAGCTTCTCCTGGGCTCGAGCAACGAGCTCCGGGCGGAGTGCGTCGTCCAGCACGCCGAGTGCGTAGGGCCAGAGCTCCTCGACGGCCTCCTCGAGCCTGATCCGACCTTCGTCGGTCGCGAGCAGACGGTCGACCCACATCTCCGCGTGCATCCGGTGGTACGCCTCTTCCCGGTCCATCTTCGCCGCCAGGCCGGCGATCTCGGGATCGTCGGAGGCCTTGAGCGCGGCGAGTCGGATCTCGTCCGCGGTCTCGTACAGCCAGTGCCGGGCGATCGTTCGCGCCCATTCGAGCCGCCGCAGCTGGACGAGAGGCGCCGAGCGGTACTCCTCGGGAGAGCGGTCGAAGGCGAGCTCGTCGGCGGTCGTGCCGAGCTCGGCGGCCGCGAGTTCGTACAGCGCGCGCGCGTGCCCGATCTCGTTCTGGGCGATCGACGAGAAGGCGACGTCCTCCTCGAGGAACGGCGCGATGCCCGTCCACTCCGAGTTCCGCCAGCCGAGGATCAGCTCGTCGTCGGCGATCGCGAGCAGCAGCTCCGTGCGCTCACTCACTCGCCGCTCCCGGCGCCATGTCGAGCGTCCCTGCGCGCTCGCGCGCCTCGTGCAGGCGCGCCTTGATCGAGTAGCCGTCGACGCGGCGGTACTTCATCTCGAACTCGTCGGGGAACTCGGCGATCTCGTGCAGCGCGCCGCGCGGGACGAGCCACAGCGCGACCGACTCCTGGCGGCGACCGTACTGCTCGCGCGCGTAGATCTCGGCGAACTCCTCGTTCGGGGCGGTCACCGACCCCGCGTGCTGGAACGGTTGGCCCTTCCGCTCCTGGCGGAAGACTTCGAACACGTTGCTCACGCTGCCTCCGCGAGCACCACCCGCTCGACCCACGCGACGTCCTGCCGGGAGAGCCTCCG
>Ga0207643_10001668_pt1 | contig 12456 bp, 10 predicted proteins | sample KBSMisM62_FD_184313 | JGI IMG/M metagenome (GOLD analysis project Ga0207643, IMG submission 184313) | Miscanthus rhizosphere microbial communities from Kellogg Biological Station, Michigan, USA - KBS Miscanthus M6-2 (SPAdes) (version 2) | ecosystem: Host-associated > Plants > Roots >...
CGAGATCGATATCGCCGTGCTGGGTGGTCTCGCCGAGCAGGCCGCCATCGCGATCACCAACGCACGCCTGATCGACGAACTCGAGCGATCGAAGCGCGCGCTTGCCCGCCGAGCGGAGACCGAGCGGTCGCTGCGTGACATCACGGCGCGCATCGCCGCGCTGACCGACCCGGACGAGCTGTTCGAGCGGGTCGTGGAGGAAGCCCGTCGGCTGCTCGACACCGACGGCGCCCACCTGACGCGCATGGCACCGGACGGCGAGTACCTGATCCCGGTCGTGGTCGCCGGTGGGGCCGACGAGGCGACGCGGGCATGGCTCCTGGGGATGCGGTTCCCGCTTGGTGGCGGCATCAACGGACTCGCTGCGCAGGACGGTGTCCCCGTCTGGACCTCGGACTACATGTCCGACCAGCGCATCCCGCACGAAGCCGACGACGATTCCGCAGCGACGCGTATGGGACTCGTCGGCATGGCCGCGGCGCCACTCCGCGCACCGGGCGGCGAGGTCATCGGGACGCTGGCGGTATCGACCTCATCGCCGCGGACCTTCGCGGCCGCCGATCTCGACCTGCTGCAGGGTCTGGCCGACCAGGCCGCGATCGCACTTACCAACTCGAACCTGCTCGTCCGGCTGACCCGCGAGGAGGCGCGCTTCCGCGGTCTGGTCCAGACGACGCCGGACGTGATCTGGCGCGCCGACACCGACGGCATCTTCACGTTCATGGCCGACGCTGCCGAGGCACTCTTCGGCTGGCCGATCGACCGGATCATCGGCCAGCATTTCTCCTTCCTGACCCACCCCGATTCGATGCCGCTCGCCCGGGACCGGTACGGCGCGGTCGGGCGTGATCCCGACCTGGTCGACCGGGTGCCCCTCACGCTCGTCCGCCGCGATGGCACGACCTTCGCGGCCGAAGTGACCAACGCCGGCGTATTCGAGGATGGCGCGTGGGTCGGCGCCCAGGGCACGGTCCGCGACGTCTCGGAGCGAGCCCGCCTCGAACGCGAGCTGCGCGAATCCGAGGAGCGCTATCGCTTCCTCGTCCAGAACGCGCCGGACGTGATCTGGTCGATCGACGGCGAGGCGAACCTGACGTTCCTCTCGGACGCGATCGAGCGCTTGACCGGCTTGCATCCGGCCGAGCTGCTCGGCCGTCACTTCGGCGCGTTGGTCCACGAGACCTCGCGCGACGTCGCCGAGAGCGACTGGACCGCGCAGATGGAGCAGGGTTCACAGGAGGTACGCGGCCGGCTGAACCTGCGGCACCGCGACGGATCCGCCGTCGCTGCCGAGTTCATCGCCATCGCCACGCTCGACGAGAACGGCAAGTTCGCCGGCGCGAACGGTTCGGTGCGTGACATGCGCGAGCGCGACCGCCTCGAGCGCGACCTCCGCGCATCAGAGGACCGCTACCGGACGCTCGCCTCGTCGTCGCCGGACATGGTCTTCGCGACCGACGCGGACGGCCGATACACCTTCCTCTCGGACCGGGCCCGGACGATGCTCGGTTGGGATCTGGACGAAAGCCTGGGCCGGCCGTTCTTCGAGAAGGTGGCGCCCGGGTGGGAAGAGGCCGCCGCGGGCAGCTATCAGGCGGTGCTCGATGAGCCGACCACCGTCCATTCGGTGCGCATGGACTTCCTTGACGGAGACGACACGCCTCGCCCGCTCGAGATCAACGTGCTTGCCAAGGTCGAGGACGGTGTCGTCGTCGGCATCAACGGCGTCGCGCGCGACATCTCGGAGCGTCTCCGCCTGGAACGCGAGCTGAGCCAGTCCGAGGAGCGCTTCCGGTTCCTCGTCCAGAAGTCTCCGGACGTCGTCTTCTCGACCGATGCCGAGGGCAAGTTCACGTTCACCTCCGAGGCGATCGAGCGGATGACCGGCTATCGCGCCGAGGAGATCCTCGGCCAGCATTTCTCGATCCTGGTCGACCCAGACAGCATGCCGGTGGCCGGCGATCGGTGGGCGGACCTCGTTGCGGATCCCGCGCGGGAACAGCAGGCGGCGCTCACCCTCGTGGGCACGGACGGCCGCCGAGTGCCGGTCGATGTCCGATCGATCGGCGTCGTCGACCTTGACGGGAACTTCGCCGGGATCCAGGGCGCGACCCGCGATGTCAGCGACCAGATCCGGCTCGAGAACGAGCTCCGCCGCCACGCCGGTGAGCTCGCCGCGGGCGAGGAGCGCGCACACCTCGCGCGCGAGCTGCACGACTCGGTGACCCAGGCGCTCTTCTCGATGACACTCGTCTCCCGGTCGGTCGAGATGCTGCTCGAGAAGGATCCGGCCGGCGCCCGCGACCAGCTCGCCCAGTTGCGCGAGTTGCAGCGCGAGGCACTTGCCGAGATGCGCGCGCTGATCTTCGAGCTCCGACCCGGCAACCTCGAGCAGGACGGGCTCGTGCGCGCGCTCAAGACGCACGCCAGCGCGCTCCAGGGCCGACTCGGGCTGCCGATCCTCGTCGAGACCGACCTCACGGACCGGCTGCCCCTCGCGGCGGAGGAGGTGCTGTACCGGATCGCCCAGGAGGCGCTCCATAACGTCGTGAAGCACGCGGCCGCGCGTCGGGTCCGGGTCGACGTCCGGCGCGACGGGTCCATCGTCCGGCTGCGGGTCGAGGACGACGGCAAGGGCTTCGATCCAGAGCGCGTGCCGGACGGCCACCTCGGCCTCGCCGGGATGCGCGCCCGCGCCGAACGCGTCGGCGCCGAGTTCTCGTGCACCAGCACCGTCGGGCAGGGAACCACGGTCGAGGTCCAGATGGGCCCGGATGCATTGGCTGCGCTCGAGGTGGCCGCCGGCATGCGGACCGGCGCCGGACCAGAGGTGCCATCGATCCGCGACGGATGACGTAGACCGACTGGGTCATCCGACGCAGTCGGGTTCCCGGCGAGTGTCCCTTTTCGCTGCCGAACGCTCGCCCCACTATGGGGACATGTCTCAGTCCGGCCCCCGCGTTGACGGCCCGCTCCGAGTCCTGGTCGTCGATGCGGATGATCGGATCCGGGAAAGCCTCACCGGTCTTCTCTCGATCAGCGGCCAGTGCATGGTCGTCGCGAGCGCCGGCCAGGTCGGTGAAGCGCTCGAGCTCGCGATCGCCCACCGCCCCGATGTCGTCATCGTCGACCCGCGCCTGCCCGAGGTCGATGGCGGGATCGCCTTCATCTCGCGTCTTCGTGCCCAGCTTCCGGGCGTCCGGATCCTGGCGATGAGCTGGTCGGATTCCCTCGAGTCCGCAGCCCTCGCGAGTGGCGCCGATGGATTCGTGCGCAAGACCTTCCGACCCACGGAGTTGACGGCCGCGATCGTCGCCGCCGGCCAGGGCATCAAGCCCGCCGCCTAGCCTGAGCGGCGAGGCGGTCCTTTGTTAGACTCCGTGTCGCCTGCCGCCCGTCCCGTGCCTTCCACCCCGACCGACGCCGTCACCGCGTCAGGAGCCGACGTGTCCGATCCCGAGCCCGCGCCGATCCGCGTCCTCATCGTGGACGACCACTCGGTCGTGCGCATGGGGCTGAAGATGTTCTTCGATCACCAGCCCGACATCGAGGTCGTCGGCGAGGCTGCCGATGGCTCCGAGGGCGTCGCCATGGCCCGCCGCCTGGAGCCTGACGTCGTCCTGATGGACCTGCTCATGCCGAACATGGACGGCGTGACCGCTATCGGCCGGATCAAGGCCGAGCGCCCCGAGACCGAGATCGTGACGATGACCTCCTTCATCGAGGAGGAGAAGGTCACGTCAGCGCTCGAAGCCGGCGCATCGGGCTACGTGCTCAAGGACGCGGAGGCCGAAGAGGTCGCCGCCGCGGTCCGAGCCGCGTATGCAGGCGAAGTGCATCTCGACCCGGCCGTCGCACGACTGCTCGCACAGCGGATGCGCGCCAAGAAGTCGCCCGATGAGGAGCTCGCCGAGCCGCTGACCGATCGCGAAAAGGACGTCCTCCGCTTGCTCGGGCAGGGGATGAGCAACAAGGAGATCGGCACCGAGCTGTTCATCACGGAGCGAACCGCCCGGACCTACGTGTCCAACATCCTCGGCAAGCTCGGGCTGGCGTCACGGACGCAGGCCGCGCTGTACGCGGTCGAGCACAAGCTGGTCGACGGCCCGAAGGGGTAGTTGGCGCGGCGCCGTCCGGGCGCCCGCGGCCCGATCTCCGCCAAACGCTCACGACACGAGCGTTCGTCGCCGGCCACAACGGCGCGCGTGCATGAGACGTCGTCCTGTATGTGTCACCTGCTCGTCTGATGTGGCTTCTGGCACTGATCCCATGACGAGTGCTCGCCTGGTGAGCAACTGACCGAACTTCTCGTCAACGGCTCGTCCCGACGGCCAAGGACGAGGTTTGCCATGGAGGCGGAACGCCGCGCCCGCACGCGCGACCTCCCATCCGTCGTCAACGAGCCGCCCGCACGAGCCGACGACGATGAAACGAACGCCGATGGCCGGCCACACGAGCCGATGACGAGATCGGCGCCGATCCCGTGCCCGCCGCCCTACTCGACCTTCAGCACCCGATACATCGCCTGTCCCCGTGGCGTCTCGACAGCGACCTCGTCACCGGCCCTGGCGCCAACCAGAGCCTTCCCCACCGGCGAAACCACCGATAGCCGTCCTGCCTTCGGATCCGCCTCTGCTGACCCGACCAGCGTGTACTCGGCTTCCAGTCCGTCGCTCTCGACGACCACCCGCGACCCGAGGTTCGCGCCCTCGCCGGCCGCTGGAGCCTCGATGATCACCGCGTCCCGCAACCGCGCCTCCAGTGCCTGGATGCGTCCCTCGAGGAACGACTGTTCCTCCCGGGCCGCGTGGTAATCCGCGTTCTCCTTCAGGTCGCCGAGCTCCTTCGCCGTCCGGATCCGCGCGATCACCTCCGGTCGCTTCACCTCGATGAGCTCCTTGAGCTCGGCACGCAGACGTGCATCACCCTCGGCAGTCAACGACACCGAAGACGCCTTCGCCGCAGCCGCTCCCGCCGCTCCCTTCGCCGCGTTCCCCGCAGCCGCCGACCGCGTCGCTCGCCCGGATGCGGCCGTGCGCTTCACGGGCGGTTCACCCCTCGCGCCGTCCGCGTCGCCATCGGGCACGACGACGACCCGGGTCGGCGGGACCTCGACCCGTTCCTCGGCGAGCAGCGACCCGGCCAGCCCGGATGCCTTCCGCTCGCCGGTCGGCCGGCGCAGGTTCGCCCACGGCAGCACGACGGACGTGTCGGGCAGCGCCGCGAGCTCCGCCTCAGGCACCGCCGCCTCGAATGCCGACAGCAGCGCGTCCTCGTACTCCTCGCCGGCGTCGGTCCGCGCCCACCAGACGCGCATCGATGTCCGCGGGTCGAGCGTCGCGAGCCAGTGGCCGCCGGAATGCGGCCGTCGATCGCCGAGCGCTGTCCGCTGCATCGACGCGACCCGCCCGCTGATCGAGCTGGAGGACGCCCCGACATAGACGACAGCCTGTGACGGGAGCCAGAAACCGCCGAGCCGCGCTGCCAGTGCCTTCGACGTCGGGCGCTCGCCATCCAGCATCAGGGATGGCACGCGTTCGATCCATTTGCCGACGCGCGTCAGCTCGATCGGCGCGCGCGCCAGTGGCGCGGCCAACTCGATCAGGAAGACGCCACCTCCGCTCGCCGGGACGGGTCGACCCGGCCAGCCCCACACGGCCGGCCCGTCGGCGAGTAGCCCGACCGCACGCACTAGCTCGGCCCCGTTCACCACACGAATCGCCTCGAAACAAGACAGCAGCACACCCCGGGATGGTAGCGGTGGCGAACACGCGCTATGGTCCCCGCTGCATGACCGCACTTCGGCCAGGCCGGACGGGGGTCCGGCGGGCCCTCCTGCTCCTGCCGATCGCGCTGGTCGTGACCGTCGCGTCCGTGGCTCTTCGCCCGGCGGCCGCCGCGACCCCGACTCCCACCGTCCGCCCGACCCCGGGCGCAACGCCGAGTGAGCCGGCCGGGATCGATCCGCTCCCGTCCGTCGCCCCGACGCCCGAGACGAGTGCGACGCCGAGTCTCGCGCCGAACCCCGGGCCGCAAGCGGGCAGCCCGCCGGTCGTCCGACCCCCGGTCTCGATCACGCGACCGCGTCTCGCGCCGCAGACGCGCCTCGCCCTGCAGGCCCGTCTCGATCGGCTTCGCCAGCGTTACGCCATCCCGGGCATCTCGGTCGCGATCGTCCTGCCGGATGGCGCGATGTGGTCAGGCGTGAGTGGCATGGCAGACATCCACACCAAGGCGCCCGTGACGCGCGAGACGTCCTTTGCCATCGCCAGCGTCAGCAAGACATTCACGGCGGCCCTGATCCTCGCCCTCGCGGAGGACGGCATCGTCGACCTCGACGCGCCAGTCCGGCAATACCTCCCGTCCGTCAAGAAGATCTCGGTGAAGGTCAAGATCCGGCAGTTGCTCGACCACACGAGTGGCCTTCGCGACTTCTTCTTCCACCCGTCGATCGACCATGCCCTCCTCTCGCGACCGGATCGCCGCTGGAACGCCACCACCGCGCTCAAGTACCTGGGCAAGCCGTATTCGGAGCCCGGCAAGAGCTGGCACTACTCGAACACGAACTACCTCCTGCTCGGCATGATCGCGGAGGCTGCCGGCAAGAAGCCGCTGGCCGATCAGGTCCGACAGCGCTTCCTCGTGCCACTGGGGCTCGACCACACCTGGTATCAGCCGGAAGATCCGCCGCCGACCGATGTGGCGCACGGCTATCGATTCACGTCGACATCGACGGCGGCCCCGGCGATCGACCTGACCGATGGGACGCCACTCGTCCCCTTCACCTCGGTCGTCACCGCCGCCGGTGGCGCGGGCGGGTTCGCCTCGACCGCTCGAGACCTCGCGCATTGGGCCCAGGCGCTCTACGGCGGTCAGGTCCTCCGGCCCGAGTACCTCGCCGCGATGGAGGATCCGAGCACGACGGCGGCACTGAAGTCATCGATCCCGTACGGCTATGGGACGCAGGTCGTCGAGATCGACGGCCTTCGGACATACGGTCATTCCGGTCGCCTGCTGGGGTTCCGCTCGGCGATGCGCTACGTGCCCGACAACGGCGTTTCGATCGCCATCGTCACCAACCAGAGCCGGACGGACCCGGCCCCGATCCTCCGGTCACTGCTGAAGCTCGCCCTCACGCCGGTCGATCGGACCTGCGTCTGCCGGGTGCGTCGCTAGGCGCGCCCGTTCGCGTGGCCTGACTGCCGGCCCCTCCCGTGGCCGGACCACCGGCGGCATGGCATGAGTACGGAAGAGTCACTTGTCGCGCGCGCGTGTGAGCGGCACCGTGGGCGGCACGCTTGCGGGGGCAGCATGCCGATACGTGTCGACGCGTACATGGCCGGGGGCATCGCCAGGGGTGTCCTGGCGCGCGCGGGCTCGCTCCGCGAAGTGCTCGAGCACGACCGGGCTCTTACCCTCGAACGGGTGCAATGGCAACCACTCGGCGGCCGTTCCGGACCGAGTTCCGGTGTATCGATCCCGATCGATGACGTCTTCGTCGCCGTGGGTGACGACGATCCCGGGACGCCGGTCCACGCGAGCTGGCACGCCATCCGGCTGGAAGTCGGCCCCTACCTGGTCGAAGGCGAGATGCCGACCTTCCCGGGGTTCGACCCAGGCCGCGCCCTGACCCGCCCGACCGGCGACTTCGTCCTTCTCAGGGACGTCCGCGTCGGTCCACGGGACTCACCCGACCCGCTGGCATCGTCCGATACGGTCGGCCAGCACGCCCTCGTCAACCGATACGGGGTCGAAAGCGTCGCGTGCGACCTGATGCTCGGTTTCTTCTTCCCCGGCGCCGCGATGATCCAGGCGGACGTCGCCGAAGCGGGCGCGACCTAGGGACGCCTTGGGGATGCCACCCCGCGTGGTCGGGAGCGGCAGTCGCCACTAGCGACCTCGCGACCGCCGGCCGCGGCCGCCGGATCGACCGGCGCCCCCGGCAGATCCGACCCTGGCACCGGATCTAGAGCGCACCGGCTTGCGGTGCGCGTGATGCTCCCGCCCGACGTGGGCATGCCCGTTGCGCATCCCGACGGGACGCGGCTCGATCGATCGGTCGGGCACGAAGCCCTCCTCGACCGTCCAGGGGATCGCCTGCTTGAGCATCCGCTGGATGCCGCGCAGGAGATCGACCTCATCGATGCACACGAGGCTGATCGCCTCACCGCTCGCACCTGCCCGACCTGTGCGCCCGATCCGATGGATGTAGTCCTGCGGGTTCCACGGCAGCTCGAAGTTCACGACGACAGGGAGGTCCTCGATATCGAGGCCGCGCGCGGCGACGTCGGTCGCGACGAGGACGCGGATCTCGCCGGTCTTGAAGCCCTCGAGGGCTCGGGTCCGCTCGGGCTGCGACCGGTCGCTGTGGATGGCAACCGCATCAAGGCCTTCCCGGTCCAGCCGTGACGCCAGGCGCGAGGCCGCGAGCTTGGTCCGTGTGAAGACCAGCACCTGGCGCAGGTCGTCGACGCGGATCAGGTGCGCAAGGAGCTCCTCCTTACGATCACGGTCGACGGGATAGACCAGCTGGTTGACGGCCTCGGCGGCCGTGTTCCGAGGCGCCACCTCGACCGTGGCCGGATCCCGCAGGATCGTCCCGGAGAGGCGGCGGATGTCGTCCGAGAAGGTCGCCGAGAACATCAGGTTCTGGCGGCGCTTGGGCAGCAGGTCGATGATCCGCGTGATGTCGGGCAGGAAGCCCATGTCGAGCATCCGGTCGGCCTCGTCGAGGACGAGCACCTCGACCTGTCCGAGGTTGGCGACTCGCTGTCCGACGAGGTCGAGAAGGCGACCGGGCGTCGCGGTCAGGATCTCGACGCCGGCGCGGAGCGCCTTGATCTGGGGCTCCATCGGCACCCCGCCATAGACGACGGCCGAGCGAAGCGGCACGGTTCGTCCATACGTCCGCACACTGGCGTCGACCTGCATCGCGAGCTCACGTGTCGGGACGAGGATCAGCGCGCGGACCGGATGCCGAGCTGGCGAGAAGGAATCATTCGCCAAAGTGCGCAGCCGGTCGAGGATGGGCAGGGTGAAGGCGGCGGTCTTGCCGGTACCGGTCTGGGCGGCCGCGAGGACGTCGCGACCTTCCAGGACGAAGGGGATGGCTGCTGCCTGGACTGGTGTGGGCTCGGTGTAGCCCTCGTCGGCCACCGTCTGCAGCAGATCGGCGGTCAGGCCGAGCGATTCGAAGGTCAAGTGTTGCTCCTGGGATCGATCCTGGCCGTCGGCTGGCGGGATCCGCTGGGAGCGCGACGGCGGCGCCCGTCGCGTGCGATCCATCGCTCCGGCCAGGCGGCCGTACGCGAGCATAGCGGAAAACGACGCCTTCCCTCAGGCCAGGAGAGCCGGACGAGCCGTCGCGCGACCGCCCTCGTGGTGCGCCCGGGCAACGAAAAGACGTTGCAACTTCTGCCGGAAGGCCCGTATGGGACCTCCGGCTAGAGACGCCTCCCCACGATGGGTGCGATACTCCGGCCTCGGACTCCCATCCACCGAGTCCCGGTAGACAGGCCCAACAGAAGACTCGCCGCCCCCCACGGCAGGACTTCCTGTCATCCCGTCGGGTCTCGACCCGACATGCCACCTGCGTCCCCCACGCGTGTGGCACCGCGCCTCGAGCCGTGCTCACCACGGCTTCGGATCGTTGGTCGACGCCTGCGCCTTGCACTGCCGTCGGGCGGCACCCCCACCGTCATCGCGTCCCCCACGCGGTGTTCCGGCAGAGAGGAGGCAAGGATTTGCCGGTTCGTCCCATCGGCGCCCAGCGGGCGTCCATCCGCGGATCACATCGGGTGATCGTCACTGCACTCATGGCGTTCGCTGTCATCGGTCTTGTGGGGCTCGCGAGTCCGCAGGAGACGCGGGCGGCCTCGATGAAGGTCGTGGTCGTGGTCGGGCCCGCAGGCTCCGCGACGTCGAGCTACCGCACCAGCGCTCACACCTACGCGAGTCTCGCGCGCTCCTACGGCGCGTCAGTGACCGAGATCTACAGCCCCTACGCGACATGGACCAGGGTCAAGGCCGCGGCGCAGGGAGCGAACCTCCTGATCTATCTCGGTCATGGCAACGGCTATCCGAGCCCGTATGGCGTCTTCCAGCGCTACACGAAGGACGGGCTGGGGCTCAACGCCACCTCCGGCAACGGCAACTACAACACCAAGTATTGGGGCGAGTACTACGTCGACCGCGACATCCAGATGGCCAAGAACGCGGTCGTGCTGCTGAACCGCCTCTGCTACGCATCCGGGAACTCCGAGTGGGGTTCCGCCAACCCGACGAAGGCGACGGCCATCAAGCGCGTCGACAACTACGGGGCCGGATTCCTGCGGACCGGTGCGCGGGCCGTGTTCGCCGAGGCGATCAACAGCATTTCGCCGCACATCCGGTCGTTGTTCACGACGAACCGGACGATGGACTCGATCTTCATGTCGAGCCCGAGTGCCAGCGGGGCGCGTGACTTCTATGTGACCTCGACCCGGACCTATTGGGCCAGGGCGCACATGGATCCGCCGCAGGCCGGCAAGTACTGGCGCGCGGTGGTCGGCAGCCTCACCTTGACCGCAGGCGCCTGGCGCGCGGGCGGCTGACGGCCGACCTTGGTTCGATTCCTACGAGGCCCGGCAGCGACGCCGGGCCTCGCGATTCCCAGGCGCTGGACATGCGGAGGCCCCGGTACGACGTGGGGGGTACGCCGCCCGGGGCCGGGGTCGGACGGCCCGTGGCCGTCCAGTGATGGTCGCTTGGGATCCGGAGGGGCTAGAGCTTCGCGGCGTGCGCCACGATCCCCAGGCTCGCGAGGATCAGCATCAGCAGGACGAGGATCGAAGGCAGGAGTCCGTAGACGTCCGCCTGGACCATCGCGGTCGAAGCCATCTCGGTCTCCTTTCCTTCATTGCCCGACCGGTCTGATCGGGTCATCCGTAGGTTCCGTCCATGGCCCTCCCGCGCCAGCGGACATCCGTGTCGAACCGGGATGGACGAATGACATAGCCCGCGGCTGGGCGAAGGGCGACCCGCGGCCGACTACCATGCTCGTATGCCGACCACGATCGACCGACTGCCGTTCACCGGCGACGACGCCGCGGACCGCCTGCTCGTCGAGGAACCCCTCGCGCTGCTCATCGGGTTCGCACTGGACCAGCAGGTCACGGTCCAGAAGGCGTTCAGCGGACCGGCCGAGCTGAAGCGCCGGCTGGGGCACCTCGACGCCGCCAAGATCGCCGCGACCGATCCCGCGACACTCGACGCCGCGTTCCGCGAGCGACCAGCACTCCATCGATTCCCGGGCTCGATGGCAGGGAAGGTCCAGCAGTTGTGCGAGGCGATCGCGCGCGACTACGCGGACGATGCGAGCCGGATCTGGACCGAGGCCGCGGATGGGCCGGACCTCGAGCGTCGTCTCCTCGCCCTCCCGGGCATCGGCGAGATGAAGGCGAAGAGCATCATCGCGATCCTCGGCAAGCGGTTCGGCGTCGACCTCCCCGGCATGGACAAGGTGATGCCGAACCACCCGACGCTCGGCGACGTCGACTCGGCGGACGCTCTCGCGGCGTATCAGGCCGGGAAACGCGCGAAGAAGGCGGCTCTCAGGGCCGAGAAGGGCTGATCCTTACCTCGCCCATTCGGCCACAGATCAGACCCACGACACGAAACGACCCCGGTGGGAGACCGGGGTCGTTCGCCTGCGCTTGAGTCGTCGTCAGCCGACCAGCCAGGGTCGGTGGTCGCGTTCGCTGATGTCGGGTCGTGAGTCGACGCCGTAACGGATCGACGCGATCGCGAGCAAGAGGAATGGGACGATGACGATGATCGCCGTCCCCGCGGCCGTCCAAGCGTCCATCTCATCCCATCCTTTCCGGTCCATTTCGACCTTGATATGGTTTCCACTCTTGACAGTGGACTGGTCTGGTGCGCATATTGGCATTGATGACGGAGATGCCAAATAGCCATTCAGACCAAATTGGACTGAAAAGGCAATCGATGGTCACCGCCGCCGCCCTTGTCGAGCTGATCGGCCCGTGGGCGACCGGTGCCGACCCCCTCAATGAACAGCTCGCCGACGCGCTCACGCGCGCGATCGAGGTCGGGCTGCTACCACCTGGCACGCGGCTCCCCGCAGAACGGGAGCTGGCCAGGGAGCTGGCACTCAGCAGGACCACGATCGTCGCTGCGTACGACCGGCTTCGGTTGGCCGGTCTCGCGCGGAGCCGGCAGGGCAGCGGGACGCGCGTGGCGGCACGCCGCCCCGACCTCCACGACCTCTCCCCGACACCGGCCGGCGACACGGACACCGAGGGGCCCGTTCGGATCGGCGGCGGCGTCGTGTGGACGAGCGGCTTCGCTCCATCGGACGACCCGGAAGCGATCCAGTTGACGATCGGTGCCCTCCCGGCCGGCCCCGCCGTCGGCGCGTCCATCGAAACGGCGCTTCGCGAGGATGTCCCGGCACTG
>Ga0207643_10001669_pt1 | contig 12451 bp, 10 predicted proteins | sample KBSMisM62_FD_184313 | JGI IMG/M metagenome (GOLD analysis project Ga0207643, IMG submission 184313) | Miscanthus rhizosphere microbial communities from Kellogg Biological Station, Michigan, USA - KBS Miscanthus M6-2 (SPAdes) (version 2) | ecosystem: Host-associated > Plants > Roots >...
GCGTGGCGTGAAAGAAGACACAGACGTCATCGCACCCAAATACCCAGTGATATTCGTAGCGTGACGGATTCCGGTGACCGGCCCGCGATCCGTCACGCAACGGCACTTGACAGCTTCACCGGGTCCTTACTACACTGCTCGCCCTGGGAGTCGCGTCCCGATGTTCACGAGTCGATGCACCACGCCGCTGGCGTGTGCGTCGGCCCAACCCCGACGGAAGAATGTCGGGCGATCATCGGCGGCGCGATTTCTCGTTTCTGGCATTCTCGGCTGCAACCCGGCACGCATCGGCTCGTACTGACGATCACATGACCGCACTCACCCATCTCCACACCGTACGCCCACGGCACGCCGGCGAAGTCCGGCTCGCCGGGAGCTGGTGCGCGCCCCTGGGCGCGAGAGGGACGGATGCGCAATGGTCGACCGACGCCGCGCGCAGCATGCGCGGCTCGCGAGTGAGCCAGCCGGGCGACCGAAAGCAGCCGTCGATCGACGTGACGTTCGCAGTGACGTTCAGCAGGACGGGCGAGTTCGGTTACGGATCGCTCGACGCAGGAGACAGAGGTGCAGGGTCCGGGTTCCGAGGGGACGCGCCATAGCGCATCGCCCTCCACCACCGGATCGGAGCGGTTCGACACGCCCCACCTGCGCCATGAGCCAGGTGGGGCGTTCTCGTTTCACCATCGGCGGAGCACGAATGCACGAGCACCACGAGAGCGTCGGCGCCGAGCGTGGCGACGCGGATGGAACCGCTGATTGACAACCGATGGTCTGGGAAGAAACACGCAGTACATGCACCACCGTGGAGCGCCGTCGGCCGGCGTGGCATGGTGCAATGAGCAGAGGCGAACGCGACTCCCACTGCTCGGCGCATCCGCTGTCACGTCGCGCCGCCGGCGCACCACACTGGAATCACGGTCGTACGTCGCTGCCCTCCGGCGCGCGCGCGGTGCCGCACTCACCTCGCGCCGGAGGGTGGATCAGGTCGTTACTACGGAAACGATGGAACGTCGATAACGGCGGTACAGATCCGGATGGGCGCTCTGGCTGAACGACGGAACGCGGATCTACGGCGGTCTGACCTGACGACGGAACGCGGATCTTTGACGGCGATCTCACGGAACGGGCCGGATCGCTCCGTGCGGGCGGAGAGATATCTCCGCCGGACCCTCAAAGACTTGGAAGGCTGTGGATGGACAGACGCGATGCTCGCGCCCGAGCATCGCGACTTGGAGAGGAGCCGATCCGGCAGTTTCCGCCTGATCCGTTCACGATCCGCGTTCCGTCGTTGAAAGGCAGCCAGCACGCAACACCGATCCACTTTCGAGGAAGAGTCGTAGCTCAGTTGGTCAGAGCAGGAGAAGTCCCTCGCCGTTCCCTTGTCCGTGCATCGGGCCGAAGGATCGAGGGTTTTCGAATCTCCAGGTCGCGAGTTCGAGTCTCGCCGGCTCTTCCAGTTTCACTCGGCGCGCATGGGCGTTGGCCGCGCGCCACCGGTACCGTAGCTCAACAGCGAACGACAGAGCACGGCGTCGCCGCGCCGCGTCCCATGGTCCGACGAGGACGGGGCGGCGCGGAGACACGACGACGCGATGCGGGTGCGAATCCCGCCGGTCCGGGCACTTTGGTGAGTTGGTGAATGGGATCGAGAGTTGGTGAGATGGCGGCACCCGAGCCGGTGCCGCAGTTCACGAACTCACGTTCCCATGCACGCACTCACTCCAGTCGTGACGGGGGCGAGGGCCCCTCGCCACCCTCTTCGTCCGCGCGGCGACAACCGTGCGGGCCGACGCGCGAGGGTTATCTGGTACTCCTCGGGTTCGAATCCCGACTCGCCCACGTCACCGACTGTTTCACCTCAGCCGCCGCGCTCAGTTACTGGAGCAGGGAACATCCTCGCCACGACTTGCCCGCTCGGGCAAGGCTCGAGGGGTTGCTGTTCTCGAATACGCGAGCTCGTCTCGCCGGCGGCTGCGCAGGAAGCTCGGCGTGCACGCTGTACGTCGCGTGCGCCGAGCACCATCAGCACGACGATGACACGATCCACGCATCGTCGCGACTGCCACCCATCTCGAGCGGGTCGCCGCATCTCGGTTATCCCTGCTAATGGAAACCCTGGCGTAGCACGCCAGGGACGAGAGGCACTCACTCATCTGCTCGAGAAACCATGTGGGGAGTGGGAGTGACCGCCAACGCAGTCACCCACCACCCCCCACTCCCCATCCCCCACTCAACCAGGAGGCCGAGCCATGTTCGATTTCACGAAGCACGTCTCGACTCGCCTCCGGCGTCACGTCACGCCGCAGGCCGAGCCGATTCCCGGTTCCACCCAGATCCCCAACTCGGCCGGCGGCTACGCCTGGGCCGTCGACCACTGGACGCGGCTCGACCGCTTCCTCGTGCTCGGCGCCGAAGGCGGCACGTACTACATCGGTGAGCGCGAGCTCACGGTGGAGCACGCGAAGGCGGTCGTCGACTGCCTGGCCGAGGACGGCGTCCGCGTCGTGCAGCGCGCGGTCGAGATCAGCGAGAGCGGCCGCGCGCCGAAGAACGATCCCGCGCTGTTCGTACTCGCGATGGCGGCCGGTCTCGGCGACGCCGCGACGCGCGCCGTGGCCCTCGCGTCGCTCGAGCGGGTGGCACGTACGGGCACGCACCTGTTCCACTGGCTGCAGTACGTGAAGGCGTTCCGCGGCTGGGGTCGTGGCGTACGCACGGCGGTGGGGCGGTGGTACACGCGGAAGTCTCCGGGCGACCTCGCGTACCAGCTGCTCAAGTACCAGTCGCGCGATGGCTGGGCGCACCGCGATGCGCTGCGCATCGCGCACCCGAAGGCACCGTCGAGCGAGCACGACGCGCTCTTCCGCTTCGCCACGCGCGGGTGGGAGGCGATTGCGGGTCTGGAGGCAATGCGCACCGACGTGGGTGCGCGGCTGGAGGCGGTGCAGGCGATCCGCCACATGTCGCCCGACGAGGCGTCACGCGTGATCCGCATCTACAAGCTCACGCGCGAGATGGTGCCGACGGAGCTGTTGTCGCGCCCCATCGTGTGGCACGCGCTGCTCGACGGCATGCCGTTGACGGCGCTGATCCGCAACCTCGGCGTGATGACGAAGGTCGGGCTGCTGGCGCCCGGCTCGGAGGCCGCGCGCACGGTCGTCGCTCGACTGGGCGATCGTGCAGCGATCCGGCGTGCACGGGTTCACCCGCTGGCGGTGCTGGCGGCGCTGAAGACGTACGCGCAGGGTCGTGGCATGCGCGGTGACAACGCGTGGACGCCGGTCACGCAGGTGATCGACGCGCTCGACGCGGCGTTCTACCTCGCGTTCGAGAACGTCGAGCCGACGAACAAGCGCGTGCTGCTCGCGCTGGACGTGTCGGGTTCGATGCAGTCGCCCGTGCACGCGATGCCGTATCTGTCGTGCCGCGAGGCGTCGGCGGCGATGGCGCTGGTTACGGCGGCGGTCGAGCCGAGCCATCGGATCGTCGCGTTCACGAACGGCGCGTATCCGTCGCAGTGGTCGCGCACGAGCATCGGGCTCGGGTCCGGGCTCACGCCGCTGGCGATCTCGCCGCGCCAGCGGATGGACGACGTCGTACGGCAGATCTCGAACCTGCCGTTCGGTGGTACCGACTGCGCCCTGCCGATGGTGGAGGCGCTGAAGCACCGCTGGGCGGTGGACACGTTCGTCGTCTACACGGACAGCGAGACGTGGGCGGGCGAGATCCATCCGGCGCAGGCGCTCCGCGTGTACCGGGAGCGGATGGGCATCGCGGCGAAGCTCATCGTCGTCGCGATGACGTCGAACGGGTTCACGATCGCGGACCCGGACGACGCCGGCATGCTCGACGTGGTCGGGTTCGATACGGCCACGCCGCAGGTCATCAGCGACTTCGTCGCGTGAGTTGGTTGGTTGGATGGTGGGATCGTGAGAAACGGCCTCGGGAAGCTTCTGCCTCCCGAGGCCGTTCCTCACCATCTCACCCCCTAACCAACCAACTCACCGTTTCACGGCTCCTTTCGCCAGATCGGTGACCGGCGGCGGCTCCTCGCCCCGCAGCGCCATCTGGCCGCGGCGCGAGTAGTCGATCGACTTCGCCAGCACGCGCGCCGCTTCCTGGTCGGCGTGAAAGCCCATCGAGTTCTCGGCCTCGATGAAATCGGCGAGGAACTGCGCCTTGCGCTGATAGTCGCGCGCGACTTTCACCGTCGGCGCCGTGCTGTCGCGCGCGACCTGCGCGGCGATGCCCTTCGTGAGCTGGAGGACGGCGTCGATCGCGAGGTTGCGCAGCTCGAAGGTGCGGTCCTGGATCACCGTGACGCGCTCCTTCAGCTCCTCCTCGGACCACTTGTGGCAGGTCTGGCAGGCGCGGTTGATGTTGAGCACGGGGCTGCGCACGTGGTGGTCGCTGATCTTCATCGCGCCCTCGCGCTTGTACGGCATGTGGCAGTCCGCGCACGCGACCCCCGAGCGCGCGTGGATCCCCTGGTTGTACATCTCGAACTCGGGGTGCTGCGCCTTGAGCACGGGCGCGCCGCTGATCTTGTGGACGAAGTCCTTGTGCCCCGTCGAGTCGTAGTAGGCGAGGATGCTGTCGACGGTGAGCCCCTTCGACCACGGATAGGTGAGCCGCTTCTCGGGGCCCTTGAAGTAGTACTCCACGTGACACTGGCCGCACACGAACACGCGCATCTCCTGGCGCGTGGCCTGCGCGTTCACGTCGTAGTCGGCGACGCCCTGGCTCGCCTTGAGCGCGCGGATCCCCTCGATGAACCCGGGTCGCGTGACGCGAAGCTGCATGTTGCTCGGGTCGTGGCAGTCGATGCACGACACGGGATGGCGCACCAGCTTGCGCGCCTCGAAGTAGGGCAGTGGGTTGAGCTTCTCGAATCCCTTGATCAGGTCCCCGTTGCCGGCGCGCATGTAGGGGACGTACATCGAGCCGTGGCAGTGCAGGCAGGTGCCGGGCTGCTTCGTCACCTGCTGGCGCGCGGTGAACTCCTGGTCGGTGAGCATGTAGGCATGGCCGCGCTCCTCGCGGAAATCCGTCGAGAAGGCGTAGCCGGCCCAGAAGTCGCGCAGCCGAGGATCCTCCTCGAGCCGCGACTGCGCCACGACCGATCGTGGATCGGCGGCCGTCGGCGTGTGCGGCTGCCCCTCGCTTCCGCCGTAGCGCGTGCGCACCTGATCCACCGTCTTGCGGTAGTCGTCGTACTGGAGCGGGAAGTTCTTTCCCCAGACCGCCGGATCGTCGGTCGTGTCGTCGAGCGCGACGACGCGATAGAACGGGTTGCGCGCCTCCTGCTGGTGCTGGAACACGCTCGTGAGCAGCGCGGCGATGCCGACGGTGGCGAGGGCGCCGCCGACCGCCGCGAGGATGAGCCAGCGGGCGCCGAATCGGCGGCGGGGTGCCGGTGCACCCGGCGGTTCTGCGCGAGGCGGGTCGGTGTGATCGGTCATGTGTCGAGCGGATCGGGCGGCGCGTCGAGCGCGGCGGAGCGGTGAGGGCGCATCATCGCACCCAGTGACCGACGTAGCGATGACAGCGGATGCACGAGATGGGCTCGCCCGCGCGTGCATTCGCGTCGTGCGGACGCGACGCGGGCGGATCGTTCGCGCCACCCTGTGCCGCGAGCTGCACCGGAGGCGTCGCGCGCGACGCGACGTGGTCGATCGCCTCGGTGATCTCGGCGTGGCAGTACCGGCAGGCGTTCTCGGTGACGCGCCGATTCGCCTCCGTGATGCGGAGCGGGTCCGGATAGCCGCCGGTCGTGAAGTAGAACGAATGCCAGAATCCGTTGCGCGCCTTCACGGCGTACTTGGGGACCAGCGCGTGCGGCGTGTGGCAGTCGTTGCAGGTGGCGACGGCGTGGTGGCTCCCCTTCGTCCACGCCGCGAAGTGCTCGCTCATGACGTGGCAGTTCGCGCACGCCTGCGGGTCGTGGCCGAGATACGAATAGCCCTTCGCGTAGCCGAAGGTGAACAGGCCGAGTCCGGCAGCGGCTCCGATGAGGAGCGCGGCGGCGAGGGTCCACGTTCGGGCGCGCGACATGGACGAAGGCCCAGCAAGGGATAGGCCTCGCGGCCTTGCCGGGATGGTCCGGCTGCGGGGGCCGGCCTGGGCTGATTCGCAGCTACGGCGGCATCGATGCGGAGCTTGACGCGCGTTCCGCCATCCGTTACTCTACTATTCAGTTGAATAGTGTAACATTTCACCGCTGCCCTGACCATGCCTGCCACTCGATCCGTCCTCGCACCAGGCGAGCTCGCGAACCTGCTCCGAGAGCGCCCCACGACCCGGCTCCTCGACGTCCGGACCCCCGCCGAGTTCGAGACCGAGCACATCGCCGGAGCGTACAACGTCCCTCTCGATACCCTCGGCGAGCACGGACCGGAGATCCGTGCCCACGTCGCCGACGACGTGGTGCTCGTCTGCCGCTCCGGCCAGCGTGCGCGCCGCGCCGAAGACGCGCTCGCCGCCGCGGGTATGACCAACCTCCACGTCCTCGACGGCGGAATGTCCGCGTGGATGGCAACGGGACAGCCCGTCCAGCGCGGCAAGCCGCGCATGTCGCTCGAGCGACAGGGCCGGATGGTCGGCGGCGCGCTGGCCGCGATCGGGGGAATCCTCGCTCTCGCCGTGAACCCCGCGTTCGCCGCGATCTCGGCGCTGATCGGCACCGGGATGTTCGTCGCCGCGATCACGGACAACTGCGCGATGGGTCTGCTGCTCGCCCGGCTGCCGTACAACCGGCCACCCGGCTGCGACGTGCCCGCCATGGTGCGTGCCCTGACATCGGGCACGGCACCGAGGGGCGCCGCCGCGCGCGGTGTCGCGGACGCAACCTGCGCGCGCAGCTGAGCGGCCACGATCGTGCTCGCCCTCGGCCTCTTTCTCGCCGCGACGATCGGCCTCGCGCTCGGCCTGCTTGGCGGGGGCGGATCGGTGCTCACCGTTCCCGTGCTCGTCTACGTACTCGGCGTCGGCGCCAAGCCGGCGATCGCGATGAGTCTCGCGATCGTCGGGGTCACGAGCGTGCTCGGCGCCTTGCTCCACTGGCGACTGGGGAACCTTCGCTTCGACGTGGCGGCGGTGTTCGGCCCGATCGCGATGCTCGGCGCGTACGCGGGCGCGAGGCTGGCGACGCTGCTCACGGGAGAGGTGCAGCTCGCACTGCTCGCCGTCGTCATGCTCGTCGCGGCGGGCTCGATGCTGCGCAGCGCGAGCGTCGAGCCACGGCCGGCCGTGCCCCCGCGACTCGCGTTGCTCGTGCCGGTGGCCTTCGGCGTCGGAGCGCTCACGGGTGTCGTGGGCATCGGGGGCGGCTTCCTCATCGTGCCGTCTCTCGTGCTGCTGGCGCGCCTGTCGATGCGGCAGGCCGTCGGCACCTCACTGCTGGTCATCGTCATGAACTCGGCGGCAGGGCTGGCGGGCTACATCGGCGCCGTGCCGATCGACTGGCCATTTCTCGCCCGCTTCACCACCGCGGCCGGCGTCGGCGCGCTCGCCGGAACGATGCTCAGTGCGCGACTGCCGCAGGCTGCGCTCAAGCGCGGGTTCGCCGTCTTCCTGTTCGCCGTCGGTGGTCTCGTGCTCTTCCGGAGCCGTGACGCGCTGCACGTCCGCTCCTCGGGATCACCGCCGGCCCATGCACCCGTTCTCCCATCCGCCACCACGGCGGCCGAACGCTGACCGCCACTTCCTTACATTCGCCGAGACGTCACCATGTTCTTCCAGCGCTTCTACGACACCAAGCTCGCGCAGGCGAGCTACCTGATCGGCTGCCAGCGCACGGGCGAGGCAGTCGTCGTCGATCCCAACCGTGACGTCGAGCAGTACGTCGCCGCCGCGGCGCGCGAAGGATTGCGCGTCACGCACGTGACGGAGACGCACATCCACGCGGATTTCGTCAGCGGCGCGCGCGAGCTCGCGGCGCGAACCGGGGCGGCGCTGCTGCTGTCCGACGAGGGTGACTCGGAGTGGAAGTACGCCTACGCGAACGAAGCCGGCGCGCGGCTCCTCCGCGACGGCGACAGCTTCCTCGTCGGCAACATCGAGCTGGAGGCGATGCACACGCCCGGTCACACGCCGGAGCATCTCAGCTTCATGGTGACCGATCGCCCCTCCGGTGCGGGACCGTGGGGAATTCTCACGGGCGACTTCGTGTTCGTCGGCGACGTCGGACGTCCGGATCTGCTCGAGCGCGCCGCCGGCTACGTCGGCACGATGGAGGCCGGCGCGCGTGCGCTCTACCGGTCGCTTCAGCGCTTCGCCGCGCTGCCGGACCATCTGCAGGTGTGGCCGGGACACGGCGCCGGATCGGCGTGCGGCAAGGCGCTCGGCGCCGTTCCATCGACCACCGTCGGCTACGAGAAGCGTGCGAACTGGGCGCTGGCGCCGATGTCAGAGGATGAGTTCGTGCAGATGGTGCTCGCCGGCCAGCCCGAGCCGCCGCGCTACTTCGCGCAGATGAAGCGCATCAACAAGGAGGGGCCGCGTCCACTGAACGGATTTCCGCGGCCGCCCCGGCAGCCGGCTCACGCGCTGCGCGCGTTGATCGATCGCGGTGAGCTCGTGGTGGACACACGTGGCGTGGCGGAGTACGCATCCGCGCACGTGCCGGGAACGCTGAACATCCCGATCGGCACGAGCTTCACGACGTGGGCGGGTTGGCTGCTGCCGTACGATCGCGACGTGCATCTGCTGGCCGACACCGATTGCGTGCCGTGCACGGACGAGGTGATCCGGGACATGGCGATGATCGGGCTGGACCGGGTGGCGTCGGTGATCGGTACGGATTCGCTCGTGTCGTGGGTCGGGAGTGGGCGCGAGCTGGCCGCCGTCAGCCAGAAGACGCCGGCGGAGGCGGAGCCTCTCGTCTCGAATGGTGACGTGGTGGTGGTCGACGTGCGCGGCCACGCGGAGTGGGAGGCTGGACACCTGCCCGGCGCGACGAACATTCCGCTCGGCTATCTCGCTGATCGCGTGGACGAGCTGCCGACCGATCGGCTGATCCTCCTCCAGTGCCGGAGCGGTGCGCGCTCGTCGATCGCGGCGAGCGTGCTGGAGACTCGGGGGATCACGAACGTCGCGAACCTCACGGGGGGATTCACCGCCTGGCAGCGGGCGGGGATGGCCGTCGAGCGGTCGGAGCATGCCGAGCGCGACCCCGCCGCGCCGGCGTTCGCGACGGTGTGAGGCGCTCCGAGCGCGTCAGGCGTGCGAACCGTGTCGCTCGATGCACGCGCTGCGGGCGATCTGCTACCATTCGACGAACCACTGGACAGTGAGCAGCCGATGGCGACAAAGCGCCTGACCCCCGAGATGATCGCACTGATCGCCCAGCGGTTCGCCGCGCTGGCGGAGCCGGCACGACTGCACATCATGCAGGCGCTCCGCGGCGGCGAGCGCACGGTGGGTGAGCTCGTGGAGGTCACCGGTCTGGGCACGGCGAACGTGTCGAAGCACCTGCAGCTTCTGCACGGTGCGGGCTTCGTCACGCGCCGGAAGGAAGGACTCCACGTGTTCTACGGCCTCGCGGGGGAGGACGTGTTCCAGCTCTGCGACATCATGTGCGGGCGGCTACAGGCGGAGGCGAAGTCGCGCCGCCAGGTGCTGGCCGGACTCTGAGCGGGGCGCGGACCTCTCCAAAGTGACGACGCCCGGCACATCGATGTGCCGGGCGTCGTCGTCTCGAGGCTGTGGTGCGGTCAGAACTTGATCCGCGAGAGGTACGTGATGCTCGGCGGGATGTTGTTCACCGGGTCCGTCGTCTCGTCCTCCAGATAGTAGTACTCCAGACCATCGGCCTTCGCCGCCTTCATCACCTCGGGCCAGTTCACCTGGCCCTGGCCGATCACCGCCTGCAGCGAATCGGGCAATCCGCCGCTGAGTGAACCGCGCGGGACGCCCGGCTTCATGTCCTTGATGTGCATCAGCTTGAAGCGGCCCGGATACTTCCGGATCAGCGCGGCCGGATCGACGTTCGGCAGGAACGTCCACAGCACGTCCATCTCGAACTTCACGAGATTCGGATCGGTCTCGCGGATCATGAGATCGAGCAGCGTGCCGTCGCCGAATGCGACGGGCTCGTAGCCGTGGTTGTGATAGAAGAACTGCAGGCCGGCTTCCTTCATCGTCTTGCCGATCGCGTTGAAGTCGGCGATCGCCTTGCGCGCGTCGGCCTCGGTGAACGCGCCCTGATGCGGATACCAGGCGGTGCCGACGTACTTCACGCCGAGCGCCTTCGCGGTGCCGATGACGTTCTGCGGATTCTTCTTGAACTCGTCGAGGCCGATGTGCATCGACGTGGCGCGCAGGTCGGCGCCCTTGAGCGCCGTCGCGAACTGCTCGGGGGTCATCCCGTACAGCCCAGCGGTCTCGACGTGGGTCACGCCCATCGAGCGCGCGAGCTTGAGCATTCCGTTCGGATCCTTCTGCGCGAGCGCGCGAAGGCTCCAGAGCTGGAGCCCGACGGGTGCGCCGACGGAACCGATCGTCCGGCTGTCGGTCGCGGATGCGGCTGCCGTGACGGTCGAGGGCGAGCCGACCACGGCAGTGCGAGGCGCACAGGCGAGCGCGGGGGCGAGCGCCGCGACCGCGGCGAGCGAGAACGAGAAACGCTTCATCATTGCTCCGGGGACGGAAGTGTGGGCGAGCGTCGAAGCTTAGAGAGCGTCCTGTACGCCGGCAATCGCCGTGCGCGCGGGCGCGCCACGGCGGCTCCGCATCACTTGATCTTCGGCGCGACGGCCTTGGCCAGCGCGATCGCGACCGCCTTCGCCTGCGCCGGGGTTCCGACGGGCTTCACCTCGACGCCGACGACGACGTCGTTCGCACCGCCGCGGAGGTACACGGGCAGCTCCGTGTCGCGCGCGCATGTCTCGACGAACGCATCGAGGCCGAGACCGGGGACTGGCTCGCGCGTGCAGCCGGCTCCCGTCTTCCGAGCCTTGTACCAATCGAAGTACCGCCCGCGCTGGTTGGGCGCGATGACGACGACGCTCACGGTCGGCGGTGCGGGATCGGCGGCGCCGCGGCCCAGGTGCGAGTAGGTGCACGGATCGCCGCCGCCGATGCCGTCGCCGGGATCACCGCGGTCGGCGGGATCGTAGTTCGTCTTGCCGGTGATGCGCTTCACGTCGGCGACGCTCAGCAGCGAACAGGGATCGAGTTTCGTCGCACGTGCCGCGCCCTGAGCGGCGAGCGGTGACGTGCCGACGGAAGCCGTGATCATCGCGACGGCGACGAGGGTGCTGCGCATGGCCGGATGCATCATCGCTCTCCTGGAATCGGTCGGCGACGAATCGACTGGTCCGCGATTGACGCCGCAAGAGTCGACGTGCGCGCACCGGTGCGATCAGGGAGCGTGTGAGTGCGGAGTCGCGAGCCTGAGTCCGACGATGCCGGTAACGATGAGCCCGATGCACACCAAGGCTCTGAAGAGGATGACCCATGTCATCCTCACACTCTACAATGGTCGTCTCACCGCCACGAGGTTCTGCACGTACCACGCGCCGCGACTGCCGTCGAGGTCGAGGTAGTTCACGCCGCCCATCGCCGACGAGGCGTGGATGATCCGTCCACTGCCGACGTAGATGGCGACGTGCGAGATGGCCTCGCCGGGTTCGGCGAACAGCAGCAGGTCGCCCGCACGCATCTCGCCGAAGTCGAGCGGCACGCCGTCGCCGACCCGCGCCTGCTCGCGCGAGGTGCGCGGGAGCGAGACGCCGTTCTTCGCGAAGACGTACTTGGTGAATCCGGAGCAGTCGAAGCCGTTCGGCGTGCTGCCGCCCCACACGTACGGCACGCCGACGTAGCGGTCCGCGGTGCCGAGCACGCGCGACGCGGCGGCGGTCGGGGCGGGGGAGCGCGGCATGCGCACGCCGGACGAGCCGCGCGACGATCCACTCGAGGAGCTGCTCGATCCGGAGTTGATCACCCGGCCGGCGAGGATCACGCCGTCGAGGATGGTGCCCGGTGAGACGGCGAGCGTCCCCTGCGCGCACGCGGAGAGGACGAGCATGGCCGAGGGGACGACCGCGGTGGGCCGGACTCGAATGCACGACATGATGCAGCGGGGGGCTACAGCGTGGACGGCCGACGGGCGGACAGCGTGCGTCTCAGCCTAAGGCAGCTTCGGCGCCACGTGTCGATTGCGACGTAAGACGAGTGATTCCAGCGAGTTACCGAATTCGCCGTTCGGAGCCCGACGTCTGCGCCGTCCGTTTTCGGTGACGATCCGTGTAAATGGCGGAGGACAGGGGAGGACGCTTCTGCGATCAAGGGGTCAGAGTCGTTGAAAAGGGCGAGGAGGAGCAAGGAGTCTGACGCCTCGAAACTCAACGGCGACCGCAACCGATTGGCGCGGAGCACACAGAGGGCCCTACGAGGGCGCGGAGCACGGCGCAGCGATCTTTCCGCCGGACCCACAAGGACTTTGAAGGCG
>Ga0207643_10001672_pt1 | contig 12447 bp, 8 predicted proteins | sample KBSMisM62_FD_184313 | JGI IMG/M metagenome (GOLD analysis project Ga0207643, IMG submission 184313) | Miscanthus rhizosphere microbial communities from Kellogg Biological Station, Michigan, USA - KBS Miscanthus M6-2 (SPAdes) (version 2) | ecosystem: Host-associated > Plants > Roots > Rhizosphere...
CTCGCGGTGCCGCGCTCGATGCAGTGATCGAGTCGTCGAACGACGCGCCGCTGATCGAGCTGCGCCACGTCACCGCCGTGCGCGACCTCGACCGTTCGCCGGCGCGCCCTGCGCTCGACGACGTCTCCCTGTCCATCGCGGCCGGCGAGCACGTGTGCATCCTCGGCCCAAACGGCTGCGGCAAGTCGACGCTGATCAAGACGATCACGCGCGAGGTCTATCCGCTGGCGCGGCCGGAATCGTCGGTGCGCATCCTCGGACGGGAGCGCTGGAACGTGTTCGAGCTGCGCGCGAGGCTGGGCATCGTCACCCCCGACCTGCTGGCCGCCTGCTCCACCGACGCGACGGGCCGCGACGTCGTGCTCTCCGGCTTCTTCAGCAGCACGCGCATCTTCCGCCATCATGCCCCGGACGCGGCACAGGTGGCGCGGGCCGATGAGCTGCTGGCGCGGTTCGCGGTGACGGCGCTCGCCGACGTCGCCGTGTCGCACATGTCGTCGGGGGAGGCGAAGCGCGTGCTGCTCGCCCGCGCGCTCGTGCACGATCCGTCGTCGCTGCTCCTCGACGAGCCGGGCAACGCGCTCGACGTCGCCGCGCACGCGGCGTTGGTGGCCACGATGTCGGAGCTCGCACGCGCCGGCATCGGCATCGTGCTCGTGACGCACCACGTCTCGGAGATCGTGCCCGAGATCGAGCGCATCGTGATGCTCAAGGAGGGACGCGTGATGGCCGACGGACCCAAGGCCGAGCTACTGACGTCGGAGCACGTCTCCGCGCTGTTCGGGGTGCGGGCGCATGTGCACCGCGACGGCGATCGCTACTGGCTCACCACGGGGATTCGATGAACGTGCACGAGGTGTCGACGCTCCTTCCCCCGCGCTTCGGGGCGGTGCGGTCGGTCGAAGCGATCCAGGTAGGGCTCTCGGGGGCGGAGGTACACGGCGTGTCCACCGACACCGGCGACTTCGTGCTGCGGATCGTGCCCATCCTCGATCGCGACCTGTGGGCGCGCGAGCTCGTCGTGCGGCGATTGACCTCCGACGCCGGAATCGCGCCGGCACTGGAGTGGGTGGACGAAACCCGCGGCGCGACGCTGATGCAGCGCATCGGTGGACGCGGGTTCACTTCCGCGCTCGCCGACCCCGCCGAGAGGGCGCGCGCCCTCGAGAGCGTGGCGCGCGTGCTCGCGAAGCTGCACGCGCTGCCGGGTGAGGGGCTCGTCCCGGCCGATCCGATCGCGTTCGCCCGCCGGACGTGGCGCGTTCAGTCCGGGCGCCCGGGCTTTCCTGCGTGGGCCGAGCCGGCGGTCGCGCACCTCGAGCGCGCCGAACCACTGCTCGCCGAGGACGGTCGGCGCACGCCCAGCCACAACGACCTCAATCCGGCGAACGTGCTCTGGGACGGCGAGCGCGCGTGGCTGGTGGACTGGGAGCAGTCCGGGCTCACGCATCCCTACTACGACGTCGCCGCGCTGTCGACGATGCTCATCATGAACGAGGAGACCGGCCTCCGCCTTCTCACCGTTCAGGAGGGCGCCCCGCTCTCGCCGGCCGAGGCGGAGACTTTCGTCGCCCTGCGGCACGTCGCCATGGTGTTCTACGGAACGATCTTCTTCAGCCTCGCGTCAGACCTGAGCGCCCGGGTTCCGAGCGCGATCGACGACGTGCCGAGCATGGCGGAATTCTACGCGAGGCTCGGCAGCGGCGCGCTCAGCCTGCGCACGCCGGACGGGCAGGCCGTGTTCGGTGCGGTCATGCTCAAGCGCGCCGTGCTCGCGCTCTGAGACGCCGTTCAGTCTCCTCAGCGCCGTCCGAGCTCCAGCAGCCACACGTCGCTCTCGTCGGTCGCGATCGTGAAGAACAACCGGCGGCCGTCGGTGTCGAACTCCGGGCGTCGCGGCTGTCGCGTCGGGTCGTCGAACGTCAGCACCGGTCGCGGTTTGCCTCCACCGGGGGGTAGGGCATAGAACCCGTAGCGACCGTTGCGATCGATCGCGGCGAAGAACAGGGCGGAGGTGTCTCGCCCGAAAGCGACGCTCTGCGGCGTCAGCCCGAGCGCGTGACCGTCGAAGATCAGCCTGCCGTTCGAGCCGTCGGCGCTCGTGACGTGCAGCGTGGTGTCCGCGAGGCTCAGGTACGCGATGCGCCGCCCATCGGGCGACCAGCGTCCGCGATATCCGAAGTCGCGTGTGACCTGCCGTGCGACCGACCACGTGCCGTCATCCGCCCGACGGCTGACGTGGAGCTCCCATCGCCCGCTGCGGTCTCCGATGAACAGCACCTCGCGGCCGGAAGGCGAGAGCGCGGGTCCCATCTCGTGACCCGGGTCGCGGGTCACGTTGCGCACGTCGGTCCCGTCGGCCGACATCACGTTGACGTCGCGGTTGCCCTTCCGCAGCGAATGGAACGCGATCCAACGGCCGTCGCCGGACCATGATGGATTGAAGTCGTCCCACGAGTCGCGCGTCAACTGCACCGGCTCGCCGCCTGCCAGGTTGATCTTGTAGATGTGCTGCGGGCCTTCGCGATTCGAGTCGAACGCCAGCCATCGGCCGTCAGGCGACACGGCAAGCGCCTCGACGACCTGATTCTCGTTGGTCACCGACCGAGCCTGCGAGAATGGGGTGGTGCCGCTCGGCAGGATGTCCGCGAACCAGACGTTCGACCGCGTGTTGAGCGCGGTGTAGACCAGGCGCCTGCCGTCGGCCGAAACGCTGAGCGTGTGAGCGTTCGCGCCGGTGGTCAGCCGTGCCGGCGCGCCACGAGCCGCACCGTCGCGACCGAGTGTGAGCTGGTAGATGTCGCGGCCACCTCCCAGGCCCGACACGAAGAACAGCGCCCGCCCGTCGGCGCGCCAGGCCGGCGCGGCATTGAGGTGGCCGGCGTCGGTCACGCGTGTGGCGCGCTTCGCCGACACGTCCGCCACCCAGATGGTACTGGGTGCAATGTTGCCGAGCATCGCGGTCGAGTAGACGTACCAGGCATTGTCGCAGACGTACGCGATCCGCCGGCCGTCGGGCGACCACACGAGATAGCTGGGCCAACGAGCGTCCACGAGCTTCGTCACGTCGCCGCCGGTCGCTCCACGCAGATAGATGCCGTCCTGCTTCGCGAAGGCGATCGTGGAGCCATCGGGCGAGAGCGCCGGGCTGGCGTACTCGTATCCGGACGCGTCGAGCAGTGGCCGTGCCGGCCCACCGAGTGCCGGCGCGGTGAATAGCGTCTGACCCACGAGGAACGACAGCTGCTGACCGTCCGGCGACCAGCGCGGGGTGCGCTGTGCCCCGTGCTCCTCGTCGAACAGCGGGCGCGCCGTCCCACCGCTCAGCTGCCGCACGAACACGCGCGTCCGATTGATCGGCCCCGCCACGTACGCGACGAGCTTTCCGTCGGGCGAGATCGCCGCGTCGAGCTCGAGCCCTTCCGCGTTCGTGACCCGCGTCGCCGACTCCACGACGGCGACCGGGGGTGCGCGCATCCACCACGCAGTGCCTGCCACCGCGGCCGCGACGATCAGCGCCGCGACGCCGACGGCTTGCCACGCGACCATTCTCCGCCGAACGGGATGCGACGCGGTCGGCGTGGAGCCGCCGCTCGTCGAGAGCAGCAGCTCCAGCTGCGCGAGCAGCTCGTCCGCCGACTGCCAGCGGTCTGCCGGCTTCTTCTCGAGGCAGCGCATGACGATCGACGCCAGCGCGGGCGGAACGCTCGGGCGGTGCGCCGCCACCGAGGTCGGCCGAGTGGACACGTGCGCGGCGAGCACCTGCTGCGGGGGCATCCCGGCGAATGGCGGAAGGCCCGTCAGCAGTTCGTAGGCGAGGGCGCCGACCGAATAGATGTCGGAGCGATGGTCCGCCGTCGGGTCGGCCGCCGCCTGCTCCGGCGACATGTACGCTGGCGTGCCCAGGGCGATCCCCACCGACGTCAGGCTGTCCGCGCCCGTCGCGGTCGCGAGCGCCTTCGACACGCCGAAATCGGTCACCAGGGCGTGGTGCCCCGACAGGAGCACGTTGTCGGGCTTGATGTCGCGATGCACGATCTGGTTCGCGTGCGCGTGGGAGAGTGCGTCCACCACGTCGCGCAGGATGCGAAGCGCGTCCTGGATCGGGAGCTCGTGCTGCCGCGCGATCCTGGCTCGCAGCGACTCGCCGGTGATGTACGGCATGGCGTAGTACAGCAACCCGTCCTTCGCGCCCGCCGACAACAGCGGCACGATGTGCGGGTGCTGCAGCTTCGCCGCGAGATGGATCTCACGCCGGAATCGCTCGAAGCTCAGCCCGGCCGACAGGTCGGGCGGCAGCACCTTGAACACGATCCTTCGCTCGAGGTCGACCTCCTCGGCCACGAAGACGTGCGACATGCCGCCGCCGCCGAGCTCGCGCTCGACACGGTACGCATCGCCGATCGCGCGCTGCAGTCGGTCGATCAGGCCGGACGAGTCAATGCGCTGCATGGCCGGATGGCTGGTGCCGATCAGCTTGCGTGCGGATCGGCACCGGCGTCAAGTACGCCAACGGCACCCGCCCTGGCTCGCGCCCCGTTGCGGCACCCGAGCACCGGCATTCAATTCGATCTCCTGCCCCAACCGACGAGTCCAATGACGCTCGTGCTCACCCCGCCCCCCGAGCCCCCCGAAGTCGACCTGGCCACGACCTACGACGCGATCGTCGTCGGGTCCGGTGCCGCCGGCGGGATGGCGGCCAACGTCCTCACGGCGAAGGGGCTGAAGGTTCTGCTCCTCGAGGCCGGCAAGAAGATCAACGTCGAGGCCGAGCTGCGCTCGATGCAGTGGCCGTACGACCATCCGCGCCGCGGCGACGCGCCTCCCGGCTGGCATGCGCTCTCGCTCAACGAGTACAACATCCGCAAGCCGCCGTACGCGACGCCCAGGGACACGGCGTACAAGCACGTCTATTCGTACGTCGGTGGATGGGGTGGATCCGATTACGTCAAGAACATCCTCGTCGACGAGAAGCAGAACCCGTACACGGGGACGAACTACGCGTGGGTGCGCGCGCGCGTGCTCGGCGGGAAGACCAACATCTGGGGCCGGCTCGCGCTGCGCCTCTCCGACTACGACTTCAAGGCCAAGACGCACGACGGCTACGGCGAGGACTGGCCGATCTCCTACGCCGACATCGAGCCGTACTACGACCGCGTCGACCGCTATCTCGGCATCTCGGGGCACAAGGAAGGGCTGCCCCATCTGCCGGACAGCATCTTCCAGCGCTCCAACAAGCTGAACGCCGGCGAGATCAAGCTGCGCAACGCGCTCAAGACGATGGGGCGCACGGCGACGCCGTACCGCGCCGGAGTCACCACCGACGGAGTGAAGAACAAGTATCGCAGCAAGTGCTTCGGCCGCGGCGCGTGCCAGCGCCGCCCCGGCGGCTGCGACATCCATGCGGCGTTCGACTCGCCGACGGGTCTGATCTATCCGGCGATGGACACCGGCAACCTCACGCTGCGCACCAACTCCACCGCGCACGAGATCCTCGTCGATCCGAAGACCGGCCGCGCGAGCGGCGTCGCGTTCGTGGACAGCGTGACGCACAAGTCGCTCGAGGCGAAGGCGAAGGTCGTCGTCGTCGGCGCGAGCACGCTCGAGTCGGCGCGCCTCCTTCTGCTCTCGAAGTCGCCGCAGCACCCGAACGGGATCGGCAACTCGAGCGGCCACGTCGGCCACAATTTCTGCGAGCATCTCATGGGCCCCGGCGTCACGGGGCTCGTCAAGGAGCTCGTCGGCAAGGAGCACGGCATCGAGGACGGCCGTCCCGGCGGCTTCTACGTGCCGCGCTTCCGCAACCTGAGCGACAAGCAGCCCGGCTTCATCCGCGGCTACGGCTTCGAGGGCAACAGCGGGAAGTCGATCTTCCCCGACAGCACCGACCGCCCGGGCTTCGGCAAGCAGTACAAGAAGGAGGTGCGCGAGTACTCGGGCGCGTTCATCAACATGGGCGGCTTCGGCGAGGTGCTGCCGCGCTACGAGAACTCGGTGAGCATCGATCCCGAGGTGAAGGACGCGTGGGGGATCCCCGTCCTGCGCTTCGATTACAAGTTCGGCGACAACGAGAAGAAGATGGCCGAGGACATGGCCGTCACCGCCAAGGAGATGTTCGAGGCGGCGGGGATCGAGGTGATCGGTGTCGACCGTGAGCTGCTCACGGAGGGCTGGTCGATCCACGAGCTCGGGACGTCGCGCATGGGCTCCGATCCCAAGACGTCGGTGCTCAACCAGTTCCAGCAGTCGCACGACGTGAAGAACCTGTTCGTCGTCGACGGCAGCTCGCACGTGAACGCGTCCTGCCAGAACCCGACGTGGACGATCATGGCGCTCGCGTGGCGCTCGTGCGACCACCTCGCGGACGAGCTGAAGAAGGGGAACCTATGAGCGACGAACGCTGGACCATGACTCGGCGCGAGATGCTCGGCGCCAGCGCCGCGGCGCTGGTGCTGCCGCTGCTCAACGCCCGCCCGCTCGCCGCGCTCACGGAGCGCGCCTTCGCCGCGCGGTTCTTCACCCCCGCGGAGTTCGCGATGGTGGACGAGCTGTCGGACATCATCATCCCGACCGACGAAGTGTCGCCCGGAGCGCGCGCGGCCCGCGTCGCCGGCGAGATCGACCGCCGGCTCGCCGATTCGCTGGACACGCGGCAGCAGCAGCAGTGGCGCGACGGGCTCCGCGCCGTCAACGACCTCGCTCGCGAGATGGCCGGCAAGACGTTCATGCAGGCCAGCGCCGAGCAGCGGATCGCGGTGCTGACGCGCATGGAGTCGATGGTGGACGAGACCCCGGGATCTCGTCGAGGCCGGCGCGCCGACCCGAAGTCGGCGCTCGGAGGCTTCTTCCGTCAGATCAAGGGCGCCACCACGCGCGCGTACTACACGTCGAAGATCGGCATTCACCAGGACCAGCACTACAAGGGGAACGTCTTCCAGACGGGCGAGTACGCGGGGTTGGATCCGACTTGAGTGGGGAGTGGGGGGTGACTGCCAACCGCCGCTCGCGACGCTTCCACCCAGAACTCACAACTCCCCACTCCCCACTCCCCACCGGCAGTCATGCACTCCCGCGTCTCCCTGTCGAACGACCTCCGCTCGCTCGGCCTCGCGCCCGGCGACACGGTGATGGTGCATGCGTCCGTGCGCAGCGTGGGCATCGTCGCGGGCGGGCCGGACCAGATCCACCTGGCGATCAAGGACGCCATCGGACCTGACGGGACGATGCTGATGTACGCGAGCTGTCCCGACGGCTACGACGAGGTGGGGCGCGGCACGCTGCCGCTGGAGATCGAGGCCGAGTACCTGGCCAAGCTCCCCCCGTTCGACGCGAGCACGGCCCGCTCGGCGCGTGACAACGGTGCGCTGGTCGAGATGCTGCGCACGTATCCCGGCTCGCGCGTCAACAACCACATCGCGCGGTTCGTCGCCTGGGGGAAGCACGCCGACCATCTCTTCGCCGAGCAGCCGTGGAGCTACGCGTTCGGCGCCGGCTCCGCGCTCGACCGCTTCGTCGCCCTCGACGGGAAGATCCTCCTGCTCGGGTCCGACCACGACACCGTGACCTTCCTGCATTATGCGGAGCACGTCGGCGATTTCCCCGCCAAGCGGATCGCGCGCTACCTGGTGCCGATGCTCGAGGGCGGCGATCGCGTGTGGCGCGCGATGGAGGAGGTCGACACGAGCGACGGCGGCGCGCACGCCAACTGGCCGCCCCGGCTCTTCGCGCGCATCGTCGACCTGCACCTGCGTCGTACGGGGAACCGCGGAGGGCTCGTCGGCGACGCACGTAGCCATCTCCTGTCGGCGCGTACGCTGCTCGACCGCGCGCTCCCGATCATGACGCAGCTCGCGCTCGACGGTCGCGTGGCCGACGAGCTACTGGGCCCGGAGCACGAGCGATGACCGAGCCGGCCGGTTAGCGCGACGAGCCATCGACCGTCGCTCTACTGATCGATCGTGCTCGCGTCGTGCGACCAGAAGAGCAGGCCGACGGTTACCGGGACGTAGCAGAGGTCCTTCACCCAGCGCGACACGCAATGAAAACGGGCGTCGGCGAAGGCCTGCCGGCCGAACATGATGAATCGCGCACCGAGGCCGGCGTTCCAGCCCATCTGCCAGGCGGCTTCACAGTCCGACGTTCCTGCCGACGACCCCGTGCAGGCGATGTGGTTCATCGTCAGACCCGCGAGCGCGTACGGCGAGGCTTTCGACAGCGAATCGGAGGAGCCTAGCGACAGGCCGAGCGAGGCGGACGCGATCGTCCGTGCTCCCGTCACGCGCTCCGTGGATCCGACCGGAGTTGACTTGAAGCCGAAGCGACCGTACGCCGCGTCGACGCGCAGACTCGCCGGCATCTCCGGCAACCAGACGTCCAACGAAGCGCCGGCCTGCCAGCCGGGGTTCGCCTGGTCTTGCAACACACCCGATGGCATCGCGATGCCGGCGCTCGCACCGGCCCGCACCTGGCCCTGGGCACCGAGCGGTTCGGTGCCGGTCGCGAGTGAGATCATCAGGCCGAGGGCGGTCAGGAGCCAACGCATTGGGCTTCCCGGGCTCGAGGGGGCGAGGGAAAGATGCATGCTGCGCTCCCCCGGCGCACGGGCGATTCGTGTGCGCTCGTCGCTTGACGACTCCGCGCCACGACTGCAAAGTGGGCCCTCCTTCACTCTCTACAGGATGGGTTCATGCCGAAGCCGGTGCGAATCGTGTTGCAGGTTCTTGGTGGTCTGATCGGGCTCGTGCTCATCGTGATCCTTGGCGCGTCGGCGGTCAGCGCCATGCGGCTGAAGAAGCACTACGACGTCGCTGGGAAGGTGGTCCCTCAACCCACCGACTCGGCGTCGCTCGCGCGTGGCAAGGCACTCGCCACGCTTTATGGTTGCACCGGCTGTCACACGGCCAACCTGGGCGGCCAGCAGCTGATCGACGCTTTTCCCATGGCGAAGCTGGCGACGTCGAACCTCACGCGCGGCGCTGGTGGGGTCGCCGCCACGTACACCGACGCGGACTGGGACCGCGCGATCCGGCATGGCATCAGGCCGGACGGCACGCCACTCGTCCTCATGCCGTCGGCGGCATTCAACCGGATGAGCGACGACGAGTTCGGTCGCGTCCTGGCGTACGTGAAGTCGGTGCCGGCGGTAGACCGGACGCCGGCGCCCCGCGTCATGTATCCCATTGCGCGCGTGCTCCACGCTTTCCGGCTCGGTCCGGAGCCGCTCGTTCCGGTCGAAGTGATCGACCACACGGCACAGCGGAACCCACAGCCGGCGCCTGGTCCGACGCTCGAATACGGCGAGTACGTCGCCAGCGCCTGCCGGTTCTGCCACGGTGAGAATCTCGGCGGACAGGCCGTGGGAGGAGAGCCCGGCGCTCCCCCGTCGCCGCCGATCGGCCCGAACAGCGTCGTGTCGCGATGGACGGAAGCGCAGTTCGTCCAGACGATGCGCACCGGCACGACGCCAGAGGGACGCAAGCTGAACCCGAAGTACATGCCCTGGGACGCGGTCGGGACGCTGCACGACGACGAGCTGCACGCGTTGTACACGTACCTGCATCAGCTCAAGCCGGAGAAGGTCGCGGCGAATTAGCGGAGACGCTCGCCGCGCGACGTGAACGCATCGCGTCGCGCGGCGAGCACCACCCGGTCGTCGGCGATCACCCACGTCTCGTCGCCGGCCTCGGGCTCGACTTCCGCGCAGCCGGTGAAGTCGCCGAACGCCGGGAGCACGGCCGCGTCTCGGCCGAGCCAGAAGCAGGGCAACCGCTCGCGCTGCCGCCCCGGTCCGACGAGCACCGCGCACGGATGCACGTGGCCGGCGATGACGTATGCGCCGTCGACGCGCGTCGGGTGGTGCGCGAGCGCGAACGGCGCTTCGCCGAGCGGACCGTCCATACACTCGATGCCGACGGCGGACGGCGGATCGCCGGCGCGCTTGTCGTGATTGCCGCGGACGAGACGCATCGCGATGTCCGGGTGCCGCACGCGCCATTCGGCCAGCGCGCGAAAAGTCTCGTCGGTGCGCCCCTCGCGCGCGTGCAGGAAATCGCCGAGGAACTCGATCCGCGCCGGTGCGAGCCGCGCCACGAGCGCATCGAGCCGCGCGAGCGCGCCCTCCGTCGTGCCACGCGGCACGCGCACGCCGAGCGCGCGGAAGCTCGCCGCCTTGCCGAAATGCGGATCCGCGACGAGCAGCATGCGCCGGCGCGGCCAGTACGCCGCGCGCTCGGCGCACAGCTCGAGCGTCTCGCCGGCGATCGTGACGGTCGCGGTCATCCCGCCGCGCGCTCCAACGCGAGCTGCATCCGCTTGATCCGGTCGCCGAGCTTCTCGCTCGACACCTTGTTCCGCGTGCGGTCCACGAGCAGCGGGAACGCGAGCGGCGTGAACCGCTTCGGCTGCGTGACGACGACGCGCGCCGCCGACAGCCTCTGCAGCGTCGCGCCGAGCCGGCTGCGCTCGAGCTGGCGCTCGAGCACTTCGCGATGGGCCTGCGCCAGCAGGAGGTTGTCGGGGTCGTAGCGCTGGAAGACGTCGAAGAACAATCCGCTCGACGCCTGGAGCTGTCGCGCCGTCTTCCCCGAGCGCGGCAAGCCGGGGAAGACGAGCCCCGCCACGCGCGCGATCTCGCGGAACTGCCGCTTCGCCATCTCCGCCGCGTTCAGCGACGCGGGCAGGTCGTCGATCAGCCGCTCGGGCGACAGCAGACCAGCCGCGAGCGCGTCGGCGAGCGGCGGCTCGTCCGGCGAGAGGAGCTCGATCCCCCAGTCGTTCGACGACATCGCGAACGAGATCGGCCGGAGCCGCGACATCCGATACGCGAACAGCGCGGCCAGCCCCTCGTGCACGAGCCGCCCCTCGAGCGGAAAGACGAACAGGTGCCAGCCGTCGCGCGAGTGCAGGCGCTCGACGAGCAGCTCGTCGGCGCGCGGGATCGCCGACCACTTCCGCTGGATCTCGAGCGGGGGGCGCAGCGCCTCGAGCTCGGGACCGCGAAAGACGCCGTCGGCGGCTTCCTGGAGCCGCTGGCGCAGCAAGTGGGCGAGCTCGTCGGAGAGAGGCAGCCGGCTCCCCATCCACCGCGGGATCGCCCCCTTGGTGTTCGGCGCCCGCCGCACCCACACGCGCATGTCGCGCACGCGCACGAACTCGAGCGGCGTGCCGGCGAAGAAGAAGCGCATCCCCGGCGTGAGCCGCGCGACGAACGATTCCTCCACCGAGCCGAGCACCCCACCGCGCAGGTACTGCACGACGATCTGCGCGTCGCTCACGATCGTGCCGATCGACATGCGATGGCGCCGCGCCTGCTCCCGGTCGGTCAGCACGTACCGCCCGTTCTCGCGCTCGAGCCGCGCGTACTCGGGATACGACCGCAGCGACTCTCCGCCCGAGCCGACGAAGTCCAGCGCCCACGCCCACTCGTCGTCGCCGAGCTCCGCGTAGGCGCGCGTGCTGCGCACCTCGGCCAGCAGCCCGTCGGCGACGAAGCCACCGCCCAGCGCGACGGTGACGAGATGCTGCGCGAGCACGTCGAGCGGACGCTCGACCTGTAGCCGTGCCTCGATCGCGCCCGACTCCATGCCGTCGCGTACCGCGGCCACCTCGAGCAGCTCGAGCGCGTTCGTCGGCACGCACGTGACGCGGCTGACCTCACCGGGGCGGTGGCCGCTGCGCCCGGCGCGCTGCAACAGTCGCGCGACGCCCTTCGGGCTGCCGATCTGCAGCACCCTGTCCACTGGCGTGAAGTCCACGCCGAGGTCGAGCGACGACGTCGCGACGACGCAGCGCAGCGATCCCTCGCGCATCGCGTTCTCCACCCAGTCGCGCGTCTTCCGGTCGAGCGAGCCGTGGTGCAGCGCGATGCTCCCCGCCCAATCGGGCCGCTCGGCCAGGATCGCCTGGTACCAGATCTCCGTCTGCGACCGCGTGTTGGTGAACACGATCGTGCTACGCGCCTCGTCGATCGCCGCGACGACCTGCGGCACCATCGTCGTGCCGAGGTGGCCCGCCCACGGGAAGCGCTCGATCACGGGTGGGATCAGCGCATCCACCACGACCGCCTTGCGCTCGACACCGCGCACGATCGGACCGTGCTTCGCCGTCGGCCCCACGCCGAGCAGCGCCTCGCGGGCGGCGTCGAGGTTGCCGATCGTCGCGGATAGTCCCCAGATGCGCGCCCGAGGCGCAAGCGTGCGGATACGTGCGAGCGCGAGCTCCGTCTGCACGCCGCGCTTCGTCCCCATCAGCTCGTGCCATTCGTCCACCACCACCGCGCGCAGATCGCCGAACAGCTCGCGCGCCTCGGGACGCGTCAGCATCAGCGTGAAGCTCTCCGGCGTGGTGACGAGCGCCGTCGGCAGCCGCTTGCTCTGGCGGGCGCGCATGCCGGGCGACGTGTCGCCGGTGCGCGACTCCAGCGTCCACGGAATGCCGAGGTCGCGCACC